>Ga0137436_1000087_pt1 | contig 29291 bp, 28 predicted proteins | sample EasRivERMGT119_2_FD_102328 | JGI IMG/M metagenome (GOLD analysis project Ga0137436, IMG submission 102328) | Soil microbial communities from meander-bound floodplain in the East River, Colorado, USA - East River MetaG ERMGT119_2 | ecosystem: Environmental > Terrestrial > Soil > Floodplain ...
ACGTGTTCCCCTGGCCGTCCTTGCCGAACGAGTGGATCGTGTAGGCCCCCGGCGTCGAGTCCACCTGGAACGGCCCGGACCAGCCGTCGTTGACCGGCATCGTCTTGACGTACACCGGCGCCAGCTGGCCGGCCAGCGTCGCGGCATTCCCCGCAGTCGGGTAGGTATTGTTGTCGACGGCGTAAGCCTCCATGCTCGTCCCGATCGTGCGCAGATCGGCCATCGTACGTTTCTGCTTGCCGCGATCGATCGCGTTGAGCAGGTTCGGTATGGCGATCGCGGCGATGATGCCGATGATCGCGACAACGATCAAAAGCTCGATCAGCGTGAAGCCTTCTTCATTCCTCTTCATAGACATCTCCTGTGGGGGACCGACAGGAGAGCCTACCAGAGGTAGGGCTAGACCGCCTCTTGATCGAGCTCGCCGCCCTCGTCCAGGGCGTCCCCGGATCCGCCGGGCTCCCCGCGCGTCAGGCCGTACTTCTTGGCGAAGTACCGGAACGAGCGGAAGGTCATGCCGAGGAATTCCGCCGCGCGCGTCTGCACGCCGTGGCAGCGCTCCATCGCCTCGACCATGTAGCGGCGCCGCAGGTCTTCCAGGTGCGTCTCGAGATCGATCCCCGACTCCGGGAGGATGACGTCCGCGACGCCCGACGCCGAGCGGCCCGAGCGAAGCTCGCGGGGGAGGCTCTCCGCCCCGATGACGTCCCCGGCCTCGAGCGCAACGGCCCGCTCGATCACGTTCTCGAGCTCCCGCACGTTCCCGGGCCACGCGTACCCCTCGAGGTGCACCATCGCCTCTTCGGAGATTCCCTGGAGCGTCTTCCCCATCGCCGCCCGGCACTTCTCGAGGAAGTGCTCGGCGAGCGCGGGAATGTCCTCGGGCTTTTCGCGCAGAGCCGGCATGCGGATCGGGATGACGTTGATACGGTAGAAGAGATCCTCGCGGAACCGCTTCTCGCGGACCATCGCGTCGAGATCCTGGTTCGTTGCCGTGATCACGCGGACGTCCACCGGAATCTCCTCGGTGCCACCCACGCGCCGGATCGTCCGCTCCTGCAGCACGCGCAGGAGCTTGATCTGCGTCGCCGGCGAGGTCTCCCCGATCTCGTCGAGGAAGATCGTGCCGCCGTCCGCGACCTCGAACAACCCCTTCTTGGTCGCGACGGCACCCGTGAAGGACCCCTTCATGTGGCCGAACAGCTCGCTCTCGAGCAGCTCGTCGGGGAGCGCGCCGCAGTTGATCGACACGAACGCCCGATCGCCCCTCCCGCTGTTGTAGTGAATGGCGCGCGCGATGAGCTCCTTGCCGGTCCCCGACTCTCCCGAGATCATGATCGTGCTGCCCGTACCGGCGACGCGCTCGATGAGCTGGAAGATGGTGCGCATCTTGGCGCTCTTGCCGACGAGGCCGTCGAACCGGTAGCGGCCCTGGAGCTCCGCCTTCAGGCCGCGATTCTCCGACTTGAGATCCGCGTTCTCCGAGGCGATCCGCTTCTGGTCGAGCGTCTTCTTGACCACGACCTTCATCTCGTCGAGATCGAACGGCTTCTCGACGTAGTAGGCCGCGCCCTCGTTGAGGGCCTCGATCGCGGTCTCCTTGGTGCCGTAGGCCGTCATGAGGATGACGGAGGCGTCCGGCGAGGTCCGTCTCACGTGACGAAGCAGCTCGAGGCCGGTCATGCCGGGCATCGACACGTCCGTGATCACGAGGTCGAAGCCTTCCTTGGCCAGCCGCGACGTCGCCTGGACGCCGCCGTCGGCGGTCTCGACGCCGTACCCCTCCTTCCGCAACATGAGCGCCAGGAGGTCCCGCATGCTCCGCTCGTCTTCGACGACGAGTACCCTGTTCACGATCGTCCTCCTGCGGCCTGTGCCGGAATGCCTTGCGTCTCGTCCTCGACTCCCGCGTGCGTGCGCGGAACCATGATCGCGACGGTCGTCCCGCGTCCCGGCTCGCTCGACAGGTCGATACGTCCGCCGTGCTCTTCGACGAGCCGGTAGACGATCGCCGCGCCCAACCCCGTGCCCTCGTCGAACGCGCTCCGGAAGGGCTGGAAGTACGCGTCCCGCATGCGCTCGTCCATGCCGACGCCCTCGTCGGTGAAGGCAAGGCGCACGTCGTCCCCGCGCCCGCCCTCCACCGCGATCGTCAGCGCCCCACCGTGGGGCATCGCCTTGAGCGCGTTCGTCGAAAGGTTCCACACGACCTGCTTCATCCGGTTCGGATCGACGTCGCACCACACCTCGCTCGCGGCGTAGCGCGTTTCGACCCGGTGCGCCCCTGTCAGCTCGCGGCTCTTGCGGAGCAGCTTGAGGTGATCCTCGACGAGGCGGACGAGATCCACGCGCTGCGGCGCGAAGCGCCCCGGGCGCGCGAACGTCAGGAAGTCCTTGATCGTCTGATCGAGACGCTGGGACTCCCTCAGGATGATGTCCATGAGGTCGAGGGTCTCGCCTTGCGGCCGGACGCTCCCCTTGAGGTACTGCACCGAGCCGGAGATCGCCGCGAGGGGATTGCGCAGCTCGTGCGCCATACCCGCCGCCATCTGGCCCAGCGCGGCCATGCGCTCCTTCAGGCGCTCCTGCTGCTCCTGCGCGTGGACGTCGGTGAGGTCCTGGAACGTGAAGATGTAGCCGAGCGGCTCGCCGCCGCGATCCCTCAGGACCGACGCCGCTACCCCCAGAAAGACGCTCGCCCCCGACGCGACCCGCGCGGTGCGCTCGAAGCGGACGCGACGCCTCCGCGCGAGCTGGATCAAGACGTCCTCGAACACGGCGGCTTCCAGGCCGAGGACCTCCATCGCCGGCCGGCCGTCGACGGCGTCTTGCGGCCGTCCGGTGATCTCCGCCCCGCCCCGGTTCATGAAGTTGATCCGCCCGGACAGATCGGTCGTCAGCAGGCCCGAGTGGATCGACTCGATGATGTTCTCGTTGAGCGCCTGGAGGCGCGCGACAGCGCCCTGCCGGAGATCGAGCTCCCGGTTCTGGACGCGCACGCGCTCGGACAGGTACGACGCGAGAAGCGCCACGGTCGCGAAAGCCACCGCGTGCGCCACCAGGACGTATCCGACGCGCCACGGCTCCCCGGCCTCGGCCGACCGGACCACGAGGCCGGCGTACAGCGCGAAGCACGCGCACGCGAGCACCAGGCCCCCGCGCCGGTAGAGCAGCATCGAGGCGACCGCGATCGGGAGGAGGTAAAGGAAAGACATCGGGCTCTCGAGGCCGCCCGTGATGCGCACGAACGCGGTCACGACCAGGGCGTCCCCGACGAGCTGCAGGTAGATGAACGACGGCGTGCCCTTGAGCCACCGGTCGAGGGCCGCATACAGCAGGACCAAGCCGTAGGCGCCGGCCGTCACGACGAACAACGGGCGCACGGTCTGGCCGGGCTTCAAGGCCAGCTCGATCGCGAAGGCGGAGATCAGGAGGGTGGTCACCGTGACCAGCCTCAGGATCATCAGCCAGCGGAGCTGCCTTTCGAGCTCGGTGCGGGGCATGGGGGGCCGCGCCGGGGTTCCCGGCGCGGCCTTCTCCGTCAGCCGATCTTGTTGATGAGGTCGAACATCGGCATGTACATCGAGATCACGATGCCACCGATGACGACGCCCAGGAACGAGATCATGACGGGCTCGAGCAGGGCCAAAAGGTTGGCCGTCGCCTCGTCGACCTCGTCCTCGTAGAAGTCTGCGATCTTGTTGAGCATCGTCTCGAGGGCACCCGTCTGCTCTCCGACCGCGACCATCTGCACGACCATCGGCGGGAAGACGTCGGTCGCCTTGAGAGGCTCCGCGATCGTGCGGCCCTCCTCGATGCTCTTGCGGGTCGCCATGATGGCGTCCTCGACGACCGCGTTGCCGGCCGTCCGGGCGGTGATCTCGAGTCCCTCGAGGATCGGCACGCCCGACGACACCAGCGTTCCGAGCGTCCGGCAGAAGCGAGCGACCGCGATCTTCCGGAGCACCTGGCCCAGCACGGGAAGCTTGAGGAGCAGCCCATCGATGACCCGCCGGCCCTTGTAGGTCTTGTGGTAGCGGTAGATGGCGAAGATGCCCAGGCCGATGAGGATGAAGACCATCCACCACCAGCGTCCGATGAAGTTCGAAAGCGCGATCGTGATGCGCGTGGGTAGCGGCAGCTCCGCGCCCAGGCCCTTGAACAGGGTCGCGAAGGTCGGGATGACTTTCCAGAGGATGATCCAGACGACGGCGATCGCGATCACGATGACGGCGACCGGGTAGACCATCGCCGAACGCACCGCGGACCGCAGCTTGACGATCTTTTCGATGTACTGCGACAGGCGCTGGAGGATGACGTCGAGGATACCGCCCGCCTCACCGGCCGCGACCATGTTGCAGTACAGGTCGTCGAACGCCTTCGGATGCTTTCGAAGGGAGTCCGCGAGGGTCGCGCCGGACTCGACGTCCTGGCGCACCTCGTACAGGGCCTTCTGGAAGACCCGGTTCTCCTGCTGCGAGCCCAAGATCTCGAGGCACTGCACCAGCGGCAGGCCGGCGTCGATCATCACGGAGAACTGTCGCGTGAAGATCGCGATCTCCTTGCGCGAGATCCCGCCGCCCATCTTCGGGAGGGCGAACTCCTTTCCCTTCTCCGTGACCGCGGTCACGGTGATCTGCTGCTTGCGCAGCACCGCGATGACCGCGTCCTTGTTCTCCGCCACGAGCACGCCCTCTTGGGCCTTGCCCGCGCGGGTCCGCCCCTTCCATGCGTAGTTGGGCATCGGTCCTCCTCCGTTCTCCGACTCTACCGCCGGTCACCCGGGCGACGGGCGCCCGCGGCGGCGGCGACCGGCGAATTGGCCGCCGGCTGATTGATGAGCCCCGCGCCGCGGTTGATCATGTCCTGCAGCTCGTCGGGGTTGGACGACATCGAGAGCGCGAGCTGGAGCGTGATCTGCTTCTTGAAGCACAGCGTCGCGAGCGCCTGGTTGAAGGTCTGCATGCCGTACTGCGTCTGCCCCGTCTGCATCGCCGAATAGATCTGGTGGACCTTGTCCTCGCGGATGAGGTTCCGGATCGCGGAGTTCGGGATCAAGATCTCGAGCGCCAGGCAGCGGCCGTGCCCGTTCGCCCGCGGCAGCAGCGACTGGCAGAGGATCCCCTCGAGGACGAACGAGAGCTGGGCGCGGATCTGCGACTGCTGGTGCGCCGGGAACACGTCGATGATGCGGTTGATCGTCTGCGCGGCCGAGTTCGTGTGCAGGGTCGCGAAGGTCAAGTGGCCGGTCTCGGCGATGCGCAGGGCGGACTCGATCGTCTCGAGGTCCCGCATTTCGCCGATGAGCACGACGTCGGGGTCCTGACGCAGCACCGAGCGCAGCGCATTCGCGAACGAGTGCGTGTCGGCGTGCAGCTCGCGTTGGTTGACGAGGCACTTCTTGTGCGAGTGGAGGTACTCGATCGGATCCTCGATCGTCACCATGTGCTCGTGGCGCTCGTTGTTCACCTTGTCGAGCATCGCCGCGAGCGTCGTGGTCTTGCCCGAGCCCGTCGGCCCCGTGACGAGGATCAGCCCGCGCGGCTTGTCGCACAGACCCGAGACCACGTCCGGCAGCCCCAGGTCCTTGAACGAGCGCATCTCCCAGGGGATGGTCCGGAATGCCCCGGCCACGGCGCCGCGCTGGAAGAACACATTGGCGCGGAAGCGAGCCAGCCCCTTGACGCCGAACGAGAAGTCCACCTCGAGCGTCTCCTCGAGGCGGTGCTTCTGGTTGTCCGTGAGCACCGAGTAGACGATCTGCTTCGTCTCGGCGGCCGTCATCGGCGGGAGCTGGAGCGGGACCATCTTTCCGTCGATCCGGATCTGCGGGGGCGAGTTGGTCGTGATGTGCAGGTCGGTCCCGCCCTGATCGACGAGGGTCTTCAACAGCTGGTGCATCGTGACGGCCATGAACCTCTCCTTTACAGAACGGTCTCGCGGACGACTTCTTCGACGCTCGTCTGTCCATCGCGGAGCTTGTGCAGCCCGGACATGCGCAGCGTGATCATCCCCTCCTCCATCGCCTTGCGACGGAGCTCCATCGCGGAGGCGCCGGAGAGGATCAGCTCGCGCAGCTCGTCGGTGATCTCCATGACCTCGAAGAGGCCGACGCGCCCACGGTAGCCGGTGTTGTTGCAGTTCGGGCAGCCTCGTCCCTTGTAGATCCGGACCTTCCCAGCCTCCTCGACGGGGAAGCCCACGTCGGCGAGGGCCTGCGGCGGCACCTGGATCTCTTCCTTGCAGTCCTTGCAGATGCGGCGCACCAGGCGCTGGGCGCAGATCAGATTGACGGACGTCGCCACCAGGAACGGCTCGATCCCCATGTTCATGAGGCGGTTGATCGTCGAGGGGGCGTCGTTGGTGTGCAGCGTCGACAGCACGAGGTGGCCCGTGAGCGCCGCCTTGACCGCGATCTCGGCGGTCTCGAAGTCACGGATCTCGCCGACGAGGATGATGTTCGGGTCCTGCCGGAGGAAGGCGCGCAGCGCGGTCGCGAAGTTGAGGCCGATCTGCTCCTTCATCTGGACCTGGTTGATCCCGTGGAGGTTGAACTCCACCGGGTCCTCGGCCGTCATGATGTTCGTCTCGGGCGTGTTGACCCGCGCGATCGAGGAGTAGAGCGTGTTGGTCTTCCCGGAGCCGGTCGGGCCCGTGACGAGGACCATGCCGTACGGCTTGAGGATCTGCCGCTCGAACTTCGCGAGGGACTCCGGCTCGAAGCCGAGGCGCGTCATGTCGAGGACGAGGTTGTCCTTGTCCAGCAGGCGCATGACGATCTTCTCGCCGAAGAGCGTCGGGAGGACGGAGACGCGGTAGTCCATCTCCTTGGTCTTCCCCTGCAGCTTCATCTTGATCTTGATGCGGCCGTCCTGCGGGAGGCGCTTCTCGGAGATGTCGAGCTTCGCCATGATCTTCAGACGGCTCGTGATCGCGTCCTTGAGCTTCATGGGCGGGTGCATGATCTCGTAGAGCACACCGTCGACACGGAAGCGGACGCGGAAGTCCTTCTCGTAGGGCTCGACGTGGATGTCGGAGGCGCCCTTCTTGATCGAGTCGGTCAGGATGATGTTCACGAGGCGGACGACCGGCGCCTCCTCGGACACCTGCTCGAGCTTGTGGACGTCGAGCTCTTCTTCATCTTCCATGAGCTCGAGCGCTTCCGTGTCCTGGACGGCCATCTCGTCCATGACCTTCTTGAGCTCGAGCGCGTGCGAGGAGCCGTAGTACTTCTCGATCGCCTCCCGGATCGCGATCTCGGAGGCGACCACCGGCTCGACGTTGTAGCCGGTCATGAACTTGATGTCGTCCATGGCGAAGACGTTCGTCGGGTCGGCCATGGAGATCGTGAGCGTCGCCCCCGTGCGGTTGACAGGCAGGACGAGGTATTTCTGGGCGACCTCGGACGGGATCAGGTTGATGACGGTCTCGTCGATCTCGAAGTGGCGAAGGTTGATCGACGGGACGCCGTACTGATCCGAGAGGAGCTGGGTGATGTCGTCTTCCTTGACGAAGCCCAGCTTGACCAGGTTGAACCCGAGCTTCCCGCCCCCCTTTTTCTGTGACTCGAGGGCCTCCTGAAGCTGGGGCTGTGTGATCAGCCCGGCCTTGAGGAGCATTTCTCCCAGCTTGACCGCCATGGTTTGCCCCGGCCCTCCGCTATCCCGACCGCGGCCAGTCCCCAATGAACGACCGCAGCATTCGACGAGCCAACTCCAGTCGGAGAAGCCGGCGCGAATCTAGGTTCCGTGAAAATTATTGTCAAGAAAGCGGGGACGGTGACAGTGAGGGGCAGCGGGCCTAGTCGGCCGCCTTTTTCGCGGGGGGAACGAATCGATCCATGAACCGCGTGGACAGCCGGCCCCGGACGAAGTCCTCGTCGGTGAGGATGCGTTGCTGGAGGCGCACGTTCGTCTTGATCCCCTCGACGACGAAGGACTCCAGCGCGCGGCGCATCCGGAGAATCGCCTCCCCGCGCGTGTTGCCGTGGGCGATGACCTTGGCGATCATCGAGTCGTAGTAGGGCGGGATCACGGCCTCCGCGTAACACGCCGTGTCGACCCGGATCCCCGGCCCGCCGGGAACGTGGAACGTGCGGATCTTCCCCGGCGAGGGCGCGAAGGTGTCGGAGTCCTCCGCGTTGATCCGGCATTCGATCGCGTGCCCCTGGATCTTCAGGTCGTCCTGGCCGAACGACATCGGCTCGCCCGCCGAGACGCGGATCTGCTCCTTGATGAGGTCGATCCCGGTCACCATCTCGGTGACCGGGTGCTCGACCTGGATCCGCGTGTTCATCTCGATGAAGTAGAACTCGCCGGTGACGTCCAGGAGGAACTCGATCGTCCCCGCGTTGACGTAGTCGACGGCGCGCGCCGCGCGCAGCGCCGCCTGGGTCATCCGCGTGCGAAGCTCGGCGTCGAGCGCGGTGGAGGGCGACTCCTCGAGGAGCTTCTGGTGGCGGCGCTGGATCGAGCATTCGCGCTCGAAGAGGTGGAGGAGGTTCCCGTGCGTGTCGCCCATCACCTGGATCTCGATGTGGCGCGGCTGGGTGAGGTACTTCTCCATGTAGACGTCGGCGACCCCGAACGCCGACAGCGCTTCCTGGGATGCGGCCTCGACCAGCCGCGGCAGCTCGTCCTCCTCGGTGACGATCCGCATCCCGCGCCCGCCGCCCCCGGCGGACGCCTTGATGAGGACGGGATACCCGATGCGCTTGGCGACCTCGCGAGCGTGGTCCTCCCCTTCGATCACGCCGCCGCTTCCGGGGATGGTCGGCACGCCCGCCGAGCGGACCGTGCGAATCGCCTCGGCCTTGTCCCCCATCCGGCGGATGACCGAAGGGCCCGGACCGATGAAGGTCAGACCCACCTCGCGGCACACTTCGGCGAAGTGCGCGTTCTCCGACAGGAAGCCGTAACCCGGGTGGATCGCCTCCGCCCCCGTGATCTCCGCCGCGGAGAGCACCGCCGAGATGTTGAGGTACGACTCGCGGCTGGCCGGGGGGCCGATGCACACGTCCTCGTCCGCGAACTTCACGTGGAGCGCGTCGGCGTCGGCGGTCGAGTGCACGGCGACCGTCTTGATCCCCAGCTCCTTGCACGCGAGGATCACCCGGAGCGCGATCTCGCCCCGGTTGGCGATGAGGATCTTTCGAAACACGTGGGGCGGTCGCTCAGGCCATCGGCCGCAGCCGGAACAGCACCTCGCCGAACTCGACGGGCTGCCCGTTGGCGACAAGGACCTCGACCACCTCGGCGTCGATCTCCGCCTCGATCTCGTTCATCAGCTTCATCGCCTCGATGACGCACAGGACCTGCCCCTTCCGGACCTTGGTTCCCGGCTCCACGAAGGGTGGGGCCGAGGGGCTCGGCTGGCGGTAGAACGTTCCGACGATCGGCGAGGTCATCTCGACGAGGCCGGCACCGGGCGCCTCGGCGGGTGGAGGCGCCGCGGGCAAGGGCGCGGGGGCGTGCGCGGCGGGAAGCGCCACGGCGCCGGCGAGGTGCCCGCCGGACACCCCGGGAGCGGCTGCCGGAACGACGACGACCTGCGAGGACGCCGCGGCTCCGCCCTTCTCGAGCTTCAGCTTGAAGCCCTCGCGCTCCAGCTCGAAGCTCACGAAATTGGATCTCGAGATGAGCTCGATCAGCTCGCGCAGCTCGTTCGGCTCCAAGGAACCCTCCGGTGATCCGGTCAGGCTACCACCTTCAGACCAGCTCGGGCTCCAGGCTCGCGGCGGCCTTCGAGAGGGCGTGCCGGACCTGTCCCACGATCCCGCCCTCCCCCAGAATCGCCAGCAGGAGGTAGTCCTCGGTGACGGCACGGACCACGACGCGGTGCTCCGGGCCGCCGGCGGTGATCTCGTGCGGCCGGGGGAGGCCTGCGTCGCGGTGCGCCGCCTCGACCTTCCGGAAGAGGTCGGCGAACGCCGCCGCGACGGAATCGGACTCCAGCCCTGGGGCCTCGCCCGAGGTCGCGACGATGACGCCGTCGGTCCCGGTCAGGAGCACGGCGTCCACGCCGCGACCCTCGCTCCTCACGCCGCGAAGCGCCTCGTCGATCACCGGCGGCTCCGGCGGCGCGAGCGCACGCGTTGGATCCAGCCGGAAAGCGCCTCGGCCCGGCGCCGGGCGAGGCGGGGCGTCGCACCGGTGAGCTCGTCGCGAAGGCGCAGCGCCTCCTCGTCCCCCGGCGAGACGGCGAGGACGCCGTGGAGGACTCGGAGCGCCCCGTGAACGTCGCCCTGCGAGGCGCGCACCCGTGCGTGCGTGACGGTCGCGATCATCGCTGCCGGAAACCCCCGAAACGGAAACGGCCCCCCCGCGTGACGCGAGGGAGCCGAGGATAACAGGACGTCGTGAATGCGGGCAGACGGCTACTGGCAGGTGCCGATGTTCATGACTCCGCCGGTCGTCGTCGAGACGGCCTCGCCGCTCACGGTCCGACCGTGGAACGTCAGGACGAGAGAGCCCGTGAGGCCTTCGTAGAGCAGCAGGTCGACCGCGCTGATCACGGCGAACTGGCCCGCGGACGTCCCATTCGCCGGGACCGTACCGCCGAGGCCGAAGTCCGCGTCGGCGAGGGGTGCCTGGCCCGGACCCCAGTCGTACGACACGTGCACGCTCTGGAGGACGATGTCGTTGAAGGGCTCGTTCCCGCCGGGCTCGTTCTTGGGCTTGTTCTTGAACGTTGCCGTGGCATTGGTGACCGTGAAGGTGCACCCGGTGATCGGGTCCGATTGACCGTTGACGGGCGGGATGATGACGTTCTCCGCCTCCAGGACCACGTTGGGCCCGTCGGGATCGTCCAAGGCGCTGTTGCACGCGGTCAAGCCCGCGAGCGCGACGAGGAGAGACGAGACGATGCGCTTGGTCGGAATCATGTGGCCTCCGCTTACCCGATCTTGACGATCTTCGGCGTGATGAAGATCAGCAGCTCGCGATTCTCGTTCGAGATGTTGCGGGTCTTGAACAGCCATCCGAGCCCCGGGATCTTCCGGAACCAGGGCACGCCCACTTCGCTCGTGCCCTCGGTGACGGTGAAGATGCCGCCGATGACGGCGGTGCCGCCGTCGGCGACGAGAATCTTGGTCTGCGCCCGCTGCGTGTTGATCGGCGGGACGTCGCCGACGCGGTTGACGAAGTCCGGCGAGTTGTTCTCGACGACCACGTCCATCGCCACCGTGCCGTCGGCGGTGATCTGAGGCGTCACCGCGAGCCGGAGCGACGCGGACACGAACTCGACGTTGATCTCCGTGGCGGTCGTGCTGACGATCGGGATGCGCACGCCTTGCTCGATCTCGGCCCGCTCGTTGTTCTGGGTCGCGATCTTCGGCGACGAGAGCACGCGGCCGTAGCCCTCGGTTTCCAGGTCGTTCAGCGCGATGTCCAGCGTGAACGAGTCCAGGATGTTGCCGAACTTGAACGCGAGGTTGCTCGCGGTTCCGGCGCCCGGGAGGTTCAGGTCGTAGTTGACCGAGGCGTTCGAGGGAAACGCGAGGCCGGTGCCCGTTCCGCGCGACGCGTCCGCGATCGCGGTGAAGCCCCACACGACCCCGAGGTCTTGCGAGAACGACTTGGACGTCTGGACGATCCGGGCTTCGATCATGACCTGCGGCGTCTCGGAGTCCAGGTTCGAGATGAGCTGGTCGAGCGGTCCGATCTTCTTCGGGATGTCGCTGATGATCAGCGCGTTGGTCCGCTCGTCGACCATGACCTTGCCGCGGGCCGAGAGGATGCCGCCGTCGCGGATGACCTTCTCGACGTCCTTCGCCTTCCCGTAGGACAGCGTGCGGGTGATCGTGATCGGCTCGACCTCGAGGTCCTTCGCCTCCTTGAGCTGCTTGCGCGCCGCCGCCTCGGTGGCGAGCTTGGACGTCGGCGCGATGCGCACGACGTTGTTCTCCATCTGCTTGTCGAGGCCGTTGTTCTTCAGGATGATGTCGAGCGCCTGGTCCCACGGCACCTGGTCGAGCACGATCGTGACCTTGCCCTCGACCGCGGGGTCGAGGACGAAGTTCAGCCCCGAGATCTCATGGAACAGGCGGAAGATCTGCTTGATGTCGGTGTCCACGAGGTTGAGGGAGATCTTCTTGCCGCCGTAGTTCGAGCGATCGGTGACGATCGTCTGGGTCTCGAAGTTGGTCGAGGTCGGCGCGGCCGTGAGGCCGGCGGGCGGCTCCTCCGCGGCGAGCGTGGGCTCCGCAAGGAGCTTGTCGATCGTCGCGGCGGAGACGGCGCGGGAGGCCGCATCGTCCACGGGCGCCGCGGCTTCCGCGACGGGCATCGCCGGCTCCGGCGTCGCCGCTTGCGCGACCGGAGGCGCGTCGGGCGACGGCACCGTCCCGAAGGCGACGCGCAGCCCGGCCTCCGTCTTGACGATGTCGAACGGCATCGGGTTCTCGAGGTCGACGACGACGCGAGAGACCGGTACCGGAGAGCTCCGGAACTGCCCCGCGCGCACCCGCTGGATTCCCGCCTCGTCGACCGCGAGCTGGTTGCGGTCGATGCGGCTGACGGCCCCCTTCAGGTCGATGACGAGACGCGTCGGGTTCTGGAGCTCGAGGATCTCGTAGTCCATCGGACCCGTCCCGTCGAGCACGACCACCGGCCGCCCCTCGGTGTCCCGATCCATCCGGATCTCGCGGAGCTCAACGGAGGCCCCCGCCTCCGCGCCCGCCGTCGGTTCGGCGGCTCGCGCCTGGAGGGCGCTGCCGGCCACAAGACAGGCCGCGAGCACCGCCAGGGACACCTTGCCGTACTTACTCATTTGCCTTCTCCTCCCCCGGTGGGACCAGCTTCTTGACGACGTCCCGGTAGGGCTTGATGAGTCTTGGATCGTCGACCTGTTGGCGGAAGGTCACGGCTCCGGCGGCAGGATCGATCGCGATCACGCTGCCGTCGTAGACGTCGTCCCCCACGTGCAGGAAGTACCCCTTGCTGTCGGTGCCGATCACAACCGCGATATTTCCGCCCTGGCTATCGCGCACGATCCCCGTCAGCTCCAGCTCCGTCACGAGCATGCCGGCCGCGCCTCGGGGCCTCGGCCCCTTCTTCCGCATCGCGACCTCGTCGAAGAGCGAACGGAACGGGTCCCGCCGGCCCCCCGGGTCGTACGAGAACTGACGACCCGCGAGAAGATCCTCCTGCTGGCGCAAGATCGTGTCGACGGTCTGCTGCCCTTCCTTCTGCTGAGCCTCCGCCTGCGCCTTGGCGGCCTTCGCGGCCTCCGCTTGCGCCTCGGGGGAGGGCTTGTCGGCCGCCCGTGCGGGGGCCGCCCATCCGGCCACGAGGATCAGCGCCGCGGCCGCCGTCCACCACGCGATGTGCCGCCTGGTCACTGCTGGGCCTCCCCTTGCGCGGCCTTGTCGTCGTACACGAACGTGGTCGCGGTGAAGCTCGCCCGGATCGTCTTGTCGCCGCCGCCCTGGTTCGACGCCATGCGGAGGTTGTCCACGTTGATGATCCGCGAGTACTTGCTCACGCGATCGAGGAAGATGCCGAGGTCGTGGTAGCGACCGACGACGTCCATCTCGATCGGGAATTCCTTGTAGAAGTCGACCGCCTTCAGCCCTCCGGGCGCGAAGGTCTTGAGCTCCAGGTTGGACTGGTCGCTCATGTTCTTGATCCAGCGGAGCAGGTCGCCGGTCTCGGTGTCGGTGGGGAGGATCTGCTGGATGTCGCCGAGCTTGCGCTGGAGGTTGGCGACCTCCTGCTCGAACTGGGCGAGCTGCCGCTCGATCGCCTGCCCCTCGAGGATCTTCGCGTTCATGTCCTCGAGCTCGGTCCTGATGGCGGCGATCTCTTCCCCCTTCTGCTTGAGATTGGGCCAGAGGTAGTACGCGATGCCGACGCAGCCGACGGCCAGCGCCATCATGAGCACGACCTGGCCCCAGAACGGAAGTCTCTCGAGCATGTTCGGCGCTCCTAGCTCTGGGGCGGCTTGGGAACCGCGGGAGAATCGGGGGAGGCGCCGGCGGCGGCGGCGGTGGTCGCCGCACCCGGCGGCGCGTACTTGCACGTCAGGCTGAAGGCGACGTGGTCACCGTTCTCGTTGGTCTTGCCCATGACCACTTCCGTGAACTGACCCGAAGCCCGCAGGTTGTCGTAGAGGTTCGAGACCGCGTTGTACGTCGTCGCCTTGCCGACGATCGAGATGGCGTTGGAGTTGGCCGACATCGAGTCGAGCCACATGAAGTCCGGCAGGTTCCGGGAGACCTGATCGAGGATGTGAACCGGCACGGCCTGCTTCTTCTTGAGCTCGGTGATCAGGTTGATCTTGCGCTCGAGGATCTCCTTCTGCTTCTTGAAGGACTCGGCCTTCTTGCGCACGTCCTCGAGCCGCTTGAGCTCCGCCTCCGCCGCGACCTTCTCCGACCGCACCTTGGTGAGCTCCGCGCTGCGCATGAGCGACCAGCCTGTCGCCGCGACGAGGCCCAAACCGATGATGCCGACGAGGAGGAAGTTCTGGCTCCCCCCCATGTCGAGCTTGAAGGAGGAAGGCGCCTTGGCCTTGGCCGCCTTGCGCTCCGCGAGCAGGTTGATCTTGATCATCGGCTCAGTCCCCCACCTTTCTGAGCGCGAGACCCACCGCGACGGAGGCGGTCGGGGTCATGTCGTTCAAGACGTCCGGCGCGACCTCGCGACCGCTCGGCTGGATGCGCCGGAACGGGTTCAAGATCTCGACCTGCGTGTGCAGCCGCTGCCCGAGCGCGTCCTTGAGATGGATGACCTGCGCGGAGCCGCCCGTGAGGTAGAGCCGGTCGAGCGACTCGTCGGTCGCCGAGATCTGCTTGAAGAAGTCGAGCGTCTTCTGGATCTCCGTGCCGACGTCCTCGTTCACCGACGACAGGATGGGGAGCACGCGCTCGTACGGGATACCGTCGATCTCTTCCCCGCGCTTCAACCGCTCGGCCTGCTCGGCGGAGAGATTGAGCTCCTTCTGGATCGCGTCGGTGTAGGCGTTGCCGCCGATGTTCAGGTCGCGCCAGTAGACGGAGGTCCCGCCGTGGAGCACGGAGATCGAGGCCACGGCGGCTCCGATGTCGCACAGCGCCACGATCTGGTGCGGCTCGAACTCGTAGTTCGCCTCAAAGGCGTTCTGCAGCGCGAAGGCGGCGATGTCGACCGTGGACGTCTGGAGGCCCGCCTGGCTGATCACGCTGCTGTAGTCGCCGATCTTGTCCTTCTTCGCGGCCGCCAGCAGGACGTCCATGTTCCCCTCGCCCGAGAGCGAGGAGCCTTCGAGGATTTGGTAGTCGAGGTTGACGTCGTCGATGTCGAAGGGGATGTACTGCTCCGCCTCCCAGTGAATCGACTCCGACAGCTCGGCGGCGGACATGACCGGGAGGCTGATCCGCTTGACGATCACCGAGTGTCCCGACAGCGCGGTGGCGACTTGCGTGTTCTTGATCTTCAGGCGCTGGAACAGGCGCTTGATCGTCTCGATCACGAGCTGGGAGTCCATGATCGCGCCGTCGATGATCGCCTCGGCCGAGAGGGACTCCGAGCCGAGCTTCGACAACTGGAATCCCCGGCCTTTGCCGAGATCTTTAAGCTCCGCGACCTTGATGGAGCTGTCCCCGATGTCCAATCCGACCAGGTTACGGCTTCGTCCGAAGAGCATTTCGTTCCTCGTGGCACAGCACCGGGGGTTGGCGTCGAATCTCCCTCCCCGAGGTGGAGCTTTAACCTAAGTCATTGATTTGCGGCGAGTCAAGCGGAAACAGCCGCGATCCAGACGAGCACGGATCGGACTTTTCTGAACAAGTTCTCGCGCGCTCATGCCCCGCTTCCCCTCCCCTCGGACCGCCGTGCTCCCGTCGTCGTGAACCCGGCGGCGTCGGGGTTGTCCGGACCTTCTGGGTCCGAAGCGAGGCTTAATATAGGGACCGGATTCTCGAAAGCAACCGAAGATCGAGGCGGGCGCGCCTGCCTTGACACGCGCGCGCCATTCCTCTAGGATTTCGCGTCTTTTCTCAAAGGTGACGCCATGGCGCGCGAGTGCGAGATTTGCAGGAAGAAGACGGTCTTCGGGAAGAACGTCTCCCACGCCCACAACGTCACGTCCCGGCGCTTCCTCCCGAATCTCCAGCGCGTCCGCGTGCGCGCTTCGGGCGGCACGTCGCGCCGGGTCCGCCTCTGCACGCGTTGCCTCCGGTCGGGCGCCGTGCAGAAGGCCGTCCGCTAGAAGCTCGCCACCAGATCGATCTCCACGCGGGCGCCGACCGGCAGGCGGCTGACGGCCACCGTGGTGCGCGCGGGGCGAGCCTCTCCGAAATACGACGCGTAGATGGCGTTCATCGCCGCGAACTCGTCCATGTCGGTGAGGAAGACCGTCGCCTTGACGACGCGGTCGAAGCTCGTGCCTGCCGCGCGAAGGATCGCCGCCAGGTTCTCGAGCGCCCGCCGGGTCTCCGCTTCGATCCCGCCCGGCGCGAGACGGCCCGTCGCCGGATCGAGGCCAACCTGGCCGGAGGTGTAGAGAAGCTCCCCGATGCGCACGGCGTGCACGTAGGGACCGACGGCGGCGGGCGCCCCCTCGGCGTGAATGGTCGTCTTCTGCATCGTCAGCCCTCCGCGCGTCATCTCAGGACACGCTCCACGTCACGGACCCCCTCGAGCTTCCGCACGCGCGCGATGACGCGATCCATCTGCGCGCGGTCCGCGACCGCCATGACGATCGTGATTCTCGCATCCGACCCCTCGAAGGTCTTGGCGTCGACGTTGCGGATGTTCGCTTTCTCGTCGGCGATCGCCGATACGATCTTTGCGAGCAGCCCCTGCCGGTCCTGGACGTCGAGCGCCAGCTTCACGTCGAACAGCGCCTGCACGCCCGCCTCGTCCCACTCGACGTCGAGGCGGCGCTCGGGGTCGAACATGAGGCTCCTCACGTTCGGGCAGTGGGTCGAGTGGACCGACACCCCCTTGCCGCGCGTGATGTAGCCGACGATCTCCTCGCCGCGCACGGGATTGCAGCACCGGGAGAGCGTGATCATCATCTCGTCCATCCCGCGGACCTTGACGCGCCGCTCCCCCAAGCCCAGCGCCTTCTTGACGACCCGCGTGACGACGGAATCGACCTTCGGCTGGAGACGCTCGGGGGGCAGCACCGCGGCCACCAGGGCATGCGGGGTGACCTTCCCGTAGCCCACGGCCGCGAAGAAGTCGTCGAGCTGGGCGAATCCCAGCTTCCGGATGGCCTCGACGGACCGCTCCCCCTCGAACATCTCCTTCGCCGACAGCCGGTACTTCCGCAGCTCCTTCTCGGTCAGCTCGCGCCCCAGTGCGAGCGATTTCTCGCGCTCGTTCGCGTTGAGCCACGTGCGGATCTTCCCGCGCGCCCGCGACGTCTTCGCGAGCGCCAGCCAATCCCGGCTCGGGTGGGCCGCCGGCTGGGTGAGAATCTCGACGATGTCGCCGTTCCCGAGCGGCGTCCGCAGCGGGACCAGGCGGCCGTTGATCTTCGCCCCGGACAGCCGATGGCCGACCTCCGTGTGAATGCCGTACGCGAAGTCCACGGGCGTCGCGCCGCGGGGGAAGGACAGGACCTTCCCCTTGGGCGTGAAGGCGTAGACCTCCTCCGGATAGAGGTCGACCTTGACCATCTCGAGGAACTCGCGCGGGTCCTTGGTCTCCTGCTGCCACTCGAGGATGTGACGCAGCCACGCGACCCGCGCCCCCTCCTCGCCCAGCACGCTGGCGCCCTCCTTGTAGTGCCAGTGCGCCGCGACACCTTCCTCGGCGATCCGGTGCATCTCGCGGGTTCGGATCTGCACCTCGAACGGCTGCCCGACGTCCGTCATGACCGACGTGTGGAGGGACTGGTACATGTTGGGCTTCGGGATGGCGATGAAGTCCTTGATGCGCCCGGGGACCGGCCGCCAGATCGCGTGAACGATGCCGAGCGCCCCGTAGCAGTCCTTGACGGAGTCCGTCAGGATGCGGAACGCGACGTAGTCGTACACCTGCTCGACGTCGATCTTTTGCCGCCGGATCTTGCGGTGGATCGACGACACGCTCTTGATGCGCCCGTAGATCTCCGCTTGGATGCCCGCTTCGGCGAGCGCGCCCTCCAGCTTCCGGCGGATCTCCGCGATGAAGGCCTCGCTGACGGGGCGCTTGGACTCCAGCGCCGCCTCGAGCGCCTGCCACGAGTCGGGCTCCAGGTGACGGAACGCGAGGTCGTCGAGCTCCGACTTGATGCGCCCCATCCCGAGGCGGTTCGCCAGAGGTGCGTAGATCTCCGCGGTCTCGCGCGCGATGCGCTCCCGCTTCTCGCGCGAGAGGTGCTCGAGCGTGCGCATGTTGTGGAGCCGGTCCGCGAGCTTGACGAGAATGACGCGGATGTCGTCCACCATCGCCAGGATCATTTTCCGGAGGTTCTCCGCCTCCGCCTGCTCCTGGGTCGCGAACTGGAGCTTGGAGATCTTCGTCACGCCCGCGACGATGTGCGCCACGTCGGTGCCGAAGTACTCGCGCACCGTCTCGATCGTGGTGAGCGTGTCCTCGACGACGTCGTGGAGCAGGCCCGCGACGATGCTCGCCGTGTCGAGCTCGAGCTCCGCGAGGATGTAGCCCACCTCGATCGGGTGGACGAGATACGGCTCGCCGGAATGACGGACCTGGGATCGATGCTCGCGAGCCGAGAAGACGTACGCGCGCCTGAGGAGGTCGGCGTCCGCGGTGGGGTTGTACGACTCCACCCGGTCCAGGATGTCCTCGAACCGCCTGACCACGCGTCACCCTCTCCGTGAAGAGGGGATTATAGGGTCGCGCGCGCTAGGCCTTCCCGGCGCGGACCTTCTTGGCGGTCGGCTTCGGCGTCGCGGCCGGGGCGGCCGTCACGGCGGCTTCCTTGCGCCTGAGCACCCAGTCCTGCCAGAGGACGAGGATCGGCGAGGCGATGTAGATCGTCGAATAGGTGCCGATGATGATGCCGACGACGAGCACGAACGAGAAGTCCCGCAGCGCGCGGCCACCGAACAGGAAGATGCTCGCGCACGACAGCCAGGTGAGGAACGAGGTCAGGATGGTCCGTGACAGCGTCTGGTTCACCGAGTCGTTGATGAGCTGCGGCAGCGAGCCCACCACGCCGCCCCGCGCCTGCCGGTTCTCGCGGATCCGGTCGAAGATGACGACCGTGTCGTTGACCGAGTAGCCGATCAGCGTCAGGAAGGCGGCGACGACCGGGAGGCTCATCTCGAACCCGGCCAGCGTGAACAGCCCCAGCGTGATCACCGCGTCATGGATGAGCGCGATGATCGCGGCCAGCCCCCACTGGAATTCGAAGCGGATCCAGATGTAGCCCAGCATGCCGCCGATCGCGCCGATCACGGCCCAGACGGCCTTCTGGATCAGCTCCCGCCCGACCGCGGGTCCGATGTAGGACTGGCTCTGGACCGTGAGCGCCTGTCCGGGAGACGCCGCCTGCAGCGCGCGGACGACCTGGGCCGCGACGTCGTCGTCCTTGGCGCCCGGGGTGAGCGGCACGCGTACGTAGATCTCGTTGTCCTGGGGCTTCCCGATCGTGGTGACGAGCGCAGCCGAGTAGCCGGCGCGGGAGAGCTCATTCCGGATCGTCGAGACGTCCGGCTTGCTCGGGTACTTGAGCTGGACCTGCGCGCCGCCCTCGAACTCGATCCCCCACGTGATGCCGCGTGTCGCGATGACGCCGATCGACAGGAGCATGAGCGCGAAGGAGATGCCGACCCAGAAGCGCCGCAGGCGCATGAAATCGAACTTGGAGTCCTTGAAGATCTGGAACATGCGCTGCCCTCAGATGCTGAGCGATTCGACGTTGCGACGCTCGCCGAGCACGAGGTCGTAGATGAACCGGGAGACGAACACCGCGGTGAAGACCGAGCACAGCAGCCCAGCGATGAGGGTCACGGCGAATCCCCTGACTGGGCCCGTGCCGTACCCCAACAGGAACAGCGCCGAAACGATCGTCGTCACGTGCGTGTCGATGATCGTGCCGAACGCACGGGAGAATCCCTGGTCGATCGCCGAGCGGACCGTCTTCCCGATGCGCAGCTCCTCGCGGATGCGCTCGAAGATCAAGACGTTGCTGTCGACCGCCATGCCGACCGTGAGGATGAGGCCGGCGATCCCGGGAAGGGTCAGCGTCGCCCCGAGGTACGCCATCGCGCCGAGCACGAGCAGGACGTTCATCAGGAGAGCGACGACGGCGTTGAGCCCGGACAGCCTGTACCAGACGAGCATGAACAGCGTGATCCCGGCGAAACCGAGCAGCGAGGCGATGACGCCCGCGCGCACCGAGTCGCGGCCGAGCGAAGGACCGACGGTTTGCTCCTCGATGATCGACACCGCGGTCGGGATCGCGCCCGAGCGGAGCTTCAGCGCGAGATCCTCGGCGCTCTTGATGTCGAACCGGCCGGAGATCTGGCCGCGATCACCGATGACGTCCTGGATGACCGGGGCCGACACGACCTCTTTCTTGGTGCTGCTCCCGAGGACGATGGCCATGCGCCGTCTCAGGTTCTCCCGCGTGGCGGCTTGGAAGCGGCGCCCGGCCTCGGGAGAAAGAGTGAACGCCACGACGCTGCGCTGCATCTCGTCCACGCTCCGCCGCGCGGAGCGCAGGTCGTTCCCCACGATCGCGGAGACCGTCTGAAGCGGCCACCAGGCCTCGGTGCGCGTGCCGTTCGGCTGCAGGTCCACCTGGGGCACCAGCTCGACGCCGGCGGGGATGCCCGCTCCGAACAGCGCGATCGTCGCCTCGCGGGTCGCGGGCGGGAACCAGCGCTCGTAGTCGGTCACGCCCGGCGGGTACGCGACCGCCTTCCATTCGAGCTTCGCCTGATCCTGGAGGATGTTCTTCGCGCGCTCGGGATCGTCGAGCCCCGGGAGCTCGACGACGATCCGGTCGCCCGCGGCCCCCTGCTTCTGGATGATCGGCTCCTTCACGCCGAGCTCGTCCACGCGCTGGCGCAAGACGGTGAGCGTCGTGTCCACGGAGGTCGCCTGGATCTGCCGCGCGAGGCTCTCCGGGAGGTGGGCGGTCCAGCTGCCCTCGGACACGGTCGTCTGCCAGTCCGGCACGTGCGCCGTCAGGATCTCGCGGACCTCTTTGCTGCGCGACGGATCCACCCCGGCGATCACCACGTCCTGCGAGCCGTCCGGGCTCGCGATCGAGGCGTACGTGATCGCCTTCTCCTTGAGCGCCTGGCCGACGCGGTTGATGGCGAGATCGATCTCGCCCTTGACCGCCGCGGAGGTCTCCACCTGGAGAAGAAGGTGCGATCCGCCCTGGAGATCGAGTCCGAGGTTGATCTTCTCCTTGGGGGGATAGATCAGCCAGATCGATAGGGCGATCGTGCCCAGGATGAGAGCCAGCTTCCACATCGAGTTCTTCGGCATGACCTCGCCTCGCCCCTACTCGTTCGGACGCTTGATGGTGGTGATGGAGGCCTTGTCCACTTCGATGCGGACCTGCTCCGCGATCCGGACCTGGACCGTCGCGTCCTCGACGCCGACGACCGTCGCGTGGATGCCGTTGGCGCAGACGACCTTGTCGCCCGGCTTCAGCGCGTTGAGCATCGCCCCGTGCTCGCGCTGGCGCTGGCGCTGGGGCCGGATCATCAGGAAATAGAACAGCGCGAAGATCGCCGCATAGGCGGGGAGCAGGACGAGGAAGCTCCCTTGCTGCGACGCTCCGCCCTGCGTCGGCGTGGCCGCGGCCAGGACGAGCAGGCCCGGGTGCATCATCGATCCCCCGTCGATCGCCCAAACGCGATCGACACTTCGCGAAAGCGGGGATTGTGACTTACCCCCCGAAGGCCGTCAAGATTGGCGGGTTTTCCCGATGACGGCCATGAGCCTCCCCGCCCCCGCCCCCTCCGCCCGCACCGAGAAGAAGAGGTCGTTGCGGCAGCGGGTGCACCACGGGGCGCGATGGATCGCGCGTGGGAGCATGCCGGCCGCGACGAGCTGCGAGGCGTTGGCGGCATGGAGATCGAGCGTCGACCTTCCGGAGCCGGCCGGACGCGTGAAGCCGGGAAATGCGCTCGCGACCTCCGCACCGACCTCGTAGCAACACGCTCCCACCGCCGGCCCCAGCGCCGCGACGAGCCGCTCCGGCGGGATGCCGCCCGCCGCGAGTCGGCGCACGGCGAGTCCCGCGATCCCGGAGGCCGTGCCGCGCCACCCGGCGTGCACCGAAGCCACCGCCGTGCCGTCGCGATCGGCCATCAGAATCGTGACGCAGTCCGCCGAGCGGACGGCGGGCGCGTGCGGCGGGCCGTTCTCGAAGATCGCGATCCCCCCATCGCCCTCCGCCGGCAGCCCGTCCTCCACGAGGACCGAGCCGTGTGCCTGGCGAAGAACCGGCGGGCGAGCTCCGGCGAGACCCGCGGCCGTAAGGAACGCGTCCCGGCGCGCGGCTACGTCCGCCGTGACCTCGCCTGCCGGTCCCAGATCGAAGTCGGACCCTCCCAGGCCGATCCGCGTCGAGAACGCGTGCGCGATTCCCGGGATCCGACCCAGCGCATCGCATCGCGCGAGGCGAACGCCGTGCACGTCGTCGAGCCGGAATCCGTCGCCGGCCACGCGGAGCCTACTTGCCCGGGGCGAGGCTCTTGATCGTGTCCTTGATCTCGGCGGCGTCGCGGGCGCGCGGGTCCAGGTCGACGTAGCGCTGCAGCTCCTTGCGCGCGTCGACGAGGTTTCCCATCCGGAGCATCGCGAACCCGAGATCCCGGTGCGCGAGGGCGTAACCGTCCTTCAGCTCGATGGACTTCCGGAAGGCCTCGGCCGCCTTGCGGATGTCCGCGTCGGAGGTGTCCTCGCGGTTGAGGATGACGACACCCAGGTTGTAGAAGGTGCGGTAGGCGTTCTTCGGATCGAGCTCGACGACCCGGTTGAGCATCTCCTCGGCCTTCTTGGGCTGCTTCTTCCGGTTGTACAGGTCCGCGAGCGCGACGAGCACTTCGGTGTTGTCCGGCTTCTTCTGCAGGACCTGCTCGTTGAGCGCGATCGCCTGATCGACCTGGCCCTGGCTCGCCGCGAGCGACGCACGGCGCTCGAGCACCTTGAGGTTGTCGGGCTCGAGCTCGCCCGCCTTCGCGATCGACTCCGCCGCCTTGTCGGGGAGCCCCCGCGCGAGGTAGATGTCGGTCAGCGTGACGAGCGGGCCCGCTTTGTCCGGCGCCAAAGCCGCAGCCTTGTTCGCCTGGATCGTCGCCTCCCCCTGCCGGTCGAGGCGGAGGAGGACCTTGGCGAAGAGGTCCCTGCGCTCCCAGTCGTCCGGCTTCGCCTCGATCGCCTGCTTGAAGTGCTCGACGGAGCCCTCGGGGTCGCCGTTGCGAACGCTCGCGATCGCCGCGGCGTACGCTTCGGCCCCGGGCCCTTCGGGCGCTCCGGGACCCGCCGTGGGAGCGGTCGGGAGGATGCCTCCGCCGGCGGGCTCCGCCGCAGCGGGCGGCGCCTCCGCGACCGGAGGGGACGCCTCCCCCGGCGTCATCGTGAACTCGACCCGGACTTCCGCGAACGCCTTGATGCGCGCCTGGAGCGCCGGCGAGCGCGGGCTCAGCTTGACCGCGTCGGCCGCATCGTAGCGGACCTTGTCCGAGGTGCGGGCGACGTAGCTCGCCTTCACCGGAAGGTAGCCGTCCGCCTTGACCGTGACGTTCCACACCGGGTGCTGCTCGGTTGCAAGGATGCCCGAGACGAGGAAGCCGCCCTTCTTGTCCGTGGAGCCCCGGTAGACGAGACTGCCGGAGTCCGGGCTCTGCACCTCGATTTGGGCGTCCGCGATCGGGGCGCCGGCGCCGTCGACCACCTTCCCCGTGACCTGCGCGGTCTGCGCGCGGAGCGGAGCCGAGAGGAACCCGAGCACCGCGAGCGATCCGATGACCCACGCAACTCTTTTCATGAACCTCTCCGTTGAGACCTCGATTATCCCAGGCCGCGGACGGCCGGTCCAGCGGGCTCGATCCAGATGTCCTCCGCGACCTCGGGATCGAGGGCGACCTGCGACTCCGCGATGCGCACCACAACGGCCGGACGCCGCTGGACCAGCGTGATCTCCACGCCCGGCATGATGCCGAGGCTGGAGAGCTTCACGAGCCGGCTCGGGTCGGCCGATGCGACGCGCGCGATGGTGCCGGACTCGCCCGCTGCGAGCACCGGGAGAGGACGCCCTCCCGCTGCGGCGGCCACCCGCCGCCGTGCGAACGGCCACCTCATCCCCGGACGGCCGTGAGAAGCCGGCGCGCCAAGGAGACCAGCTGGGAGCGCCGTGGGAACTGATACCCGCACGAGGGGCACTTGACGAGCTCGCAACCCGCGTTGAGCGGGCACGATCCGCAGACGAGCGTCCCGTGCGTGAACTTTCCGCCGCAGAGAGGACACGCGAAGCCGGTCGCACCTTCGCCGTCCCGATCGTCGCGCGATCGGAAGGGGACGTGGAGCGGATCGGCGACGCTCATTGGAGCGTGACGTGCAGGGCGCGCAGGACCCAGTTGAGGCCCGCCCCGACGAGCAGCGCGAAGGGGAAGATGAAGCCCGCGACCGCGAGGCCCGTCTTCCAGCCCCGCTCCTTCACCATCATGAAGAAATTCGCGATGCACGGGATGAAGAGCGTGATGACGACCACGGCGACGAGGATCTGCACCGGGTCGAGCCGCCCCTCCTGCCGCAGCTGATACAGCCCCGCCGCGCCGAAGTCGCGACGGAGGAAGCCGACGACGAACGCCGCCGCGGTCTCCCGCGGCAGGCCGAGCAGGCCCTGCAGCACCGGCGCGGTCGCCCGCTCGAGCCAGCCGAGGAGCTGGAGCCTGTCGGCGGCGAAGAGGATGAGCGTGCCGAGGACGAACAGCGGCACCGCCTCCTTGAGGTACCACTCGATGCGCGCGAGCGTCTTGGTGGCGATGTTCCCGGCGCGAGGCCATCGCAGCGGCGGGAGCTCCAGGACGAAATCGCTCCCCTTCCCCGGAAGGATCCGCGCCGCGAGCGCCCCGACTAGGAGGATCGTCCCGACGACGATGCCGAGCCACAGGAGCATCGCCGCGGTGGACATCGCGCCGAGCATCGTGAGCACCACCGTGAGCTGCGCGGAGCACGGCACGCCGAGCGCCAGCAGCAGAATGACGATCAGCCGCTCCTTGCGCGTCTCCAGGATCCGCGTGGTCAACGTGGCCATCGTGTCGCAGCCGAGACCGAGCACCATCGGGAGGACCGCCTTGCCGTTCAGGCCCATCGTCTTGAAGAGGCGGTTCACCATGACGGCGAGGCGCGGGAGGTAGCCCGAGTCCTCGAGCACGCCGAACGCGATGAAGAAGGTTCCGACGATCGGGAGGATCAGCGCCAGGGAATACGTCAGCGCCATGGTGAGCACGCCGTACGGCCCGACGATGAGATCGCGCGCCATCTCCCACGGCACGAGCCGGTTCACCCAGACCGTGACGTGAGGATTGATGAATCCGTTGAAGAGGCCGTTCTCGAGCAGGTCCACGAGCGTGCCGGCCCCGAGGACCCCGACGAACTGGTACGCGGCCCACAGGACGCCCAGCAGCACGGGGATGCCCCAGACGCGATGGGTCGTCAGGCCCTCGAGGGATCGCGTGAGGCGCTGTCGAGGCGGCGCCTCCGCGCTCCGGTGCCGGACACGGTCGGCGATCGTCCACGCAGCGCGCATGCGAACGCGGTTGATCGCGGCGGCCAGGGGCTCGTCGGTCGTCGCCTGCGCCGCGCGTCGCGCGGCATCGATCTTGCGGAACGTGTCCGCCCCGACCTGCGCGCGCAACGTCTCGAGCAGCGACGTCTCCCCTCCGAGCACCATGAGCGCGTGGGCGCGACGGGAGAGGGACGCGGACGGCAAGAGGGGCGCGATCACGTCGACCGCGCGCTCGATCGGAGGCGGGTACGCCACGGAGACGGCACCTCGGCGAGGCGCCTCGATTTCGCGACGCAGGGCCTCCAGGCCGTGCCGGCGGATCGCGATCGTGGGGACGACGCTCGTGCCGAGCTCGCACGCCAGCGCCGGCGCATCGATCGTGAGCCCTCGGCCGGCGAGTTCGTCCCACATGTTGAGCGCGACGACGTGCGGCAGGCCCATCTCGCCGATCTGGAGGGCGAGCAGGATCGTCCGTTCCAGGTTCTTCGCGTCGCCGACGACGACGATCGCCGCATCGGGCGTCCCCAATAAGACGTCCCGCGTCACGCGCTCGTCCTCCGACGACGGGGACAAGGAGTTCGTCCCGGGGGTATCGATCACGGTGACGCGGGTCCCGGAAAGCTCGATGTGTCCGCGGGTCATCTCGACCGTCGTTCCGGGATAGTTGGAGACGGTCACATAGCTGCCGGTCAGCGCTCCGAACAAGGCGCTCTTGCCGACGTTGGGATTCCCGACGAGGATGACCTGAGACGGGGCGGTAGATGCTTCCGCCCCCGGCGGGCTCAAGACGGCTTCGCTCAAACTTACCCGCCTCTCGGCGGTCGAAATGCGGCCGCCCTAGTTGCGAATCGTTCTCAACTACGGGACAACAGTGTAGAAGACCGTGAATCCCGTGTCAAAACGCGTTGGCCGGATCGGCACCGCGTCCGTATACTCCCGCACGAACCGGAGGGACCCGATCGTGACCATGAAGCGTTGGAGCGCGTTGCTGACCGCTGCCGGATTCGCCCTCGCCCTGTCGGCGACGTCCGGGCTGGCCTGCGACGATCACAAGAAGGCTGCAGAGACGGCGGATGCCAAGTCCGCGGGGGCGAAGACGGCGAAGGCCGTACCGGCCGCCGATACCGCGGTCGCAGAGCATGGATGCTGTGCGAAGAAGGCCGCCGCGACCGCGGCCAAGCAGACGGCGCCCTCGAAGGCCGGCAAGGCCGTGCCAGCCGTCGCCACCGCCGGTTGCGACAAGCCCTGCGACGGCGCTGCGGCCGACGCGGCCGGCTGCCCGAAGAAGGCCGCCCCCGCGACGGCGACGGTCGCGGAGGCCAAGCCTCAGCCCGCCCAGGAGGCCGCGCCGGCGGACCCTGGAAAGGACCACTGAGCGCAGGACGGCCCGTCTCGGCCTCTCTCGTCGAGATGGCCGAGATCGTCCTTCCCGAGGACTCGAACTCTCGCGGCACGATCTTCGGGGGTCGCGTCCTCGCGCTGATCGACAAGTGCGCGGCGATCGCCGCGATGCGCCACGCGCAGTCCGAGGTCGTCACCGCTTCTCTCGACTCGGTGGACTTTCACAGCAGCGTGCGCGTCGGCAACGTCCTCGTCCTGAAGGGGCGGCTCAACGCCGTCTTCCGCTCGTCGATGGAGATCGAGGTCGAGGTCCTTGCCGAGGACCCGCTGACGGGCTCCCGCCGCCTGACGACCCGAGCGTTCGTCACCATGGTCGCCATGGGGCCGGCGGGGCACCCGGTGGCCGCTCCCCCTCTCGAGGCTGCGGACGACGACGCGAGGGCGCGCGTCGCGGCCGCGGAGCGCCGCCGTGCGGCGCGCACCGCGCGGCGGAGCTGATCCCCCCCGGCGTCAGCCCGCGGTCACGTCGAAGCGATCTCCGTCCACCCCCGCGTCGTCCTCGATCTCGAGCCGCTCCAAGGCCGCCGCGTCGAGAGGAGAGCCCGTGGACTGCGCCGCGAGGCGTAGTGCGCGCGCGACCTCCGGATGCGCGCGCACCCGGACCCGCGACGGCGAGAGACCGTCGATCAGCCGCCTGACCTCGAGCAGCGCATCGTGGGCCAGCAGCTCCGGCGACCGTACGCTTCCCCCGCCCGCGCAGGCGGGGCAGGGCCGCGTGACCGCGCTCCTCAACCCGGCGCGCGTGCGCTTCCGGGTGAGCTGGAGCAGCCCGAGCTCCGACAGGCCGACGATCTTCGTTCGCGCGTGATCGCGCCTCAGCGCCGCCGCCAGCGCGTCGACGACCTGCGCGCGGTGCTCGGCCGATTCCATGTCGATGAAATCGACCACGATGATCCCGCCGAGGTCCCGCAGACGGAGCTGGCGCGCGATCTCCTCCGCGGCCTCCAGATTCGTCCGGAGGATCGTCTCCTCGGGTCGCGCCATGCCCACGTTCTTTCCCGTGTTGACGTCGATCGACACGAGGGCCTCGGTCGGCTCGATGACGAGGGTGCCGCCCGAGGGGAGCCACACGCGGGGACGCAAGGCGCGCTCGATCTCGGCGTGGATTCCCTCGGCGTCGAACAGGGGCGCCGCGCCTTGGTGGAGCCTGAGCCTCGCGGCGAGCACGGGATCGAGCTCCGCGAGGTAGCTCCGCGCCTCCTCGAACAACGAGCGTCCCTCGACCAAGACCACCTCGAGGCCGTCGCGGGGGGAGTCGCGAAGCGCGCGCTCGAGCAGACTCGAGTCGGCGTGAAGGCGCGCCGGCGCCGCCGTGCGCTGCGCGCGCTCCTCGATGCGGCGCCAGGTTGCTTCCAGGCGGGCCGCATCGGCGTGAAACGCCGACGCCTCCGCGCCCCGGCCGGCAGTCCTCACGATGAAGCCCGCGCCGGCGGGAGCCAGCGCATGAACGATGCCGCGAAGCCGCTCGCGCTCCGCTTCGTCCGTGACGCGCTTGGAGACGCCTCGAAACGGGACGAGGGGCGCGAAGACGAGGTGACGCCCCGCGAGCGTCACGAAAGACGTCACGCGCGGCCCTTTGGACCCCAGAGTCTCCCGGGCGACCTGGACGACGATCTCCCGCCCTTCCTTGAGGCGGTCCTGCAGCGGCGCGCGATGGTCCGCCGCGCGCCGCGGGGGGCGCGCAAGACCGGGGTCGTCCTCCACGGCATCGACGCCGGGGTCGAGCACCTCTCCCGGGAGGTACAGATCGGCCGCGTGGAGGAATGCGTCCGGCCCCGAGCCGAGATCCACGAACGCCGCCTGGAGGCCCGGGACGACGCGGGACACTCGGCCCTTGACGACGTCCCCCACCCCGGGATCGTCGCCGCCCTCCTCCACGCGCAGCTCGACGATCTCGCCGTTCTCCCGAAAGGCGGTTGCCACCCTTCCGGCGAGCCGGCTAACCAGCAGCTCGTTCGACACGCCCGGCCGCGGCGAGCTCCTCGCGAACGAGCGTCGCGGAGCGCGCATCCTCGCCGAACATCGCCAGGAGAACCTCGTCGGGCCGCACGGAGGCGCCCTCCCCCCCGAGGCCGAGCGTCATCCGGAACGCGCCGCCGTCGACCGGGCTGACGTCGAGCAGCCACGTGTCCAGGGGGAAGGCCACCGCCTTCCCGTTCTTCTCGCGCTTCACGGTCACGTCACCGCGACGCTCGAAGGTGGACGACGCGCGGGAGCAGTCCACTCCTTCGGGCACGCGCACGAGGTAGCGTGCC
>Ga0137436_1000088_pt1 | contig 29259 bp, 25 predicted proteins | sample EasRivERMGT119_2_FD_102328 | JGI IMG/M metagenome (GOLD analysis project Ga0137436, IMG submission 102328) | Soil microbial communities from meander-bound floodplain in the East River, Colorado, USA - East River MetaG ERMGT119_2 | ecosystem: Environmental > Terrestrial > Soil > Floodplain ...
ACAGGCGTCTCGTCGTAGCCGCCAGCCGCACGAGCCCCTGGTGCTCGGCGCCGCCCAGGATCTCCTTCGCGGGGCCGCCGCTCGCGGGGATCGCGGCGAGCCACGACGCCCCTCCGCGCGCCAAGGGCACCAGCAGCTCTCCGTCGTCCGCGGACCAGATCAGGCGCAACGCCCCCGACCCCGTGACGACGTTGTCGCTCGCGACCCACTGGTCCAGAGCGCCGGTGAGGTCCGTAGGCGTCCCGCCGGAGACGGGAACGACCATCGCGCGCGTGATCTGGTAGTAGTCGTTGGGGCGCAGCGATCCGACGAAGGCCAGCCGGTCGCCCGAGCGCGACCACGAAGGCGCGACGTCGGGGCCGGGGTTCCCCGCGAGCTTCCTCGGTGCTCCGCCTTGGGGCGAGACGACGTAGATGTCCGTGTCGTCGGTCGCGTCCGGGTCGGTGGCGTTGCGGTTCGACACGAACGCGATCAGGTCGCCGCGCGGCGACCACCGCGGGCTGTCGTCGTCGTAGGCGCCGCTCGTGATCCGCCGCGCCTCCCCGCCGCGCGCGGCGACGACGTACAGGTGGGTGTTGCGGTTGTCGAGGAACCCCTCGCCGTCGCGCTGGATCTGCGTGCGCGTGATCACGAACGGCACCGTGTCGCGGTCGGGCTTCGACCCGCCCGCGGGCTGCGGCGCACCGGGTGCCGGATGGAACACGTACGGATCCCCGCGGGTGAACACGAGCGAGTCGCCGTCGGGGGACCAGTCGTAGTCCCCGACGTCCTCGGCCCCGCGCGTCACGGCCCGGCCCTTTCGCGAGCCCGCGCGGGTGACCACGATCTGGGTGGCCTCCCCGTTGCTCTCGAGCCACGCGAGCTTGCTCCCGTCGGGGGAGAAGCGGGGCCGCGTGCAGCTGCTCTCCTCGTCGCACAGGCGGCGCGCCTTGCCGCCGCCGGAATCCATCGACCACAGCTCGTAGCGGAACGTGTCCTCCTTCTCGTCCGCGCGCTCGATCCCGTAGACGAGGGTCTTCCCATCCGGGGAGACCTCGAGCGACGAGACAGCGCGGAAGAAGTAGACGTCGGCCGGCACGACCGGCCTCGGCGGGATCGACGCGACGGCGGCCGCGGCGAGGGAGAGGGCGAGGAGCATCGAGACCTCCGTAAGGAAGCGGCATGTTAACCTCGGCACGATGGGCGGCACGGGCACGACGAAGGTCACCTACGTCACGCTGGCCGGCGACGAAGAGGCCAACGCGTCGTACGAGGTTGCGGTCCGCGCGGTCGCGGCGTCCTTGGGCGACCGGCAGTCGATGTGGATCGACGGCGCCAAGGCCGGCACCGCGCGCGAGCCGTTCGAGGACACCTCGCCGGCGGACCCCGGCGTCCTCGTGGCGCAGTTCCCACGCGGCGGGCCGGACGACGTGGCCCAAGCACTCGAAGGCGCCAAGCGCGCCGCCTCCGGCTGGGCGGCGACGCCGTGGACCGAGCGCGTGGCGATCCTGCGGCGGGCCGCGGAGACGATCTCGCGGCGGCGCACCGAGCTCGCCGCGCTCATGTCGATCGAGGTCGGCAAGAACCGGCTCGAGGCGATGGGCGATGCCGAGGAGTCCGCCGACCTCCTGCGCTACTACGCGCAGCAGATCGAGGACGCCGCGGGGTTCGAGAAGCCGCTCGCGAGGCTTCTCCCCGGCGAGGACACGCGCTCGGTGCTCCGGCCCTACGGCGTGTTCGCCGTCATCGCACCTTTCAACTTCCCCATGGCGCTCGCCGCGGGGATGGCGGGGGGCGCGCTCGTCGCCGGGAACACGGTGGTGTTCAAGCCGTCCTCGGAGGCCCCGCTCTCCGGGCTGCGCCTCTGCCAGATCCTGAACGAGGCCGGCCTTCCTCCCGGCGTCCTCCAGCTCGTGACCGGCGGGGGGCGCGAGATGGGTGAGGCCTTCCTCGATCCGCGCTTCGACGGGATCGTCTTCACCGGATCCAAGGCGGTCGGCCTCGACCTCCACCGGCGGTTCGCGCGCGACTGGCCGAAGCCGGTCATCGTCGAGATGGGGGGGAAGAACCCCGCGATCGTCACGGAGAGCGCGGACCTCGAGCGAGCGGCGGAGGGCGTCGCGCGCTCGGCGTTCGGCTACGGCGGCCAGAAGTGCAGCGCCTGCTCGCGGGCGTTCGTCGCGAAGGAGGTCTACGCGGCGTTCCTCGAGCGCCTCGCCGCCGTCTCCGAAGGCCTGTCGGTCGGCGATCCCACCGAGCGCGCGACGTACATGGGGCCGCTGATCACCGCGAAGGCGAAGGCGACGCACCGCGACGCTCACGAGGCCGCGCGGCGCGACGGGCGCGTCGTGTTCGAGGGCAAGCTCCCCGACGACCCGCGCCTCGCGCGCGGCCACTTCGTGCCGCCGGTGGTCGTGGACCGGCTCCCCGACGGGCACCGCATCTGGCGCGACGAGCTGTTTGCGCCGTTGCTCGCGGTCGCCGCGGTCTCGGGGCTCGACGAGGCGATCGCGCGCGCGAACGACACCGAGTACGGCCTGACCGCGGGGATCTTCAGCGGGGACGAGGACGAGATCCAGAGCTTCTTCGACCGCATCGAGGCGGGCGTGACGTACGCCAACCGCCGCACGGGCGCGACGACCGGCGCCTGGCCGGGCGTCCAGTCGTTCTGCGGCTGGAAGGCGTCGGGCTCGACCGGCAAGGGCGGGTGCGGCCCCTGGTACGTCCAGCAGTTCCTCCGCGAGCAGAGCCGCACGATCGTGCGATGAGTCCGAAGGACCGGACGCTCTACACGTGGTCGGCTCAAGCGGGGCTGGACCCGGTCGAGATCGTCGCCGCGGAGGGCGCACACTTCACGGACGCGCGCGGGCGGCGCATCCTCGACCTCGCCTCGTTCGCCCTCAACGCGTCGGCCGCGCTCCGCCATCCGCGCATCGCCGAGGCGATCGCGCGCCAGGCGGCCGAGCTTCCCGCCGCCGCTCCGGGGATGTCCACGTCGATCCGCACGAGGGCGGGGGAGGCGCTCGCGTCGATCGTGCCCCCCGGCCTCGACCGGTTCCTGTTCACGCTCGGCGGCGCGGACGCCAACGAGCACGCGATCAAGATCGCGCGCCTGGTCACGGGCCGGCCGAAGATCGTCGCGCGGTACCGCTCGTACCACGGCGCGACGGCCGGTGCGCTCGCGGCGACCGGGGACCCCCGGCGGCACCCGTTCGACGCGGTGCTGCCTCACGTCGTGCGCGTGCTGGACCCTTACTGCTACCGCTGCCCGTTCGGCTGGACCCCCGACCTCTGTCGTCGCCCCTGCATCGATCACGTGGAAGAGGTGCTCGGGTATGAGCGGCCGGACTCCGTCGCCGCGATCCTCGTCGAGCCGGTCGTCGGGACCAACGGCGCGTTCTGGGGGCCGCCGGAGTACCTCCCGCGGCTGCGCGAGATCTGCGACCGCCACGGCATCCTCCTCATCGCCGACGAGGTGCTCACCGGCTTCGGCCGCACCGGCCGGTGGTTCGCCTTCGAGCACTTCGGGGTCGTGCCCGACATGATCACGATGGGAAAGGCGATCACGTCGGGCCACGCGCCGCTCGGCGCGGTCGCCCTGAGCGAGCGCCTCGCCCGGCACTTCGACACGCACCCGCTGGTCACCGGCCTGACCCACTCCGCCCACCCGGTCTCCTTGGCCGCGGCGGTCGCCACGATCCAGGTGATCAAGGACGAGGGGCTCGTCGAGCGCGCCGCGCGCCTCGACGTGCTGCTCGCGGAGCGGCTCGCCTCGATCGCCGCCCGGCACGAGGTCGTGGGGGACGTGCGCAGCCTCGGCCTGTACGGGGTGATCGAGCTCGTCCGCGACCGGCAGACACGCGAGCCGCTGATTCCGGCGGTGCCGCTCTCCCGCGCGGCGCTCGATCGCGGTATCCATATCGCGACGCGCTGGAACTACGTGTTCGTCGCGCCGCCGCTGTGCGTCGACGAGGGGGACCTCCGCCGGGGGCTCGAGGCCGTGGACGAGCTGATCGGCGCGCTCTAGATCCGCTGGCGGAGCCGGTCGTAGGCCACCCGCTGCGTCGGCGTGCGCGGCAGCGCGTCGAGGAAGCGCCAGTGGGTCGGGACCTTGAACGCCGCCAGGTGGGCCGCGGCGTGCGCCGCGAGCTCGTCCTCCGTCGCCGCGCACCCGGGCCGGAGCACGACGCACGCGAGGACGTCCTCCTCGCCGAGCGGGGAGGGCACGCCGAGCACCCCCGCTTCCAGGACCGCCGGGTGGCGCTCGAGGACGGCCTCGACCTCGCCGGGCGTCAGGTTCTCGCCGCGGCGCCGGATGACGAGCTTGCGCCGTCCGAGGAACGTGTACTGCCCGCCGGGGCTTACGCTCCCGAGGTCGCCGGTTCGCAGCCAGCCGTCCTCGGTCCAGGCGTCGCGGGTCGCATCGTCGTCGTCGAGGTAGCCGGTGAACGACGCCGGGTTGCGGAGCTGGATCTCTCCGTCCACCAGGCGCACCTCCGCTTGCACGTCCGGGTCGGGATGTCCCCGGGGAGCCCCCATCGCGTCGAGGTCGCGGCTGTCGTCGAGCGGGTGGATGAGGCCGAGAGTGCTCTCGGTGAGCCCGTAGCCGATCACGAGGCGCACGCCGAAGCGCCGCTCGAAGGCGAGATGCGCGTCGCGCCCGAGCGCGGGGGCCGCATACACGAGCCGCAGCCGGTGTTCGCGATCCTCGGGGCCCTCCGGGCGTTCGATCAGGATCTTGAGCATGGCCCCGATCGCGTTCGCTTCGGTCGCTCCGGCGTCGCGGACCCACCACCAGAACTGCGACGCCGAGAATCGCTCCTCGAGCGCGAGCGACGCGCCTGCCGCGATCGCCCCCAGCGTCGAGTAGAACCGTGCGTTGACGTGGGACAGCGGCAGGCACGTGAAGAGCCGGTCCGAAGGGGTCAAGCGGAGCCAGTGCGCGAAGCCCTCCCCGGTGAGCACGGCCATCCGCCCCGAGAGCATCGCCGCCTTGGGCCGACCCGTGGTCCCGGAGGTCGTCAGGATCGTGATGATCGACTCCGGTGACGGCGTCGACGCCGGGAGCATCCTCAACGCCCCCGCCGGGTCGACGACCGCCCTCGGGCGAAGGAGCGCGAGCGCCGCGTCGACCTCCGGGGGCGCGAGATCGGAGTGGATCGGGCACGACACGATCCCGGCCTTCGCCGAGGCGAGCCACAGGAACAGGTGTCTCGGGCCGGTGGGGACGCGGATCGCGAGCCGGTCCCCGGGAGCGAGACCCGCCCCGAGGAGCTCGGCCGCGAGCGCGTCGGCGATCGCCCCGGTCTCCGCATAGGTCCACGTCTTCCCGCGGAACACGAGAAACGGCGCGTCGCCGCCTGCGGCCAGCCTGCGATCGAGGAAGTCCCTCACTGTGCCCGGGGGAGCCTGCCGTACTTCGACAGCGCCGTACGGAGGCGGTCGTGCGGGAGCGCGATCACGGTCTTTCCGTCGATGCCGGTCATCGTCTCCGCCGCGACGAGCGCGTTGACGATCGCTTCCTCGGTCGCCTGCACGGCCGCCTCGAAGACCGGGTCGAGGTCGTCGTTGGCCAGGTAGGACGCCGTGTATCGGCGCTTGCCCGCGTCCCAGGCCGGATCGGCCGTCGAGAACGCGACGAAGAGATCCCCCGACCCGTTGCCGCTGATGCTCCCGAGCCGGGCGAGCCCCATCGCCGCGCGCCGCGCGACGCGCGTCAGCTGGTGGGGGAGAAGCGGAGCGTCGGTGGCGATCACGATCAGGATCGACCCGGTCTCGTCCGCGTCCTCGCCGTAGGCCGGCTGCTCGGGGATCTCCCGCCCCACGGGGACCCCCGCGATCGTCAGCTGGGGACGGCGCCCGCAGTTGCACTGGACGAGCGCGCCGACCGTGAACCCGCCGCGCTTCGCCGCGATCGTGCGGGACGACGTGCCGATCCCCCCCTTGAACTCGAAGCAGATCGAGCCGGTGCCTCCGCCGACGTTCCCCTCGGGGACCGGCCCGGTCTTGGCGGACTCGATCGCGCGTGCGACGTGCTCGGGCTTGACGTGAAACCCGTTGACGTCGCTCAGCTCGCCGTCCCACGTCTCGCCGACGACCGGGAGCGACCACGAATACCCTTCGGCGTCCGGCGGTCCGTGCTTCACCCTCCAGGCGATCGTCGCATCGCGGACGACTCCGACGCTGTGCGTGTTGGTCAACAGCACGGGCCCGTCGAGCAGTCCGGACTCCGAGAGCCACGCGGTCCCGGTCATCTCGCCGTTGCCGTTGAGGGAGAACCAGCCGGCCGGCGCGGGCCGGTCGACCTCGCGCCCGCGGGGGAAGATCGCGGTCACCCCGGTGCGCACCGGCCCCTTGCCGACGACGAGCTTCCCTTCGCCGGCCACGATCGTCTCGTGGCCGACGGCGACGCCGGGGACGTCGGTGATCGCGTTCCAGCGCCCGGGCGTGCCCGGGAACGGGACGCCGAGATCGCGCGCGCGCGGCCGCGGAGAGGAGGCCGTGGGAGCCGCGACCAGGAGGAGCGCGGCGAGGCACGCGACGGGACGCACCATGTTCACCTCGAAGGGAGCTTACAATGCGCCGGTGCCAAGGAGCCGGAACGGGGAGCTCGTGCGGGGGCTCGGGCTATTCGGCTCGATAGCGCTCGTCGCCGGCAACATCATCGGCTCCGGCATCTACGTCATCCCCGCATCGCTCGCCGACGCCGCCGGGCCGCTGTCCCTCCTCGCTTGGCCGATCGTCGCCGTCGGCTACCTGTGCCTCAACGCCCTCTACGCCGACCTCGCGGAGGCGTACCCGTTCCAAGGCGGGCTCCAGGCGTACGCGGAGCGCGCCTTCGGCCCGCTCGCCGGGCTGCTCACCTCGTCGATGTACTGGATCTCCTGCGTCATCGGCAACGCCGCCTTCGTGACGGCCTTCGTCGGCTACGCGCAGGTCTTCTTCCCCGTGTTCGCCCGGCCGATGGCGGCGTTCCTGCTCGCGCAGGCCCTTCTGTGGACGCTGACGCTCGTCAACATGGGCGGGATCCGCGCCGGTGCCGCCGTCCAGACCGTGACGACGATCCTCAAGCTGCTCCCGCTCTTCGTGCTCGCCGTGGCGCTCGCCCCGCACGCGTCTCCCGCGAACCTGCAGCCGTTCGCGCCCAAGGGTTTCGGGGCGCTGTTCCCCGCGATCGCGCTCGTCGCCTGGCCGTTCCTCGGGAGCGAGACCGCGACCGTGCCGGCCGAGGAGATGAAGGACGCGAGACGGACGATCCGGCTGGCCGCCTTCGGCGGCTTCGGTCTCGCCGCGGCCGCCTACTTCGCGGTCGCGCTGTCGGTCGCGCTCGCGCTCCCCTCGTCCGAGATCGCGGGGAGCTCGAGCCCGCTCGCCCTGGCGGCCGAGCGCGTCCTCGGCCCCTCCGGCAGGGCCTTCGTCACCGTCGGCGCCCTCGTGTCCATCGCGGGCGTCCTGAACGGCTGGATCCTCATCGCGGGCCGGCTCCCGCAGGCCGCCGCGCGGCGGGGGTACATGCCGCAGGCGCTGGCGCGGCTGAACCCGCGGACCGGCGCTCCGGCGCGGGCGCTCGTGCTGTCGGGGATCGCCGCGGGTGCGCTGGCCTCGACGTACTTCGTGCGCTCGCTCCTGGACGCCTACAACTTCATCGCCTTGGCCTCGACCGCGGCGGCGCTCGTCGCGATCGCGATGGTCGCGGCGTCGCTCGTCGTCCTGGTCCGCCGGGAGCCGGAGCGCTTCCGCCCCGAGCAGCGGCGCCGCGCGCCGGCCCTCGCCGCGGTGGGGCTCCTCGTCGTCGTCGTGCTCCTGCGCGGGTCGGGCTGGCAGGTCTGGGCGTTCACCGCCGTCGCGGCGGCCGTGCCGATCGCCTACTACTTCGCCGCGGGCAGAGGGGCGGCCGGAGCGGCGCGCGCGGGTTGACGCCTCTCCCACATCGGAGTATGCGCAGCGGCAGGAGGACACTGCCATGCGCCCACGCACCGTCGCTCCCGGCATGCTCGCCGCGATCGTCCTGATGGTGTCCGGTTGTCGGAAGCTCGACGCGCCGCCCCCGCCGTCGAAGACCGTCACCCTCGATGCGATCCCATCGGACATGGGCGAGCTCTTCGCGGTCACGACGTCGCCTCAATGGCCGGCGAACGCGCAGCTCTGGTTCGTCAAGCCGGACAAGACGATCGCGATGATCGGCATCAACATGAAGACGCTGCGGGTCGGCGGCACCACCGTCGTCATCCCCCGGCGCTAGGAGGCGGCCATGAATCTCGACAGCATCGGCGCGGCCGTCATGCGGCTGTTCTTCGCCGCGGCGTTTGCACTCCTGACCCTCGCGGTGTGCGAGGTCGCGGTGCGCGCCTTCGGCTACACGGTCCTCCGGGGGAGGGAGCCGGGGCGGCTCCTCGAGTACGCGGTCATCCTCCTGATCTTCGTCGTCGCGATCCTCTTGCGTCAGATCCGGCAGCAGCTCGCGCGCGCCTAGCGCGAGGCGGCCTCCTTCACGATCGCGTAGACGATCGCGGCGCCCCGCTCGACGCTCGCCAGCGAGACGCGCTCGTCGTCCCCGTGCGACAGCGCCAGCTCGCGCTCGTCGAGCGCCAGCGGGTCGAACCCGTAGGCGTCGATCCCCAGGGGCCTCAAGAGAGCGCTCTCGGTCCACGACGTCAGGAGCGTCGGCACGACCGGGACCCCGGGGGCCTCCCGCGCCGCGACCCTCTCGATCGCGCGGAACAGCGGTGTGGACGTCGCCGATGCCGTGGACTTGACGACCGGCTGGAGGGTGCGGATCGCGATACGCGGGTCGTCGATGGCGCGGCGGACCTCCTCGATCATCGCCTCCGGGTCCTGGCCGGGGAGGAGGCGGCAATCGACCTGGGCCGAGGCGGTCTTCGGGATCACGTTGGTCTGGGGGCCGCCGCGCAGCACGGTGATCGCGATCGTGTTCCGCACCCGCGCCGCGCGCTCGCCGTCCCCGAGGAACGCGGCCCGGAAGGCGGGATCCTCGGCGAGCGAGGACTCGAGGCGGGCCAGCTTCTCCGGCGCCAACCCCGGGAAGCGATCCTTCAGCGCCGCGAAGTACCGCGCGACCTCGGGAAGGACGACGATCGGCGTCTCGTGCCGGCGCAGCCGGTCGAGCGCTCCGACGAGCGCGTCGACCGCGGTCCCTGCGGGCGGGGGCGTCGACGCGTGCCCCGCGATCCCCGTCGCGGTCAGCTCGAGCCACAGCACCGCCTTCTCGGCGACGCTGACGTTCCAGGCCCGCACGCCGCCGCCCCCGCGCGCGTCGATGACGTCCCCTTCGGTCAGGCTCTCCGCCGCCCCCGCGAACAGCTCCGGTCGCTTGGCGATCAGCGCGCTCATCCCCTCCGCCCCGACCTCCTCGTCGGCCGTGCCGATGTAGATCACGTCGCGATCGAGGGGCACGCGCTCGCGCTTGAGGCGGATCAGGGCCGCGAGGTGGAGGATCCCCGTCGTCTTCATGTCGAGCGCCCCGCGCCCGTAGAGGTACCCGTCGCGGATCTCCGCCCCGAACGGGTCGGCCGACCAACCCGCCCGGTCCGCGTGCACGACGTCCATGTGGTGGGAGAGGATCAGCGCCTTCCGCGTGCCGTTCCCGCGCAGGCGCGCGACGAGGTTCGCCCGTCCGGGCGCGATCTCGACGATCTCGGCCTCGATCCCCTCGCCCGCGAGGATCGCCCGGAGGAACTCCGCGGCCTTGAGCTCGTTCCCGGGAGGGTTCGACGTGTCGATCTTGATGTACTCGCGCAAGGTCCCGACGACGTCGAACGGGGGACGCGGGGCGGGGGCGGGGGCTGAAGCCAGGGCGATCCACGCGCTCAGGAGCAGTGCGGTCATGGTGCGTCTCCGATCACGAGGGCGAGGGCGTCGGGGCGTCGCCCCTCGGGAAGCGCTCCCGCGAGCTTGAGCACGCCCGGCGCCCAGCCGGGTGCGGCGACGAGCGCGTCGGTTCGCACGCGGCGGGTGCGAAGCGGACGCGTGGTGAGCGCCTTCGCCCACGCGGGGTTTTCCCGGCCGGTCGCGTCGATACAGACCGCGTCGAAGCCGCCTTCGGTGCGGTAGAGGGCGAGCAGCCCCATCCCGGGACGGTCGACGTGGAGGACGGCGGTGCGGCCGAACCGCCCGTCGTCGATCTCCGCGAGGATCCCCTCGACCAGCGGATGGCCGGAGGCGTAGAAGTCGATCGCCTCGTCCTCGACCGCCTCCTCCCGGAGGAAGCTGCCGACGAAGCTCGAGCCCCCGGGCACTCCGGGCAGCGAGTCCACGCGCGAGCGGTTCCCCAGCTCGATCGCATGGACGTGCCCGCCGCGCGACTCCGCGACGTGCAGCCCCAGGCGCTCGGAGACCCCGACCACGACCTCTTGGGTGAGCTCGTCGAGGTCGGGGGGCACGCGCGCGAGCAGCGCCGGGCCGTCCTCGGGGAGGTACGGGTCGCGGAAGAGCGCGTGGTCGGCGGCTTCGCGCATGCGGCTGCGCGCGTCGCCGGCCTCGCGCGCGACGTCGTCGAAGTACGAGGCCGGGACCTCCTCGAGCGCCGACAGCGCCGCGCTCTCGATCGCGAGCTCGACGTGGGCCAGCTCGCGCTCGAGCCCCCCGAGCGGCTCGCGGAAGATCCCGATCCGCTCGTAGAGGCCCGCGATCGCCGCCCCGAGCCCCGAGGGAGGGCGCACGTACACGATCTCGACCGGGATCGCGCGGCCGATCCGGTCGAGCCGGCCGATCCGCTGCTCGAGCGTCGACGGGCTCCACGGGAGATCGAAGAGCACGATCCGGTGGCAGAACTCGAAGTTGCGGCCCTCGCCCCCGCTTTCGGTGGCGAGGAGCGTCGAGGGCCCCGAGGCGAGCCGGAACTGAGCGACCTCGATGTCCCGCTGGCCGGGGGAGAGATCCTCGTGAAAGACCGCCGTGCGGAGCTGCACGCGCCGCGACAGCTCGGTGCGCAACCACTCCACAGTCTCCCGCTCGTGCGCGAAGACGAGCGTCTTCTCCCCGCGCGCCTTCCATCGCGCGCAGGCCTCCCCCAGCCAGGCGACGCGCGGGTCCTCCTCCTGCCAGCGGGTCGCCAGGGTGCGCAGCCCCTCCTCGCCGCGCGGCAGCTTCGCGAGCAGCGACGGTCCCGACGACAGCGCCGCCCGCACCCGGCGGGCCTTCTCGCGTCGGGCCACCTCGTGCGGTGCGTCGCGCTCGCGCAGCGCGGCCAGCAGCGCCGCCAGCGCGCTCCAGCCGGCGGCTTCGGGGCGGTCCACGGGGCTCGGCACGCGGGGGGGAAGCCCGCCGATGTCCGAGCGGCGCGTCGAGCTCGCGCAGGGGGGAAGGGGCTCGCGCCGCGCGAGGCGCCCGGCGAAGTCCTCGTCGGGGAGCGCGTCGGGGCGCAGGAGCTGAAGCAGCCGGAAGAACCCGTGCGCGTCGTCCTCGAGCGGGGTCGCCGTCAGGAGGAGGACGTGGCGCCCGAGGGCGGCGATCGGCGCCACCGCGCGGTACGCGGGCTCCCCCGGATGCCCGGGCGGACGCCTCAGGTGGTGCGCCTCGTCCACGACGAGCAGGTCGATCCCGGCGGCGGCGGCCTGCTCGGTCAGCTTCGGCCGCGCCACGAGCGTCTCGAGCGAGACGACCGTCCGGCGGTGCGCGTCGAACGGGTTGAATCCCCGGCCGAAGTCGCGCTCCACGTCCGCCAGGCGCGCGTCGTCGAGGAGGACGAAGACCTGGTGGTACTTCCGCCACAGCTCGCCGAGCCACTGGACGGTGAGGGTCGCGGGGGCGACGACGAGCGTCCGCTCCGCCCGCCGCGCGCGGAGGAGATGGTTCGCGATCAGGCAGGCCTCCACCGTCTTCCCGAGGCCGACCTCGTCGGCGAGGAGCCAGCGCACCGGGTCCTGACGCGTCGCCTGGAGCGCGACGTGGAGCTGGTGGGGGAACAGGCGGATGCGCCCGCCCAAGAAGGACGACAGGTCGTCCGACTCGCGCCGGCGCGCGAGGTGGTACGCGTCGAGGCGGAGCGAGAAGTCCTCGACCGGATCGATCTCGCCCGCCGCGAGGCGCGCCAGCGGGTCGTGGCCGGAGATCGCGGTCTCGCCCTCGCGCGCCTTGCGGAGCGCGTCGGTCTGAGCGCCGAAGCGCAGGGTCGTGTCCGCATCCGGGAAGTGGACGACGATCGTGCGGCCGTCGGTCTCGACGACGCGGCCCACGCCGAGGTCGGCGTTCTCGCGGTGCGTGACGCGTTCGTCGATCGTCCACATCGGAAAGGGCCGCCTGGAATCTCGGGGATGGTAGCAGTAGCCTGCGCGGCGTGATCGACGCGCTCGTGCTCGTCCCGGCGCCGCGCCGGATCTCCCGCCAGGCGGGGGCGCTTGCTCTCACGAAGCGGCGGACGCTTCCGAAGGCCGCGGGGCCCGAGGTCCGCGTCGGCGCAGGCCCCGGGCTCGCCGCGCAGGGATACCGCCTGGTCGTGACGCCGAGCCGGGTGCTCATCGAGGCGGCGGACGCCGCGGGAGCCTTCTACGCGAAGGCGACGCTGGAGCAGGTCGTGCGCGCGGCGGCGCCTGTGGGCGAGATCCCGGCGATGACGATCGAGGACGCGCCGGATTTCGCCGAGCGCGGCGTCATGCTCGACATCAGCCGCGACAAGGTCCCGACGATGGCGACCCTTCTGGACGCCATCGACCTCCTCGCGTCGCTCAAGGTGAACCGCCTCCAGCTCTACGTCGAGCACACCTTCGCCTACCGGGAGCATCCGCGGGTCTGGCGGGACGCGTCGCCCCTGACCGGTGCTGAGATCGAGCGGCTCGACGCCTACGCGCGCGAGCGCCACATCGAGCTCGTCCCCAACCAGAACTCCTTCGGCCACATGGAGCGCTGGCTGCGCCTTCCCGAGTACGCGCCGCTGGCCGAGGTCGCCGAGCCTTCGGGGGACTACATGTCCCTGTGCCCGGTGGACCCGCGGTCGATCGAGCTGCTCGCCGGCCTGTACGACGACTACCTGCCCCATTTCACGAGCCGCTCGTTCAACGTGGGTTGCGACGAGACGATCGACCTCGGCAAGGGACGCAGCGCCGCCGAGGTCGCCGCGCGAGGCGTCGGCGGCGTCTACCTCGACTTCCTCCTGAAGATCCACGGGCTGGTGGCGGAGCGCGGGCGGCGGATGCAGTTCTGGGGGGACATCGTGCTCGAGCACCCCGAGCTGATCCGCGAGCTCCCCGGCGACGCGGTCGCGCTGAACTGGGGGTACGAGGCCGATCACCCGTTCGCGGCCGAAGGGGAGCGCTTCGCGGAGGCCGGGCTGACGTACCACGTGTGCCCGGGGACCTCGACGTGGCTGTCCTTGGCGGGGCGCACGTCGAACGCGATCGCGAACCTCGAGGGCGCGGCCCGCGCCGGGCGTGCGCACGGGGCGGCGGGCCTGCTCGTCACCGACTGGGGGGATTGCGGGCACTGGCAGCCCTGGCCCGTCTCGTTCCTCGGCCTCACCTACGGGGCCGCGATGGCGTGGTGCGCGGCGGCGAACGAGGGCCTCGACCTCACCCGAGCCCTCGATCTCCACGTGTTCCGGGACGAGGCGCGCGTGCTCGGGACGATCGCGCGGGACCTCGGGGACGTCCACCTCGAGACCGGCGTGACCCCCAAGAACGCGAGCGTGCTCGCGCTGCTCCTGCTGTTCCCCGATCGCGCCCTGGGGGAAGGGCGGCTCGCGGGGCTGAGCGTGGAGGCGCTCGAGCGGACGCTCGCGAGCACCGAGCGCATCGTGCGGCCCCTCGCCACGGCGGGCTCCAGCCGCCCCGATGGGCGCTTGATCCGGGAGGAGTATGGGCTTGCCGCGAGCCTCGTCCGCCTCGCGTGCCGCGTCGGGATCGCGCGCCTGGAGACGCCGGGCGGGGGATTCCGCACGATCCCCGCCGCGATCCGTCAGGCGCTCAGCTCGGATCTCGAGGAGCTCATCGCCGACTACCGCCGCATCTGGCTGGAGCGCAACCGGCCCGGCGGCCTCGACGACAGCGTCGGCCGCTTGATCAAGCTAAGAGGGGTCTGACGCCTTTCCACGTGTCGCGGTCGAGGACGTACAGGGCGGCGAGGTAGACGTCGACGTCGGCCCGCGGGAACTTCGCCGCGAGCTCGTCCGCCGCGCGCTCGAGCTGGGCGGGCTCGGGGGGCTGAGGCTCGTGGTCCTCGGAGATGAGCCCGTCGACGTGCGGGATGCCCAGCGCGTCAAGGAAGCTCGAGAGCATCGCGCGCCGCTCTTCCAGGTGGAGCGCCAGCAGCAGCGAGGACGCGAGGGAATCGCCGGGCCGGACCGACTTCGCCAGGTACTGCGCTCGCCGCTCGACCGGGAGCTGCCGCACCGCGGCCTCGCGGAACCGCATCGCCATCATGATCGTCGCGTCGGCCTCGCGCTTGGCCGGATTGTTGCCCCAGTCGTGCGCGTAGAGCGAGCGCGCCGCGGCCAGGCGCACGTCGGGATCGAGCGCCGCCCAGAGCTGCGCGGGCGTGCAACGGTCGATGTCCACCCGGGACGCGATCGACGTCACGGCTTCGCCTTCGGTGCGAGCCAGGCTTCGAGCTTGTTCTTCGCCTCGGGGGAGGCGTCTCCGCGGGGCCGCACGATCACCTTCGCAGGGCGCGGCGCCTCAGGGGTCATCCGGCTCTCCATCAGCATCCGATCTCGGAAGTAGCTCACGGCGACCTCTTTCCCCGCCGCCTGCGCCGCCAGGTCCTTGTCCAGCCGGTCGACGGCCACGCGGCGCCCGCCGATCGCCACGATCATGTCCCGGTCCTGGAGCCCCGCCTTCGCGGCTGGAGAGCCCGGCTCGATCCAGTCCACGGTCGGGAACTCCTTCCCGGTGCCCGTCGTCCGCCACCCGACGTAGACGGCGGCGGGCGCCGCGGGGTCGGGCACCATCTCGAGCCCGAGGTCGTCGAGCACCACCGCCAGGTCGAGCGCCCCGGGGCGTCCCACGAGCGCGTCGAGGCGCGCGTCCATCCCCGGCGCCCCCCAACGCACGAACGCCTGCCGCAGCTCGGCGTCCGTGTAGCCCGTCGCGCGCGTCGCGATCTGCCCGTAGAGCCCCTTCATGACGTCCTCGACCCCCCGGGCGCCCTGGGTCGCGGTCCGGATCTCGTAGTCCAACTTCCACGCCACGAGCGATCCCCGCGTGTAGTTCGAGCGGTAGGTGAGGAAGGGGACCTTCGATTCGAGCCACCAGTCCCACGACTGCTCCTCGAGGCTCTTCGCGAGCATCCCGGCGTTGTCGCGGTCGCTCACCATCCGCTCCCCGAGTGACTTGAAGAACTCCTCGCGCGTCACGGCCCCGCTACGCACCAGTGCCATCGGCCCCAGGTACGTCGTAAACCCCTCGGCGACGTACAGGTTCTTCGTCGGCGTCTCGCCGATGTACTGGTACGGGCCGATCCCCGCGGGCCGCAGGCGTTTGACGTTCCACGCGTGGACCAGCTCGTGCGCGACGAGGCCGAGGTAGCTCGAGTACTTCTCGCGGTCGTCGAACAGCTCCGCAGCGGCGCACATCGACGTCCCGTCCCGATGCTCGATCCCGCCCCTCCCGGCCTCGGGCTCGATCAGCGTGATGAACAGGTAGTCCTTGAACGGCACGACCCCGAAGATCGCCGCCGCCTCCCGGGTCAGCGCCCGGACGTCCTTGATGAGGTCGTTCTTCTTGAAGTCCATCGGCTGGGAGAACACCATCCGCCAGTGGGCGCCCCCCTCGTCGAACGACTCCTCCACGAAGCGGCCCAGGATGACGATCCCGTCGACCAGCAGGTCGTAGTCGGCCGCAGCGTACCAGCCGCCCCCCGCGGGATCCGGCGGGACCGACGTGGCCATCTTCCAATCGCCGTACGGCTCGAAGCGCACGCGCGCCGGCGCCGCCAGCCGATCCGGTGCGAACCCGAGCAGGCGCGCCAGGTTCGCGTGCCCGACCGACGCGTTCAGGCGCGCGCCATAGGGCGTGCCGCGCTCGTTCGCATACACCCGGTAGCGCACCTCGACGATCCCATCGCGCGGGGCGTCGATCGCCCACGTGCGCGTATCGGTCTTGCGCGCCGGAAGCGCGCGCCCACTTCCGTCGGCGGCTGCGAAGTCGAGCACGTTCCCCGCGACCTCGTCGCGGACATATCCGCCCGGTGTCCACGACGGCACCGCGAACGTGAACGGCCCACGCACCTTCTCGAAGCGCGCCGTGACGTGGAAGAAGTGCGAGGACGGGTCCGGCATCGCGATCGTGTAGGAGGTGGCGGGGGGTGTCGCCGCCTGCGCCGCCGTGACGGCGGCGAGCATCGCGAGCGCGGCGAAGCCCGGAAGTCGTGAGCGCATGATGGGCCGCGCAGTGTATCAGCGCAGGTCAGCGCGAGACCGCGAAGCGTTTCACGAGGACGACCTCGCGCCCACCCTTCCGGTGCTCGACGTGGTCCATCAGCTCGCGCATGAGGAAGATGCCGCGGCCGTGCGGGAGCTCGATCCGGTCCTTCTCGCGCGGGTCCGGGACGCGTTCGGGGTCGAACCCCGCCCCCTCGTCCCGCACGACGATCAGGAAGCCCTGGTCGGGGTCGCAGTAGGCGCGGACGAGAACCCGCTTGTCCTCGGCGTTGCGGTTCCCGTGCAGGACGGCGTTGGCCAGCGCCTCGCGGATGGCGATCTCGATCGCGGGAACGTCGCTCGGCAGGCAGTCGCAATCCCGGGCCTCCCGGAGGATGTCCCGGACGGCCCGGTCGATGCTCTTCGTGGTGCTCTTGAAGCGCCGGCGAAACTTGACGGCGAGGGCCCGCCGATCCAGGGCGAACGGGAGCCGGCCCCGCTTGTTCAGGTCTGTCACGCGTCCCCCACCCCTGGTTCCGTTCCGCCGCGGGAAGGATAACAATGCCCGGTGTCGTACGGAAACCGGAAGCGGAGGTTGCCATGGCGCGGAAGTACTGGCTGTTCAAGTCCGACCCGGAGACCTTCGGCTGGGACGACCTGGAGCGGGCCCCCGGAAAGCGCACGGTCTGGGACGGGATCCGCAACCCTCAAGCCCGGAACCACCTCCGGGACGAGGTCCGGACGGGGGACGGCGTCCTCTTCTATCACTCGCAGAGCGACAAGGCGGTCGTCGGCACCTGCAACGTGACGCGCGCCGGGTTCCCCGAGCCCGGCCACGATCCCTGGGTGGCTGTGGAGATCGAGGCGGAGGCGAAGCTCCGGGCGCCCGTGACCCTCGAAGCGATCCGTGCCGAGCGAGGGCTCGCCGAGATGGTGCTGGTCAAGAACTCCCGGCTGTCCGTCCAGCCGGTCAGCGCGAGCGAGTGGACGATCGTGACCCGGATGGGGGAAGGCTCCAAGCGTAAAGCTGGGCGTTGAGCGCCGGTCCGATCGGGTAGATCGACTGCAGGATCTCGGGCGTCGTCGTCGAACGGAGCTCGATGCCGCCGGCCTTCGGCTCCAACGCGTAGGGAGCGCCGGTCAACGGGTCGACCGGCGTCGTGAACGCGGCCGGGTACGACCCGCTCGCGAGCGCGTCGCGGCGTAGCACGATCGCAAGCCGCGCCAGCTGGCGTGCCGACATCGTTCCGGTGCCGCGTGCGAACGTGCTCCGGAGGTTCGGGTTGTATCCTTCGGCGATCCGCTGCCACCAGCTCCTCGAGTTGTACCCCTCGGCCGGGTCCGTGATCGGGGACGTGATCGGTGCTACCAGGCTCGGCACGATCGGGTACCGCGACTCGAGCGCGGCGGCCACCGCGAGCTTCGACAGACCGATCACGAGCGACCTCGGCACGACTCGGGGCATCTCCTTGCTGAAGGAGTCGCTCTCGACGATGTCGTGGACCAGCGCCGCCGATTCGCCGCGCAACGCGACCTGGAACGCCCGGCCGAGGTCCACGTCGCTCAGCGCCGCGTCGAGCCGGTCGAGCTCGGCCGGACCGATCCCCGGGTCGGTCACCAGCTCCTTGACGAGCCCGAGCTGGATCCGCTCCAGAGCGGCTCCGATGAGCAGGACGATGGTCGCGCTTTCCCTCTGGTGCGACCGGGCGAGCGCGCCGAGGGTCTCGGCGTCCGTGAGAGCCGTCGCGCGGTCTCCGCGCCGCATCGCCAGCCGCCCGTGCGCCGCGACGAGCTTCCCCGCGTTCATCGCGGCCAGCAGGTCCGGCAGCTTGGCGGCGTTCCCGTTCTCGTAGGGGATATTCCAGTTCGACTCGGTGAGTCCGCGTGCCCGTTCGAGGATCTGCCGCCCCGGCTCGTTGCGCTCGGCGAGCGGCTCGAAGTCCGTGACGTCCTTCGGCGTCCACTCCGAGGACGTCTTGCTCGCGAGAGTGCCGACGAGCGAGCGATCGCTCCCGAACAGAACCATCGCCAGCACGCCCGGCCGCAGCCAGGTGACCGCGTTGCGCTCGTCGGGGATTCGGGGACGGGCGAAGCCCAGAAGGTTGAGCGGACCGACCTCGCGCTCGAACCGGGCCGACGCCGCGCGGAGCCTCCACCCGCCGTAGGCGAGCACCGACAGCGAGGTGGCCATGACAAGCCCCGCCAAGATCGCCAAGCCAATGAGCAGGCCTCTCACGACGCGATAACGGCTCATAGCGCGGGCTCCAGCTCGTCGATTTGCTCGGCAGCCGTGAAGCCGGTCTCGGACGGGATCACGGCTTCGTCCTGAGCGGCCGGTGCGATCGCCGGCGCCGCACCGTGCGGAGCTCGATCGACGAGAAGCTGAGCGATCAGAAGAAGACCGACGGCTCCGAAGCAGATCCGAAGAGCGCGGTCGGCCAGGAGCAGCTCGAGCAGGCCCGGCACAGGCGCCTCCGCGGCCTCGCGTGCGGCCGCCAGCACGCGGTTCCGCAGCTCGGGGGGCGGGGACGCGGGACGGAATCCGTCGAGCGGGCCGCTCATCGCGATCCTCCCAGGATGGCGCGCAGGCGCGCGATGCCGAGCCGGTAGCGGCTGGCCGCGGTGAACGTCGGCACCCGCGTGATGCGGGCGACGTCGCGGAACGAGTAGCCGGCGAAGTGGTGGAGGTAGATCGCCTCACGCTGGGCGGCGGGAAGCTCGCGCAGGGCCGCGGTCGCCCGGGCGGCGTCCACCGCACGTCCCGCGTCGCCGCCGCTCGCATGGAGGAGCAGCGCCTGGTCGATCGAAACGTCGGGACGTGCGCCGCGCTTCCGGTCGATCGCGGCGCGGTGGGCGATCGTGAGCACGTAACGACGCGGATGGCGCACGCCCTTCAACAGCGCCGGAGCAGTCGCGATCTTCACGAAGACGTCCTGGACGACATCGGCGGCGTCGGCACGGGAGCCCGTCCGCCAGAGCGCCGCCGCGAAGATCTCGGGAGCCAGCGCGTCGTAGAGCGGCCCGAGCGCATCCGGCTCGCCGCACGCCACGCGCTCGACGATCGGTCCCAGGTCGTCGGCGCGCACGCGCTCCCCCTCCGTCGCCAAGGCGAGGATCCAGACGTCGAGCACCCGTGCGTCGGCCATACGCCTACCTAGACGGCCCGGCGTCCGGGTCTTGTCAAACTTCCTGCTCACCCTACCGTAGACTCCTGTCATGGACCCCCTCACGAGACGGACCTTCCTGTCGCTGACCTCCCTCGCCGGGGCGGGTCTCGTCGCGGCCCGCGCGGCGGAAACGACCCCGGCCCCCGCCGCGGCGGCGCCCGAAGCGGCGCCGGCGATTCCGGTGCCCGACACCTTCCCGTCCCAGGCGCCGGAGCTCGCGCGCGAGATGGTCGGCGTGTCCCACGGCAACGTCGCGCGGGTGAAGGAGCTGCTCAAGCTCCACCCGACGCTCGCGAACGCGACGTGGGACTGGGGGTTCGGCGACTGGGAGAACGCGCTCGGCGCCGCATCGCACGTCGGGAACCGCGAGATCGCCGAGGCGCTTCTCGCCAGCGGAGCGCGCGCAACAATCTTCTCCGCGACGATGCTCGGCCAGCTCGCGGTCGTGAAGGCGTTCGTCGAGGCCTCGCCGGGAGTCCAGGCGACGCCGGGGCCCCACGGCATCACGCTGCTCGCCCATGCGCGCTACGGCGGCGAGCAGGCCAAGCCGGTGCTCGACTTCCTGACGGCGCTCGGTGGAGCCGATCCCGTTCCGGCGGCGGTCGAGCTGACCCCCGACGGCGCACAGCGCTACGTCGGCCGTTACACGTTCGGGCCGCGCGACGCGGACCGGATCGAGATCACGTTCGAGAAGGGCGGGCTGCGCTTCACGCGTACGGGGATGAGCGCGCGCAACCTCGTGCATCGCGGCGACCACGCGTTCTCGCCCGTCGGTGCTCCCACCGTGCGCGTGCGCTTTGCGGTCGCGGACGGCCCGGCTCCCGAGCTGACCGTCTACGACCCCGACGTCGTGCTCCGGGCCAAGCGCATCGGATGAGAAGCCGGCCGCTCGGCCGGACGGGGCTCTCGGTCTCCGAGATCGGGTTCGGCGCGTGGGGTCTGGGCGCCACGATGTGGCGCGGCGTCAGCGACGAGGACGGGATCGCGACCGTGCGCGCCGCGGTCGACGCCGGCGTCACGCTCATCGACACGGCGCTCGCCTACGGCGACGGCCACAGCGAGCAGCTGATCGCGAAGGCGGCGCCGCGCTCGGTCACGGTCGCGACCAAGATCCCGCCGCAGGGCGGGGGATGGCCCGCTCAAGGGAACTCGAGGATCGAAGACGTCTTCCCCGCCGCGTACGTGCGCGCCTGCACCGAGAGGTCGCTGAAAAACCTCCGGCGCGAGACGCTCGACGTGCAGCAGTTCCACGTCTGGCACGACAACTGGCTCGGCCGGCCCGGGTGGCGCGCGACGCGGCAGGAGATGGAGAAGCTCTCGATGGAGGGAAAGGTCCGGCACTGGGGGATCTCGATCAACGATCACGCGCCGGAGACGGCGCTCCAGGCGTTGTCCGACCCGATCTTCGTGACGGCGCAGGTCATCTACAACGTCTTCGACCGATCGCCGGAGCGGGAGCTGTTCGCCCTCGCGCGGGAGCGCGACCTCGGGATCATCGTCCGCGTGCCGTTCGACGAGGGGGCGCTGACGGGCGCGATCCGGCCCGACACGACCTTTCCCGAGGGCGACTGGCGCCATCGCTATTTCCGCGGGGACCGGCCGACCGAAGCGGCGCGCCGCGCCGATGCGCTGCGGGACTTACTGGGCGACGAAGCGAAGACGCTACCCGAGCTCGCGCTGCGCTTCATCCTGTCGCGGCCCGAGGTCTCGACGGTCATTCCGGGGATGCGGCGCGTGGAGCACGCGCGGGCCAACGCGGCCGTTTCCGACGGCCGCGCCTTGAGCGCGGAGCTTTTGCAGCGGCTCGAGGCGCACGCGTGGGACAAGAACTGGTACGGCGATTAGAAATGGTGCCTGACCCCGTTTCGGTGTAAGAACTCCCCCCGCATGACGGCCACCACCTACCCCGACCCCTCCAAGCGCGAGTTCCTCGGCCATCCGATCGGGATCTACGTCCTGTTCTTCACCGAGATGTGGGAGCGGTTCTCGTACTACGGGATGCGGGCGATCCTCATCCTCTATCTGACGAACTTCCTCATGAAGGACGACAAGTGGGCGGGGGGCGTCTACGGGGATTACACGGGCCTCGTGTACCTCACGCCGCTGATCGGCGGATTCCTCTCCGACCGCTACCTCGGCCTGCAGCGGGCGATCCTGCTGGGGTGTCTCACCATGGCGGCGGGACAGTTCTGTCTCGCGTTGCACGGCTATTCGAACGACGGGCTGCAGGCGGCGGGACATCTCGGCCTGTTCTGGGCCGGGCTGATCCTGCTCATCGTCGGGAATGGGTTCTTCAAGCCGAACATCTCGACGCTGGTCGGCCAGCTCTACGAGCCCGGAGATCCGCGCCGGGACGGCGGCTTCACGATCTTCTACATGGGGGTCAACGTCGGGGCGTTTGCCTCGCCGCTCGTGTGCGGGTACCTCGCGCAAGAGGTCGCGTGGTGGATGGGTTTCGCCTCGGCCGGCGTCGGCATGCTGATCGGCTGGGTGACGTTCTTCTTCTTCCGCCGCTACCTCGGCGGGCGCGGTGTCGTGGCGGCTGCCAAGGACGAGTCGGCGAAGGTCGACCAGGCGCCGATGTCGGGCGCCGAGAAGGGGCGGATCGGGTTCGTCGTCGGACTCGCCGTCCTGACCGCGGCGTGGTTCGGCTACCGGGGGTATGCCGCGACCGGCAGCGCGGTCGACGCGATCCGCGGCCTCCTGTGGCCCGTGATCTTCTTCATCTGCATCGGCATGTACGTCTTCCTCAAGGGAAGGTGCTCCAAAGAGGAGATGAATCGCGTCAACGTCATCTTCGTCCTCGCGCTGTTCGTGATCTCGTTCTGGTCGGCGTTCGAGCAGGCGGGATCGTCGCTGACGCTGTTCGCCGATCGCGACACGAGCAACTCGATCCTGGGGTTCGAGTTCCCGTCGAGCTGGTACCAGTCGGTCAACCCGATCTTCATCGTGTCGCTGGCGCCGATCTTCGCGTCGCTCTGGACGTGGCTCGCCCGCCGCAAGCTCGAGCCCTCCACACCGCACAAGATGGCGATGGGGATCGGGCTCAACGCGCTGGCGTTCTTCTACATCCTGCCGGGCGCGATGCTCGCGGTCAGCGGGAAGGTGAGCCCGCAGTGGCTGATCGTCCTCTACTTCCTGCAGACGTGCGGCGAGCTGTGCCTGTCCCCGGTCGGGCTGTCGATGGTCACCAAGCTCGCCCCGGCGCGCTACGGCGCGATGCTCATGGGCGTTTGGTATCTCGCGAACGCGTGGGCGAACAAGCTCGCTGGGGTCGGCGGGAGCTACGTCGAGCAGATCGGGCCGAGCACGATGTACGCGGGGATCGGGATCACGCTCGCGGTCGTCGCCGGGATCCTGCTCCTCGTCGTCCCGTGGCTGCGCCGCCAGATGGGCGGCATCCACTAGCGCCGGTCGATCCTCCAGGTCGCGGTGACCGTCGTGACCGCCTCGCCGGCCTCGTCGCGCAGGGTCGCGATGGCCGCGGTGTCCGCGGGGCCGTTCACGGTCCTCGCCGACTCCGTTTCGCACGTCGCGACGATCGTCCCACGCGCCTTCTTCGCGTAGGACGCCTCGATCTTGACCAGGATCGCGCGCGCTCCCGCGGGGAGCGAGGTCAGGATCGCAAGGCCGGTCGCACACTCGCCGAGGTTGACCAGCGCGATGGCGTGGATCGAGCGGAGATGGTTCTGGATGCCGCGCCGCTCCTTGAGCGCCACACGCGCGAATCCGGGGCGCAGCTCGAGGACGCGCGGGCGGATCGACCCCGTGTAGGGGACGCCTCGCCCCAGCATCCACGAGAAGCCGGTCGCGCCCCCCGGCAGGGCGGACCACCTCTTCCAGACCCCAAGGAGCTCTTCGGGCCTCAGAGGGACCCCAGCGCGTTGACCTTGGCGGCGCAGATGAAGTCGTTCTCCGACAGGCCGCCGACCGAGTGCGTGGAGAAGAGCACGCCCGCCTTGTTGTAGCCGACGGCCATGTCGGGGTGGTGGTCCTGCTGGTTCGCGATCCAGGCAACGGCGTTCACGAACGCCATCGTCAGGTAGTAGTTCTGGAACGAGAACTCCCGGCGGATCCCCTTGTCGCCGTCGACGAGGGACCAGCCGGTGACTTGCTTCAGGAGCGTCGCGGCATCGTCCTTTCCGAGCGCTTTCCCGTACTGGGGGGAGCACGTCTTCGACGCGAGATCGCTCATCGGTTCCTCCTCGTGGAAAGCGTCATCCTAGGCCGGAGGCGTGGACTTTTCCAAACGCGGCGCGTAGAAGGTGCCATGCTCTCCTCCCTCCTGCTCGCCGCCGCGGTCTATGGAGACACGGGTGCGGCCCTGGACCGTTACCTCAAGGACAGCGGGTTCCAGGGGGCGGCGCTCGTCGCGAAGGACGGCGAGGTCATCCTCGCGAAGGGGTACGGGTTCGCCGATCGCGAGCGTGGCCGGCCGTGGACGGAGGTGACGTACGTCTCGATCGGCTCGATCACGAAGCAGTTCACAGCCGCCGCGATCCTGAAGCTCGAGGCGCAGGGGAAGCTCGGAGTCGAGGACGCGGTCGGGAAGTTCTTCAAGCAGGCGCCGGAAGACAAGCGCGGGATCACGCTGCACCAGCTCCTGACGCACACGTCGGGGCTCGAGTCCGACTTCGCGGGAGACTACGACCGCGTGGGGCGGGACGAGTACGTCCGCCGGATCCTCGGATCGAAGCTGAGGAGCGCGCCCGGGTCCGAATACTTCTACGCGAACTCCGGGTACTCGCTTCTGGCCGCGATCGTCGAGCTCGCCTCGGGGCGGCCGTACGAGCGCTACCTGCGCGAGGAGCTGCTCCTCCCGGCGGGGATGCAGCAGACCGGCTACCGCTTGCCCAAGTGGGATCCGGCACGGATGCCGATCGGATACCGCGACGGCAAGCGCTGGGGGACGATGTTCGAGAAGCCGTGGGCGAAGGACGGGCCGTACTGGGCGCTGCGCGGGAACGGCGGGATCGAGACGACGCTTTCGGACCTGTGGCGTTGGAGCCGCGCCCTGGACGGCGACGCGGTGCTCCCCGAAGCGCAGCGCAGGAAGCTGTTCACCCCTTGGGTCGCCGAGGGCCCGGCCTCCGCATCCCACTACGGGTACGGGTGGGGGATCGAGACGTCTCCCTGGGGAACGAAGGTCATCGGGCACAACGGCGGGAACGGTGTCTTCAGCGCCGACTTCCGGCGCTACGTGGAGGACGGGTTCGTCGTGATCACGGCGGCAGCGGACGCGGGGCAGAAGGCGTGGAAGGCCTCGGGCCCGCTCGCGCGGATCGCGCACGGCGAGGCCGTGTCGGCGACGCCTCCGACCGTGACGCCGCTCGGCGACGACGCGCGAGCGCAGGTCGTCCGGGACTTCGTGGCCGCGTTCAACGACGCCGAGCCCGCGGCGATGCGCGCGTTCCGCGCGGCGCACATGGTGTCGCGCGAGGGCGGGCCGACCGACGAGCAGCGCGAGCAGGTGACGCGGGTGATGAAGGAGGACTTCGGGAAGCTCGCCGCGGAGGGCGTGCTGGAGACCCACGCCGATGGGATGACGGTCCGGATGTCGGATGCGCGCGGACGGCGGCTCCAGTTCCATTTCAGCTTCACGGCGGAGAACAGGATCTCCGCGCTCGCCATGGAGCCGGAGTAGAAACGTGACCCCTATCTCGTCAATCTCTCCGACAGCTCGAGCTGGAGCAGGCGCATGAAGTCCTGCGCGTTGGTGACCACCCCGAACGCCTGGTGCGTCCCCCGGTCCTTCAGCTTCGAGACGAGGAACTCGGTCTGGTCGACGCAGATCGTCGTGATCTCGCGGAAGGCGCCGTCGGGCCCCGCGCAGAAGGTGGGCAGCATGTTCCCGGCCGCGATCGAGTGGAGCGCGGTGGCCACCATGACGACCATCGTCGCCTTCGACGTGCACTCCCGCATCGCGGCTTGCGCCTGGAGGCTGTCGGCGATCGTCTCCGGGAGGGGGCCGTCGTCGCGGATCGACCCGGCGAGGACGTAGGGGGTCTTCGACACGGTCAGCGCGTGCATGATCCCGTTCGTGACGCGCCCTTGGCGGACCAGCGCCTCGACCGAGCCCGCCTTCTTGACCTCGTTGATCGCGCGCATGTGGAACGCGTGCCCGCCGGCCTGCCCGCTTCCGTCCGCCTTCATCCCGAGCGTCGAGCCGTACAGCGCCGCCTCGACGTCGTGGACCCCCACCGCGTTCCCGGCGAGGACCGCGTGCACGAAGCCGTTGTGGATCATCCACTCCATCGCCTCGCGGCCGCGGGCGTGCACGAGCGCGGGGCCGATGACCCACAGGATGTAGCCGCGCTCGCCGCGGTTCTCGAGGAACCGCTCGAAGATCGCGTCGTAGTTGACCGGCTTCTCGCGGCTGACCTCGGACGCCATGAACGCGAACGCCTCCGCGTGGGTGACGTCCTGCTCCTCGGCGAAGCCGCGGTCCCAGACGAAGACCCCCTCGGTCCCGTCCTCGCGGCTGGCGACCGCGACGAGGTCCCCCTTCTCGACGAGGCGGAACTCCTTGACCCGGAGCCGGCCCGTGTCCGGGGACCACACCAGGTGCGCGTCCATGCGGGGGCTCTCGGGCATGCGCCACTTCCCCGCGACGTGGACGTAGGTCGGAAAGTTCGTCGTCGACATGAATCCGTCGGGGAGCGTCGTGTCCGCCGGCGCCGGCTCGAAGCGGCACTCCGGGGCGTTCGCGAGGCCGGGCGCGTTGAAATCGGGGTGCTTGTAAGGCATGGCGACAGTCTAGCCCCGGCGTCCAGGGTGTTGCGGCCGGATTCGGGCTTGGCGCACCCGCTTCGCCAACACTACATTAGGGTGCACGCGATCAGGACAGCGAGGTCCCCATGAGCTCCCCCTCCAACGCGATCCATTCCGAAGCCGAACGTGAGTCGCTCCGCGTCGCCGAGGCCGCGCGGCAGGCCGAGTGGAAGGAGCCGAGCTTCCTCCGCGAGATCTTCCTCGGCAACCTGAGGATGCACCTCATCCGGCCGATCCCGGACGCGATGAAGGAGCGGCCGGAGTTCACCGCGTTCTTCTCGCGCTTCCAGGCGTTCCTGCGCGACCACGTGGACCCGGGGGAGATCGACGCCACCGGGGAGTACCCGCGCGACGTCGTCGACGGCCTGAAGCGACTGGGTGCCTTCGGGATGAAGATCCCCTCCGAGTACGGCGGGCTCGGGCTGTCGCAGGTCGAGTACGGCCGGATCATGGAGCTGCTCGGCAGCTACGACGGCAATCTCTCCGCGCTGCTGTCCGCCCACCAGTCGATCGGGGTGCCGCAGCCGGTCAAGATGTTCGGCACCGCCGACCAGAAGCAGCGGTTCCTTCCACGCTGCGCCGCCGGGGCGATCTCGGCGTTCGCGCTCACCGAGATGGGGGTCGGGTCCGACCCGGCCCAGCTCGCGACGACGGCGGAGCTGACCCCGGAAGGGGACGCCTACATCCTCAACGGCGAGAAGCTCTGGTGCACCAACGGCACGATCGCCGAGCTGATCGTCGTCATGGCCCGCCACCCGGGCGGCAAGAAGATCAGCGCGTTCGTCGTCGAGGCGGCCTCGCCGGGGATCAAGATCGAGCACCGGTGCCGGTTCATGGGCTTGAAGGCCCTGGCGAACGCGGTCCTCTCCTTCAAGGACGTGCGCGTTCCCCGGGAGAACCTCATCGGCGCCGAAGGGCAGGGGCTGAAGATCGCGCTGGTCACCCTCAACACGGGCCGCCTCGCGCTGCCGGCGGGGACGACGGGCGTCGTCAAGCTCTGCCTCGAGATCTGCCGGCGGTGGTCCAGCGAGCGCTCCCAGTGGGGGCAGCCGATCGGCAAGCACGAGGCGATCGCGCACAAGCTCGCCGACATGGCGGCGAACGGCTTCGCGATGGAGTCCGTGTCCGACCTCGCGTCGCGGATGGCCGACCGCGGCGGGTACGACATCCGGCTCGAGGCGGCGGCCGCGAAGGAATGGAACACGGTCACCGGATGGAAGATCCTCGACGAGACGATCCAGGTCCGCGGCGGGCGCGGGTACGAGACCGAGCACTCGCTCGCGGCCCGCGGCGAGACGCCGTACCCGGTCGAGCGGTCGATGCGCGACTACCGCATCAACCTGATCTTCGAGGGGAGCTCCGAGATCATGCACCTGTTCATGGCGCGCGAGGCCGTGGACAAGCACCTCCAGGTCGCGGGCGCGATGATCGACCCCGACAAGAAGGCGTCGGCGAAGCTCGGGGCGCTCCCGCGCATCGCGCTCTTTTACGCCGGCTGGTACCCGACGCGCTGGCTCGGCTGGGGCCGGTGGCCCCGTTACGGCGGGTTCGGGCCGCTGGCGACGCATCTGAGGTTCGCCGAGCGGGCGACGCGCAAGCTCTCGCGCGAGATCTTCCACGGGATGATGATCCACAAGGGCAAGCTGCAGCGGAAGCAGGCGTTCCTCTTCCGCACGGTGGACATCGCGATGGAGATCTTCGCGATGTCCGCGTCCATCTCGCGCGTCCGCTCGATGCGCGAGGAAAAGCACCCCGAGGCCGCCCACGCGCGCGAGCTGTGCGACCTGTTCTGCCGTAACTCCCGGCGGAAGGTCCAGCGGCTGTTCCGCGAGCTGTGGCGCAACGACGACGTCCGGAAGTATCGCCTGGGGCAGAGCGTCCTCCGCGGCGACCACATCTGGTTCGAGGCGGAAACGATGGGCGCGATGCCCTACGAGCGGCGCCCCGTGACCGAGCCCGAGCGCGTCTAGCCCAGCGACGCTGCCAGGGAGTCGCGGAAAGCTTCCGCGCTCGCCGGGCGCCTCGACGGGTTCGGCGCGAGCGCTTCGAGGAGGAACCGGGCCAGCGCCGGGGGGCAGTCCGGCGCGAGCTCCCGGGGATCCGGAACCCGCGCCGCCCGGATACGCCGGACGACCTCGGCAGCGTCGACGTCCTGGAACGGTTGCAAGCCCGTCAGGGCCTCGTAAAGCGTGACCGCAAGGCTCCACAGATCGAACCCGGGGTCCGGCGCGTCGAGGCCGACGGCCTCGGGGGAGAGGTAGGGGAGCGTCCCCACGACGTTCCCCGAGCCGGTCAGGCTCGACGAGCCGGAGAGCACGAAACCGCTCAGCGTGGTGTCGGTCGAGCCGCCGCCGGCGGAACGCTCGCGCGCGGCCGACAGCATGCGCACGAGCCCGAAATCCAGGAGCTTCGGCGCGCCCTCGCGCGTGAACCCGATGTTGCTCGGCTTGACGTCGCGGTGGAGCAGCCTCGCGCCGTGCACGAGCGCGAGCGCCGAGGCCATCGCCGTGCCCAGCGCGACCACCGACGCCGCGTCGTACGGCGTTTCCGCGGTCCGATCGCGCAGCGTCCCCCCCTCGAGGAGCTCGAGCACGAGCACCGGGGAGCCGCGCCACCACTCGAGACCGTGGATGACCGCGAGGTGAGGATGCGCGAGCGCGGCCATCGCCCGTGCCTCCCGGCGCATCCTCGTGGCGCGGTCCGGCTCGAGGCGCGGCAGCACCTTCAGCGCGACGGCGCGGTCGAGGTCCACGTCGAGGGCGCGGTAGACGACGCTCATCCCACCCGTCCCGATCCGCTGCTCCAGCCGGAACCGCTCGCGCAGCACGCGCGGCAGGGCGCTGTCCCGCAGGGCGCCGCCGCACGCGGGGCACGCCTCGGCGGCCTCGCTGATCGCCCCGCACGGGCCGCACTCGCACGCGGGCTCCGCACCCCGCGGGTCCTCGCGCGCGGCGCGCGGCTCGGACGAGCGCATGAGCCGGTTCTCGAGGACGAGCGCGCCCGACGCCGCGAGCGCGGCGATCAACGACCGAT
>Ga0137436_1000089_pt1 | contig 29175 bp, 32 predicted proteins | sample EasRivERMGT119_2_FD_102328 | JGI IMG/M metagenome (GOLD analysis project Ga0137436, IMG submission 102328) | Soil microbial communities from meander-bound floodplain in the East River, Colorado, USA - East River MetaG ERMGT119_2 | ecosystem: Environmental > Terrestrial > Soil > Floodplain ...
CCTGCCTGACAAGGCGATCGACGTCATCGACGAAGCCGGCGCGGCGCAGCGCATCGCGCCCAAGGCGAAACAGAAGAAGATCATCGGCAAGGGCGAGATCGAGGAGATCATCGCCAAGATCGCGCGCATCCCGCCGCGCAGCGTGTCTACCGATGACCGTAGCGCCCTGGCGAATTTGGATAGGGATCTAAAAGCGGTTGTTTTCGGCCAGGACCAGGCGATCGACGCGCTCGCCGCCGCCATCAAGATGGCGCGCTCAGGCCTCGGCAACCCGCAAAAGCCGATCGGCAACTTCCTGTTCAGCGGCCCGACCGGCGTCGGCAAGACCGAGGTGGCGCGCCAGCTCGCCTACTGCATGGGCATCGAGCTGATCCGCTTCGACATGTCGGAGTACATGGAGCGGCACGCCGTGTCGCGCCTGATCGGCGCGCCGCCGGGATACGTCGGCTTCGAGCAGGGCGGCCTGCTGACCGAAGCGATCACCAAGAAGCCCTACTCGGTGCTGCTGCTCGACGAGATCGAGAAGGCGCACCCGGACATCTTCAACATCCTGCTGCAGGTGATGGACCACGGCACCCTGACCGACAACAACGGCAGGAAGGCCGACTTCCGCAACGTCTGCATCGTCATGACGACCAACGCCGGGGCCGAGTCGCTCGCCAAGAACAGCATGGGGTTCACGCTCAACAAGCAGATGGGCGACGAGATGGAGGCGATCAAGCGCATGTTCACGCCTGAGTTCCGCAACCGGCTGGACGCGATCATCTCCTTCCGCGCGCTCGACACCAACACCATCATGCGCGTGGTGGACAAGTTCCTGATCCAGCTCGAGGAGCAGCTGGCCGAGAAGAAGGTCGAGGCGCACTTCACCCAGGCGCTCAAGGACCACCTGGCGAAGAAGGGCTTCGACCCGCTGATGGGCGCGCGGCCGATGGCGCGCCTGATCCAGGACACGGTGCGCCGCGCGCTGGCCGACGAGCTGCTGTTCGGCAAGCTGCAGCACGGTGGCAAGGTGACCATCGACATAGGAGAGGCCGAGAAGGTCGTCCTCAAGTTCGAGGAAGAGAAAGCCGCCGCGCCGGTGGCCTAGCCGTCCGGCTGACCGACGTCGAGCGCTTCACGGCGCGCGCCGGACCCGTCTTCCTTCTTCCTTCCCGCAAACAGGCAAAGCGCTGCGCCGAGCGCCAGGAACAGGGCGCTCACCACTTGCACGGTTGCGACGGCGGCATCGAGCATGTGCCACCCTACTGCCGGCTTGCGCCGGCGCCTGTCCGCAAAGCGCAAGTGATGCCCGAGGCGTGGAGAATTCCGCGTTCGCGGCCGAATGGCGGTCCCTGAGGCGCTGCTGTCGCCTGTCCGGCTATCCGGAAATCGCACAATTGCCGGCGCGAGCGGGCCGGCGGGGCTACGCTTCGCTATCCTGACCCGCGCATGCACCCTCTGCTCCAGCGCCTGTCGATCCTGCGCAGCCGGCACTTTCCAAGTGCCGAGGCCTTTCTTGCGACGCGCCACATCACGCTCGAGCTGAGCGGCCCGGCCGCAGACCAGGCCCTGTTCGACGTCCACTACAACGGCGTCTATCTGCCGGGAATCTGGCTCGGCTACATCGGCTACGGCAGCCGCGTGACGGCGCATATCTCGCCGCACCGCCGGGATTTCTGGGTCCACATTCCCGTGCATGGCAGGTTCGAGTCGGCGATGGGACGGCAGCGCATCGAGGCCGACGAGCAACACGGCATCGTGACCTCCCCATCCGACGTCAACGTCATGAAGTTCGCCCCGGGCGCTGGGCGCCTCAGCCTGTGCATCAAGGGAGACGCGCTGACGCGTCAGCTCGCGGCCCTCATCGACAGCGAGCCGCGCACGGCGCTCGAATTCGCACCCGAGGTCGATCTGCGTCGAGGCTTCGGCCTGAGCCTCGCCTGCATCCTGCGCGGCGCGGCGGCGGACCTGGAACGCGGCGACTGGCTGCTTTGCCCGTCCCTGGCGAGCCGCTTCGAGCAGACCATCATGAGCGCGCTGCTGCTGTCGCAGCCGAGCAACTACACGCGTGAACTGCGCGATTGCACGGCGGCGATCGCACCGCGCGATGTCGGCCGCGTCGTCGACTACATGCACGCCAACCTGCCGTCGCCGATCACTCTCACCGACCTGGTGCGCGAGTCGGGCGTCGCGGGCCGCACGCTGATCAAGCACTTCCGCGATTTCAAGGGGATCCCGCCGATGCGCTACCTGCGCGACTTGCGGCTCAAGCGCGTGCGCGCGGAACTCGAGAGCGGCAAGTCGAGGCGTGTTCACGATTCGGCGCTGCGCTGGGGCTTCGTGCACGCCGGGCGCTTTTCCCTCGAATACCGGAAGCGCTTCGGCGAATCCCCGTCGGCGACGTTGGCACGGGTCCGCGTACGGTGATAACGTCACGCAGGGAGGGGTCAACGATGCGAATATCCATATTTCTTTTCGTCGCGCTGGCGTGCGCCGCTTCCGGCGCGCAGGCTCAGGACTCCGCCACGCGCAACATGGCGGCCGCCTGCGCCATCTGCCACGGCACCGATGGGCGCGCGGTGACCAGGGATGTGGTGGCTCTCGCCGGCAGGCCGCGCGAAGACATCGCCGCGCAGCTGCGCGCTTTCCGCGACGGCCAGCGCCCGGCGACGGTGATGCACCAGATCGCCAAGGGCTACACCGACCAGCAGATCGACGCGATGGCGGCCTGGTTCGCCGCGCAGAAGCGATAGGGGGCGGCCATGAAACGCAGAGACTTCCTCAAGCTTTCAGGCGCCGGGATGGCGGCCGGCTCGCTGGCCGGCCTTGCCGGTTGCGCCAGCGCGGTTCCGTCCAAGGCGCGCGTGGTGGTGATCGGCGGCGGCTTCGGCGGCGCCACCGCGGCGAAATACATCCGGCACTGGGATCCGTCGATCGACGTCGTGCTCATCGAGCGCGACACGAGCTTCGTCTCCTGCCCGATCTCCAACCTGGTGCTGGCCGGCTATTCGAGCATGCAGGAGATCAGCCACGGCTACGACGGCCTGCGCCGGCTCGGCGTCCAGGTGGTGCACGACGAGGCGGTGGCGGTCGACGCGGCGAAGAAATCGGTGCGCCTCGGCCGCGGCGGCGACATCAGCTACGAGCGCCTGATCGTCTCGCCGGGAATCGACTTCAATTTCGCCGAGGTGCAAGGCTATGAAGCGGCGATGAAGGACGGCCGCGTGCTGCACGCCTGGAAAGCGGGCGCGCAGACCGTCGAGCTGCGCCGCCAGCTCGAGCAGATGCGCGACGGCGGCGTGGTGCTGCTGTCGGTTCCTCTCGCGCCCTACCGCTGCCCGCCGGGACCGTACGAGCGCGCCAGCATGATCGCCGCCTACCTCAAGCAGGCCAAGCCGCGCTCCAAGCTGCTGGTGCTCGACGCCAATCCGGACGTCACTTCCAAGGCCGGCCTTTTCAAGCGCGCCTGGAGCGACCTCTATGCCGGCGTGCTCGAGTACCGCGGCAACGCCAAAGCGGTCGGCGTGGATGGCAAGACCATGACCGTGAAGCTCGAGGTCGAGGACGTGAAGGGTGACGTGCTCAACGTGGTGCCGCCGCACCGCGCCGGCAACATCGCGCGGCAGGCCGGCCTGATCACCACCAACAACCGTTGGTGCGATGTCGACTGGCGCACGATGGAGTCGAAGGCGGTCAAGGGCGTGCACGTGCTGGGCGACGCCACGCTGTCGGCGCCCGCGATGCCCAAGTCGGGCAGCATGGCGAACAACCACGCCAAGATCGCGGCCGCGGCGGTGGTGGACCTGCTCAACGGCCGCGCGCCCGAGCCGGTGAAGATCGTCAACACCTGCTACAGCTTCGTTTCCCAGAAAGAGGCGATCCGGGTTTCCTCAGTGCATGAATGGGATGGAAACACCCTGACGGCCGTGAAGGGCTCCGGTGGCGTGTCCGCCGCACGCAGCGAGGCCGAAGGCACCTTCGCGTGGAGCTGGGCAAGAACGATCTGGGCTGATTCGCTGACCTGACGGTCAGCGGCCTGTAGAGCCAAAGCCGCCGGCGCCGCGAGCGCTGGCGGCGAATTCCTCCACCACCTCGAACTCGACCTGCAGCACCGGCACCACCACCAGCTGCGCGATGCGGTCCATCGGCTGGATGGTGAAAGCGGCCTTGCCGCGATTCCATAGGGACACCATCAGCGGCCCCTGGTAGTCGGAGTCGATGAGCCCGACCAGGTTGCCGAGCACGACGCCGTTCTTCGCCCCCAGGCCCGAGCGCGGCAGGATCACGGCCGCATAGCCCGGATCGCCGACATGGATCGAGATGCCCGAAGGGACCAGCTGGCTGTCTCCCGCATTCAGCATCAACGGCGCGTCGATGCACGCGCGCAGGTCGAGCCCCGCGGCACCGGCGGTGGCGTAGTGCGGCAGCATGCTGCGCATCCTCTGGTCGAGGATTTTTACCTGGAGTTTTTTCACTTCGTGTGCGGCAGCATGCTCGCGACGTGCTCGAGCAACTTGCGCGCCAGCTCGATCTTCGGCCCGCGCCCCAGCGAATGCTCGCCGCGCTCGTCGTACAACACGATCGCGTTCTCGTCGTTGCCAACCGCGTCTTGTGCCAGGTTGGCGGCGATCAGCGGCAAGTGCTTCTTCGCGCGCTTTTCCTGCGCGTTCTGCGCCAGCTTCTCGCTCTCGGCGGCAAAGCCGACGCAGAACGGCGGCTTCGGCAGCGCCGCGACCCAGGCGAGAATGTCCGGGTTCTCCTCCAGCTCCAGCGTGATGCCTTTGCCGCTCGCCTTCTTCAGCTTCTGCGCGGAGGGATTCTTGACGCGGTAGTCGGCGACCGCCGCCACCGAGATGAACACGTCGCAGCTCTGCGCGCTCTTCTTCACCGCCTCGAACATCTCCTGCGCGGTGCGCACGTCGACGCGCGACACGCCCGCCGGAGTGGCGAGGGACACCGGGCCGCTCACCAGCGTCACTTCGGCGCCGGCCTCGCTGGCGGCGCGCGCCACCGCGTACCCCATCTTGCCGGAGCTCGAGTTGGTCAGCACGCGCACCGGGTCGACCGGCTCCTCGGTGGGCCCCGCGGTCACCAGCACGCGCTTGCCCTGCAGGCGCTTGGGCCCGAACAGGACCTCGATCTCGCGCAGGATCTGCGCCGGCTCGAGCATCCGCCCCATGCCGGTTTCGCCGCAGGCCTGGTCGCCCGGAGCGGGGCCAGCGAGGTGCACGCCGTCGGCGCGCAGTTCCGCGGCATTGCGCTGGGTGGCCGGGTTCTCCCACATCTCCACGTTCATCGCCGGCGCCAGCACCAGCGCGCAGCGGCGCGCCACGCACAGCGCCGCGAGCAGGTCATCGGCGCGCCCGTGCACCACGCGCGCCATGAAGTCCGCGGTCGCCGGGGCGACCACGATCAGGTCGCGGTCGCGCGACAGCTCGATGTGGCCCATGGAATCCGGCACGCGCGCGTCCCAGGGATCGGTCCACACCGGCTGCCCTGACAGCGCCTGCATGGTCGCGGTGCCGATGAAGCGCGTCGCCGCCTCGGTCATGGCGACGCGCACGTCGGCGCCAGCCTTGATCAGCAGGCGCGTCAGCTCGGCAGCCTTGTAGGCCGCGATGCCGCCGGTGATGCCCAGCAGAATCCTCTTTCCCTTCAACGTCATCGAATCAGCCGCCCGGCCGTTAAGGGGGACAGGGATTCTAAGGGAAAGGCCCCGACATGGCGATTTCGGACTGGCCGCTCGCTGAGCGGCCGCGCGAGCGCTTGCTGGCCAAGGGCGCGCAGTCGCTGAGCGACGCCGAGTTGCTCGCGGTAGTCCTGCGCACGGGAATCCGCGGCAAGAGCGCGGTCGAACTGGGGCGGGATCTCCTGGCGCGCTTCAAGGGCCTGAGCGGCCTGTTCGGCGCCGACCTGTCGCACGTCAAAGGACTCGGTCCGGCGAAGCGCGCCCAATTCGAAGCCGCCATCGAGCTGGCACGCCGCTCGATCGAGGAGCGGTTGACGAAAGAGCCGGTCCTCACCTCGCCCGGCGCGGTGCGCGACTACCTCAAGCTGGCGCTGGGCCGGCGCGAGCACGAGGTCTTCGTCTGCATCTGGCTGGACGCGCAGCATCGCGTGATCGGATACCACGAGCCTTTCGAGGGCACCCTGACGCAGACCAGCGTCTACCCGCGCGAGATCGTCAAGGCCGCCCTGTCGAGGAACGCGGCGGCGGTCATCTTTGCCCACAACCACCCTTCCGGCGCCGCCCAGCCCAGCCAGGCCGACGAGCTGCTGACGCGCAACCTGAAGGAGGCGCTGGCGCTGGTCGACATCAAGGTGCTGGACCATTTCATCGTCGCCGGCAACCAGGCCATCTCCTTCGCCGAGCGCGGATTGTTGTAGTAGAATCCGCGCCTTCCGCGAATTCCGGAGTCAGCAATGTCCCGCGTTTGCCAAGTGACCGGCAAGAAGCCGATGAAGGGCCACCTCGTCTCGCACGCCAACAACAAGACGCGGCGCCTGTTCCAGCCCAATCTGCACTACCGCCGCTTCTGGGTCGAGAGCCAAAGCCGCTGGGTGCGCCTGCGCGTGTCGACCGCCGGCCTGCGGCGCATCGACAAGCTCGGCGTCGAGGCCGTGATGGCCGAGATCAAAGCCAAGTCCAAGGCCTGAGGGAAACGCCATGCGCGAGAAAATCAAGCTAGAGTCCTCGGCCGGCACCGGCCACTTCTACACCACCACCAAGAACAAGCGCACCACGCCCGATAAGCTGGAGATCAAGAAGTACGATCCCAAGGCGCGCAAGCACGTCATGTACAAGGAAGGCAAGCTGAAGTAGCCGGCCGCTGCCTCGAGAAAAAGCCCGCTTGCGCGGGCTTTTTCGTTTCTGCTGCTACTTGAAGGTGTACTGCACGCCAAGCATCACGGTGTCGATGTCCTCCTCGCTTCCCGGGAACGACACGTTCTGGTAGCGATCCCAGTCAGCGCGCAACGCCCAGTTCTGTGACAGGCCCAGTTTTCCGCCCACGCCCCAGCGCGGCGACCAGTCGCGCTCCTTGCCGGTCGCCAGACCCGGCGCGGTGCCGCCGACGTCGGCCTGGACGTAGGCGACGCCGAGCTTGCCGAAGACGGATGAATTGGTGCCGAGCGGAATGCCGGCGGTGGCCGCTACGTCCGCCGCCCAGGCCTTGGTCTGGCCGCCGCCGCGGTCCCATTTGCCCAGGTTCGTCGCTCCGATCTCGACGCCGAGCCATTGGTTGAAATGGGTTCCGCCGAACAATCGGTAGGCGGTGTCCTTCTCGTCGCAGGAGAAGCCGGCGACGCAGGCATTGTCGAGCTTGCCCTCGCCGACGCTGATGCCGCCGTACCACGGCGCGCGCGTCGGCGTCGTCATCGGCGATGCCGGGTTTGCCGGCTGCTGCGCGAGCGACGGCACGGAAAACGCGGCAGCCACCAGGGCAAGTGAGGGAATAACGCTTGATCTCATAAGTCTCCGATTCCGAAAGTTGAACAGCGACGATCGGAGACTACGAGCAGCGATTCCGCGATGGCTATCGCGGATCAGGCCAAATTATTGTCGCGGAACTGCCTACTACGCGTAGGAGCGCAGGCGGTGCGAGAAGTCGACCAGCGGCGCGATGCCGCTCGCCTCGGCGCGATGGCACCAGTCCTGCAGCTGACGCAGGAGCTGCTCCTTCGAGGCGGTCGAGCGCCCCCACAGCGCGACGAGCTCGTCGCGCATCGCGATCACCGTGGCGAGCGCGCGCGTCTTCTTCAGCGCCTCGCCCAGCTTGGCGCTCTCGGCGCCGGCCAGCGCCTGGCCGCGCAGCAGGGCGCGCTTGAGCGAGCGCAGTACCTCGGCGTCGCGCGGCGACCAGTGCGCGAGACGCGCCAGCTCGTCGGCGTAGATCTTCTTGATCGACTTGGCGTAGCGCGACAGCACGTCGTAGCGGTTGGCGATCACCGCGTGCAGGGTGTCGAAATCGGCGGCGGCCTTGGGCGCGAAGCGCGGCTTGGGCGCCACCTTCTTCACCGTGGCGAGGCCGAGCGCTTCGAGGGTGCGGATGTACATCCAGCCGAGGTCGATCTCGTACCACTTCATCGAGAAGCGGGCGGAGGCCGGGAACGCGTGGTGGTTGTTGTGCAGCTCTTCGCCGCCGATCAGCATGCCGACCGGGACGATGTTGCGGCTGGCGTCGGGCGCCGGCACGTCCCAGCTGCGGTAGCCGAACCAGTGGCCGACGCCGTTGATCACGCCGGCGGCCCAGAACGGGATCCAGACGATCTGCGCGATAAGGATCAGCATGCCGGGAATCAGGCCGAACAGCGCGACGTTGACGGCGCCCATCAGCCAGAGGCCCCACACCGAGCTGCGCGAGTAGACGTTGTGCTCGACCCAGTCATCGGGCGTGCCGTGACCGTAGCGCTCCATCGTCTCCGGGTGCTGCGACTCTTTCACGTAGAGGAACACGCCCAGCCAGAGCACGCGGTTGATGCCGTGGACCTGCGGGCTGTGCGGGTCCTCGGCGGACTCGCACTTGGCGTGGTGCTTGCGATGGATGGCGGCCCATTCCTTGGTCACCATCCCGGTGGTAAGCCACAGCCAGAAACGGAAGAAATGCGACACGAGCGGATGCAGGTCGACGGCCCGGTGCGCTTGGCAGCGGTGCAGATAGATGGTGACCGACGCGATGGTGATGTGCGTCAGCGCCAGCATCACGAGCAGCAAGCCCCACCAGGGGAGGTCGAGGAGACCTGAAAATAGCATCGAGGGAGTGCCTTAGTAGTAGTTATGTGAGGCAGCGGCCATTCTACGCGAAACCCGCCAGCCGCATCGTGAGAATTGTCCTAAGCATTGTTCAAAAAGAGCTTTTTTAGGACAGTTAATCGCAATATTGGTTCTCTTCAGCCGGAGCGCCGCGTGAAGGCCGCGGCGAAGAAACCGTCGGTGCCCTGCCGGTGCGGCCAGAGCCGAAGGCGGGCGCCCTCGATCGCAATGCGCTGGGTGGCGAGCAGCTCTGCGCAAGACAGCGCCTGGAACTGCGGATGCGACGCCTCGAAGGCGTCCGCGACGGCTTCGTTCTCCTCGACCAGCAGGCTGCAGGTCGCATAGACCAGGCGCCCCCCGGGCTTCACCAGCCTCGCCGCCGCGGCAAGGATGCGCGATTGCTTGGCCGCCAGCTCGTCAATCGCCTGCGGGCCGTGGCGCCATTTCAGGTCCGGATTGCGCCGCAGCGTGCCGAAGCCGCTGCACGGCGCGTCGACCAGCACCCGGTCGATCTTGCCGGCCAGGCGTCGGGTGCGCACGTCGTTGTCGCCGGACAACACGATCGGATGCACGTTGCTGATGCCGGCGCGCGCCGCGCGCGGCGCGAGCGCGCCCAGGCGCTTCGCCGACACGTCGAGGGCATAGATCCGCCCGGCGCCGCGCATCAGCATGGCGAGCGCCAGCGTCTTGCCGCCGGCGCCGGCGCAGTAGTCGGCCACCATCTCGCCGCGCCGCGGCGCGAGCAGCCAGGCGAGCAGCTGGCTGCCCTCGTCCTGCACCTCGACCAGCCCGTCGCGAAACAGCGCGTGGCGGTTGATCGCCGGCTTGCCCGCAAGCCGCACGCCGGCCGGGGAATGTGGCGTCGGCGCGGCCGCGATTTCGTCGCGCGCAAGGTGTGCGAGCACCGCTTCGCGATCGGTGCGGGCAAGGTTGACGCGCAGGTCGAGCGGCGCCGCGTTCAGCATTCCCTGCGCGATGCGCAGCGCCTCAACCTCGCCGTGCGCGGCCTCGAGACGCAGCCACAGCCAGTCCGGCAGGTCGGCGCGCGCCGCCGCTGGCAGCGCTTCCGGGCGCGCGGCGCGGATGCGCGCCGCCAGCGCCTCCTCCACCAGGCCCTCCAGCGCGCGCGCCGAAAGTCCCTGCACGCGCAGCAGCGCCGCGGCGACCAGCGCCCGGGGCTCCGCCGAGCCCGCCGCCGCCTCGAGCGAGCGCTTGCGCCGCAGCACCGCGAACACCGTCTCGGCGACGAATGCCCGTTCCTGCTGGCCGAGCTCGCGGTGATCGCGGAAATAGCGCGACAGCGTCTCGTCGGCGGGAGCGGAGAATTCCAGCAGCTTCGCGGCCGCCGTGCCGGCATGCGCGAGCAGCTCGCGCGTCAGCCTCACGGAACCGAGACGCGCACCGCCACCTGCTCGAGGCGCTTGCCGTCCTTGGGCAGCATCACCACGCGCACCGGGAAATTGCCCAGCTCCGCGGCGAGCCAGATCTCGGTGCGCTCGGCCTGCCTGGTGCGCACCAGCTTGAGGGTGTTGAATTCCCCCGCCGGAGTGCTCAGCTTCTCGCGCCCTGCGATCTGGTACAGCTGCTCGGAAAGGCCACGGCCGTCGGCGACGTGGTAGGTCACCGACTTGCCTTTCGGCGGAAACAGCGCCAACGCCAGCATGAACGACAGCCGGTCCTGCACCCCGGCGGGCATCGGCTCGGTCTTCTCCACCTCCTTGTGCTGCATCGAGATGGTGCGCGCCCGCCAGTCGAACGACGCGCGCGAGTTGCGCCCCGGGCGCTCGTCGAGGAATTCGAGCGGGCGCACGCCACCCGCGTCCAGCAGGCCGCGGCTGCTGCGCTTGATCGTGCCGGCGAAAGCGAGGATGCCCCGGCCCTTGGAGGTCTCGGTGATCTGGTAGCGGCCGCCCCCGTGCTCGAGGACCTCGACCACCTCGGCCACCACGCTGCCGTCGCGCGTCATTTCGTAGGCGACCTCGATGCGCGCCGGCGGGGCGGCCTGCGCCAGCCCTGCGAAGCTAATCAGTAGCAATAACCATCTGCGCATCTTTACCCGCCTTCTCTCCTATAACGCGTACCGCGCCCTTTTCGATGACCAGCTTGCCGTCGAGAAACCAGCGCACCGCGCGCGGATAGATCACGTGCTCCTGCTTCAGGACACGCGCTGCGAGGGTGTCGGGCGTATCACCGTCGCGCAGCCGGACCACCGCCTGGATCACGATCGGGCCGTGGTCGAGCTCGGCGGTGACGAAGTGCACCGTGCAGCCGTGGCGCTCCACTCCCGCCTCGAGCGCTCGCCGGTGGGTGTCGAGCCCGGGGAAATCGGGCAGCAGCGACGGATGGATGTTGAGCAGCCGGTCCGAATAGCGTTCGACGAAAGCCGGGGTAAGCACGCGCATGAAGCCCGCCAGGGCGACCAGGCGCGGCCGGAAGGCGTCGATCTCGGCCGCCAGCGCGGCGTCGAACGCCTCGCGCGTCGGAAAGCGCCGATGCTCGACGACGCGTGTGGCGACGCCGCGCGCCGCGGCAATCTCCAGCCCCTTCGCGCCGGCGACGTTGCTGATCACGGCCGACACCGGCAGGCCGGCGTCGAGCAGCGCCTGCATGTTGCTGCCGCGGCCGGAAATCAGGACGACGATCACGCCGGCCCGGGTCCGGTCATCGTCTCGGGGCGGACCCAGCGATCGAAGTCGGCGGCGCTGACGTAGCCGAGCGCCAGCGCGGCCTCGCGCAGCGTGCCGCCCTCGCGGTGCGCCTTCTTCGCGATCTCGGCGGCGCGGTCGTAGCCGATGTGCGGCGCGAGCGCCGTCACCAGCATCAGCGAGCGCTCGAGCAGCAGGCCTATGCGCTCGGCGTCGGGCTCGATGCCGCGCGCGCAATGCTCTTCGAACGAGCGGCAGCCGTCGGCGAGCAGCCGCGCGCTCTGCAGGAAGGCATGGATGATCAGCGGCTTGTAGACGTTGAGCTCGAGGTGGCCGGAAGCGCCGCCGATGCCGAGCGCGACGTCGTTACCCATCACCTGCGCGCAGAGCATGGTCAGCGCCTCGGCCTGGGTCGGGTTCACCTTGCCCGGCATGATCGAGCTGCCCGGCTCGTTCTCGGGGATGCGCAGCTCGCCCAGCCCGGAGCGCGGGCCCGAAGCGAGCAGGCGGATGTCGTTGGCGATCTTGGTGAGTGCGGCGGCGAGCGTCCTGAGCGCGCCGTGCGCGAACAGCAGCGCCTCGTGCCCACCGAGCGCGGCGAACTTGTTCGGCGCGGGGCCAAACGGCAGGCGGGTCTCGGCGGCCACCAACGCGCAGACCTTTGCCGAGAAATCCGGGTGGGTGTTGAGCCCGGTGCCGACGGCGGTGCCGCCAAGCGCAAGCTGGTACAGGCCGGGCAGCGTGGCCTGCAGCGCCGCCAGCGACTGCGAGAGTTGCGACACGTAGCCGGAGAACTCCTGGCCCAGCGTGAGGGGCGTCGCATCCTGCAGGTGCGTGCGGCCGATCTTGACCACCGCCGAGAACGCAGCGCTCTTGGCCGCCAGCGTATCGCGCAACCCTTCCACGCCCGGGATCAGCGATTGCGTCACGGCACGGGCGGCTGCGATGTGCATCGCGGTTGGAAAGACGTCGTTGGACGACTGTCCGAGGTTGACGTCGTCGTTCGGATGGACCAGGCGCTTCTGGCCACGTTCGCCGCCGAGCAGCTCCGAAGCGCGGTTGGCGAGCACCTCATTGACGTTCATGTTGCTCTGCGTGCCCGAACCGGTCTGCCATACCACCAGCGGGAACTCCTCGTCGTGCTGCGCGGCGAGCACCTCGTCGGCGGCCCGCGCGATGGCCTGAGCTTTCTTCTCGTCCAGAAGACCCAGCTCGGAATTGACCAGCGCAGCGGCCTTCTTTACCAGCGCCAGGGAATAGATCACCGGCAAAGGCATGCGCTCGCCGGAGATGCGGAAAAAGCGCCTGCTGCGCTCGGTCTGCGCGCCCCACAGGCGCTCGGCCGGCACCTCGACCGGGCCGAAACTGTCCTTCTCGGTGCGCTTGCCGCTCATGGCGGCCACAATGTTACGTCAGCATTTCACTTCTTGAGCAGGCTCCTCAGCATCCACGCGTTCTTCTCGTGGATGTCGAGCCGCTGCGTGAGCAGGTCGAGCGTCGGCTGGTCGTTCGCCTTGTCGGCCAGCGGCAGCACCGAGCGCGCGGTGCGCGCCACCGCCTCCTGGCCCTCGATCAGCTCGCGGATCATCTTCTCCGCCCTCGGTACGCCCGCACTCTCCTTGATGGAGGCAAGCTTGCCGTATTGCTGGGAGCTGCCGGGGGCGTAATGGCCGAGGGCGCGAATGCGCTCGGCGATCGGGTCGATCGCGTTCCACGTCTCGGTGTACTGGGTCATGAACATCTGGTGCAGCGTCTGGAACATCGGACCTTCCACGTTCCAGTGGAAGCCGTGCGTCTTGAGATACAGCACGTAGGTGTCGGCGAGCAGCCTGGACAGGCCCGCGGCGATCGCGCTGCGGTCCTTGGCGGATATTCCGGTATCGATCGGCATGAGAGATGGGCTCCTTGTATGCCTCAGTGTAGGGAGCGGCGCTCTGGCGTACCACTACTTTGTTTCAATCGTCCCGATAGGGCAGGTCGAAGAGAAGTATCTCGGCCTGCTCTCCGCCTTCGATGCGGATCTCGGCCGCGTCGGTCTTCAGCGCGTCGCCGGCCGCGAGCTTCCTGCCGTTTGCCTGCGCGCTGCCGCGGGCGACGTGCACATAGCCGAGGCGGCCCTTGGACAGCGCGTGGGTCGCACGCTCGGCGCCGTCGAACAGCCCCGCATAGGCGCGCGCGTCCTGGTGGATGGTGACCGAGCCCTCGGCACCATCGGGCGAGGCGATCAGGCGCAGCCGGCCGCGCTTCTCGGCGGGGCTGAAATGCTTCTGCTCGTAGGACGGCGGAATGCCGCTCACCGACGGCTCGATCCAGATCTGCAGGAAGTGCGTCACCTTCGCTTGTTCCTGATTGAACTCGCTGTGGCGCACGCCGTTGCCGGCGCTCATGCGCTGCACGTCGCCAGGCACGATGGTCGAGCCGGTGCCCATCGAGTCCTTGTGCGCGAGCGCGCCCTCGAGCACGTAGCTGATGATCTCCATGTCGCGGTGGCCGTGCGTGCCGAAGCCCTGGCCGGGCTGCACGCGGTCCTCGTTGATCACGCGCAGCGGGCCGAAGCCCATGTGCTGCGGGTCATGGTAGTCCGCGAACGAGAAGCTGTGGTACGAGTCGAGCCAGCCGTGGTTGGCGTGCCCGCGCTCGGCGCTACGCCGGATCTGTTCCATTCTTCGCGTTCACTTCCTGGTGCACCTTGCTCATGTCGAGGCTCTTGGCCTGGGTGATGACCTGCTCGAGCGCGTTACCCGGCAGCGCGCCGGCCTGCTGGAACAGGATCACCTTCTCGCGGAACACCATCAAGGTCGGGATCGAGCGGATGCCGAACGCGCCGGCGAGCTCCTGCTGCTCGTCGGTGTTGACCTTGGCGAAGACCACGTCGGGATGGCCCTCGGCGGCTTTCTCGTAGACCGGGGCGAAGCCCTTGCACGGGCCGCACCACGGCGCCCAGAAGTCGACGATCACCATCGGGTTGTCGTTGACGGTTTTCTCGAAGTTTTCCTTGGTCAGGTCTACGGTCGCCACGCTCTTCCTTTCGACGAATTTTTGCAAATTTTCCGCGTGATGCGCAGTGTACTCTAGCCCATCATGTACGCAGGCCGGTTCGCCCCGTCACCGACGGGCCCGCTGCACTTCGGCTCGCTGGTCGCTGCACTCGCCAGCTACATGGAGTCGAGGAGCGTGAAAGGCAAGTGGTTGGTGCGCATGGAAGACCTCGACGGGCCGCGCGAGCAGCCCGGCGCCGCCGCCGCCATCCTGCGCGCGCTGGGGGCCCTCGGGCTGCACTGGGACGGTGCGGTGATGTACCAGAGCCGCCGCACGGCCGCCTACCGCGAAGCGCTCGAGCGCCTGAAGGCGCATACCTACCCCTGCGGCTGCACCCGCAGCGAGACCGCCGACTCGGCGCTGGCGATCGACGGCGCGCACGTCTACCGCGGCACCTGCCGCCGCGGCGTGCCGCCCGGAAAAACCGTACGCAGCATCCGGATTAGAGCCGAGGGCGAGATCCTCTTCGCCGACCGCGTCCAGGGCGAGCAATCGCAAAAGCTGGAACGCGACGTCGGCGATTTCGTTCTGCAGCGCGCCGACGGGCAGTTCGCTTATCAGCTCGCGGTCGTCGTCGACGACGCGGAGCAAGGCGTCACGGACGTGGTGCGTGGCGCCGACCTGCTCGGCTCCACGGCGCGGCAGATCCACTTGCAGCGCCTGCTCGGCTACGCGACGCCGCGCTACCTGCACGTGCCGGTAGCGGTCAACGCAGCGGGCGAGAAGCTTTCCAAGCAGACCGGCGCCGAGCCGATCGATCTGGCGCGCAGCGGCGACGCGCTGCAGCGCGCCTTCGCGTTCCTCGGCCAGCCCGAGACCGACGATCTGGCCGAAGGGCTGCGCAACTGGGACGCGACCCGCATCCCGGCGCGCAGGGTGGCGCAATGAAGATCAGCCGCGTCATCGCGGTGCCGCTCTCGATCCCGTTCCAGCACGGCCTGGGAAATGATGGCCGCCGGCTCGAGTTCTGCCTGGTGCGGGTCGAGACCGACCAGGGCATCGTCGGCTGGGGCGACGCGTTCGCCTACCACTGCCTGAGCACGGTGGTCTCCGCCGTGAACGACATGATCGCCCCGATCGCGGTCGGGCACGATGCGACGGATATCGCCGGGCTGCACCACCTGATCCAGAAGAAGCTGCATATCTTCGGACGGTTCGGCGTGCAGGCGTACGCCCTCTCGGGCATCGACATCGCGCTGTGGGACATTGCCGGCAAGGCGGCCGGCGAGCCGGTGCACCGCCTGCTCGGCGGCGCGCGGCGCCGATCGGTTCCCTGCTACGCCAGCCTGCTGCGCTACGGCGACCCGGCGCTGGTGACGAAGTATTGCGAGCGCGCGCTCGGCGAGGGCTTTCCCCAGATCAAGCTGCATGAGGTGACCGACGCCGCGGTCGCCGCGGGGCGCGCGGCGGTGCCGAAATACGTTCCGCTGACGCTCGACGTCAACTGCGAGTGGTCGCCGAAGGACGCGATCGCCGCGGCGATGCGCTTCAGGCCGCACCGGCTGCACTGGCTCGAGGAGCCGGCGTTCCCGCCGGAGGATTTCGCCGCGCTGCGCGCCGTCGGCGAGGAGAGCGGGATCCCGATCGCCGCCGGCGAGAACCTGTGCTTCGCGACCCAGTTCAAGGCGGCGTTCGATGCGCGCGCCCTCGACTACGCGCAGCCCTCGGTGATCAAGGTGGGCGGCATCACCGAGTTCGTCAAGGTCCTGCAGCTGGCGACCGAGCGCGGCGTCAAGGTGGCGCCGCATTCGCCCTATTTCGGCCCCGGCGCGCTCGCCACGCTTCACCTGCTCGCGGCGCTGGTGCCCGATGCCCTCTTCGAGTACTACTACCTCTGGCCCGAAGCCTCGCTCTACCCGGGCCTGTTCGGCGCGGCCGCGGTGAAGATTCCGGAGGGTTCCGGCCTGGGCGCCGATCCCGATCCGGATGCGCTGCGGCGCTACCGCGCCTGAGGCCGGATCACCGTCGCCAGAGCGCACACGATCAGCACCAGCGCGGCGTACTCGGTCCAGGCCGGCCGCTCACCGAGGAACAGCATGCCGCTCAGCACGCCAACCACCGGGATGATCAGCATGCTGATCGAGAACACGGTCACCGGAACCTGGGTCGCGATCTTGATCCACGCCCAGTGCGCGAAGGCGAAGGCGACCAGCACGTTGTAGGCGGCGCCGAGCGCCGGCCACAGGCCGACGCCGCGCAGCGCGCCGAAGTCGTCGAACAACAGTGCGCAGGCGAAGATCGGCACGCCGCCGAGCAGCATGATCCACGCCGTGTAGGCGCCGGCCGGCATCGCCATCGGATAGCGCTTCTGCAGCACCGTGCCGATCGCCCACGATAGCGCGGCGCCGAGCACCATCACTGTGCCGGGGCTGGCGAACACATCGCCCGCCAGCAGCGCCAAGCCGGCAACGCCGAGCACCAGCCCGAGGACTTTCATGAGCGTCAGCCGCTCTCCCAGCAGCCATACCGACAGCGGCACCGCCCAAACCGGCATGGTGTAGGCGAGGATTGCCGCGCGGCCCGACGGAATCATCGTCAAGCCGAACGCGATCAGCACGTTCCACAGCGTGATGTTGAAGAACGCCAGCAGCCAGAGCCTGCCCCATTGTCCCTTCGGCACCGCGAGCGGATGGCCGCCGGCCTTGAGCACCGCGAACAGCACCGTGGAGCCCAGCCCCAGGCACAGCGTGCGGAAGGTCCATGGCGGCACTTCCTCGAGCGCCACCTTCATCGCCGTCCAGTTGAAGCCCCACGCCAGCGTCAGCGCCGCCAGCAGCCACCACAGCCGCCGCGGCAGGTGGTCGGGCTCCGCGCTCAACTGCGCACGCGCAACGGCATCGCCTGCATCCCGCGCAACACCATGGAATCGATCCACGCCGGCTCGCCGCCGGCGGGCTCGATGTCGCGCCAGCGCGCCAGCACCGCGGGCAGCGCGACCTGGCCCTCGAGCCGCGCCAGCGGGAAGCCGAGGCAGATGTGCGCGCCGAAGCCGAAGGTAAGGTGCGGCACGCCGGCGCGCGTCAGCTCGACGCGGTCGGGCTCGGGGTAGGCGCGCGGGTCGCGGTTCGCCGCGTTCATCAGCAGGAACACGCGCTCGCCGGTCTTGAAGCTGCGGCCGTGGAACGCCTGCGGCTCCTGCACGATGCGCACCTGCGCGCCGATCGGCCCGTCGTAACGCAGCAGTTCCTCGACCGCGGCAGGCGCGAGCGCGGGGTCCGCGCGCAGCCGCTGCAGCTCGCCGGGAAAGCGCAGCAGCGCGGCGAGCCCGAGCGCGAGATGGTTGGTGGTGGTCTCGTGGCCGGCAAACAGCAGTAGCACGCAGGTCGCGACCAGCTCGTCCTCCGATAGCCGGTCGCCCTGCTCCTCGACCGCCACCAGCTGGCTGAGCAGGTCGTCGCGCGGCGCCGCGCGCCGCGCCGCGATCAGCTCGCGGAACAGCGCCGCCATCTCGCGCGTCGCCGCCTCGGCACGCGCGTATTTCTCGGGCGAATCGCGCGCGCTGCCGATGAACAGCGCCATCTCGTCCGACAGGCGCTTGAGGCGCGCCAGCTCGCCGCGCGGCACACCGAGCATGTCCATGATCACCAGCGCCGGCAGCGGGCCGGCGAACTCGGCGATGAAGTCGAACTCCTCGCGGCCGCCGATCTCATCCAGCAGCCAGGCGGTGAGCGCCTCCACGTTCGGCCGCAGCGCCTGCATCGAGCGCACGTTGAACACCTTCGAGGCGAGCCGCCGCAGGCGCGTATGCACCGGCGGGTCGCGGAACACCATCCACAGCGTGAGATAACGAATCAGCTCGCCGATGCGCGCCGCCTCGGCCGAAGGCAGGGTGGCGAAGAACGGCCGCAGCCGGTCCGACGACATGCGCGTGTCCAGGCACACGCGCTTCACGTCTTCGTAGCGCGTCAGCACCCACGCCTTGAGCAGCGGGCTCCAGTGCGCCGGGTCCTCGTCGCGCAGGCGCCGGTACAGCGGGAAGGGATCCGCCAGGACCTGCGGGTCGTTCGGGCGATACTCGAGGGTCACGCGGGGTTTACGACTTGGTCACCAGCCAAACAGCGAGCATACCCAGTCCCATCCCGGCTGCGGCGAGCAAGCTGTACGACTCTGCGAACAGCGGCCAGGCGATCAGCGCGGTAGTGGGCGGCACCAGGTAGAACAGGCTGGCGACGCGCGTCGCGGCGCCGTGCCGGATGAGATAGAAGAGCAGGAACACCGCGCCGAAGGAAAGCACCAGCACCAGCCAGGCGAGCGCGAAGACGAACTCGCCGCTCCACACCACGTTGCGCGTCTCGAGCAGAAAGGCGAAGGGCGCCAGCACCACGGCCGCGGCCGCGAACTGGATCGCCGCCCCGGTGCGCAGGTCGATGGCGCCGCCGTGCCGCTTCTGCCAGACGGTGCCCAGCGTGATGCTGGCGAGCGCCAGAACGGAGAGCAGGATCGCCGGGAGGGTCAGGCTCTGCACGGCGATGCGGTCGCCCACCACCAGGCCGACTCCGGCGAGCCCGAGCGCGAGGCCGAGCCATTGCCTGGGGGTGGTCCGTTCATGGAGCAGCCAGCCCCCGAGGACAGCGGTAAAGACGGGCTGGAGGCCGGTAATCAGGGCCGACACCCCCGCCGGCATCCCTTGATGCAACGAAGCAAAAACGCCCCCCAGGTAGCCCCCTTGTATCAGGACCCCGGCGACCGCCATATGCGCTGCGCCTTGCCGGTTAGGCCAGCGGGCATTCATCAACCAGCAGAGTGGCAGGAGGATGGCCAGCACGAAGAGAAAGCGAAGCGACAGGAAAGTAAAGGGCTCCGCGTAAGGAAGCCCTAACTTCGCTCCGATGAAGCCGGTGCTCCAAAGGACCACGAAGAGCCCGGGAAATAACCACGTAACCTGCATCCAGCAACATTGTAGGGCGGGTAGCGATGGGTAGTTCACAATTGCTGCTACGCACAAATTTCTTGACTTCCTGTCTGATCGGCCTAGAATCCCAATTTGCTGCATTGCACAAAACGCAGTCGACCCCACACTAGGAGCAGATCAAATGTACGTAACCCCGGAACAAATTCAGGCCGCTGGCAAGGCCAACATGGAAGCCCTGCTTGCCGTGGCGAACGCGCAATTCGCGGCGTTCGAAAAGCTGGCGACGATCAACGCCACCGCAGTCAAGAGCGCGTTCGAGGACTCGATCGCCAACACCCGCGCCCTGATCGGCGCGAAAGACGTGCAGGAAGCCGTAAGCCTGCAGAGCACCTTCGCCCAACCCGCCATCGAGAAGGCCCTGGCCTACTCGAAGAGCGTGTACGAAGTCGCCACCGAAGCCAACGGCGAGCTGTCGAAGGTTGCCGAGCGCCGCGTCTCGGAGTGGAACGAGAACTTCGTCTCCCTGCTCGACAAGGTGTCGAAGAACGCGCCGGCCGGCTCGGACGTCGCGGTCGCCGCACTGAAGTCGATGATGGCCGCCGGCAATGCCGCGTATGACAACATGAACAAGGTCGCGAAGCAGGCGACCGAGATCGCGGAAGCCAACGTGGCCGCCGCGACCGAAACCGTAAAAGGCCTGGCCAAAGCAAAAAAAGCCGCCTGAGCGCCAAACCGGGCAAGAAGCAACCCGCCCGATCTAGCGCCAAGCCCAGCCCGAAAAAGGCTGCGAAGAAGGCAAAAGCGGTAAAGAAGCAGGCCGCAAAGAAGTCCAGGAAAGCCCGCCGCTAGGCGGGCTTTTTTATTTGTACGGGAAGCCGAGCTTTCCGACCAGGGCGCGCAGGGACTCCATCGCGCCGCCTACCTGCGCAGGGTCACCACGCACGCCCAGCTCGACATGGACGCGCTCGCCCTTGGGCCCCATGGAGGGCAGGCTGAAGACCTTCACGCCCGGGTACTGCGCTCCTACCGCCTCCATGGCGCCGATGAGCTGGCTCTCGCCCGCCTCGTAGACCAGGATCGAGGCCTCGCTCCAGCGGTCGCGGTCGAACAGACTGCGGTATTTCGTGTCGAGCAGCCATTCGACCATCGGCCAGGCCATCTGCGGAAAGCCCGGCACGAAGTGGTGCTCGCCGAGCGAGAAGCCCGGGATGCGGTTCACCGGGTTCGGGATGATGCTCGAGCCGAGCGGGAACTCCCCCATCATCAGGCGCTGCGGCGTCGCCTCGCCGCCGAAGCGCGCGCGGATCTCCCGCTCCGCATCGGGATGGAGCTTGAGCTCGACATTCGACGCGCGGGCGGCGCACTGCCGCGTATGGTCGTCGGGGGTGGCGCCGATGCCGCCGAAGCTGAAGACCACGTCCTTCGAGGCGAGGCTGAGGCGCAGCGCGGCGGTGATCCGCTCGGGCTCGTCGCCCAGATAGTGCGCCCAGGAAAGACGAAGCCCCCGCTTGGCGAGGGCTTCGATGACGAACGGCAGGTGCTTGTCTTGGCGCTTGCCTACTAGAAGCTCATCTCCAATGATGAACGCGCCAAACAACTCTCAGGCTGCTTTCTTCGACCAGCGCTGCAGATCCTCGAGGCCGCCGATGTGCTGGCCGTTGACGAAGACTTGCGGCACGGTGCCGCGGCCCGTAATGGCGCCGACGACGCGCGAGCGATCGCTGTGGTCGAGCTTCACTTCCGAGTAAGCATAGCCCAGGTCCTTCAGCAGCGCCTTGGCCTTCGCGCAGTAGCCGCAGCCGTCGCGCGTCAGGATCGCCACCTGGTCGGGCTTCTTCGCCTTCGGGTTGATGTAGTCGAGCATGGTGTCGGCGTCCGACACTTCGAACGGGTCGCCTTCCTTCTCGGGCTCGATGAACATCTTCTGGATCACGCCGTCCTTGACCAGCATCGAGTAGCGCCACGAGCGCTTGCCGAAGCCGAGCTGGGACTTGTCCACCAGCATGCCCATCTTCTCGGTGAATTCGCCGTTGCCGTCGGGCAGCAACGTCACGTTGCCGCACTCCTGGGTGCGCGCCCACTCGTTCATGACGAAAGCATCGTTGACGGAGAGGCAGACGATGCGGTCGACGCCGTTGGCGAGGAACGCCGGCGCCAGCTCGTTGTAGCGCGGCACGTGGGTCGAGGAACACGTGGGGGTGAACGCGCCGGGCAGCGAGAACACGACCACCGTCTTGCCCTTGAAGATGTCGTCCGTGGTCACCGGCTTCCAGTCGCTTTCGGTGCGTGTGCGGAACGTTACCTGCGGAACTTTCTGGCCTTCACGATTTGCGAACACGGCTTTTCCACTCCCATCCAAATAGAGAATGGACAGAGTCTAGGGAGTCGCGTTCCCGCCATCCAATGCTTTGTTCGGATGGCGCCGATAGGCGGCCTCAATCCCCGGCGGGAACCGCCCTTTCCGCGGCGAGCACGCCCAGCAGGTAATGGATGAACGCGAGCCCGAACGCGACCGGCGCGAGAAAGCCGACCAGAGGCACATAGGCGACCAGCGCGAGCAGGACCCCCAGCGTGTACATCGGCGCGCGGCGGCCGCGGAACACGCGCTGCATCTCCGCCGCGTCGGCGTGCTCGGCGAGCGCGTCGTAGCGCAGCAGGCGCTGGTTCACCCAGCCGAGGATCGCCACCGTGATCAGCGGCCACAGCGGCGGCACGAGCCACAGCGGCAGGCTGGCGAGGCCGAGCAGGAGCATGCCGGCGAGCGCGACGCAGCCGTTCCAGACGCTGCCGGCGACGCCGCCGCCGCGGCGCCGCTCGAGCTGCGGGTAGGAGCGGCGCGCGACCTGGTCCACCATGGCCTGCATGCCGAACACGCCGAGGATGAAAAGCGCGGTCAGGTAGACCAGCGGGACGAAGAGCAGGAACAGCACGACGTGGGCGGCGACCAGCGTCGCGTCGCCCAGGTCGAAGCGCGCCACGAAGGGCGCCGCCGCGAGCCATTGCTGCAGCACACCGCCGAGCCAGACGGCGGTGCGCACCCAGAGCGCGATCGCGGCCGTTCCCCAGATGGCGAGCGAGATCAGCATCGGCCAGACCATCAGCCACAGCATCCGCGGGTGCAGCAGGTTGACGAAGCCGTACAGCAGCGAGCGGGCGATGCTCATGGAGCCCATTTTCGCTTCATTTCCTCATGCTCTGCCAGAGCTTGGCGAGACGTTTCGCGGACACCGGCACGGGAGTCTTCAGCTCCTGGGCGAAGAGCGACACGCGCAGCTCCTCGAGCAGCCAGCCGAACTGCTCGAGCTCCGCGGATGGCGCGCCATAGCGCGCCTGCGCCGCCACTTCGCGCTGCCACGCCGCTTGCAGCGGGGCATGCTCGGCTGCAAAGCGTGCGTCGCGGCCCGGGTCGGCGCGCAGCTTGTCCAGGCGCAGCGACGCCGCCTTGAGGTAGCGCGTGAAATGCTGCAGCCGCGGCCAAGGCGTGCGCGCCAGCCAGCCCGCGGCCAGCAGCCGCTCGAGCTGGCGCTTGATGTCCTCGCCCTCACGGGCAAAGTTCTTCGCCGAGACCGACAGCTTCTTCTGCAGCGCAGCGTGCTCGGCGAGGATCGCCGACGCGGTGCGCGCCATTTCCTGCGCGATCAGCACGAACCGGCTGCGGCCCTGTTCCACCGCGCGCGCGAATTCCGCCGCGCGCATCGGCACCGTGTCGCCGAGGAACGCGCGGTCGAGCGAAGCGGCGACCAGGTCGTCCTTGAGCGGGCCGAGCGCCGCGTCCTTGGCCCAGGCGCGCTCGAGGTCGCGCACCCGGTCGCGGAACGCGATGGCGAGGAGCCGCCGCACGCCGGAGCGGTGCAGGCCCTTCGCTTTCTCCGGGGAATCGAACACCTGCAGCGAGACCGCCTCGCCGTCGTCGACCAGCGCCGGATAGCCGACCAGCGTCTGCCCGCCGCGCTCGATCTCCATGATCTCGGCGAGGTCGCCCATGGTCCATGCGCGATACGCCTCGCCCGGCGTTTCCTGCTGCAGCACGGCCTCGGTTCCGGCCGAGAATTCCTTCTTCAGCGCCGCCAGGTCCTTACCCAGCGCGAGCTGGCGGTGTTCGTCCATCACCAGGAAATTCATCTGCAGGTGCGGCGGCGCCGAGTCCGGCCGGAAGGCGTCGAGCGGCACGTCCAGGCCCAGCTCGGCGCGGATGTAGCGCGCGAGGGCCTGCGCGAGCGGCGTGTCGGACGGCGGCACCGCCGCCGCGAAGCCCTCGGCGAAGTCCTCCAGCGGCCCGAGCTTGTGGCGCAGGCGCTGCGGCATCGACTTGACGAGCGCGCGCACCTTCTCTTTCAGCAGCCCCGGCACCAGCCATTCGCAGCGCGCCGCCGGCACCTGGTTGAGCAGCGCTACCGGCAGCGTCAGGGTGACGCCGTCGCGCGCCGAGCCGGGCTCGAACTGGTATTCGAGCTTGAACTCGCTCGGCCCCAGCTTCAGCTCGTGCGGGAAGTTGTCGGTCGTGATGCCCGCCGCCTGGTGGCGCATCAGGTCTTCGCGGCGCAGGTAGAGCAGCTTCGGGTCGGTGTGCTCCGCTTCCTTGCGCCAGGTGTCGAAGGCAACGGCGTTGTGGATGCCCTGCGGCACGCGCTGGTCGTAGAAGGCGTGCACCAGCTCGTCGTCGACCAGGATGTCCGGGCGGCGCGATTTGTGCTCGAGGCGCTCGATGTCCGCGGACAGGCGCCGGTTATGGGCGAAGAACGGCGCGCGCGAGTCGAAGTCGCCTTCCACCAGCGCCGAGCGGATGAAGATCGCGCGCGCGGCCTGCGGGTCGAGCGGCCCGTAGTTCACCTTGCGGCCGGCGTACACCGGCAGGCCGTACAGCGTGCCGCGCTCGAGCGCCACCACCTGGCCGCGGCCCTTTTCCCAGTGCGGCTCCTGCCGGTCGCGCTTCAGCAGATGAGCGCCGAGCTCCTCCAGCCATTTCTGGTCGATGGCCGCGACGCAGCGCGCGAAGAGGCGCGTGGTCTCCACCAGCTCGCCCGCCATGATCCAGCGCCCCGGCTTCTTGATGAACGATCCCGGGTGGACCCAGTACTTGATGCCGCGCGCGCCGGTGTAGTTGTTTTCGGCTTCGTCCCGCATGCCGACGTTGCCGAGCAAGCCGGTGAGCAGTGCACGATGAACCGCCTTGTAGCCCTCCGGGCGCTCCACGTTGCACGCTGAAAACGACCACTTGAGCTCTTCCAGCGTCGTGCGCAGCTGCGCATGGATGTCGCGCCATTCGCGCATGCGCGGAATGGAGAGGAAATTCTCGCGGCAGGTCTTCTCCATCTTGCCTTCGAACACCTTCCACAGCTTGAGGTAGGCGAGGAAGTCCGAGCTCTCGTCGGCGAAGCGCGCGTGCTTCTCGTCGGCGGCGGCGGCGCGCTCCAGCGGCCGCTCGCGCGGGTCCTGCACCGAGAGCGCCGCGGCGATCACCAGCACCTGCTCCAGGCAGCCCTCGGCGCGCGCCGCGACCAGCATGCGCGCCACGCGCGGGTCGAGCGGCAGGCGGGCCAGCTCGGCTCCGATCTCGGTAAGGGACTTCTCCTCGTCCACCGCGCCCAGCTCATGCAGCAGCGCATAACCATCCGCGATCGCACGCGGGCTGGGCGGATCGAGGAACGGGAAGGTCTCGATCTCGCCGATGCCCAGGCTCTTCGCGCGCAGGATCACCGCGGCGAGCGAGGAGCGCAGCAGCTCCGGGTCGGTGAACGCCGGCCGCTTGACGAACTCCTCCTCGCCGTACAGGCGGATGCAGATGCCGTCGGCCACCCGGCCGCAGCGCCCCGCGCGCTGCTTCGCCGCCGCCTGCGAGATGTTTTCGACGCGCAGCATCTCGACCTTGTTGCGGTAGCTGTAGCGCTTGACCCGCGCCAGGCCGGTGTCGACGACATAGCGGATGCGCGGCACGGTAAGCGAAGTCTCGGCCACGTTGGTCGCCAGCACCACGCGGCGCTGGCCGCCCGGCCGGAACACGCGGTCCTGCTCGGCCGCCGACAGGCGCGAGTAGAGCGGCAGGATCTCGCCGCGGAAATTGCGCCTGCGCAGGACCTCGGCCGTGTCGCGGATCTCGCGCTCGCCGGGCAGGAACACCAGCACGTCGCCCGCGCCCGCGCGGCACAGCTCCTCGACCGCGTCGGCGAGCGCCTGCTCCTCTTCCTCGCGCGTGGTGTCCTCGGCGTCGCCCTCCACCGGGCGGTAGCGCACCTCGACCGGGTAAAGGCGGCCCGAAACCTCGATCACCGGCGCGCCATCGAGGTGCCTCGAGAAGCGCTCGGCGTCGATGGTGGCGGAAGTGACGACCAGCTTCAGATCGTTCCTGCTTGGCAGAAGAGTTTTCAGATAGCCGAGGAGGAAATCGATGTTCAGGCTGCGCTCGTGCGCCTCGTCGAGGATGATCGAGTCGTAGGCGCGCAGTTGCGGGTCGCCCTGCGTCTCCGCGAGCAGGATGCCGTCGGTCATCAGCTTGATCGAGGTGCGCGGACCGACCTTGTCGGCGAAGCGCACCTTGTAGCCGACCAGCGTGCCGAGCTCCACCTTCAGCTCCTCGGCGATGCGCGCCGCGGTCGAGCGCGCGGCGATGCGGCGCGGCTGGGTGTGGCCGATGCAGCGTTCCCTGCCGCGCCCCATCTCCAGCAGCAGCTTGGGCAGCTGGGTGGTCTTGCCCGAGCCGGTCTCGCCGCAGACGATGACCGCCGGGTGCCGCTCGATGGCCGCCCGGATCTCGTCACGCCGGGCGTTGATCGGCAGCGCCGGATCGAAGGCGATCTTCGCGCTCATTCGACCGCGGCTGACTAGCGAGGGGGCGCCGCGCGCTGGACGTAGCGCGCGACCAGATCTGCTTCCAGGTTCACCTCGCTGCCGGGCTTCAGGCGCGAGAGCGTGGTGACCTTGAGCGTGTGCGGTATCAGGTTGACGTCGAACTCCGCGCCGCGAACGCGGTTGACCGTCAGGCTGACGCCGTCGATGCAGATCGACCCCTTGGGGGCGAGGAAGCGCGCCACCGCCTTGGGGGCGCGGAAGGCGTAGACGCTGCCTTTCACCCCGGTGACCAGCCCGACGCCGTCGACGTGGCCGGTGACCAGGTGTCCGCCGAGGCGGTCGGCGAGGCGCAGCGCTTTTTCGAGGTTTACCTTGCCCGGCCGGTCGAGGCCGGTGGTGCACTCGAGGGTCTCGGCCGAGACTTCAAAGGTCAGGCGCCCGCCGCCCGGCACCACCCGCTTTTTGACCACCGTGAGGCAGGCGCCCTGCACCATGACCGAGTCGCCGACCCTGACATCGCGCAGGCCGAGCGCGCCGGCCTCGACTTCGAGCGGCGAGACGCGCACGATCTTCCCCACCGCCACCACGATGCCCGTGAACATGGCGCGAGAGGGTACCGCAAAACGCTTGTCTAACGGCTATGGTCCGCCGTGCGCCGCTGCAGCAGCCTGACGATATCCTTGTCGAGCGACAGGGCGGAGGCGGCGAGCACCGCGACCAGGCTGCCCACGGCGATCGAGTTGGCGGTGGCCACCGGTACGTTGCTGAAGCCGACCACGAACGGGGCGATCACCAGCCACAGGCCGACGGCGAGGTTGATCCATTCCGGCGCCGACTCGTCGAAGGCGGCCTCGAAGTGGCAGCCCAGCGCGAGCGCCAGGCCGAGGAACACCGCGTTGCCGGTGGCGCTCTCATGCTCGGTGTAGCCGACGATCCATGGAGAAAGAGCCAGCCAGAGGCCGAGCGTGAAGCTCGCCCAGTCCTGCCATCTCGCTGCCGTTGCATTCATCGCACTCTCCTCGGGCACTGCGCTTGCGCGCGTTCTAAACTTGGACAGCAATGGTCGCGCCGCTGTTCGCCGAATACGAGTCGCGCCGGCCTGATCCGGGTGTAGCCATGCAACGACAGATTGAAGTGATCGGAGCAGCCTGGGGCCACGGCGGGGCCGATCCGGGCTGCGCCGCGGCGCCGGCGCTGCTGGCGCCCCTGGTGCGCGCGCGGCTTGGCGAATGCGGCATCGAGGCGCTGCCCGGGCCGATCCTCTCGAGCTGGCCGAACGAGCGGCGCAAGCAGCTCGCCGTCAGCCGGCTGTGCGGCCAGCTTGCCGCCGCGGTGGCCGACTCGCTGCGCGGCGGCCGGCTGCCCTGCGTCATCGGCGGCGACCACAGCTGCGCCGGCGGCACCTGGACCGGCGTGGTGCGCGCGCTGAGGGAGAAAAGCGGGGAAAAACGCAGCGAGCAAGGCGCAGCCGCGCTCGGCCTGGTGTGGATCGACGCGCACATGGACGCCCACACGCCGGCGACCAGCCATACCGGGCGCCTGCACGGCATGCCGCTCGCGTGGCTGCTCGGGCAGGACGACGACCCGCTCTACGGGCTCGCCGCGGGGGTGGTCGAGCCACAGCATGTCTGCCTGCTCGGGGTGCGCAGCTTCGAGCGCGAGGAACAGGAGCGCCTGCAGCGCCTCGGCGTGCGCGTCATCCACATGAGCGAGGTCGCCGAGCGCGGCGTCGACGCAACGCTCGAGGAGGCGATCGGCATCGCCAGCCGGGGCACCGACGCCTACGGCATCAGCATCGACCTCGACGTGATCCGGCCCGAGGAAGCCCCCGGGGTCGGCACGCCGGTGGCCGGCGGCATCGCCGGCGGCGAGCTGGCGCGCGCCCTCGCGCGCATCGGTGGCGGCGCGCGGCTGGCGGCGGTGGAGCTGGTCGAGTACCTGCCGCGCCTGGACCGCGACGGGTGCAGCGCCCGCGTCGCGGTCGACCTGCTCGCCGCCGCGCTATGCGGGCCGCGCCAGGAGGCGAAGGTCGTCGCCGACGCGGTCGACTGAGACGATCCGCAGCCTTACCCTCTCGTCGAGGGAAGCGAAAGCCGGCAGGTCGAGCATGCCCTGCGCCGCGTCACCGAGGAAGCTCGGGTTGAGGTAGACCAGGAACTCGTCGACGCAGCCCTCGCGCACCAGCGAGGCATTGAGGCGCGAGCCCGCCTCGACGTGCACCTCGTTGATCTCGCGGCGCGCCAGCTCCGCCAGCATCTTCGGCAGGTCGACCTTGCCGCTCTGGTTCGGCAGCGCCACCACGTCGGCGTTCTCCAGCTCGCCCGCCTTTGCGGCGAACACCAGGGCGCGGTCGCCTTTCAGGATCCTCGCGCCGCGCGGCGTTTCCAGGCGGCTGTCGACCACCACGCGCAGCGGCTGGCGCGGCGTCTCGACCTCGCGCACCGTGAGGCGCGGGTCGTCGGCGACCACCGTGCCGGCGCCGGTCAGGATCGCGCAGGCGCGCGCGCGCCAGCGGTGCCCGTCGGCCCGCGCCTCGGGACTGGTGATCCACTGCGACTTGCCGTTCTCGAGCGCGGTGCGGCCGTCGAGCGTCGCCGCGATCTTCATGCGCACCCACGGCCGGCCGCGCGTCATGCGCGAGACGAAACCGATGTTGAGCTCGCTCGCTTCGTCCTCCATCAGGCCGGACTCGAAGCGCAAGCCGGAGGCGGCCAGCGCGTGGCCGCCGCGCGCCGCCTTCGGATTCGGGTCGCGCATGGCGGCGACGACGCGGGCGACCTTGGCCTGCTTGAGCGCGTCGGCGCAGGGCGGCGTGCGGCCTTGGTGGTTGCAGGGCTCGAGCGTGACGTACACCGTGGCGCCGGCGGCGCGGGCCCCGGCCTGCCTGAGCGCGACGGCCTCGGCGTGCGGCGCGCCCGCCTTCTCGTGCCAGCCCGCGCCGACCACCTCCTCGCGCTGCGTGAGGATGCAGCCGACCCGCGGATTGGGCGTCGTGGTGAACAGGCCGCGCTCCGCGATGTCGAGCGCACGCCGCATCATGGCGTGGTCGAAGGCGGAAAATGGGCTCAAATGCGTGGGCTCAAAGGCGCGGACTCAGCCGCGGCGCGCATCATTTGCGC
>Ga0137436_1000090_pt1 | contig 28468 bp, 22 predicted proteins | sample EasRivERMGT119_2_FD_102328 | JGI IMG/M metagenome (GOLD analysis project Ga0137436, IMG submission 102328) | Soil microbial communities from meander-bound floodplain in the East River, Colorado, USA - East River MetaG ERMGT119_2 | ecosystem: Environmental > Terrestrial > Soil > Floodplain ...
GGCGGCGGCTCCCTCCACGCGGGCCGCGGTCTCGAGGCGGCCCCGCGCGGCGTTGGCCACGGCCCGGGGGTCGGCGCCGAGCTTCTCGAGGACGGGCGGGACGATGCCGTCCTTCTGAGCCGCCAGCGCGACCAGGAGGTGGAGGGGGCGCACCTCCGCATGTCCGGAGGAACGGGCGACGGAGAGCGCCTCTTGGATCGCCTCCTGCGCCTTGAGCGTGAGACGGTCGTATCGCACGCGCTTTTCCTGCGATGCGATGCCCTCGAAGTCAAGGCGTTACACGGGGTCGAGCCGGATGGGGACGAGCAAGCCCGGCGTGTGCTCCCCCGGGAAAGCGACGAGCCGGAGCTGGGGCGACCGGAGGATGCCGAAGAGATTCCCCGAGATCGTGGCACGCAGGCGCCCCTCGAAGCCCCGCGGGCCGAGGGCGACCGTCTGCGGCGCCGACATCGAGAAGTCCCCGCTCGTGAAATCCTGGGTGTGGACGCCCAGGACGCCGAGCACGAGCGCGCCGCCCGCCGCGGCGGCGCACGCCGCGGCGTACTCCAGCGGGGGTGGACCCTCCAGGAAGACCGTGTCGATCGCCGAGGGGGGCGGCGTCGGCGGCAGCTCGAGGCGGCGCGCGTACTTGAGGTCGAGGAGGGGGCTGACGAGCCGGCCCGCCTCGATGAAGGTCACCGGGCGCGCGGGAAGCCCTTCCTGGGTGAAGCGGTACGCGCCGGAGGCGAGCGGCACCAGAGGGTCGTGGCGCAGGGTCAGGTCCTCGCGCAGCACGGCGGCCCTCGTCTGGAACTGGTCGCGCCGGAAGGCGCCCGTCCCGTGGGCGACGGCCGCTCCGTCCAGGTTGTGGAGGAGCGCCGCGATCACGAACTCCTCGACGACGTCGGGGTGGAGGAGGACGGGAACGACGCCTCCCGCGCGGGACGAGGCGTCCGCGCGCAGGGCGAGCGCCGCAGGGACGGCGCGGTCGAGCCGCGCGTGGAACGCCGGCTCGTCGTCCTGCGATCGCGCCGCGAATCCCGTGCCGATCTCGCCGTCGAAGCTCGCGTGCCAGCTCCAGGACGTGCCGAGCGTCGCGGCGTCGAGCCCCTCCGAGGTCACCACGCGGGCGGTCGCGCGCGCCGCCTGGAGCGAGCCGCTCCAGGTGCGAAACCCGTGGGCGGCGACCCGGCCCCGGATCGCCGCCAGGCGCGAAGCGAGCGGCTCCAGGGCACCTGCGGCGAGCGCGTCGGTCGCCGCATCGAAGACGCGCACGTCGGGAAACGCTGCCGGGCCGAGGACCAGGCGCGCATCGGGGTCGTCGTAGGAGCTCGCGCGCGTGGCGCGCAGGGCCGCCGCGGCGTCCTGCACGATCTGGCGCCGGTCGAGCGCGCCTCGACTGATGCGCCCGTCGCTCCAGACGATCTTGACCCGCGCGGTCAGGGATTCCGAGAGCGCGAGCGGGGCGTGCGGGCTCCCCGTCCTCGAGTCCTTGGTGCCGAGCGTCATCCGGCGCGCCTCGGTCGCCGCGAGGCTCCACGCGTCGACGAAGTGGCCGTCGACGCGGGTCGCCCCGAGCGCCTCGACGAGTCCCGACACGTCCACGTCAACGTCCTCCGAGCCGGACGGTGGGGGCCGGATCGAGTACGAGGAAGTAGTGGCTCCCTCCCGACGAGGGGACGCTCTGACCCCACTTCCCGCACGTCCCGATCGCGTCGAGCAGGAGGGGCCCGAACCCTTCGCGGATCGCGTGGAGCGCTCCGAACATCGAGCCGGAGAAGATCGCCGGCTTGTGGAGACGGATCCCGCGCGCGCCGAGCGTGTAGATCGCCTTGCAGTTGAACACGAAGTCGCCGGTGGTCGGGTTGACCTGACCGCCGCTGTACCCCGAGAGGAACACGACCTCCGGATGCCGCGCCAGGACGCCGGCCTCCGCGAGCAGCTCCCGCACCTCTGCGGGGCCGTAATCCTCGAACGCGCCCGCCGCGGGCCGCGCGCCCTCGAGCTCGATCCGGATGTTCGACATCCGCGGCAGCGGCGCGACCCGGAACGACTCGGCGCGGTCGGCGTTGGTCAGCCGTGCTCCCGCAAGCGGCGCGGACCACGGGTCGGTGAGCGCGTCCGCGAGGCGCCCGTGGTCGACGATCGTCGCCCGCTCGCGGCGCACGCCGCTGGCGGAGTACGGCTGCCACGCGTGGTCCCCGGCGACCGGCTCGTCGACGATCGAGACGTGCGCGGCCCCGACCGTGTCCCCGGAGCGGAAGCGGCCGTCGCGGGCGAGGACCGAGGATCGGAAGCCGTCGGCCTCGGAGGCGTGGCCGAACGCCTCGTGCGCGAGGCCCTTCGCCAGCGCGTAGTCGATGACGAGCGGGAACGACCCCGCGGGGTGGTTCGGGGCGTCGGGGAGCGCCGCAGCCAGCCGCGCCGCCGTCGCGGCCCGGGTCAGGAACGTCGCGATCTTGCCGGGATCGTCGAGCAGGTCCGGCGTCGGGCCCGACACCGACGCGCCCACCGTGTGCCGCGCGGCTCCGCGCGAGCTGGCCGAGAAGCGCAGCACGCACCGCGGCATGATCCAGGTCACGTCGGCCCCGTCGGACCGCACGACGCGCCACGCGTCGAGGTCGGTCGAGAGGGCGAGGGTCGTCGTGAGCCCCGGAGCGCGCGCCGCGATCTCCGCCTCGAGCTCGGCGAGCCGCGCCGCGGCACGCGAGGGCTCGAGCCGCTCGTAGGCGTCCAGCCCGGCCGGGATGAGGCGCGCCGATTCCGGGGTCAGCCCGGACAGGAACGCGGGGGGGACGCCCAGGCGGTGCGCCAGCGCGGCCGATTCGAGCGCGCGGTCGAGCAGGGCGAGCGCCGGCCCGTCGTGGAAGTCGTCGCGGCTGGCGAGCGCGACCCCGCCGTGCTCGTCGACGACGTGGATCCCGTGCCCCGAGCTGACCGAGGTGGCCATCTCCTCCACGCGCCCGGACCGCACGAGCACGCGCGCGCAGGAGCGCTCCTGGGCGCGCCAGATCAGGTACGCGCCGCGGACGCGCGCCCGCTCGACCAAGGCGGCGGCGACCGTGTCGAGGGAGGTGAGGGTGTCGAGGAACACGCGCGGCGAACGGTATCGCGCCGCGCGGCGGGCGGCAACGTCAGTCGAGCTCGATCGCGCCGGAGGCGCACCCCTCGACGCATTTCCAGCAGGTGGTGCACGCGAGCTTGTTGACGATGACCGGGCGTCCGTCGGTGAAGTCGATCACGTCCTCCGGGCACACCATCGCGCAGACGCCGGTCGACTCGCACTGGTCCGTATCGATCGTGAGCGGCATCGACTCCTCCCGGCCGGGCGCGGCCTGGGGGAAAGCTAGGCCCGGCCGGAGCGCCTTTCAAGCCGGGGTGTAGCATCCCCGCCCGATGCCCGAATCGACCCGGAAGGCCCTCGAGCGGGAGGAGGACCGCCGCCTCGCCCCGTATGCGCTGCGCTCGGCCGACGCGACCCGCCGGCTCCCCCTCGAGGACGACGGCCGCGCGTTCGACTACCGGCTCGCCTACCAGCGCGATCGCGACCGGATCGTGTACTCGCGCGCCTTCCGCCGGCTGAGGCAGAAGGCGATCGCGGGGATCCTGCCCGCCTACGAGGACCATCGCCGCAACCGCCTGACGCATACCCTCGAGGTGGCCCAGGTCGCGCGAACCATCGGGCGCGCGCTCACCCTCAACGAGGACCTCATCGAGGCGATCGCGCTCGCGCACGACCTGGGGCAGCCGCCGTTCGGCCCGGCCGGGGAACGGGCGCTCCACGTCCTGCTCTCCGGCGCCCTCGACGGCCGCGGGGGGCCGGGGCTCGGCGATCTCGGGGGCTTCTCCAAGTCCGCGCAGGCGCTGCGGGTCGTGGCCCTTCTCGAGAAGCGCTACGCCCATCCGGGGCTCAACCTGTGCGACGCGACGCGCGACGGGATCGAACGGCTCGGCCGCGCGGGCTCGATCGAAGCGCAGGTCGTGGCCGTCGCCGCGCGCGTGGCGTCGGCGCTGCACGATCTCGACGACGCGCTCCAGGCGAAGGTCGTCGAGCCCGCCGAGGTCGAGCGGCTGGCCGCGGTGCGGTCGCTCCGGAAGAAGCTCGGCGAGCGATACCCCCAAAGGGGGGGACGATTCGTCAAGGCGAATGCGATCCACCGCGGTCTCACGCACCTCCTCGTCACGGGCGTGATCCTCGGGTCGCGGGAGTCGCTCGCCCGCTGGGCGGGCCGGCACCGCATCGACGGCCCCGCGCGGTTCGGCGAGATCCGCGAGGAGGCGCTGACCGGCGCCGAGGTCGGCTGGGCGCGCGGCGGGGAAGAGCTCCTCCGCGATCTGGAGGCGTTCCTCGATCGCCGCGTGCTCCTCGGCTCGGAGGCGGACCGGGTCGAGGCGGTCGGCCGGCGCGCGGTCCACGGCCTCTTCGCGGCGTACTTCGCCGACCCCTCGCTGCTCGACGACCACGTGCTGCTCCGCGCGAAGGAGCATCTCGGCGTGCGATACTGGAGAGACCTGCCGCGCGCGGAACGGGAGCGGGAGGCCCGGCGGTACCGCCTCGATCCCCGCATGACGAGGCTCCTGGCGGACCACCTGTCCTCGATGACCGACGCGTACGCGCTCGCGGAGCACGCGAGGCTGCTGGCGATCGGCGCCGTTCCGATGCCGAGCGCGGAGCAGCTGCGGCGGGAGGAGACGACATGAGCACCATGAACCGGCCGCTGCGCGAGACCGACCCGACGGTCGCCGAGGCGATCCGGCACGAGACCGAGCGCCAGTCGCGCGGCCTGGAGCTGATCGCGTCGGAGAACTTCGTGTCCGAGGCCGTGCTCGAGGCGACCGGCTCCGTGTTCACGAACAAGTACGCGGAAGGGTACCCGGGCCGGCGCTACTACGGCGGCTGCGAGCACACCGACGTCGTCGAGCGGCTGGCGATCGATCGGGCGAAGGAGCTCTTCGGCGCGGAGCACGTCAACGTGCAGCCGCACTCGGGGAGCCAGGCCAACCAGGCGGTCTACATGACCGTCCTCTCGCCGGGGGACACCGTGCTCGGCATGGACCTGTCCCACGGCGGCCACCTGACGCACGGCCATCCGCTCAACCTGTCCGGCAAGCTGTACAAGTTCATCGCCTACGGCGTGCGCCGGGAGGACGAGCTCCTCGATTACGACGCGCTCGCGGCGCTCGCGGCGGAGCACCGCCCCAAGATGATCGTTTGCGGTGCCTCCGCCTACCCGCGCGCGATCGATTTCGAGCGCATCTCCGCCATCGCGGCGTCCGTGGGCGCGAAGGTCATGGCGGACATGGCTCATGTCGCGGGCCTCGTCGCGACCGGCCGTCACCCCAGCCCGGTCCCGCACTGCGACTTCGTGACCTCGACGACGCACAAGACCCTCCGGGGGCCGCGCAGCGGGCTCGTTCTCTGCAAGGCCGCCTACGCGAAGGATCTCGACCGGCTCGTCTTCCCGGGGCTCCAGGGCGGCCCGCTCGTCCACGTCGTGGCGGCCAAGGCCGTCGCCTTCGGCGAGGCCCTGCGCCCCGAGTTCCGCACCTACATCGATCAGGTCGTGACGAACGCGGCGCACCTGGCGGAGAAGCTCCACGAGCGTGGGTTCCGGATCGTCTCGGGCGGGACCGACAATCACCTCCTCCTGCTCGACGTCTTCTCCCAGGGGATCACCGGCAAGGTCGCCGAGAAGGCGCTCGAGAAGGCGGGGATCACGGTCAACAAGAACACGATCCCGTTCGACCCGAATCCGCCCATGGTCGCGAGCGGGATCCGGATCGGCACGCCCGCGGTGACGACGCGGGGCATGGGGACCGACGAGATGGACCGGATCGCGGAGCTGATCGCGCGGGCCCTCGCGTCCCGGGAGGACGAAGCGGCGCTCGCCGCGATCGAGAACGACGTCGCCGAGCTGACCTCCCGCTTCCCGCTCTACGCCTCGCGATTGGCCCCCGCGCAGGTGTGATGGGCGGCTCGAACCTCTTCGCTCCCGGCGGGGGGCTCGCGTCGGCGCATCCGCACTACGAGCACCGGCCCGGCCAGGACGAGATGGCCGACGCGATCGGCCGCGTCCTCTCCGACGGCGGCCGGCTCATGGTCGAGGCGGGAACCGGTACCGGGAAGACCTTCGCCTACCTGATCCCCGCGATCCTCTCGGGGAGGCGCCTCGTGGTCTCCACGGGGACCAAGAACCTCCAGGACCAGATCGAGCGGCTCGACCTCCCGTTCCTCTCGAAGCAGCTCGGCCTTCCGGTGTCGGCCTGCGTCATGAAGGGGCGCGACAACTACCTCTGCCGCTACCGCTTCGGCGCCTTCGAGCAGGAGCCCCTGCTCGAGGTGCGCGACGAGCGGCGCTTTCTGCCGGTCCTCTCCGCGTGGAGCCGGCGGACGGAGAGCGGCGACCGCGCCGAGGTGGCGGAGCTCCCCGACGATCTGCGGCTCTGGCGCGACGTCAACGCGCGCGCGGACACCTGCACGGGCACCAAGTGCCAGGAATACGAGGCGTGCTGGCTGACGCGCGTGAAGCGCAAGGCGCAGCAGGCCCGGATCGTCGTCGTCAACCACCACCTGTTCTTCGCCGACCTCGCGGTGCGCAGCGCCTACGGCGCCGTGATCCCCGACTACGACACGGTGGTCTTCGACGAGGCGCATCTTCTCGAGGAGGTCGCGACCCTGTACTTCGGCAAGACGGTCAGCGCGCACCAGCTCGAGGAGCTCGCGCGCGACGCGGAGCGCGCCGCCGCCAAGGCCGGCGGGCCGGCGAAGGGCGGCGGAGGGGCGGCGGCGCTGCGGGACGCGGCGCGGGAGTTCTACCTTCCGATCAAGGAGCGCTTGCGCGTCGAGACCGGCCGGCAACGGTTCGACCCTCCCGAGCGCGGGGGCGTGGACGTGGAGGCGGAGTGGGCGGTGCTCTCGCAGTCGCTCGACGAGGTCGCGAAGACTTCCGACGAGTCGGTCGCGGGCCGTGCCTCCGGCCTCAAGGAGACGCTCGACCTCGTCCTGAAGCGGAACGCGCCGGGATACGTCTACGGGATCGAGGCGCGCGGCCGCGGCAACGTCGTCCTCCAGGCGTCGCCGATCGAGATCGCGGGGCTGCTCGAGCAGACGCTCTTCGACCGGCTCCACGCCTGTGTCCTGACCTCCGCCACCCTCTCCGTCGGCGGCTCGTTCGAGTTCTTCAAGAAGCGGCTGGGGCTTACCACCGCCGAGACGCGCATCGTCGAGTCGCCGTTCGATTACGCCCGGCAGGCGGTCCTCTATCTGCCGAAGGGGATGCCCGAGCCGCGCGAGCCCGCGTTCTTCCCGCGGGCGATCGAGGAGATCGAGGCGCTCCTCGAGATGACGAGCGGCCGCGCCTTCCTCCTCTTCACCTCGCACGCCGCGCTGGGCCGCGCCCGCAAGGCCCTCGAGGCGCAAGGGGGCTACCGGCTGTTCGCGCAGGGGGAGGGGAGCAAGGCGGCGCTCGTCGAGGCCTTCAAGGCGACGCCGCGCGCCGTGCTGCTCGGCACGAGCTCGTTCTGGCACGGGGTGGACGTCCCCGGTGAGGCGCTCTCGCTCGTCGTCATCGACAAGCTTCCCTTCGACGTGCCGTCGGACCCGATCGTCGCCGCGCGCATCGAGCGTATCCGCGAGGACGAGGGGAACCCCTTCGCCGAATACCAGATCCCGATGGCGGTGCTCGACCTCAAGCAGGGCCTCGGCCGCCTGCTCCGGAGCAAGGGCGACCGGGGCATCCTGGCCGTCCTCGATCCGCGCCTGACGACGAAGGGGTACGGGAAGACCTTCCTCGCGTCGCTGCCGCCGTACCCGGTCGTGCGGACGCGCGAGGAGGCGGCGACGTTCTTCCGTGAAGGGGAGGACCGTGTCGTCGGATGAAGTCTTCGTCACGCTCCTCGCCGGCGCGATCGCGGCGCTGAAGTGGTGGGGTTGGTGCGCGCCGCTGCTCTCCCGGGCCCGGCTCGGTGAATGGTCGGCCGCCGACGCGTTCTCGTGGACGGCGCCGCTCGCGTGTCACGTCCTGATCTTCGCGGTCCTGCGCATGCTCGCCGCGGACGACGTGCGATCGGCCCCCGAGTACATCGCGATGTATCTCGCGCTCGGCTCCGCGTGGGTCGGCGGCCTGCAGGGGATGACGATCTGGCTCGGCGTCGGCGGGCGCGACGACGCGATCGAGCGTTCCAACCTGGCCGCCGCGATCGCGGCCTCGGGCGCGCTGCTCGGTCTGACACTCTGCTACGCGGGCGGCAACATCGGAAACGGGCCCGGCTGGTGGGTGGTCGTCGTCTCGGCCGCGCTGGCGACCACGGGCTGGTTCGTGGCGTGGTGGATCGTCGAGGCGGCGACGAGGGTCTCGGAGCTCGTTACGATCGAGCGGGATGCGGCGACGGGTCTGAGGCTCGGCGCGTTCCTCCTCGCGTGCGGATGGATTCTGGGAAGGGCCGTGGCGGGAGACTGGGTCTCGCTGGACCGGACGGTCGCGGACTTTGGACGGATGTCGTGGCCCGTTATCGCGCTGGTCGTGACGGAGATCTTCGTCGGGAAGACGATCGGGCGCTCGGCCGGCGGCGGCCTCGCGTCCCAGCTGGCGCGTGGCATCGTGCCGGCGGCGGCCTACGTGGGCGGCGCCTGCTACGTCGTGGCGACGCGGGGATCCTGGTGACCGCGCCGTGGGTGGAGCGGCCCGCACTCGGGCGGAAGGAGATGGCGCACGTGCGCCGGCGCCTCATCTTCGATTGCCGCAAGTGGGACCCGCAGACCCAAGACGTCGCGGTCCTGTCGCCGGCGCCGCTCGTGCTCCGGCGCCACGCCTGGCGGGAGCTCGCGGGCACCGCCGAGGCGCTCTTCGCGGAGTCCCTCGCGTGCGAGGAAGAGATCCTCCGCCGGCCCAGGCTCCTGGCGTCCCTCGGCCTCCCTCGGGGGATCGTCCGCGCGCTGGCTCCCTCGCCGCCGGGCGTGCGCATCATGCGGTTCGACTTTCACCCCACGCGCGAGGGCTGGCGGCTCTCCGAGGTCAACGCCGACGTGCCGGGGGGCTACATCGAAGCGTCGGGATTCTCGACCTTGGTCTCCGAGGTCGCGCCGGGCTGCGTGACCGTCGGCGACCCCGCGGCAGGGATCGCCGGCGCCCTCGCGCGATTCGTCCCGCCCGGCAGCGTGGTCGCGCTCGTCCACGCAACCGCCTACGCCGACGACGCCCAAGTGATGCGCTTCCTCGCCGCCCGCTTGAGCGCGGCGGGATTCCGGCCGATGCCGGTCGGTCCGCGGCACGTCCGCTGGGAGCAGGACGGCGCGCGCCTCGCGTGCGCCTGGTCGCGCGAGGCCGTGGGCGCCGTCGTTCGATTCTTCCCGGCGGAGTGGCTCCCGCAGCTTCCGCGGGGCGAATGGCGTCCCTACTTCGCGCCGAGCCCGACGCTCCAGGCGAATCCACCCTCGGCGCTCATCCTGCAGTCCAAGCGATTCCCGCTGCTGTGGGAGCAGCTGCGGTCGCCCCTCCCCACGTGGAGGCGGCTCCTCCCGCCGACCGTCGATCCCCGCGAGGTGAGGCTCGACGACGGCACCTGGGTGCTGAAGTCGGTGCTCGGCCGCGTCGGAGACGGCGTCGGCGTGCCGGGCATCACGGCGCCGGAGCGGTGGCGCAAGATGTGCCGCGCGGCGAGTTTTCATCCGCGGGCGTGGGTCGCGCAGCGGCGGTTCGAGAGTTGGGGGCGCGCCACGGACGGCGGTACGGATCACCTCTGCATCGGCGTGTTCGTCATCGACGGGCGCGTCGCGGGCGCGTACGGTCGTGCCGCGGGGCGCGCCCTCATCGACGCGGAGGCGAGGGACGTGGCGGTGCTCGTCGAGGCGGAGGCGGCATGAACGACCGGGAGTCGCTGTTCGATCTCTGGGCGCTCGACGGAGCGACATGGTCCCCATGGGTCAAGCCGGTCCTGTTCAGCGAGATGGACGAGTCGCTGCCCCTTTCAACCGCCTACGAGGAGCGCGAGTCCTGGGACACGCTCGGGTTCCCCTCGGTGGGATCGGGCACGGCCCTCGTGCTCGAGCTGCCGGGAAAGTCCGCGCTTCGACTCGGCGTGGCGCTGGCGCGGCGCGGCTACCGGCCGGTCCCGCTGTTCAACGGCGTCCCTCACCCCGATGGGGGTTTCGTCCCCTCGGGCGCCATCGCGCGGCTCCTCGTCTCGCTTGCCGGCGAGCTCGCGCAATCCGGGCTGCCGCTGGACGCGCCCCCGGCGTTCGTGCTCGACGCCGACCGGATGGCGGGCGGCCGGGTCCCGACTCCCGGCGAGTTCGACAACCGCTGGATGGTGTTCCCGCAGGACTTTCCCTCGGCGTCGTTCCTCGCCTCGCACGGGATCCGCCGGATCGTCGTGATCCAACGCGGCACCTGGATCGCCGACGATCTCGTGGAGGTGCTCGCAGGGCACGCGAAGGGCGGGATCGAGGTCCTCGTCGCGCCTCCGGACGGGGGACCGGCGCAGCAAGCCGACCTGTCCAAGGCCTCCTGGTTCCGCTCCATGTTCTATCGCGCGATGGTCTTGCTGCGCCTCCGGCGGAGCAGCGCCGGCGGGTTCGGCGGTCGCGTGCCGGAGCCTCGACAGTCCGGTTTCTACGCCTGACCCTGATAGCCTTATCCGGTGCCGACGGTCTATCTCATCGACGGGACATCGCAGCTGTTCCGGGCGTTCTTCGCGGTGCGCGGCCTCGCCAACGCCGACGGGCTTCCCACCGGCGCCGTCTTCGGGTTCACGTCGATGCTCCGCAAGCTCATTGCCGACGAGAAACCGGAGTACATCGGGGTCGCTTGGGACCTCGAGGGGCCGACGTTCCGTCACGACAGCTTCGCCGACTACAAGGCGAACCGCCCGCCGCTCCCGGAGGACCTCGCGCCGCAGTTCGAGTACGCGAAGGAGGTTTGCGCCGGCTTCCGCATCCCGTCGATCGAGCTCGCCGGCTACGAGGCCGACGACCTCATCGCAACGTACGCGCGGCTGGCCGCGGAGGCGGGATTCTCGGTCGTCGTGGTCGCTTCCGACAAGGACCTCCTCCAGCTCGTCGGTGACGGCATCACCGTCCTCAACCCCTCGAAGGACATCCGCCTCGACGCCGCCGGCGTCGCCGACTACTTCGGCGCGCCGCCGGAGCGCGTGCGCGACGTCCTCGGGCTCATGGGGGACGCGGTGGACAACATTCCCGGCGTGCCGGGGGTGGGGGAGAAGACGGCGCTCGCCCTCGTGCAGACGTACGGCGTCGTGGACGACGTCGTCGCCCGGGCGACGCGTTTCGTCGCCGCGATGAACGCGCGCGACGCGCTCGTCGCAGCACTCGAGGGCGGGGAGGGTATCGAGACGGCCGCCGCGCTCTTCGCGGACGCGGCGCGGGAAAACCTCGCCTCGGAGAAGGACGCGGGATTCGCCGATCGTCTCACGGCCGCGATCGACCTGGCGGCGGTGGCGAAGGACGGGCTCACGCCCAAGGAGCGCAAGCTCCTCGCGAAGACGCTCAAGGACCTCGACAAGGGGAGCCAGCGGCGGATCTGGCAAGCGGTCGCCGACCACGCGGATGCCGCGCGGCTGTCCCGCGACCTCGCCACCGTGGATGCCCACGCGCCGGTGACGTTCGATGCGGCGGCTCTACGGAGCGACACGCCGGACCGTGAAAAGCTCGGGGTGCTGTTCAAGACGCTGGGATTTCGCGCGCTGACGGCGGAGTTCACCGGGGAGCCCAGCGCGGTCGAGGGTGCCGCGGCGCACGAAGAGGCCGCCGTCGCGCCCCCGCTCGGGACGTATCGAACGATCCTGACGCGGGAGGCGCTCGCGGAGGCGGTCGACGCGTGCCGCGAGGCGCCGCGCATCGCGGTCGACACCGAGACGAACTCGCAGGACCCGATGCGGGCGGCGCTCGTCGGCATCTCCCTGTCGTGGGCGCCGCACCAAGGGGTCTACATCCCGGTCGGCCACGACTACCTCGGAGCTCCCGCCCAGCTCGACCTGGACGTCGTCCGCGAAGTCTTGGGCCCGCTGCTCGCCGACCCCTCGCTGCCGAAGGTCGGTCAGAACCTCAAGTACGACGCGCACGTCCTTCGCCGTCACGGCATGCCGGTGGCGGGCTGGGCGCTCGACACGATGGTCGCCGCGTTCCTGCTCGACCCCGACCGCGCGAGCTTCTCGATGGACTCCCTCGCGGCGTACTACCTGCGTCACGAGACGATCAAGTACGCCTCGCTCGTCGGCACCGGGGCCAAGCAGATGACGCTCGACCGCGTGGACGTGGAGCGCGTCACCCAGTACGCCGCCGAGGATGCCGACGTGACGCTGCGGCTCGCCGAGGTGCTCGAGCCGCGCCTGGTCGAGGCGAAGGTCGAGGAGGTGTGGCGGACGATCGACGGGCCGGTGATCCCGATCCTGCTGGAGATGGAGGCGGCCGGGATCGTCGTGGACGTCGCGATCCTGCGGGCGCTGGCGGCGGAGATGGAGGTCTCGCTCGAGGAGGCCCGCCGCGACATCCACGCGCTCGCGGGCGGGGCCTTCAACGTCGATTCCCCCAAGCAGCTTCGCGAGGTCCTCTTCGGCGCGCTCGGGCTGAGGCCCGGCAAGAAGACGGCCAAGAGCGGGGAGTACTCCACGGACGCGACGACCCTCGAGGATCTGGCCGGGGAGCACGAGATCGCGCGCCGGCTCCTCTCCTACCGCGAGCTGTCCAAGCTCAAGGGCACGTACGTGGACACGCTCCCGCTGCTCGTGAACCAAGCCACCGGCCGGGTCCACACCTCGTTCCACCCGACCGGGGCCGCGACCGGACGGCTGTCGTCCTCCGATCCGAACCTCCAGAACATCCCCGCCCGGAGCGCGGTCGGCCTGCGCATCCGCTCGGCGTTCGTCCCCGAGCCCGGCTGGGTCTTCCTCGCGTCGGACTATTCGCAAGTCGAGCTGCGCGTGCTCGCGCACATGTGCGAGGACCCGGGCCTCATCGAGGCGTTCCGGCAGGGCGAGGACATCCACCGGGTCACCGCGTCGCGGGTCTTCGGCGTCGCGATCGTCACCGACGAGATGCGCCGGCGCGCGAAGGCGGTGAACTTCGGCATCCTCTACGGCATGTCCGAGTCGCGTCTCGCCCGCGACCAGGGGATGTCGCGCACCGACGCGCGCGCCTTCATCGCGGCCTACTTCGAGCGCTTCCGCAACGTCCGCCAGTACATCGACTCGGTGCGCGCGACCGCGGCGCACGACGGCGTCGTCGCGACCCTGTTCGGGCGCAAGCGCTGGTTCCCGCAGCTCAAGGGGCGGGCGAACCGCGGCGAGGTCGAGCAGGCGCTGCGCGCCGCGGTGAACACGACGATCCAGGGGACCGCGGCGGACCTGATGAAGCTCGCGATGCAGGGGGTGGCGCGCGTGATCGCCGGTCGCGGGCTGCGGGCCCGCATGCTCCTCCAGGTCCACGACGAGCTCCTCTTCGAGGTCCCGGAAGGGGAGGTCGAGGAGGTTCGCGCGCTCGTGCGCGAGGCGATGGAGTCGGTGCACCCCCTTCGTGTCCCCCTCCTCGTCGATCAGAAGCTCGGAGGCGACTGGCGCGACGTGACCTAGCTCTTGCCCGCGAGACGTTAAAAACCTAAACTCCGGGGCGGGAGGGCGCTCGTCGATGGCCGAAAACCGCATCCTGGTCGTCGACGACGAGCCGTCGATCCGCGAAGTCCTCGCCGAGGGACTCGAGACCTTCGGCTACCAGGTGGAGCAGGCCGGCACGGGGGCGGAGGCCTACGGCCGGGTTGCCGCCGGCGGGATCGCCCTGATCCTCTCGGACATCGAGATGCCCGGCGAGAGCGGCCTGTCGCTCCTCAGACGGGTGAAGGCGCTGGACGGCGCGATCGACATGATCATGGTCACCGGCGTCGTCGACGTGGAGATGGCGATCGACACGATCCGTCAAGGCGCCTCCGACTACGTCACGAAGCCGTTCAACCTGGGTGAGGTCCAGATCGTCGTCGAGCGCACGCTGGAGAAGCGCCGCCTCCTCCGCGAGAACCGGGAGTACCAGGAGCGGCTCGAGGTCAAGGTCGCCGAGCGGACGCGGGAGCTGCTCGTCAAGAACCGCGAGGTGGAGCGGCTGTACGGCGACCTCCAGGCCTCGTACGAGGCGTCCCTCGAGGCGCTGGTCACCGCCCTCGACTTTCGCGACAACGAGACGCACGGCCACTCCCGGAGGGTCGTCGAGTACGCGGTCATCGTCGCGGAGTCGCTCGGCGTCGGCGAGCCCGAGCTGACCTGGATCCGGCGAGGGGCGATCCTCCACGACGTCGGGAAGATCGGCGTCCCCGACGCGATCCTGAGAAAGCCCGGCAAGCTCGACGCGGCCGAGTGGGATGAAATGAAAAAGCACCCCGAGATGGGATACAGGATGCTCGCCCACGTTCCCTTCCTCGAGCCGGCGCTCGACATCGTCTTGTCGCACCAGGAGCGGTGGGACGGCTCCGGTTACCCGCGCGGCCTGCGCGGGGAGGACATCCCGCTCGGGGCGAGGATCTTCGCCGCCGTGGATACCTTCGACGCGATGACCTCGGACCGTCCGTACCGGGCGGCGCTGACGATCGAGGCGGCGCGGGACGAGATCCGCCGGTTCTCGGGGGTCCAGTTCGATCCCCGCGTCGCCGAAGCGTTCCTGGCGATCGACGCCACGGTCTGGCGCGAGATCCGCGACCGGGTGCACCGCGAGGTGACCGCGCCCGCGGAGACGATGCGCGTCCTGCGGGGCTAGTCCGTGGGCAGCGGCTCCGAGCCGTCGCCCTCGTAGACGCGGATCGAGACGACACGGTCGCCGGGGCGGATCTGCTCCACGACCACCTGCTGCCCCTGGACCACCCGGCCGAAGGCCGTGTACCGGCCGTCGAGGTGGGGCTGCATCGACAGGGTGACGAACCACTGGCTCCCGGCGGTGTCCTTCCCGTCGGACGCCATGCCGAGCGTTCCCGACTCGAATGGGACCGGGTTGAACTCGTCGCGGATGGCGTACCCGGGACCTCCGAATCCGTCGCCGCGCGGATCCCCGTCCTGGACGACGAAGCCCGGCACGACGCGGTGGACGCTCAGCCCGTCGAAGAAGCGCTTGTCGGCCAGCTGGGCGAAGTTCCACGCGGCCAAAGGCGCCGATGCGGGGTCCAGCCGGATCGCGAACCGGCCGGGCAGCCGGTCTTCCCGATCGACGGTCACGATCGCCGCACGGGGGACGGCGGCCCACCGCACGATCACCTCGTAGTCGGCGAGGGGCCGGTCCGTCGCGGGGCCGACGTCCGGGCGCCGGTTGGTGCCCGTCAGCGCCGTCAGCCGCTCGGCGGCGCGCTGGCGGACGACGACGTCCCGATCGCGTATCCCGCGCTCGAGCAGCTGTTTCGCGCGCTCGTCCACCGGGGGCTTGGCGGCGGCATCGACGACGGCGACCCGCGCGTCGGGGATCTCGTCCTTCTCGCCCGCCGCCCACTGTGCCTCGAGCATGTCCAGCAGGACGTCGCGCGGCTCGGTTCCCGGACGGGGCGTCTCCAGGCGTCCGCCGATCGCCTCGATGACGGCCACGCGCACGACCGGGTCGGCGGCGGTCACGCGCGCGCCGAGCAGCTTGGCGAGCGGCCCGTCCTGGTCGGCGAAATACGTGACGGCCGCGGCCTGAACGCGGGGGTCCGGGTCGGCGGCCATCGCCTGGGCCGCGCGGATGGCGCCCGGCTCGCGGTGCCCCGTGATCAGAGGGGCGATCGCGAGGCGCATGACCGGGTCGGGGTTGAGCAGGAGCCCGTCGACGATCTCGGGGACCTTCGACGGGTCGCACTGCGCGAGCGCGCTCATCAAGGGGCCGCGCAGCCAGGAGCCCTCGTAGCCGAGCATGCGCTCCTGCAAGAGACCGAGCGCGGGGCCCGTAGCGATCTTTCCGACCGACTCCAGCGCCACGCGCGCCACGGCGGTGTCCTTGTCGATCATCGCGCGGTCGAGGTACGGCTTCACGGGGATCCCCGGGTAGCCCAGCGACCGCACGGCGTTGATGCGCACGATCGCGTCGCGGTCGCCGGAGAGCGTGCCCACGACGGCGGTCTCCGAGGATCCTTGGGGAGACGCGAGGCCGCGCGCGATCTGCCGGCGCACCTCGGCGTCGCGGTCGGTCACATGCTCGGCCAAGACCCGCCGCGCCCGGCGCAGGTCGTCCTCGGAGAGCCGCGCCACCGCGGCTCCCGAGCTCGCCGGAGCCACCGCCGCGGAGCCGAGCCGCGCGAGCGCGTAGGCCGCGGCCGCCCGCACGCGCGGAGCGTCGGAGGCGAGCGCCGCGGCGAGAGCGTCGAGCAGCGGCGCCGGATCGGCGAGCTTCCACGACGCGAGCGCCGCCGCGCGGGACACGTCGGGATCGGCGTCTCCCAGAAGCGCCGCGAGCCGCGGCGTCGACGCGGGGTCGTGCACGCGGCCGAGCGCTTCGGCCGCCGACGCCCGGACCTCGGGCTTCGCGTCGGAGGAGAGCGTCTCGAGGACCCCGCGCGACTCGGGGGCGGCGATCAGGCCGAGGGCGAAGGCGACCGCGGCGCGCGTCCCCGCGTCGGGATCGCCGGCGTGCGATTCGAGCAGCGTGCGCTCCGAAGGGTCCCCGATCTGCCCCAACGCCATCGCCGCCTTAGCGCGCACGCGCGCGTCGGAGTCGGCGAGGAGGCCCCGCAGCTCATCGTCGACGACGCGCCGGTCGGCGGCGCGCAGGATCGTCGCGAGCTTGACGACGGACGCGTCGTCGAGCTTGGGCTTGCCCGCCGACGACGTGGATTCCGGCCCCGACTTCGGGCAGGCCGCGAGAACGGTGAGGGCAACCGCGACGGCGCCCGTACGGAGGATCGACCGCATGGCCGGGGGATTATACGGGTGGGGTTACGGGAGGCCGCGACCTATTGTTGACGCGTCCCGGCTCGGCTGGTAACGTCCCGCGTCAACCGAGGAAGGTGCATGCGCTTCAGTGCTTTACCGTTGATCGCCGTTGCCGCGCTCGCGGCCGGAGCCGTCCTGGCCGCCCCTCCCGCAGGCGAGTCGCTCGACCAGGTTCTCGAGCGTTTCGATCGCGTGCAGGCGACGGTCCGAACCCTTTCGGCTCAATTCGTCCAGACGACGCGCAACCCGCTCCTCAAGGAGCCCACCGTCGCGCGCGGTGAGTTCTTCCTTACCAAGCCCGACTCGGTGCTGTGGGAGTTCACGTCACCGGAGCCGATGCGGTTCTGCGTGGCCGAAGGCGAGTACACGGGCTACTTCCCCGAGCGCAAGCGTGCGGAGCGGCGTGACATCAAGCGATGGAGCGAGCAGCTCTTCCGGTTCTTCGGCGTGGGCCAGGGATCCGCGGAGCTCGGGAAGTTCTACGAGATCGCGCTCGGCGAGCCCGGCCCGGACATGAAGGGGAGCTACCTGCTCGTCCTTTCGCCCAAGAAGCGGCGCGTGAAGAAGAACGTCGAGGAGGTCAGGCTCTGGGTCGATGCCGCCAACCTGCTCCCGGTGCGAATCGACTACGTGGGCAAGGACGGTGGTGGGCGCGAGATCCGGTTCGTGGGCACGCGGTTGAACCCCGACCTCTCCGCGGGCCTGTACCACGTGGAGATTCCCAAGGACGTGCCGGTCTCGAACGGCTTTTCCGGCCTCGATCTCTCCCCCGCTCGAGCGCGCTGAGGCGCGAGGCGCCGCCATGCGCCGCATGGGCCTCGTCCTCGATCCCGTCTTCGAGCGTCACGACACGGGCCCCGGCCACGTCGAGCGGCCGGCCCGCCTGAGGCACCTCCGGGAGGAGTTCGAGCGGACCGGGCTCGCCGATCGCTGCGTCCGCGTTCCGCTCGAGGAGGCGGACGACGCGCACCTCGCCCGCGTCCACGACGTCGAGCACATCCGCCGCGTGGAGGAGGCCTGCGCCGCCGGGGCGCGTCTCATCGACTCGATGGACACCGCGATCTCGAGCGAGAGCGCGCGCATCGCGCGCCTCGCCGCCGGGTCGTTCTCCGCGCTGTGCCGCGAGGTCGCGGCCGGCCGCCTCGATGCGGGGTTCGCGGCGGTACGGCCTCCCGGGCATCACGCGGAGCGGGACCTCGCGATGGGGTTCTGCCTCTTCAACTCGATCGCCGCGGCCGCGGCGGGACTGCGGGCGGCGGGGATCGCGCGCGTGCTCGTCGTCGATTGGGACGTCCATCACGGCAACGGCACCCAGCACATCTTCGAGGAGGACCCGTCGGTCTTCTACTTCTCCTGCCACCAGATGCCGCTCTACCCCGGGACCGGCTACGCGCGCGAGCGCGGCCGCGGGGCGGGGGAGGGCGCGACGCTCAACGTGCCGCTGGCGCCGGGGGACGGGGACGACCGGTTCCTCGCGGCGCTGGAGCGAGCGGCGGAGGCCATGGAGGACTACCGCCCCGAGCTCGTGCTCGTATCGGCGGGCTTCGACGCGCACGAGGACGACCTGCTCGGCGGTCTGCGCGTGACGACGGGCGCCTTCGCGGAGGCGACGCGGATCGTGCGCGGTATCGCGGAACGTCACGCCGGGGGCCGGCTCGTGTCGATGCTCGAGGGAGGGTACGAGCTGAACGCGCTCGCCGCGTCGGCCGCGGCGCACGTCGAGGCGTTGCTCAGCGACTGACGACGCGCGCCGGCGATCGGCTGCCCTCCCACGCGACCTCGACCTCGTCGGTACCCTGGGGCAGGTCACGCTTCTTGACGTAGGCGAGCGCGGCGACGGTCGCACCTCGTGGATCGTGCGCGGCGCTCGTCAACGTCCCGACCTCCCGCCCGCCCAGGACAACGCGTGCGCCGGCGGGGGGGACCTCGCCGCCGGAAAGCTCGAGCTTCACGATCCCTCGCGCGACCTTGTCGTAGGTGTTGAGGCGGGCGACGACCTCTTGGCCGACGTAACACCCCTTCGTGAAGCTCACCGCGTCCTGCAGCCCCGCCTCGAGCGGGTTGTAGTCCTCGGTCAGCTCGCGGCCGGCGAGGCGGCGCATCGTGAGGATGCGCCACGCCTCGAGCTCTTCCGGCGACAGGCTCGGAGCGTCAGGTGGCGCCCCGAACACAAGCATCCCGTCGTCGTCGAACCCATTGGTGCGCGCGACACGGGTCCCGTCCGCGGTCATCGCCGTCGCGAAGGGCGCGAGGTCGGGGATCCCGATCGCCTTTGCGACTTCGAGCCACCGGGGTCCGACGATCGCATACGCAGGTCCGGCAGGAGCGTCGGACAGGCCAATGTCCTCCCCGAGCGCGTACTTCGTCAGATGGGTGCGCACACGATCACCCGTGCCCGGCCCCCCGAGCGCGAGAATCCCCTCATCCCCGAGGTGGAACACGATGAGCCGCGCGAGAATGCGGCCCTTCGCGGTCGTCACGACCGTCGGGCGGCCCTCTCCGGGTTGGAGCTCGGCGACTTCTCCCGTGCTCAGCCGGTGCAGGAGCCCGAGGAACGCGGGACCTCGGGCGATCAGGCGGGGCCACGACGAGAGATCGGCGACGGCAGCGCGCTCGAGGGCGGCGTCGAGGGCGCTCACCCGACCCACGCGACCTCGACGGGAGGGACGATCCCGGCCGCCGCGCCTTCCTCGAGGAACCGCGCGATCGCACGGCGCCCGCGATCGCCGTAGTCGAGGGTCAGCTCGTTCACGTACATCCCGACGAAGCGGTCGTTCGTCGGGTCGTCGAGCCCGCGGCCGAACGCCTTCGCGTACGCGAGCGCCTCCGGACGGTGCGAGAGCGCGTACGCGATCGAGTCGCGGTACATGCGGGTGAGCGTGCGCATCGTCTCGGGGCCGAGGTCGCGGCGCACCGCGTTGCCGCCGAGCGGGAGCGGCAGGCCGCCGCTGCGCCCGTGCCACCAGACGCCCAGGTCGAGGACCTTCCGGAGCCCCGCTTGCGCGAAGGTGAGCTGCCCCTCGTGAATGACGAGCCCGGCGTCGGCGCGGCCGGAGGCGACCTCGTCGAGGATCCGGTCGAACGGGACGATGCGGTACGTGATCTCTTGCTCGAGATACAAGCGCAGCGCCAGATAGGCCGAGGTCAGCGTGCCGGGGATCGCGATCGTAAGGGAGCCGAGCGACTGCGGAGGAAGATCCTCGCGGGCGACGACGATCGGGCCGTAGCCGTCGCCCATGCTCGCCCCGCAAGGCATGAGCGCGTACCGATCGGCGAGGTAGGCGTACGCATGGATCGAGACGGCCGTGACCTCGAGCTCGCCCGCGAGCGCGCGGCGGTTCAGGCTCTCGATGTCCTCGAGCACCTGCTCGACGGGACGCGGGCCGGTATCCACGAGCCCCTTCGCGATCGCGTAGTACATGAACGCGTCGTCGGGATCGGGGCTGTGGCCGATGCGGACGGGCGGTGCGCTCGTGGTGCTCATGGGAGACCGCTGATTATAGAATGCGCCCCTCATGACGAGCGTCGGAGCGGAGCTTGCGGAGAGGCTGGTGGGGTGGCGGCGCCACCTCCACCTGCGGCCGGAGCTCGGATTCGAGGAGACCGAGACCGCGGCGTTCGTGGCGGAGCAGCTGCGCGGGTTGAAGCTGTCGGTGACGACCGGGGTCGCGCGGACCGGGGTGGTCGCCGTCCTTCCGGCAGCGCGGGAGGAGCGGGGCGCGGTGCTGCTCCGCGCCGATCTCGACGGCCTGCCGATCCAGGAGAAGGCCGGCCGCACGTACGGGTCGAAGATCCCGGGACGGATGCACGCCTGCGGCCACGACGGCCACATGGCGATGCTCCTCGGGGCCGCGGAGCTCCTCGTCGGGCAGCGCGGACGGCTCGACCGTAACGTCATCTTCTGCTTCCAGCCCGGCGAGGAGGGGTTCGGAGGGGCGAAGGCCATGATCGAGGAGGGCGTCCTCCGCGACCATCGAGTCGCCGAGGCGTACGGCCTCCATCTCTGGTCCCCGTTCCCCGTCGGCACGATCCAGGTGCGGCCCGGTCCCACGATGGCAGCACAAGACGAGTTCGAAGCGACGATCCGGGGGCGCGGCGGTCACGGCGCGCAGCCGCACGCCGCGATCGACCCGATCGTGGCCGCGGCGCACGGGCTCGTGGGCCTCCAAGCCGTCGTCGCTCGCGCCGTCGATCCGATGGACGCCGCGGTCGTCTCGGTCGGCTCGTTCCACGCCGGCAGCGCCGCGAACGTCATCCCCGACGAGGCGGTCCTGCGCGGCACGCTGCGGAGCTTCGACGAGGGCGTCCGGGAGGCCCTGCGCGTGGGCGCACGCCGGGTGCTGGAGGAGACCGCGGCCGCGCACGGAGCGACGTGCGACTTCGTCCTGTTCCCGGGCTATCCCGCCGTCGTCAACGACCCCGCGGCCGTCGAGCGCGTGCGCAAGCATGCGGCGGCCGTGGTCGGGGACGCGAAAGTCGTCGAGCCGAAGCCCATGGCGGCCGCGGAGGACTTCGCCTACTTCCTCCGGGAGGTCCCCGGCGCGTTCACGTTCATCGGCGCGGGGAACACCGCACGCGGGATCACGGCGCCGCACCATTCGCCGGAGTTCGACATCGACGAGTCGGCGCTTCCGATCGGCGCGGAGCTGCTCGCCCGCATCGCGCTGGGTTAGAGGACGCGGGGGCGGCCCGGCGGAGGCCCGGAGGCCGCGGCACGCCGAGCGCCAGGTAGACGCCGGCGAAGATCAGGAGCGCCCCGGCGACCGTCCGCGACGTGAGCCTCTCCCCCGCGACCAGCACGCCGAGGATCGTCGCGATCACCGGCTGGAGGTAGACGAACAACGCGACGAGAGAGGCCTCGGCCCGCGCGAGCGTCCACGAGATCAGGACGTACGCCGCGGCCGTCGGGAAGGCGACGATGAAGGCCCCCCACCACCACGCGGCGGCGGAGACCGCGGAGAGGTCGGTCGCCGCGAGCGAGGACAGGCCGAAGGCGGCGATCGGCACGGTCCCGAAGACGAACATCAGCGCCGTCGCGGCCAGCGCGTCCACGCGGTGCATGGTGCGCTTGGAGACGACGAGGAAGAACGAGTACGACATCGAGTTGACCATGGTCAGGAGATCCCCGACGAAGGTCGCGCTCGACAGCGTCGCCCGCTCGGGCCGGATGACGAGCAGGACGCCCGCGCACGCGAGGACGAGCGAGGCGGCCTTGAGCGCGGTCATCTGCTCACGCCGCAAGAGAACCGCGAAGAGGAGAGTCCAGGCGGGGATGAGCGTGTTGATGATCGCCGAGTGGATCGCGGTCGTCCGCGCGAGACCCTCGACGAAGCAGACCTGGTTGATCGAGACGCCGAACAGCGAGAAGACCGCGAGGAGCGCGAGATCGCGCGCGCCCACCGGGAACCGCCGCCGCATCAGCCCGGCGAGCGCCACGAGCAGGACCGCGGAGCCGGCGACGCGGAGCACGGCCCACGCGCGCGGCTCGATCTCGCGGAGCACGATCTTGCCGGCGAGGTAGTGCACGCCGAACAGGACCTGGATGACGGTCAGCGCGAGCAGGACACGCGCGCGCTCGCTTCCCTTCCCCGCCTCCACGCCCCCTCCGGCGAAAAAAAACCCGGCCCCTGCGGGCCGGGCTGAAGCTATCAGAAAAGGGTCGAGCCCTTCTTAGAAGTCGCCGCCCATCCCGCCGCCCATGCCGGGCGATCCGGACGCCTTCTTCTCGTCGGGGATCTCGTTGACGATGGCCTCGGTCGTGAGCATGAGGCTCGCGATCGACGCGGCGTTCTGGAGCGCGGAGCGCACGACCTTGGTCGGGTCGATGATCCCGGCCTCGATCATGTCCACGAACTTCTCGTTCTGGGCGTCGAAGCCCTTCGCCTTGTCGAGCGTCTGGACCTGGTTGACGACGACCGAGCCCTCGTAGCCGGCGTTGTTCGCGATCTGCCGGATCGGCTCCTCCATGGCGCGCTTCACGATCCGGATGCCGATCGCCATGTCCTCGTTCTTCTCCTTCTTGATCGCCTCGTCGAGCGCCGGGACGCACCGGATGAGCGCGACGCCGCCGCCGGGGACGATCCCCTCCTCGACGGCCGCCTTCGTGGCGTGCATCGCGTCCTCGACGCGGGCCTTCTTCTCCTTCATCTCGGACTCGGTCGCGGCGCCGACCTTGATCACCGCCACGCCGCCGACGAGCTTCGCGAGGCGCTCCTGCAGCTTCTCGCGATCGTAGTCCGAGGTCGTCTCCTCGATCTGGGCGCGGATCTGCTTCACGCGGCCCTCGATCGCCTTCGACTTGCCGCCACCCTCGACGAGCGTGGTGTTCTCCTTGTCGATGACGACCTTCTTCGCGCGTCCGAGGTCCTCGAGCTTGACGTTCTCGAGGCGGATGCCGAGGTCCTCGGTGATCGACTTGCCGCCCGAGAGGATCGCGATGTCGTCGAGCATCGCCTTGCGGCGATCGCCGAAGCCGGGGGCCTTGACGGCCGCGGCGTGGAGCGTGCCGCGGAGCTTGTTGACGACGAGCGTCGCGAGCGCCTCGCCCTCGACGTCCTCGGCGATGAGCAGGAGCGGCTTGCTGCTCTTGGCGACCTGCTCGAGGATCGGGAGCAGGTCCTTCATCGAGGAGATCTTCTTCTCGTGGATGAGGATGTAGGCGTCCTCGAGGACGACCTCCATCCGCTCGGGATCGGTCACGAAGTACGGGGAGAGGTAGCCGCGGTCGAACTGCATCCCCTCGACGACTTCGAGGGAGGTCTCGAGGCCCTTGGCCTCCTCGACCGTGATGACGCCGTCCTTGCCGACCTTCTCCATCGCCTGCGCGATGATCTCGCCGATCGACTCGTCGCTGTTCGCCGAGATCGTGCCGACCTGGGAGATCGCCTTGCCGGCGATCGGGCGGGAGAGCTTCTTGATCTCGTTGGTCGAGATCTCGACGGCCTTCTCGATGCCACGCTTGATGTCCATGGGATTGCTGCCGGCCGTGACGGCCTTCACGCCCTCGCGGAAGATCGCCTGCGCGAGCACGGTCGCGGTCGTGGTGCCGTCGCCCGCGACGTCCGAGGTCTTCGAGGCGACCTCGCGCACGAGCTGCGCGCCCATGTTCTCGCGGGGATCCTCGAGCTCGATCTCCTTCGCCACGGACACGCCGTCCTTGGTCGAGAGCGGGGAGCCGAACTTCTTCTCGAGGACGACGTTACGACCCTTGGGGCCGAGCGTGATCTTGACCGCGTCGGCGAGCTTGTTCACACCGCGGAGCATCGCCTGGCGGGCGTCCTCGGCGTAGGTGATGTTCTTGGCTGCCATGTGTCTTCGAACCTCCGATGAATGGGTTAGTGGCTCAGTCGATGATGCCGAGGACTTCGTCCTCGCGAAGGATCACGTGCTCCGTGTCGTCGATCTTGATCTCGGTCCCGGCGTACTTCCCGAAGAGGATGCGGTCGCCGACCTTGACCTCGAGCGGAGTGCGCTTCCCTTCCTTGTTGACGGCGCCCGCGCCCACCGCGATGACCTTGCCTTCCATCGGCTTTTCCTTGGCGGTGTCCGGAATGATGATGGCGCCCTTCTTCTGTTCCTTCTCCTCGATGCGCTTGACGAGGATCCGGTCGTACAGCGGCTTGACCTTCATGAGCTCGAACCTCCATGGGACGGTAAGTTATGTATTTTGTTGTATTTACAGCTTTGAATTAGCACTCGCTCCACATGAGTGCTAACAGGTTAGGACGGCGATTCTCACCTGTCAAGATTCATCCATTGAATCGATGGACTTACTGGAACTCGCAATCGCTGGCTCCCAAGGTCCCTAGGAGTGACACCGAGCGTCGCTCTAAGCCGGATAAAGTCTGGAGAGAAAGGGGTTGCGTGCCTCGTCGGCTCATGGCACATCGCTTGTAGCACCTCGTGCGGGCACCTGGGCTCGCAGGAGGGGAGGCCCATGGATAACGACGATCGCAAAGACACGACGATCGAGCAGCTCGATCCCGAGCGCCTCGAGGCGCGCCTGCGCACCCTCGCGCGCCAGATCGCTCCCGGGCTGGACCTGGAAGGCTCCGAGCTGAGGCATCTCATCCGGGTCCTGACCGGCTGCTCGCTGATCCTGACCGACGTGTACTCCGACGAGCGCATCGCCCGGGTCATGGAGCGCGATCGCTCGGTCCTGGACCTCGTCGGGCAGATCCTCGACGCCGAGCGGCCCGACGGGGGAGAGGCGCTCTACAAGATCCGCCGCCTCCCTGACGACGTCCGGATGATCGGCGACAAGGCGCTCTTCGACTTCGGGTTCCTCGGCTTGCGCCGCATCAAGGGGTACGAGCTCGAGGAGCTGGGGAGCCGGGCGTACCTGTCCGCCAGCCAGGCCTTGGCCCTGCTTGCGGAGGACCGCCGGCTGAAGGAGTTCTTCCGCGAGAACAAGCTCCTGATGCTGCCCCTCGAGGACGAGGTCGATTTCCTTCGCCGCTGCTCGGAGCGATTCCCCGCCCACGCCGAGCTGCTCCGGGCGCTCCACCCGGAGGGGACGATCGCATCGATGGCGATTCGCGTGCCGCTGATGGCGGCGGTCGCCGAGGCGGTGGCGCCGCCGGAGGCGTACGTCCAGGCCGCGCGGGGGGAGAAGGACCGGGCGGCCGACTTCTCGCGGGACCAGCTCCTCTCCGCGTACGAGCGGATGCTCCTTTTCGCCGGGCTCGACATCGGCCGGCTCGAAGACGCGCTGTCGAGCACGGTGGTGGACCAACCGGAGGCCGTGCGGGCCTTGTGCGACGAGTTCACGCTGAACGCTTCCGGCACGCGCGACCTGAGGCGTCCCCCCGGGTACTTCCTCGTGGGCCCGACCGGCGTCGGCAAGAACCACCTCGTCGAGAGCCTCCGGCGGGCGCTCCAGGGGATCTGGGAGATCGACGTCCCGTCGCTGACGATCGAGGGGCCGAACTACACGTACCCCTCCGACATCAACGAGCTTCGCGGCGCGACGCGCGGCTTCATCCGGTCGGACGAGGAAGGGCTCCTCGCCGCCTTCGAGTCCCGTGCGTCCAAGGCGCCGGTGTCGATCATCCTCGTGGACGAGGTCGAGAAGGCGCACGCGCAGCTGCGGACTTTCTTCCTGTCGATCCTGGATCGCGGGACGACGACCGACAACCGCGGCCGGGAGCTCAATCTCGCGAACAGCCTGATCTTCTTCACCTCGAACCTCGGCTACAGCGACGCCCAGGAGCGCGCCGCCCCGATCGGCTACGGCGACGACGAGGCGCGCCTCGCCAGCGCCGACCGCGACGTGCGCACGACCCTCAAGCGCGCTCTTTCGCCGGAGTTCGTCAACCGGATCCGGCTCATCCACTTCGGCCGGCTGACCCCGGCGAGCGCCGAGAAGATCCTCGACCTCGAGCTGGCGGCGATCGCGCGGCGGTACGAGGAGGTCCACGGGCTGGCGTTGCTCCTCGACGCCTCGGCGCGGCGCGAGCTGCTCCGGCGCGGGTTCTCGCCCGCCCACGGCGCGCGCCATCTCCGCGCGACGCTCGAGCAGGTGTGCAACGTCGCGGTCTCGCACCGCATCCGTCAGGACGCCCGCGAGACCCCGGCGGATCAGCACACCCTCCTCGCCCGGCTGCGCGAGCTCCGGGAGGGGACCGGCCCGTTCGACGCGAACGCGCTGCGTCGCGAGGTCCTCGACGCCGTGCGGGCGCGGCTGGACTACGCCGTGCTGCGGATCGCGTTCGAGGACGGTGCGTTCGTCTACCGTCCGGAGCGCACCTCGTCGTGACCGCCCCCTCGCTCCTCGGCATCGTCCAAGGGCTTCTCACGCGCACGTACGCGCTCGAGGCCCCGCTCGATGCGATCGAGCGGTACGTGATCGGGGACGCGGGCCTCGCACGGCTCCATGACGACCGCCGGGAGCAGGCGGTGCGGAGTGCCTCCGGCGAGGGGGCGCGCCTGCTCCTGCGCGAGGAGGCCGGCGCATGGCGCGCCTCGGTCTATTTCCCGGACGCGATGATCGCCCACCTCGAGCGGCGTCCGCCGCAGCGCGGGGTGGACGCCGGCAACGTGGACGCCTTCGCGGTCTTCGTCGAGGAGATCGACCACCTGCTCGTGGCCGCCGAGCGCGCGGACGCGGGCCGCGGGGTCTCGCTGCTCGAGCTCGAGCTGCACGCGGGCGTCAGCAAGTACCTCGTGCTGGCGCGCTTCCTGGCGGGCCGGGGACGCCGCCTGGGCGCCGCCCGCCGGGCGTGGCTGAGGCACCACCTCTTCGACAAGCCGGACTATTCGGACCCGGACCCCGAGGTGCGGCGCCGCTACGTCACCGCGGGCCGTCACGCGGCGAGGTTCGTCGGGTCGCTGGAGCGGCTCGCCCCCGAGCGGCGCGTCGAGCGACTGCGGCGCTTCCACCGGGAGGACCTCGGTGGGAAGCTCGCGATGGAGTCGGCGGTCTAGAGCCTAGCTGGAGGGGGCCGACGCCTTGAGGTCGACAGGCTTGGTGCCCGCTCCGTCGTTTTTCTCCCGACGGCCGGTCTCACCAGCCTGCGCGAGCTTCGCGGCCTCCTCGAACAGGGTCAGCGCCTTCTTTACCTGCGCGTCGTCCTCGGCGAGAACGCGCGTCTCGGCCTCGATGCCCCACTTCACGCGCGCGATCTGGGAGCGGAGCCGCGTCTCGATCGCCTTCTTGGACTGATCGAACGCGCCGTCCTCCATCCGGAACTTGCGGGCAGCGAGGAACTCGCGGAACGAGCCGATCATCGCGGCGTCGGCGGGGAGCTCCTTCTTCAGGTTCGGGTGGCTCGCGACGTACTTGACCGCGAAATCGAAGAGCTGGTTCTCGCGCCGCATCCGGGACACCACGAGCGGCTCCTTGTCGTTCTGGACGACGTAGTCGGGCGTGATGCCGCCTCCGCCGTAGACGGTGCGGCCGGAGTCGGTCTTGCGCATCTCGCGATCCGAGGCCGTGGCCTCGGTCACGGGCTGCCCGTCGTCCTCGAGCTCGGGATCGAGGAAGTAGTCGTCGAGGTCCGAGTAGTCGCGCTGGATGAGACGCCCCGCCGGCGTGTAGTACTTCGCGGTCGTCAGGGCGAGCGCGCCGCCGTCGCGCAGCGGGATCACGCGCTGGACGAGCCCCTTGCCGAACGTCGTGACGCCCACGACCAGGCCGCGGTCGTGGTCCTGGATGCACCCGGACACGATCTCGCTGGCCGACGCCGAGCTGTGATCCACGAGCACGACGAGCGGGACGTCCGTCCGCTCGTCGCCCTTCGCCGTGTAGTCCTGGTCCGATCCGGCGATGCGCCCGCGCGTGTAGACGACGAGCTTCCCCTCGGGGATGAAGCGGCTCGAGACGCCCACGGCCTGATCGAGCAGGCCGCCCGGATTGCTCCTCAGGTCGAGGATCATCCGGTCCATTCCCTTGGCCTTCAGCGCCTCGATCGCCTCGTCGAGCTCGGCGGTCGTCGTCGAGGTGAAGTTCGAGATGCGCACGAGACCGACGCCGGGCTGGACCATGAAGGCGTGCGCGATGCTCTTCGTGGGGATCTCGTCACGGACGAGCGTGATGTCGAAGGCGGCGTTGTTCTCCTCGCCCGGTCTCTGGATCGTGATCGTGACCTTGGTGCCCTTCTCGCCC
>Ga0137436_1000091_pt1 | contig 27889 bp, 33 predicted proteins | sample EasRivERMGT119_2_FD_102328 | JGI IMG/M metagenome (GOLD analysis project Ga0137436, IMG submission 102328) | Soil microbial communities from meander-bound floodplain in the East River, Colorado, USA - East River MetaG ERMGT119_2 | ecosystem: Environmental > Terrestrial > Soil > Floodplain ...
GCCGCGGCGCTGGTGAAGGATGGCGGCACGCTGCAGCTGGGCATCGGCTCGCTTGGGGACGCAGTCGCGCACTGGTTGCGTCTGCGCCACACCGACCCGGGATCTTTCGCGGCGGCGCTAAAGGCGCTCGACCTCGACCGGCATGCGCTGGTCGGTCGCGAGGGCGGGCGCGGCCGGTTCGACGAGGGACTGTTCGCCTCGAGCGAGATGCTCTCCTGGGGCCTGATGACGCTGTATCGCGCGGGCGTGATCCGGCGCAGGGCCAACGGCGCGGACGGCCCGGTGATGCAAGGAGCGTTCTTTCTCGGGCCGGGCGAGTTCTATCGAGCGCTGCACGAGCTGCCCGAGGCGGAGCGCCGGCTGATCGAGATGACCTCGGTATCGCGCGTCAACGACCTGTACGGCGAGGAATCGCTCGGCCGGCGGCAGCGGCGCGACGCGCGTTTCATCAACATCTGCATGAAAGCGACCCTCTTCGGAGCGGCGGTGTCGGACGGCATCGAGGATGGCCGCGTGGTGAGCGGCGTCGGCGGCCAGTACAACTTCGTCGCCATGGCGCACGAGCTGGAGGGCGCGCGCTCGATCCTGCTGCTGCGCGCGAGCCGCGAATCCGGCGGCCGCGCGGAGTCGAACATCGTGTTCAACTACGGCCACGAAACCATACCCCGGCACCTGCGCGACGTGGTCGTCACGCAGTACGGCATCGCCGATCTGCGGGGTCGAACCGACGCCGAGGTGGCGGCAGCGCTGATCGCGATCGCCGACCGTCGCTTTCAGAGCGGGCTCGCCGCGCGCGCGAAAGCTGCCGGCAAGCTGCCGCGCGACTGGCGCGTGCCGGAGCAGGCGCTCGGCAACACGGAGGAGCGCCTGACCGCGAGCCTTGCCCCGCTCGCGGATAGCGGCCTGCTGCCGATGTTTCCGCTCGGCACCGACTTCGACGCGGACGAGCAGCGCCTCGTGCCCGCACTACTCTGGCTGGCGAGGAATGCCTCCGGCTGGCGCAACCGTCTCGCGCTCGCCGGCGCCCTGATAGGCGCGCGGCCGCGGCCGGAGGATGCATCGGCGCTCGCCCGCATGGGGCTTGCGAAGCCGAGGGGAATACGCGAGCACGTGCTGCGCCGAGTCGTGGCGCTGGCGTTGTCAAATGGCTGAAAGGCGATTCATGCCGGGAAGCGCACGGCAAGTTCCGCGCTGACCTGCTCGATGACCGGTGCCCACGAGCTGTGGGCATCCTGGCGGAACAGTCGCGCGCAGGGATACCAGGGCATCGCCTCACCGGCCGATCCGTAGCGCCACTCCGGCAGCCAAGGGACCATCACCCAGACCGGGCGGCCGAGCGCGCCCGCGAGATGGACCACCGAGCCGGTGGCGCTGACGCTCAGGTCGAGCGCGCAGAGCAGCGCCGCGGTCTCGTCGTAGTCGGCGAGCGCCTCCGGCCAATGATGCACGCGGAGCGCATTTCCCGAGGCTGCGAGCTCGGCTGGCGCCTCGCGCTCCCACTGCAGGCTGATCCAGTGAACGCCCTTCGTGCACAGCAACGGCTCGAGGAGCGGCAGGGGCACGGTGCGACGTTTGATTCCGGTCTGCGGCGTGCCGCCGCGCCAGGACAGGCCAATCTTGGGGCCGTGGCCGATCGCCGCGAGCCGCGTCCGCCAGTGCTCGACGCGCGCCGGGTCCGCCCGGAGATAGCCTTCGTGCTTGGGAAACTCGCGCGCCGCGCTGCGAAAGACGCCCGGCAGGCTGCCGGCGGCGACCTCGTAGTCGATCTTCTCTGCGGAGCGGCGCGCACGGGCCACGGCCTCTGTGCCGGAGAAAAAAACAAGGCTCGGGAAGGACCGAGCGAAGAGCGCGTGCAGCCGCGGCTCGCAGATGACCAGGCAGCGCGCGCCGGTTTCGATGAGATCGGGGAAGCAGGCGGCGAACATGACCTCGTCACCGAGGCCCTGCTCGCGGCGGATGAGCAGTGTCCGCTTCGCCAGGATCGTGCCTTTCCAGCGCGTCAATGACGATTGCAGCGAGTCGAGGCGCGACTCGTAGAGGCGCCAACCTTGCTCGTAGTCGCCGGCGCGCAGGTGCACCATGGATTCCTTGTACTCGGCGTGCGCCCGGCTGCCGCCAAGCGTGGCCGACTTGCGGAACGCCTGGATCGCCTCGACCGCGCGGCCCTGGGAGTCGAGCACCTCGCCGAGCAGCCGATAGGTGTCGCCGCCGACCTCCAACCCCGCGTCGATGGCCGCATGGCACTGCGCGAGCGCTTCCGCCGTACGGTCGAGCATGAACAGCGTCTCGGCCAGGTTATGTCGCGGCGCGACGAGCCCGGGGTCGAGCTGGATCGCGCGCCGGTACAGTGGCTCGGCTTCCTCGAGGCGCGCCAGTGACTTCAGCGAGCCTGCCCAGTTGTTGAGAATCTCCGCGTTGCCCGGTGCGGCGCGTGCCGCGCGGTCGAACCAGGGCAGCGCGGTTTCATGTTCATTCTTGAGATAGTGCAGGTAGGCTGTCAGGTGCAGGGCGTCGGCGTGCTCCGGCTCGCTCGCCAGCGCGGCGGCGCACGCGGTGAGCGCCGCGTCGTACTCTCCGGCCTCGAGGTGCGCCAGGGCCCCGTCGGTGAAGCGCTTGGCTTGCTCGCCTCGATTGTGGTTCATGATGCTTTCTAGCTGCGGGGTCTGCGAAAGCCCAGGCGCCAGAGCGCCATCAGGACCAGCCCGAAAATCACCAGGCGGGCGGGCCAGCCTCCGACCACATCCAGGAAGCTGACATCCGCCGCTCCTGACCACACGTCGATCTGGACAGAGGCGATGTCCATGTTGCGCGCGCGGACCAATCCCAGGTCCACGGCCACTGAACGATCCTCCTTGAACGTCGTCGGTGACGCCCCTGTCACCATGAACCACTCGCCGGCTTTGGCTTCGGGCTTGGCGAGCCCTGGCAGCAGCGTGCTCACGGTCGTGCCGGAATCGAGCTTCCATCCGGCGGTCCAGATGGCACCGGCGCCGCCGTCGGCCTTGGCGGACCCTGTCATCGTCACCACGAGCGTATGGGGGTTGCCGGAGGTCTTCACATCGAACACCGGGCTTACCCAATCCACGCTATCGGCAGTCATGGCGCTGATCACCGGGGAGTCTCCGGGCTTTGGCGGACTTGCGGTGAAGCCCGCATATTTCGCCACCATCTCGGGTGGGACGCGAAAGTGGGCAACCAGTGTCTTGCCGTATTTGCCTTTCTCCGGCAACTGGGCAGGGGCGTCGAGAGGGATGCAGAAGAACGCAGCGAACGCGGCTGCCAAGGACCACTGGTACGGGCGAAACGACACGCCTGCGTCGATACGCTCCGCCACCGGCTACCGAAACCGACGATTGTTTTCGATTTCCTGCAGCAGCTGGCGCTCCCTCGCTAGCTGCTGCTCGGAGCGCTGTCGGTCCATTTGCTCCTGCTGTTGCCGCTCATACTCCGCGCGGCGTTGCGCATCAGCAGCCTGCCGCGCCTCCCGTTCCCTCTGCGCTGCTGCGGCGTCCTGCTCACGCTGATAACTCTGCGCCTCGTAGCGCTTCTCGGCTGCAAAGCGCGCCATTTCGCGTGCTTCCCGTTCCTGCTCGGCCTGGCTAGGCATGGCCGGCGCGCTTTGCTGTTGTCGCTGCTCTGCTCGCTCTCGCTCGATCCGTTCCTGCTCTGCCGTCAGCCGCTCCCGCTCAATGCGAAGCGCCTCCGCCTTCTTGCGACCATCGAAGTGTTTCCATCCTGCGCCAGCCATGATCAATACGGCTGCAATCGACACGGCAAGCCCCGTCGACCGCCACAGGGGCGAGGAAGGTTCGCCCGGGTCGGCGTCGGGCTCAGGCGCGTCGACTACTCCACTGGCAACCGCCCGCATTGCTTCATCGCGCAGTCGCCGGTCATAGTGGGCCCGCTGGTCGGGGTCGAACAGGACATCAAACGCGGCGCGCAAGAGGGCGCGCTCGGCTTGCACCTCCGGGTCATGCCTGTTCGCCATGTCCCGCAACCTGGCTTCGTACGCGTCCTTCACATCATTCGCGTGGGCATTGCGCGGCACCCCGACTATTTCGTACAGCGTCTTCTTGGCGACCATGGTCCATATACTACTTCCCTCTATTAAACTTGCTTCCATGAACCGCTTCGCCGTTCTGCTTCTGGGGCTTGTCTTCTCTGCGGCCGCGGCCGCGCAGGCGTATCCCTCCAAGCCGGTGCGCTTCGTGGTGCCATTCCCGCCGGGCAACGCGGGCGACCTGATGGCGCGCATGCTGGCGGAGAAGCTCAGCGCCACGCTGAAGAATCCGGTGGTCGTCGACAACCGCCCTGGCGCGGGCGGCAACATCGGCGCGGAATACGCCGCCAAGTCGCCCGCCGACGGCTACACGGTGCTGATCGCGGCGAGCGGCATCGTCACCGCCAACGCGTTCCTCTACAAGCTTTCATTCGACCCGCTCAAGGACCTGGCGCCGGTGACGCTGATCTACAGCGGCGCGCCGGTGCTGGTGGTGAGCCCGAAGGTCGAGGCGAAGTCGCTGCAGGAGCTGATCGATTTCGCGCGGCGCAACCCCGGCAAGCTGACCTACGCCTCGTACGGCTCGGGCCACATCTCGCACATCATCGGCGAGATGTTCAAGCAGGCCGCGGGCATCGACCTGCTGCACGTTCCCTACAAGGGCTCGCCGCTCGCCGACGTCATGTCCGGCCAGGTCGACATGATCTTCGAGTCGCCGCTGCTGGTGGCGAAGAACACCGGCAAGCTGCGGCCGCTCGGCGTGGTGAGCGCGAAGCGCAACCCGAAGCTGCCGGAGGTGCCGGCCATCGCCGAGGCGCTGCCCGGATTCGAGGTGACCGGCTGGCTCGGCGCGTTCGTGCCCGCCGGCACGCCGCCGGAGGTCGTGCAGCGCCTGAACCGCGAGATGGTGGGCGCGATCGAGGCGCCCGAGTTCCGCAAGCGGCTGGACGAGCTGATGCTCGACCCGGGCGGCAACACGCCGGAGGAGTTCGGCGCCTACGTGCGGGCGAATTACGAGCGCGTCGGACGGGTCATCCGCAGCGCCAACATCAAGGCGGACTGAGCTAGACCTTGGCCTTGCCGGCGAGCCACTCGTCGGCGTCGATCCACTGCCCCTGCAGCGTGCAGGCGGGCGTCGCGAGCCGCACGAAGAGGCCCACGATCTTGTCGGGCGCCTTGATGCTCATCGGATCCTCTTCCGGCGCCGCGCGGGCGCGCATCTCGGTGCGCGTCGGCCCCGGGCTGACGATGTTGATGCGGATCGGCGACGACGGCCCGAGCTCCACGACGTAGATCCTCACCATCGCCTCCAGCGCCGCCTTGGTCACGGCATAGGAGCCGGTGGTCGCTTTGCCCTGCGTGGCCACCTTCGCCGAGAGCATGACGATGCGCGGCGCGGTCGCCTTTTTGAACAACGGATCGAGCTCGGCGAGCAGCACCAGGTTGGCGTCGACGTTGATGCGGAAGCTCTGCCGCCAGGTGTCCAGGGGATAGCGGATCAGCGGCAGCCGCGCGCCGAGCGACGCCGCGTTGCCGATGAACACATCCAGAGACTGCAGCTTGCCCTTCAGCCAAGCCGCAGCCGCGCGCACCGATTCTTCCTTCTCCAGATCCACCGTGCAGACCTGCGCCTTGCCGCCGGCGGCCGCGATCGCGGCGCGGACTTTCTCCAGCTCCGCGGTGTTGCGCCCGGCGAGGAACACCTCGGCGCCTTGCTGCGCGAATTCCCTGGCGATGGCGAGGCCGATGCCTCGATTGGCGCCGGTGACCAGCGCAGTGCGGTTCTTCAGTTGATCGCCCATGCGCCGCAGTCTAGTGGAGTCCGGGCAGGGGTCCATGCTGTAGTCGAAAAGCGGACAACGCGGACGCGGAAGCGCCGATTTCCGCGGGCGGCGCGACGTTGCATGATGCCTGCTCCAGAACAGGAGGATGTATGGCGGTCAAATCCGTGAAGAAGGTTCAGCCGATCAAGCAGGACGCCGCGGCATCCAGCCAGGCCGAAGTCCCCGACGAGCAGACCCGGCAGCAGATCGCGCTGCTGGCGTACTACCGCGCGGAGCAGCGCGGCTTCTCGCCCGGCTACGAGCTGGAGGATTGGCTGGCGGCGGAAGCCCAGGTCAGGAACCGGACCCGCAGCGACGTCTAGCCCGCCGATCGGCAGGGCTGCAAGTCTGTCGGCGCGGCGCTAAGAGGCTGTTTTTCTGTGTTCTAATGGGAGAGTAGTCGACAGCAACGAAGCATTGGCCGGCAGCTTTCCCGCAGCGCCCAACCCTCCGCTTCGAATCAGAGCGAAGGGTTTCCCATGCAAGTCCGCCACGTCGCATTCAAGCGCGGCAACACCGCCGACTGGACGCGTGAGCGCGTCGAGCGGCTGACCAAGCAGGAGATGGAGCAGCTGCGCGCCAACGCCGAGCGCCTCGGCGAGACGGCCCTGGCAGAGCTGTGCGTAGAGATGATCAAGTACGCGCGCTCGGCCACCGGCAAGGCCGCCGCGAAGGACAAGGGGCCGAAGCGCCGCCTGATCTCGCGCGTCAAGGCGTTCGAGGCGAGGGGCGTGTTCCTGCAGGACCCGCGCAGCAGCTGGAGCGGCGTGCGCAAGAGTGACGGCAGGGTGGTGATGACGATCTGGGACGCTGCCGTGCAGTCGGGCGGCGGCGGCTGCAGCTGCCTGCTCTGGGGGCCGAACGTCGACGGCGCGCGGCCGTGGTCGGACGGGCCGGCGGGCAAGGAGCGCCTCGAGCACTGCAAGCTCGCGCTGGATGCGGGCGCCGAAGGCCTGCTGGTGCACGGCGAGCCGCTCGACGGGCGCCTTCCCGAGGACAAGGCACGCACCATCCTCGGCGTCGATCCGGAGACGGTGCTGTCGTTCAAGGTGGAGAAGCGCGGCGCCGAGTACTGGGCGGTGTGGGGCAAGAAGGCCGCGGTCGCCACGGCCTAGTCGCGCAGCCAGGAGGCGAGGTGAAGGCGGACATCAAGGCCTGCGTCTTCGACATCTTCGGCACCACGGTGGACTGGCGCAGCAGCGTCAGCCGCGAGCTGGCTGCCTTCGCGCAGCACAAGGGCATCGCCGGCATCGACTGGGTGAAGTTCGCCGACGAGTGGCGGGCGATGTACCAGCCGTCGATGGAGGAGGTGCGCTCCGGGCGCCGGCCGTGGACCATCCTCGATGTGCTGCACAAGGAAAGCCTGGCCGCGCTGATCGGGCGCCACGGCATCGCCGGGCTGGCGGAAGCCGAGATCGACCACCTGAGCCGCGCCTGGCATCGCCTCGATCCCTGGCCCGACGTGCTCGAGGGGCTCACCCGCCTGAAAAAGAAGCTGATCATCGCGCCGTGCTCGAACGGCAACATCGCGCTGATGGTGAACATGGCGAAGCGCGCGGGCCTGCCATGGGACTGCATCCTGGGCGCCGAGACGGCGCGCGCGTACAAGCCGGTGCCGGAGGCCTATCTGGCGGCATGCCGCCACCTCGGGCTCGCGCCGGGGCAGGTGATGATGGTCGCGGCGCACAACGGCGACCTGAAGGCGGCCAAGGCGCAAGGGCTGGCCACCGCTTTCGTGCCGCGGCCCACCGAGCACGGCCCGGGGCAGAAGTCCGACCTGGCGGCGGATCCGGCCTGCGTCGACCTGCCGGTGAAGAGCTTCGTCGAGCTGGCGGAGAAGCTGGGCTGCTAGAAAAAAAAGAGGCCCGGGATGACCCGAGCCTCGCAACGCCTAGACAGGCGGGAGTGATTCTTTAGGATTCTGTAGACAGCAAGGCCCGGTTACTGGGTAACCGGGCCTTCGATTCAGTTACTGGCCGCCGGCGGCGACGTTCTCGAGGGCGTAGGCGCCGAAGCGCGAATCCCACTTGGCAAGCGCGACCTGCTCCTGCTTCACGATCGGGGTCACATCGACTCCGATTTCCATCGTGTACTCCGGCTGGCTGGCTTGCGCGGAGGCGGCGATCATCAGGCTGGCGGCGATCATGAGTTTTTTCATTTTCATCTCCCTGTTTGTCTAGTCCTGGCTCGGTGAGCCGGGTTAGCTGTATATGAGCACGAGGTGTGCCAGGCCGGAACGTCACTTCGCCGTGACCTATTGGGCAGATTCGACGCTCTTTTGTCGGCGCCGCGACAGCGCTGTTGCCGGAGCGTCGACTTCGTCAGGCGCTGTCAGGGGCGGCCCAGAAACGACAAGGCCCGGTTACCTGATAACCGGGCCTCGTGTGCCTGGAGAGGCGAGGAGGTGCTTCTGCTGCTACTGCGTTTTCAGTTACTGGCCGCCGGCGGCGATGTTCTCGAGGGCGTAGTTGGCGAAGCGCGAGTCCGACTTCGCAACCACCACCTGCTGCTCTTTCACCATCGGGGTCACGTCGACTCCGATTTCCATCATCTCGTTCGCTTGCGCGGTGGCAACGAACATCAGGCTGGCTACGGCGATCGTCAGTTTTTTCATTTTCATCTCCCTGTCTAGTTGTCCTGGCTCAACGAGCCGGGTTGCCTATCTATACGCACGGGCCGTGCCAGCCAGGGACCCCCCTAAAACGTGCCGAAAGTCACGCTTTTCGGGGGGTGGTCGTCGGGCCGGCAACAGCCGTGTTGCAGGTCCGTCGACATTGTCATGGGGTGTTTTGGGAAGGTCAGGAAACGCAAAAAGACGGTTGAAAACATCAGCTTGCAGTCTTGCAGGCGATTTCCTGTGCAGAATGCGCCCGCCTATACATATAGATATCCGGGAGACCAAATGAGCAAGCTGCTGGCAGTCCTCATATCCATCGCCTGCGCTGGCGGCGCGGCCGCCCAGGGCGTGACCGCGAACCAGATCCTGATCGGCCAGTCGGCGCCGCTCACCGGCGCCAACGCCGAGCTCGGCAAGGACATCCGCAACGGCGCGCTCGCCTACTTCAAGAAGGTGAACGACGCCGGCGGCGTGCACGGCCGCAAGCTCGAGCTGGTGTCGCTCGACGACGCGAACGTGGTGCAGCGCTCGGGCGAGAACACGCAGAAGCTGGTCGAGGAGCAGAAGGTGTTTGCCCTCTTCGGCTACGCCAGCGCGACGCTGTCGCGCCCGGCGCTGCCGTTCGTCGCCAAGCACAACGTGCCGTTCCTCTCGCCGTTCACCGGCGCCGACCCGATGCGCGTGTTCGACAAGAACGTCTACAACATGCGCGCGAGCTATGCCGACGAGCTGGAGAAGATCGTCGAGCACTTCGCGCCGCTCGGCATGAAGCGCTTCTCGATCGTGTACTACGACGACGTCGTCGGCCGCGAGAACCTGGCGGCGGTGGACCGCGCGCTGAAGAAGCGCAACTACGCCACCGTCTCGGTGGCCGCGTTCAAGGACCGCGCCAAGCCCGACATCGAGGCCGGCGTGAAGGAAGTCGCCAAGGGCCAGCCCGACGTGGTGATCCTGACCACGCTGTACAAGGCGTCGTCCGACTTCGTCAAGGTGGCGCGCAGCTCGGGGCTGTCGGCGCAGATGATCAGCAACTCGTTCCCGGGCGCGAGCCCGCTCGCCAAGGAGCTGGGCGACGCGGGCGTCGGCGTGGTGGTGGCCACCGTGGTGCCGCCGTTCGCCAAGGCCTCGCTGCCGATCGTGGCCGAGTACCGCGCGGCGATGGACAAGCAGTTCGGCGACCGCGTCTACTCGTTCACCTCGCTCGAGTCCTACATCGCAGCCAAGGCCGCGGTGGAAGCGATGCGCCGCGCCGGCCCGAAGCTGACGCGCGAAGGCTTCATGAGGATGCTGGACGGCATGGCGGACTACGACGTCGGCGGCTACTCGATCGGCTTCTCGCCGGCCAACCACAACGGCAGCTCGTTCGTCGAGCTGATGGTGATCGGCAAGGGCCAGCAGTTCAAGCATTGAACCGCCGCTGACCGAGGAGGAGAAAAAGGGCCGCCGCGGCGGCCCTTTTTCTTGCGCTTCTTTTTTCTACTTGCCTAGGCGGCCTGGGCGGGCTTCGCCTTGGCGGCCGAAGCGCCGCTGCGGCGGTTCTCCTCGAGCTTGGCGTCCACCAGCGCGACCGTCTCGTCGACGGCGGCGAGGCGCATGCCCTTGCCCGCGGCGATGGTCTTCACCAAGCGGTCGACGCGCTCGATGTTCGGCGCGCCGGCATACAGCGCGCGCGCGGCCGAGGACGGGCTGGCGAGCCCCTGCGCGGCGGCGGCGTACTTGTCGAAGGGCACCAGGTCCTTCTCGTCGGCGCCGAGCGAGACGACCAGCTTCACCACCCACTCGTACACCGCGCGCGAAGCGGCCAGGTCGCTGTGCACCGAATCCTTGATCGAGCGGATGCCGGCCTTCGTCACGCAGCGGTAGTTGCCGGCGAGCAGCATCGCCCACTTGGCGAGCGGCACGAACACCGAGTCGTGCACCTTCAGCTTCACCGGCAGCTCCATGCCCTCGAAGCGCGAGGCCTCGACATCGGCTTCCAGCTTGCGCAGGATGGCGGTGTGCTCCGGCGACTCGAAGGCGGCCGACTTGAAGTTGGTCGGCAGCCGCACCTGCAGCACGTTCACCTTCTCTTCCGGCGGGCGGAAGGCCTGCGGGTCGGGGCTGCACAGCGTCATGAATTTCGGATCGAAGCCGTCCCACACGGTGGCGTCGGTGTAGCAAGGGCGGATCGCGTTCGCGTCGATGCCGCGGATGCGCTTGAGGTAGGGCAGGGGCGGCATGTTCATGATCGACATGCACGGCACCTTCGACTTCGCCACCGCGTCGAGCAGCTCGCGCACGCCGGGCGAGCGGTACTGTGGCTCCTGCATCCCCAGGACCACCAGGTCGTAGTCTTTCGGGTTGACGCCCGCCGGCCCGCCGGCGGTGATCTGCCCGGGCAGCTTGCGCGACTCGACCTGCACCAGGCCTTCGCGTCCCTTGACCGGCATGCGTACGATCGCGCCTTCCTTGTTGAACAGCTCGGCTTCGTGCGGCAGGCAGATCATCTTCGCCGAGTGGCCCGCGAGGGCCAGCTTGGTGGCGAGGAGAGAGCCGTAAGAGGCGCCGAAGATCAGAATCTTGTAGGCCATGAAACGCTCCAATGACGACCGCAGAAAAGGCGGGAGACGGAGTCTAACAGCATGAACCCAAAGGCTTTTGGGGTGCAGTGCAGCAAAGCCCGGCTCAGCTGGGCTTGCGGCTTTCGGGCAGCGACGGCAGGTCGACGAAACGGGGGTCGACGGTCGTCCCGTCGTAGTAGTAAAGGGTACGAATACCCCGTGTCATCCGCAGCTTGCTGCGGTCCATGTCGACGTAAATGGGAGTGCGCAATCCGGCACTATCGATCCATTCCAGCACCGCTTTCGCCTCGCCGCGCAGGAAAACCAGCTCTGAAACGCGCCTCAGGGTGTCATTGCCGAACTGGTGACGGTGGATCACTTTCAGCCCTACACGCCTGATGGCACGACGATTTTCCATACGCTTTACCAGCAGGTGGCGTGCCGCGCCGCGCTGGGCCAAGCTCGCGTTCGCCGCCGCGGCGCTGATTGGGGCGGCGTTTCTCGTGAACTGGCTCTACCAGGTGGTGCGCAAGCCGGCGGAGCTGTTCTTTCCGGTGAGCGGTGTCCTGCACAAGACCCCGACGCAGACCTGGACCCAGTACGCGCCGCTGTTCCGCGAGCATTCCACCGCCGTCATCACGCCCGAGCTGCTCGCCGCGCTGGCGCAGGTGGAAGCCTCGGGCAACCCGGTGGCGCGCACCTACTGGCGCTGGCGCCTGACGCACGAGCCGTTCGAAATCTACCGCCCGGCCTCCAGCGCGGTGGGCATGTACCAGATCACCGACGGCACCTATCGCGAGGCGAAGCGCTATTGCGTGCGCGACCACGCGGTGGTGGAGGACGGGCCGTGGCACGAGTGGGAGTCGTGCTGGTTCAATTGGACCTACCTGCGCGTCGTGCCGAGCCACGCCGTCGAGATGACTTCGGCGCTGCTCGACCGGCAGGTGGCGTCGATCGCGAAACAGGCGACACCGTCGCAGAAGCAGGATCTCGCGGCAGTGATCCATCTGTGCGGCTTCGCCGGCGGCCGCGCCTACGCCGCGCGCGGCTTCCGAGCGGCGCCCGGGCAGCGCTGCGGCGACCACGACCTGCGCGGCTACCTGGCGCGCGTGAACGCGATGAAGCGCGCGTTTGCCCGCCTTGCGGCCTTAGGCTAGAGTGGTTTCATGAGTAACCTGCACCCGGCGGTCGAGGGCGCCATCGTAGGCGCGATCATCGCCCTCGTGCTGTGGGGGCTCGAGTTCTACCTGCTGAAGAAGCAGGCCAAGGAGCGCGCCATCCGCCAGCACAAGCCGAACATGGTCGAGTTCGACTCGACCGAGAAGGCGCGCCTCACCTCGGTCAGGAACATGTGCGCCTTCGTGCCGGTGTTCTTCGCCGTGATGTACTGGCTGGTCTCCTAGCCGTCTCTTAATACTTGATTTTCTGGCTCTTCTGTCAGTCTGCCGTCAGGCAGCCGGCCGGCATGGCCGTTAGACTGCCGGGCATGAACGCTCCCAAGAAATCGGTTCCCTGGAAGGAAATGACCGGCAAGCAGAAGACCGTGTTCGTCTGCAAGCTGGTGGTTTCCATCATCTCGTTCGGCTTCATCTATCCGAACCTGATGAGCGACTAAGCGTCGCTCATTTTCTCCAGTCGTCTTCCTCGGGGGGAAGCGGCGGCACGTCCGGCATCCTGTCCTTGCGGTGGCGCCAGCCGTAGAGGAACAATACGCCGATGAATCCGACGGCGATCAGGATCGAGGCGACCAGCCAGAAGTTTCCGGCGGCGCTCATCGTGCTGTGCCTCTGGCTGCTCTCATTCGCGGCTCCGGTCGCATCGCAGGACTTCCCCAATAGACCGATCCGCATTGTGGTCGGTTTCACGCCGGGCGGCGGACCCGACATCACGGCGCGTCACATTGCCCAGCGCCTGGCGGAGCCCCTCAGGCAGCAGGTGCTGGTGGAGAACCGCCCGGGAGCGGGCGGCACCCTCGCCGCGGCGCAGGTGGCGCGCTCGGCGCCCGACGGCTACACGCTGCTGTCGGTGTCCTCGGCGCATGCCGCGGCGACCGCGATCTACTCCAAGCTGCCCTACGAGACGAAGGACCTCGCCGGCCTGATCCAGACCGGCAGCTCCAAGTACGTGCTGGTGGTCGCGCCGTCGCTGAAAATCGGCTCGCTGCAGCAGTTGCTGGCCGAAGCGAGGGCGAATCCCGGCCGCATCAACTTCTCCTCGGCGGGCGTGGGCAGCGGCACGCACTTCGCCGGCGAGATCTTCAAGGCGATGGCGCAGATCGACGTCGTGCACATCCCCTTCAAGGGCATTCCGGAGGCGCTCACCGAGGCGATGACCGGGCGGGTGCAGTTCTTCATGGCGCCGATCGCGAATTCGGTGGCGCAGGTGAAGGACGGCAGGCTGCTCGGCCTGGGCGTGTCCTCGCTCGCGCGCGATCCGCTGCTGCCCGAGGTGCCGACCATCAGCGAGGCCGGCGTGCCCGGCTACACGTCGGAGCTCTGGTTCGGGCTGCTGGCGCCCGCCGCCACGCCGGCGCCGGTCATGGCCCGCCTGAACGAAGAGATCGCGCGCATCCTGCGCGACGCCGATACCCGCGCGCGCTGGGAGCCGATCGGCATCAGCCCGCGCGCCACGACGCCGCAGGAGTTCGACCGGCTGATACGCGACGAGGTCGCGCTCTTCACGCGGATCGCCCGCGCGGCCGCCATCAAGGCTGAGTAGCGCCCTAGCGGTCCGCGTCGGGGAAGGCCGAGGCCGCGCCGTCGAGCCAGGCGCGGCCGTGGCGGTAGAGGCGCTCGACCGACTCGCCCTTGAGTCCCGGCAGGCCCTGCTTGATCTTGAAGCCGAGCCTGCTCTGCAGGTAGGCGAGGTGCCGGTAGCCCTCTGGGAACGACCCCAGCAAATCGGGGTCGAGCTTCAGCTGCGCCGAAGGATCCAGCGGGTCCATCCGGTCCTTCTCGTAGATGGGCTGCCGGCGCACGATCGCCCAGGTTTGATTTCTTTTTTCAAAAAAATCAAAAAAACGTCCGCTGCAGACCACGTCGACCGTTTCCTTGTCGATGTCGGCGCGCTGGCTGATGGTCATCTTGGTCTGCGCGACGGCGCGGCTGCCTTTCACATCGACGCTCGAGCCGCCGAGGAAGTGCAGGATGCTGACGCCCTTGTCGAAGCCGGCCTTGCTCACCTTGATGAACTCGGCCGCCGGCCCCTGGAACCAGGTCGCCGTCATCCAGCCGTCGTCGTGCCACACCGTGCGGAAGCGCTCCCAGTCGCCGGCGTCGCGCCACAGCGCCCAGTTCTGCACCACCTCGACGATCGCCGCCTTGTCCTCCATCAGTTCACTTTCATGCCCGTCGCCTTCACCAGCTTGGACCACTTCTGCACGTCCTCGCGCATGAACCTGTCGAACTGGTCGACCGACATGGGCATCGGCTCCGCGCCCTGCTTGCCCCAGGCTTCCTTCACCTCGGCGGAACCGAGCACCTTGTTGATCTCGGAGTTCAGCCGCTCGATCACCGGGCGCGGGGTGGCCGCCGGGGCCATCACGCCGAGCCAGATCGTCGCCTCGTAGCCCGGCACCCCGGCCTCCGATACCGTGGGGACCTCGGGCGTGATCGGCGAGCGCGCCTTGCCCGAGCTGGCCAGGATCTTCACCCGGCCGGAGCGGCCTTGTGCCGCCATGGTGGTGATGGCGTCGAACATCATCTGCACCTGCCCGCCGATGATGCCGGTGCGCGCGCCGTCGCTGCCCTTGTAGGGCACGTGCTCGATCTCGACGCCCGCCATGTACTTGAACAGCTCGCCGGCCATGTGATACGGCGTGCCGGGGCCGGACGAGGCGTAGTTCATCCCCTTCGGCTTGGACTTGGCGAGGGCGAGGAACTCCTTCAGGTTGTTGGCCGGCACCGAGGGATGGATCACCATCAGCAGGTCCGAAGAGTTGATGCCGGCGACCGGCGCGAGGTCGCGCATCAGGTCGTACGGCTTGGTCGGAATCAGCGTCTCGTTCACCGTGTGCGTATTCGACATCACGAGGAGCGTGTAGCCGTCGGGCGAGGACTTCGCCACCGCGTCGGTGCCGACCACGGCGCCGGCTCCCGGGCGGTTCTCAATCACGAACGGCTGGCCCATCGTCTCGGAAAGCTTGGCGCCGACGAAGCGGCCGTAGATGTCGGCCGGCCCGCCGACGGCGAACGGCACGATAATGCGCACCGGCTTCGCCGGATAGCCCTGCGACCACGCGGACAAGCTGAGCGCCGCGAGCAGCAGCGCGAACAAGGCCCGGAACATTGCTCCTCCTTATTTAGAATAGCAGCGGCCATGAGGATACTCGTCACCGGCGCGGCGGGCTACATCGGTTCCGCTCTCGCGCGCGCACTGATCGCGCGGGGACACGACGTGCTGGCCACCGACCAGGCGGCGCCGGCGCCGCTGATCGGCAACATCGCCTATCCGCAGTTCGCGCGCTCGCTGGTGACCGGCGAGGTCGGCGCGGTATTCCACCTCGCTTCGCTGGTCTCGGGCGGCGCCGAGCAGAACTTCGAGCTCGGCACCAAGGTGAACCTCGACGCCACGCGCGACCTGCTCGAGGCCTGCCGGCTGGCCGGCCAGCGGCCGAAGTTCCTGTTCGCCTCGTCGGTCGCGGTCTATGGCGGCGGCGGACAGATCACCGACGAGACGCCGCCCTCGCCGCGCCTTTCATACGGCGCGCAGAAGCTGGTGTGCGAGATCCTGATCGACGACTACACGCGGCGCGGCTTCGTCGACGGCCGCGCGCTGCGCCTGCCGGCGGTGTTGGTGCGCCCCGGCAGCGCCAACACCGCGGTGTCGGGCTGGTCGAGCGCGATCATCCGCGAGCCGCTCGCCGGGCGCGACTACGTCTGCCCGGTGCGGCCCGACACGCGCCTCGCCTGCATCTCGCTCGCGCGGGTGGTCGAGGCTTTCATTCACGCATTCGATTTGAAGGCAGAAGAACTGGGCGCGAGGCGAACCATCCTCCTCCCCGGCATTCCAGCAACCGCGCAGGAGATGCGCGACGCCGCCGGCGGCAGCGGCAAGGTGCGCTTCGAGCCCGACCCGGCGATCCAGAAGGTGATGGACGGCGCGCCGCAGTCCACTTTCTCGAAGCGGGCCGCCGAGCTCGGCTTCCGCCCCAGCGCGAACATTCAGGAAATAGTGGATGAGTACAGGAAAGATCATCCGTAAGCGAACAGTCATCCCGATCCTGCCCTCGCGCGTAACGGTTGAAGGGCTCGACCGCGCGCCCCACCGGGCGTTTCTGCGCGCCCTGGGGGTCAAGGACGCCGACCTGCAGAAACCTTTCGTCGGCGTCGCTTCGACCGACGGCCGCGTCACGCCGTGCAACGCGCTGCTCGGCGAGTTCGCGCGCGAGGCCTGCGCCGCGGTGCGCGAGGCGGGCGGCGTGGCGTTCGATTTCGCCTCGATCTCGGTCGCCGACTCCATGTCGATGGGCCACGGCGGCATGCGCTACTCGCTGGTGTCGCGCGAGCTGATCGCCGACGGCGTCGAGGCGGTGGCGCGCGGCCACGCCTACGACGCGCTGGTCACCTTCGCCGGCTGCGACAAGACCCTGCCGGGAATGATGATGGCGATGGCGCGGCTCAACCTGCCTGCGGTGTTCGCCTACGGCGGCGCCGCGCTCCCCGGGCGGTGGAAGGGGCGCGACGTCACCGTGGGGGATACCTACGAGGGCGTGGGCGCGGTCCTCGCCGGCTCGATGAGCGAGCAGGAGCTGAAGGAGCTGGAGGAAGCCTGCCTTCCCACCCTCGGCTCTTGTCCCGGGCAGTTCACCGCCAACACCATGGCGATGGTGTCGGAGACGCTCGGCCTCGCGCTTCCCGGCTCGGCCACGCTGCCCGCGGTCGCGAGCGGGCGCAGCGAGCTCGCCCGACGCGCGGGCAGGATCGTCATGGAACTGCTGAGTAACGGCGGGCCGTTGCCGCGGGATCTGATCACGAAGAAAAGCCTCGAGAACGCCTGCGCGGCGGTCGCCGCCACCGGCGGCTCGACCAACGCCGCGCTGCACATCCCGGCGATCGCGCACGAGGCCGGCATCCGCTTCACGATGGACGACTTCGCTCGCGTCGCGAAGCGCACGCCGCTGATCGCCGACATGAAGCCCGGCGGGCGGTTCCTGGCGAAGGATCTGCACGCGGTCGGCGGTGTGTATTCCGTGCTGAAGGCGCTGCTGACGCACGGTGCCCTCCACGGAGAGTGCCTGACCTTGTCCGGTTCAACCCTCGAGGCCGAGCTCATTAAGCGTCCGGAGGCCGACGGTGAAGTGGTCAAGAAAGTACCGATCTCGCCGACAGGCGGGCTAGTTGTGCTGAAAGGCAATCTCGCCCCCGAGGGCGCGCTTATCAAGGTCGCTGGACTGAAGTCGCTGGTGTTCGAGGGCAGAGCACGCGTATTCGATTCCGAAGAGGCATGCACCGAGGTGGTGAAGAAGCGCGCCTATAAGGAAGGCGAGGTCCTGGTGATTCGCTACGAAGGGCCGCGCGGCGGGCCGGGAATGCGCGAGATGCTCGGCGTTACCGCGCTGATCTACGGCCAGGGAATGGGTGAGAAGGTGGCGCTGCTCACCGACGGTCGCTTCTCCGGCGCGACGCGCGGCATGATGATCGGCTACGTTTCGCCGGAGGCCGCCGCGGGCGGGGCCCTGGCGTTGGTGCGCAACGGCGACCGGATCCGCATCGATGCCGCCAGGGGCGCGCTGGAGCTTCTGGTTGAGAAAGCGCAGATCAGGAAGCGCAAGGCAAAGCCGCCGAGAAGGCCGGCGATCTCCGGCGTGCTGGAGAAGTACGCCGCCCAGGTCGGCTCGGCGTACCTCGGTGCCGTGACCCACAGCGGCGGAAAACGCTCTGTTCGGTAGCACACAGAGCGGGCCGCGGCGCGGGCGTAGAGTGCCCGGATGCCCGTCGAAACCTCCCAGAATCGCACTTTGAACCGCGCCCTCAAGAATTGCGGCGGCGCGGATGGCCTGGCCAAGGCGCTCAAGGTCCCGGTCGAAAGCCTGGCGCGCTGGATCAGCGGCCATGAGATGCCGTCGGCCGAGATCTACATCGCCACGCTCAAGATCATCGCGCCCGCGCGGCCCAAGCTGCGCTAGCGTTTCGCAGCCCGCGTCGCCAGGATGATCCCCGCCACGATGGTGGCGATGCCGACCGCGTGGAAAGCGCCGAAGCTCTCGCCGAGGAAGGCGATGGCGAGCAGCGTGCCGAAGGCCGGGAGCAGGTAGAGGGTGAAGCCGGCGGCGTTGGGCCCGACGACGGCGATGCCGCGGTTCCAGAACAGGAACGCGCCCACCGAGGCGGCGAGGCCGACGTAGAGGATGGCGGCCCCTTCGCCCATCGTCGGCATGCGCGGCGGCGACTGCCAGACCTGCCAGGCGAACGCCGGCGCGAGGAACAGCACGCCCAGCACCGACAGCACGAAGAGGAAGTGCAGGCCGCTGAGCTCCGGCGGGCGGCGTTTGAGGAGCACGGAGTAGACGCCCCAGATTGCCACCGCGAGCACGATCCACGCGTCGCCGGCATGGAACTCGAACTGGCGCAGCACCGCGAGCTCGCCGCGGGACAGGATGACCAGGATGCCCGTTACCGACACCAGCATGCCCGCGAGCTGGCGCAGCGTCGCGCGCTCGCCCTCGAGTGCCCAGGCGCTCAGCAGGATGAACAGCGGCGCGGCGCAGTTGATCAGCACCGCGTTCACCGCGGTGGTGGACTTCAGGCCGAGATAAACCAGGCTCTGGAAGATCGACACGCCGATCAGCGCGAGGAACGCGAGGATGCCGGCGTGCCTGCGGATCGCGTCGCGCTTGGCGGCGAGGCCCGGCAGGGCGAACGGCGCCAGCACCACGATCGAGATCACCCAGCGGTAGAAGTTCAGCGAGATCGGGTCGACCGCGTCGCGCAGCGCGCGGCCGAGGACCCAGTTGCCGGCCCAGAACAGGTTGGCCAGCGCGAGGAAGGTGAAAGCCGACGCGCGGGTGTCGGTCACCCGCAGCGGCGCGCCCAGTAGGCGAAGGTACCCCTGACGATCGAGGGCTGCAGCAGGAAGTCGCGCGCCTCTTCGGCCAGCTCGGGCTTCACTTCCTTGAAGCCGCCGGCCGCCATCGCGCGCAGCTGCATGCGCGCGGCGCGCTCGAAGAAGACGGCGAGGTAGGTCGCTTCCTCGACGCTCGCGCCGGCGGTGAGCAGGCCGTGGTTGGCGAGCAGGATGGCCTTCGCGCCGCCGAGCGCGCCGGAGATGATGCGCCCCTCGTCGTCGGCCACCGGCACGCCGGGCCACTCGGGCAGGTGCGCGGTGCCGTGCAGCATCGCGCTATCCATATGAATGGTCTTCAACGCAGTACCGGTTGCAGCGAGTGCCGAAGCGTGCGGAGCGTGTGTATGCACTATGGCCTGCACGTCCGGCCGCTTCTTGTAGATCCAGACGTGAAAGCGCGTGCCGGGATTGGGACGGCCGCCGCGCAACGGCCTGAGGTCCTCGTCGACGAGAACCATGCGCTTCGCTGTAGCCTCTTCAAAACCGTAGCCGAACTGCAGCGTCCACCAGGTGCCTGGCTTCTTCGCTCGTGCGGTGACCTGGCCGGCGAGTCCCGATTCGTGACCTTCGGCCGCCAGGATGCGGCAACACGCGGCCAGCGAAGCTTCGGCCGAAAGGGAAGATTCCTTCAGGTCCTGCTCCATCTCCCGGCTGACCCGCTCGATGAAGTGTGCCTTGTCGCGCTGGTTCATTTCATCAGCCCCGGCAGGTAGAGCGAGATGATCGGAAAGGCGATGAGGATCGCCAGGCGGATGCAGTCGGCGCCGATGAACGGCAGCACGCCGTGGAAGATGGTGCGCGTCGGCACCTGCGGCAGCAGGGTGTTGAGGACGAACAGGTTCATGCCCACCGGCGGGCTGATCAGGCCGATCTCCACCACCACCACGATCAGGATGCCGAACCAGATCGGGTCCAGGCCCATGGCGACGATCAGCGGGAAGAACACCGGCACCGTGAGCAGGATCATGGAGAGCTCTTCCATCGCCGTGCCGAGCAGCACGTAGATCAGCATGATCACCGCCACCACCACGATCGGGCTCACGCCGAGGCTGGCGATGAAGTTCTTCAGGTCGGCAGGCATCGAGGTGATGTTGACGAATTCGGCGAACATCAGCGCGCCGATCAGGATCAGGAACAGCATCGAGGTGGTGCGCGCGCTCTCGACCAGCGCGGCGTACAGCCCTTCCCAGGTGAGCGACTTGCGCGCCAGCGCGAAAATCATCGCGCCGAAGGCGCCGACGCCCGCGCCTTCCACCGCCGTGAACACGCCGCCGTAGATGCCGCCCATCACCAGCGTGAACAGGGCGATCACGCTGGTGATGCCCTTGTAGATGAGCGACAGCGCGAACACCGCGAGCGCGCCCAGCACCGCTGCGTCGTCGGAGGGCAGCCAGCCGAGCTGCGCGCTGCCGACGACGGCGACGCCGACCGCCGCGAACCAGCCGACGCCCTCGAGGGTGTCGAAGCGCTGCTTCCACGTGAGGCGCTCGCCGCGCGGTCCGGCCTTCGGGTCGCGCCACGTGACCCATTGCACCGCGGCGCACAGCAGCACCGTGGCCAGGATCCCCGGCAGGATGCCGGCGGCGAACAGCTTGCCGATGCTGGTGCCGGTCATGATGCCGTAGATCACCATGATGGTGGAGGGCGGGATCAGGATGCCGAGCGTGCCGCCCGCGGCGATGGAGCCGGTCGCCAGGCCGTCGGAATAGCCGAACTTCTTCATCGACGGGTACGCCACCTTGGCGAAGGTGGCGGCGGTGGCGATGGACGAGCCGCAGATGGCGCCGAAGCCGGCGCAGCCGACGATGGTCGACATGGCGAGCCCGCCGCGGAAATGGCCGACGAACGCGTAGGCGGTGCGGAACAGCTCCTGCGACATGCCGGCGCGCGTGACGAAGTTGCCCATCAGGATGAACAGCGGGATCACCGACAGCGTGTAGTTGCGCCCGGTCTCGTAGACCTTGGTCTGCACGGTGGCGAAGGCCGCGCTCCAGCTCCAGTCGCGCATGTAGGCGTAGCCGACGATGCCGACCACCGCCATGGCGAAGGCGATCGGCAGGCGCAGGAACGCCAGCACCATCATCAGCAGCAGGCCGATCAGGGATTCGGTCATGGATGCGCGGTCATGGATGCGCGCTCATGGCCTCAGGTGGTCCCCTGGTTCGCGGCGCGCTGGGGACCCGGCACGAATACCTTGTAGAGATGGACCAGCGCCGTCAGGGCGCACATCGCTGCCATGAAGTACACGAACGGCCCGATGGTGATGCGCAGCACGTCGGTGGTATCGGCGTAGGAGGAGATCTTCGCCGCCTTGATCCACACCTGCCAGGTGAGAAACACCATCAGCGCCGCGCAGATGCCGTGCATCGCCCGGATCCACAGGCCGACCAGGCGCCGCGGCAGGATGCGGTCGATGAAATCCATCGTGACGTGCTCGTCGGCATGCGACACCAGCGGCAGCCCGGCGAAGATCAGCACCAGCAGCACCAGCTCGGTGATCTCGAAGCCGCCGCGGATCGGCCAGTTCAGCAGGTAGCGCGCCACCACGTCGGCGAAGGTGAGCAGCATCATGCCGCCGAGCAGGATCGAGGCCGCGATGCCGAGGATGGCGTCGGCGCTTCTTTCCCACTTGTGCTCGGGTGCGCTCACAAAATAAAAGGGCACGGCGCAGGCCGTGCCCCTTTATCTTAGAGTATTACTTGCCGGCCGCGACTTTCTTCAGCTCGGCGTGGAAGTCGTCGAGCACCGCCTTGGCGTTGAGGCCCTTGTGCTTCTCGTTCGCCTTCTTGATCCAGTCCTCGATGATCGGCCCGGAGCGCTTCTGCGCCTCGCCGCGCATCGCGGCGTCGGCGGTGACGATGCGCGCGCCGGCCGCCTTGAGGGCGTTCAGGCCCACCTGATCGGCGGCGTCCCACGACTTGCCGTTGCTGCGCGCGGCGTACTCGCCCGAGAACTTGTCGATGATCGCCTGGTCCTGCTTGGCGATCTTGTTCCACTTGTCCTCGTTCATGAAGAAGCCGAACGACGAGCTGTACAGGCCGCCGGGGAAGATGGTGCCCTGGCCGATCACCTTGTCGAGCTTGAACGAGACGATCGACTCGAGCGGGAAGAACACGCCGTCGGCCACGCCGGAGTTGAGCAGCTCGTAGGACTCGGGCGCCGGCTTGAAGAACGGCGAGCCGCCGAGCGCGGTGATCACCTCGGCCGAGATGCCGCCGCCGGTGCGGATCTTCAGGTTCTGGAAGTCAGCCAGGCTGTTGATCTGCTTCTTGGTGAACATCTGGCCGGGGCCGTGGGTCCACACCGCGAGCAGCTTGACGCCCTTGTACTCGCCGTACTTCTGGAACTGCTTCCAGTGGATGCGCGAGAAGGCGACCGAGTTGATCTCGGCGGTCTCGCCCGCGCCGGGCAGCTCGGCCATCAGCGGCAGGATGTGGCGCGCCGGGGTGTAGCTGGCCGTCACGTACGACAGGTCGACCAGGCCGTCCTTCACCGCGTCGAAGGTTCCCGGCGCCGCGGCCGGCGCCTTGGGCAGGCTCTGGAACTTGACGCGCCCGCCGGTCGCCTTCTCGACGTCGGCCGCCCAGTTGGCCTGCCAGATGGTCAGGTGGTGGGTCGGCGGCACCCACGACGAATAGGTGAGCGGCGCCTGCGCGTGCGCGGCAAGCGCGAACGGCGCTGCGGCAAGCGCGACGAGCGCCAGTTTGCGTGCTTGGTTCATGATCCCCTCCTCGTTGGAGGACTAATGATAAATGTTTGTGGGGCGTCGTGCGCAATGTCACGACGCACGCGTTGAATTTCGATTTCGATTTCGATACGATGCTGGCTCGCTCGCGTTGCCCGCATCTGCCAGTCAATCGCGCCGAGAATGAGCGCGGGAACAAAAGGGGAGAAGCCATGCCAACTGTGGTCACCAAATCGGATCTGGTCCAGGTCGCGGCGAAGGCCGGCAACGTCAGCAAGGCCGCGGCGGGCGAGGCGGTGAACGCGGTGTTCGATGCCATCGTCAACAACGTCGCCAAGGGCAAGCGCGTGACGGTGGTCGGCTTCGGCACCTTCCTGCCGCGCACCCGCAAGGCGCGCAGCGGTCGCAGCCCGGCCAACGGCAAGGAGATCAAGATCCACGCCAAGACCATCCCGGCGTTCGCCGCCGGCCAGGGCTTCAAGGAAGCCGTCGATAAAGATTGACTGAGAAGTCCGCAGCAGGGCGTTGTTTTGCCGGGCATTGCCAAGGCCCGGCGGGCTTGGCAGAATGCCGCGCAAGCATGAAGCCTGCCCGATGAACAACCTGCTCATCCTGTCGCTCGACAGCCACGGCGTGCCGCACCGCTGGATCAGCTGGCAGCAGGCCTGCTTCTACTACGCCAAGAACCTGGTCGCCTGGACCCTCGGCGAGTCGACCTTCACCTACTACGGCGGCATCTCGCGCCTCACCGGCGAGCGCTCCAGCATCACCGCGCACTCGATCATCGCCATCAAGGGCAAGGCGCTGGCCGCCAAGGGCTTCCACCAGGTGCCGCCGCTCAACAACCGCGAGCTGTTCCGCCGCGACCGGCACATGTGCGGCTATTGCGGCGCCGAGCACAGCTTCTTCCGCCTGACGCGCGACCACATCATCCCGCTGTCGCGCGGCGGGCGCGATACCTGGATGAACGTGGTCACCGCCTGCCGGCACTGCAACGGCCACAAGCGCAACCGCCTGCCCGAGGAGTCGGGCATGGAGCTGCTCTACGCGCCCTACGTGCCGAACAAGGCCGAGTACCTGATCCTCACCAACCGCCGCATCCTGGCGGACCAGATGGAGTTCCTCCGGCAGCACGTCGCGTCCCACTCGCGCCTGGTCCTCGGTCCTGCCTGATTTCTGGCGTAACAGCGGTTTCCACCTTCTAGAGCGCGACCCGGCCGGCCGGCTGCGGGTCACCGACGACTTCCTGCGCGCGTACTACCTGCGCCCGGAGATGCACCCGGTCGAGGAGTCGGACGAGGCCGAGCTCAGGCTGCACGCCGCCTTGATGGAATCACCGGGGAAAACCATCCTGGAAGAGGACATCGCTGCGATTGCCGACGCGGACGTGCAGCACAACTACCGGGTCATCCTGAGGTTCAGGGACCGCTTGCTCGCCGCGGGGACCGTCGAAGGCTGCTACATGGGCCTGTTCAAGGCGCCGATCGACATCCCGCCGATGTTCGTCGACCAGCTGGTGCACGTCATCCTGCGCAACATCCTCGACGGCGCCGAGGACCCGCTGCAGCCGCGCGCCGCGGAGATCTTCTTTCGCGAGCAGCAGGCCACCATCCAGGAAGGCCATGCGCTGCTCGCCGACCGCGAGACGGTCGAGATGCATGCCAGCGGCAATCGCTACGGCAGCATCGGCCGCCTGATCGTCGAGGCGCAGGGCGACCTCGCCAAGGTCGACCTCGACGTCCTCGAGCGCGCCAACGCCGCCCTCTACTGGGAGCGCGAGTCGCGCCACGACACGGTGATCAGCATCACCTACGGCCGGCCCTCCCTGGACGCGCTTTGCCGGGTGATCGAGGCGTGGGTGGCGCATTTTCTCGGCTTGAAAGTCCAGGTCAAGCCGGTACGCCAGATCGACGAGCCGAAATGGGCCTGGCATGTCGGCCTGGACGCGGAGTCGACCGCCATCCTCAACGATCTGTGGTCGGGCAGCGGGGTCGAGCAGGAGCGGATGCGCAACCTGCTCGCCATCTTCGCCATGCAGTTCGACGACCCGTCGGCGATGCGCGCGGACATCCAGGGCAGGACGGTCTACCTCGCGTTGTCCTGCGAGGACGGGGTGGTCAGGATGAAGCCGCAGAATCTTCTGACGAACCTGCCGTTGAATGAAGCCTGAGCAATAGGCTGTGAAGCCAAACTACTGGGACCGGGCGAAGCGCGCGCTCGCGCGCCGCGACCCGGTAATGGGCGCGATCATGCGCGCGCACCCGAAGGTCTTCATGATGCGCCGCGGCGAGGCGTTCATGACGCTCGCCCGCGCCATCTGCGGCCAGCAGATCTCGGTCAAGGCTGCGCAAGCGGTATGGAACCGCCTGGTAACTTGTTGCACCGAGATCACTCCTGAAGGAGTTCTTTCAAAAAAGAGAACCGAACTGCGCGCCTGCGGCTTGTCCGACCGCAAGACCGAATACATCGCCGACCTGGCGCAGCATTTCGTCGACGGCAAGATCCACGAGCGCGACTGGCCGCGCATGGCGGACGAGGAAATCATCGCCGAGCTGACCGACGTGCGCGGCATCGGCCGCTGGACCGCCGAGATGTTCCTCATGTTCAACCTGCTGCGGCCCGACGTGTTCCCGCTCGACGACCTCGGGCTGCAGAAGGGGATTCGCGTCGCGTACTACCGAAATAGAAAAGTCTCTTTGAAAACTATGAAGAAACTGGGGGATCGCTGGCGCCCATGGCGCACGGTGGCCACCTGGTATCTCTGGCGCTCGCTCGATCCGGTGCCGGTAGAATACTGAGAGATAAAAAGAAAGGGGCGGCGCGATGAGCGAAGTCCTTTCGGAGTCGAGGCAGCGGGGCGAGAGAGGGCTCGCGTTTTTCCCGGCCGACGAGCGCCAGACGCTGCGCATCGGGCGCTTCCTCATGGCGACCGGCACTTCGCTGCTGGTCTGCGTCGCGCTGTGCGTCTGCGCGTTCCTCGGCCTGGTGCCCTGGGAGATCGCGATCAAGGGGACCACCGGCGTGATCGCGCTGTCGGTGGCGTTCTACGCCATGTTCCGCGGCGGCCTCAACCTGCGCTTCAAGGACCCCAGCCTGACCACCGAAATGGCCGGCGCGGCGATCCTGTTCCTCTCCTACATCATGTACCACGCCCCGGCGGCGCGCGAGGCGCTGACCCTGTTCTACCCGGTGGCGCTGCTGTTCGGCGTTCTGCGCCTCACCGCCGCGCGCCTGATGGTCCTCGCGCTGCTCGCGCTGGTGGCGCATGGCACGATGCTGCACCTGTCCTACATGCGCGATGCCGAGTACTTCGACGAGGACGCGGCGATCACCGACATGGTGGTGCTGATGCTCGTGCTGCCGTGGTTCGCGGTGATGGGCGGCTACGTCAACCGCCTGCGCCTGCGCCTCGCCGACAGCAACCGGGTGCTGAAAGGCGCCTTCGACCGCATCGAGCAGCTCGCGCAGCACGACGAGCTGACCGGCGTCTACAACCGGCGCTACCTGATGGACGCGCTGGTGCGCGAGCGCTCGCGCGCCGAGCGCCTCGCCGCGCCGTTCTCGGTGTGCCTGCTGGACATCGACCACTTCAAGGCGATCAACGACACGCACGGCCACGCCGCAGGCGACGCCGTGCTGCGCCACCTGCCGGACGTCGCCGCGGTCGGCCTGCGCGGCTTTGACGTGTTCGGGCGCCTGGGCGGCGAGGAGTTCCTGCTCGTCCTGCCGGGTACGGACCTTGCCGGCGCGCTGATCGTGGCCGAGCGCGTGCGCGCGGCGGTCGACGCCGCCAGCTTCCCCGGCGTCCCCGCCGGCACCCGGGTCAGCGTCACCCTCGGCGTCGCGCAGGGGGCGCGGGGCGAGGAGGGTTCGCTGCTGCTCGCCCGCGCCGACCGTGCGCTCTACGCCGGCAAGGCGGCGGGCCGCAACCGGGTGGAAGCCGACCGCGCAGGCAAGGGGTAGGAGTCAGGAGTAGAATCCGCTCCCGCGCGATGAAGACCACCTTCCTCGAGTTCGAGCAGCCGATCGCCGAGCTGGAAACCAAGATCGAGGAGCTGCGCTACGTGCAGGACGACTCGGCGACCGACATCACCGACGAGATCCAGCGCCTCACCAAGCGCAGCCAGACCCTCACCAAGGACATCTACGGCAAGCTCTCGCCGTGGCAGGTGGCGCAGGTGGCGCGCCATCCGCAGCGCCCCTATACCCTCGACTACATCCAGGCGCTGTTCACCCACTTCGAGGAGCTGCACGGCGACCGCATCTTCGGCGAGGACCCCTCGATCGTCGGCGGCCTGGCGCGCTTCGAGGGCCGCGCCTGCATGGTGATCGGCCACCAGAAGGGGCGCGACACCAAGGAAAAGATCCTGCGCAACTTCGGCATGCCCAAGCCCGAGGGCTACCGCAAGGCGCTGCGCCTGATGAAGCTGGCCGAGAAGTTCGAGCTGCCGGTGTTCACCTTCGTCGACACGCCGGGGGCGTATCCGGGCATCGACGCCGAGGAGCGCGGCCAGTCCGAGGCGATCGGCAGGAACCTGTTCGAGATGGCGCGCCTGCGCGTGCCGGTCATCGTCACCGTCATCGGCGAGGGCGGCTCGGGCGGCGCGCTCGCCATCGCCGTCGGCGACGTGGTGCAGATGATGCAGTACGCCACCTACTCGGTGATCTCGCCCGAGGGCTGCGCCTCGATCCTGTGGCGCGACTCGACCATGGCGCCCGAGGCCGCCGAGGCGCTCGCCATCACCGCCAGCCGGCTGAAGACGCTCGGCCTGATCGACAAGATCGTCCCCGAGCCGCTGGGCGGCGCGCACCGCGACCCGCAGGTCGCCTCGCAGGCGCTGCGCAAGGCGCTGCTCGAAGCGCTAAAGCAGCTCGACCCCAAGAAGCCGAGCGAGCTGGTCGAGGAGCGCCTCGAGCGCCTGATGGGCCATGGCAAGTTCAAGGAAGCCGCCGAGCGCTGAGATCGCCGTCGGCCTCTCCGGCGGCGTCGATTCGGTAGTCCTGCTGCATCAGCTCCGCGAGCACCACCCGGTCTCAGCCATCCACGTACATCACGGACTCAGCCCGAACGCCGACGCGTGGACTGATTTCTGCCGCAAGTTGTGCAAGCGCCTGGGTGTTCCGCTATCGGTTCAATACGTTTCTGTAAGGAAAAAAGAC
>Ga0137436_1000092_pt1 | contig 27703 bp, 18 predicted proteins | sample EasRivERMGT119_2_FD_102328 | JGI IMG/M metagenome (GOLD analysis project Ga0137436, IMG submission 102328) | Soil microbial communities from meander-bound floodplain in the East River, Colorado, USA - East River MetaG ERMGT119_2 | ecosystem: Environmental > Terrestrial > Soil > Floodplain ...
GACCTTTCGGAGCTGATGAAGGTCATCCCGGGACCGGACTTCCCGACCGCGGGGGTCATCTACGGGGTCGCGGGGATCCGGCAGCCCTACGAGACGGGACGCGCCCGGATCATCATGCGCGGGCGCGCCTCGGTCGAGGAGCTCCCGAAGCGGAAGGACCGCTGGGCGATCGTGCTGACCGAGCTTCCCTACCAGGTCAACAAGGCGCAGCTCATCGAGGAGATCGCCGGGCTCGTTCGCGACAAGAGGATCGAGGGCATCTCCGACATCCGCGACGAGTCCGACCGGGACGGCATCCGCGTGGTTTGCGAGCTCAAGCGGGACGAGAACGCCGGCGTCATCCTGAACAACCTGTACAAGTTCACGAAGCTCCAGTCGACCTTCGGCGTCATCAACCTCGCCATCGTCCACGGCCGGCCGCAGGTCCTGCCCCTGAAGGACATGCTGCGTCATTTCGTGGACTTCCGCCGCGAGGTCGTGGTCCGCCGGGCGCAGCACGACCTGAGGAAGGCCGAGGAGCGTGCCCACATCCTCGAAGGCCTCAAGATCGCGATCGACCACCTCGACGAGGTCATCGCCATCATCCGGGCCGCGAAGACGCCTCCGGAGGCCAAGGAAGCCCTCCGCGCCCGATTCCAGTTCAGCGAGATCCAGGCGCAGGCGATCCTGGACATGCGGCTCCAGCGGCTGACCGGGCTCGAGCGGCAAAAGATCGTCGACGAGTACGAGGAGACCCTCAAGCTCATCGAGAGGCTCAAGGCGATCCTCGCGAGCGACCGCTTGCAGCTCCAGATCGTGATCGAGGAGCTGGAGGCTCTGAAGGCGCAGTTCGGCGACACCCGGCGCACGGAGATCGTCGCCCACGCCGAGGAGCTGTCCGTCGAGGACCTCATCCAGGAGGAAGAAGTTGTCATCACCGTGTCCCACACCGGCTACATCAAGCGCACCGCGCTGACGACCTACCGGTCGCAGAAGCGCGGGGGCAAGGGCCGGATCGGTATGACGACCCGCGAAGAGGACGCCGTACGACACCTGTTCGTGGCGTCCACACACGACTACATCCTCGTGTTCACCTCCTCCGGAAAGATGTACTGGCTGAAGGTGCACGAGATCCCGGACGTGTCCTCCGCGGGGCGCGGGCGCCCGGTGGTGAACATGATCCAGATCGGACAGGACGAGAAGGTCTGCGCGATGCTGAACGTGCGGACCTTCGACCCCGAGAAGTTCGTCGTCATGGTGTCGCGGCAGGGCTACATCAAGAAGACGTCGCTCCAGGCGTTTTCCAACGTCCGGGCGAACGGGATCATCGCGCTGACCCTCGACGAGGGGGACGACGTGCTCGGCGTGGACCTTTCCGACGGGGCCTCCGAGATCTTCATGGCCACCTCCGCCGGCAAGTCGATCCGCTTCAAGGAGGGGGACGTCCGGCCCATGGGGCGCACGGCGCGGGGCGTCATCGGCATCCGCCTGGCTCCGGGCGACCGCGTCGTCGAGATGGAGGTGCTCTCCGGAAAGCCGAACATCCTCGCCCTCACCGCGAACGGGTACGGGAAGCGCACCGCGGTTCCCGAGTACCGGCTCCAGGGCCGCGGCGGGTCCGGGATCATCAACATCCGCACGACCCAGCGGAACGGCCTCGTGGTCGGCTCGACGGAGATCGGCGACGAGGACCAGGTGCTGATGATCACGTCTCACGGCAAGATCATTCGCATGGACGCCTCGGACATCAGCCGTATCGGGCGGGCGACCCAGGGCGTCCGGCTCATCCAGCTCGAGGACCAAGACCAAGTCGTCGCGGCCATCCGCACCGCCGAGCGCGAGGAAGAGGGCAAGTCGGCCCCCGTGGCCACGGCTCCCGATCCCGACGACGTGGCGGCCCCCGAGGACGACCCCGTCGAAGGCGACGAGGGGAGGACCCCATGAAGTTCTTCATCGATACCGCGAACATCCAGGAGATCCGTGACGCGGCGAAGCTCGGCATCCTCGACGGGGTGACGACCAACCCGAGCCTCGTCGCCAAGGAAGGCCGCCGGTTCGAGGACGTCATCGCCGAGATCTGCGGGATCGTGGACGGCCCGATCTCCGCCGAGGTGACGGCGCTCGACTACGACGGCATGCTGGCGCAGGCGCGGCCGCTGGCGAAGATCCACAAGAACGTCACGATCAAGGTCCCGCTCACCCCCGAGGGGCTGCGCGCGTGCCGGGCGATCCGCGGGGAGGGCACGCCCGTCAACGTCACCCTGTGCTTTTCTCCTGCGCAGGCGCTCCTCGCCGCCAAGTGCGGCGCGACGTTCATCTCGCCGTTCATCGGACGGCTCGACGACGTCTCGACCGACGGCATGGAGCTCATCCGGCAGATCCGCGCCATCTACGACAACTACGGGTACACGACGCAGATCCTGGCGGCGTCGATCCGGCACCCGATGCACGTCGTGGACGCGGCACTCGCCGGCGCCGACGTGGGCACGATGCCGTTCAAGGTGATGACCCAGCTCTACGAGCACCCCCTGACCGACATCGGGCTGAAGAAGTTCCTCGCCGACTGGGACAAGCTGAAGGCTTGATGCCGGACGCCCCGCTCGAGGAGCTCCGCCGTCGCACCGAGGCCGCGCGAGAAGGCGGCGGTGAGGCGCGCGTCGAGAAGCAGCATGCCGCAGGAAAGTTGACGGCGCGCGAGCGCATCGAGACCCTGCTCGATCCGGGCTCGTTCGAGGAGACCGACGCGCTCGTCGTGCATCGCTCCGTCGATTTCGGCATGGAGTCCCAGAAGTTCCCCGGCGACGGGGTCGTCACGGGCCACGGCCGGATCGACGGCCGCCCCGTCTTCGTCTTCGCGCAGGACTTCACCGTCTTCGGCGGCTCCCTGTCGGAGACCTTCGCGGCGAAGATCTGCAAGGTCATGGACCTCGCGATGAAGGCCGGCTGCCCGGTCATCGGGCTCAACGACTCGGGCGGTGCGAGGATCCAGGAAGGCGTCGTCTCGCTCGCGGGCTACGCCGACATCTTCCTCCGCAACACGCTCGCGTCCGGCGTCGTGCCGCAGATCTCGGTGATCATGGGGCCCTGCGCGGGCGGTGCGGTGTACTCGCCGGCGATCACGGACTTCACGATCATGGTCCGCGACACCTCGTACATGTTCATCACCGGGCCGGACGTCATCAAGACCGTGACGCACGAGGAGGTCACCAAGGAGAAGCTCGGAGGCGCCATGACCCACAACGCGATCTCCGGCGTGGCCCACTTCGCGGCCGCCGACGATCGCGACGCCCTCCAGACCGTGCGCGACCTCCTGGCCTTCCTTCCGGCGAACAATCGGGACGACCCGCCGGAGAGCCCCACCGACGATCCCGACGACCGGGCGGACGTCGCCTTGAACTCGATCGTGCCGGAGGTCTCCCACCAGCCGTACGACATCAAGAAGGTGATCGCCTCGGTCGCCGATCGCGATTCCTTCTTCGAGGTCCACCGCCACTTCGCGAAGAACATCGTGGTTGGGTTCGCGCGCCTCGGCGGGCGGTCCGTCGGGATCGTCGCCAATCAGCCCGCGGTGCTCGCGGGGTGCCTCGATATCGACGCCTCGGTGAAGGGCGCCCGGTTCGTCCGATTCTGCGATTGCTTCAACATCCCGCTCGTCGTGTTCGAGGACGTCCCGGGCTTCCTTCCGGGAACCGAGCAGGAATTCGGCGCGATCATCCTCCACGGCGCCAAGCTCCTCTACGCTTTCGCCGAGGCGACGGTGCCCAAGCTGACCGTGATCACGCGCAAGGCCTACGGCGGCGCGTACTGCGTCATGGCGAGCAAGCACATCCGCGCGGACTTCAACTTCGCGTGGCCCACGGCCGAGATCGCCGTGATGGGCTCCGAAGGCGCCGTCAACATCATTCACAAGTCGGAGATCGCCGCCGCCGAAAACGGGGACGCGCTCCGGGCGGAGCGCGTCGCGGCCTACCAGGCGAAGTTCGCGAACCCGTGGGTCGCCGCCGAGCGCGGCTACGTCGACGAGGTCATCGAGCCCGCGCAAACGCGCCGCAAGCTCATCGGGTGTCTGAGGCTCCTCGAGAACAAGCGGGACGAGAACCCGCCGAAGAAGCACGGGAACATCCCGCTCTGATGTCCGCCCCGCCCTTCGGAAAGCTTCTCGTCGCCAATCGCGGCGAGATCGCGGTACGCGTCATCCGCGCCTGCCGCGAGATGGGGATCCGCACGGTCGCCGTCTACTCCGAAGCGGACCGCGACGCCCTCCACGTGCGTTACGCGGACGAAGCCCACGCGATCGGACCGCCGCCGTCCCGGGAGAGCTACCTCCGCATCGACCGGATCCTCGAGGCCGCGAAGCGCGCCGGTGCCGCGGCGATCCACCCGGGCTACGGTTTCCTCTCGGAGAATCCGGAGTTCGCGCGGGCGTGCTCGGCCGAGGGCATCGTCTTCGTGGGGCCGCCGGTGTCCGCGATGGAGGCGATGGGGGACAAGGTCCGCTCCCGCGAGCTCATGACGCGCGCCGGCGTCGCCGTCGTTCCCGGATCGCCGCCCTTGAAGGACGCCGCCGATGCCGCGGCTCACGCGGAGCGGATCGGGTACCCGGTGCTCCTCAAGGCCTCGGCAGGCGGGGGCGGGCGCGGCATGCGGGCGGTGCGCGCCGCCTCGGAGCTTCCTTCGCTCTTCGCGCAGGCCAAGGGCGAGGCCGGCTCCGCCTTCGGCGACGACACGATCTTCCTCGAGAAGCTGGTCGTGCGCCCCCGTCACGTCGAGGTCCAGGTGCTCGCCGACGCCCACGGGCGCTGCATCCACCTCGGCGAGCGGGAGTGCTCGATCCAGCGCCGCCATCAGAAGCTCATCGAGGAGGCGCCGTCTCCCGTCATCGACCACGACGCCCGCGCGAGGATCGGAGAGATGGCGGTGCGCGCCGCGCGCGCGTGCGGCTACGTCTCCGCCGGCACCGTCGAGATGCTCCGGGGCGACGACGGGTCGTTCTACTTCATGGAGATGAACACGCGGCTCCAGGTCGAGCACCCCGTGACCGAGATGGTGTACGGCGTCGACCTCGTGAAGGCGATGATCGAGATCGCGGCGGGCCGGCCGCTCGCCTGGTCGCAGGAGGAGCTGCTCCCGCGCGGCCACGCCATCGAATGCCGCATCATCGCGGAGGATCCGGAGCGCGGGTTCGTGCCGGCACCCGGCGCGATCCGTGCCTTGAGGGCGCCCGGCGGGCCGGGGATCCGCTGGGACAGCGGCGTGTACGGCGGCTTCACGATCCCGGTCCACTACGATCCCATGCTCGCGAAGCTCGTCGCCTGGGGTGCCGATCGTGACGAGGCGGCGACGCGGATGGCGCGCGCGCTCGACGAGCTTCGGGTCGACGGCGTCAAGACCTCGATCAGCTTCCATCGCCGCGTCATGACGCACCCCGCGTTTCGCGCCGGCGACCTCCACACCGGTTTCCTTGCCGAGCATCCCGAGCTGACCCAGCCGCAGTCCGATCCCCGCCTGGAGGAGATCGCCGTGCTCGCGGCCGCGGTCGCGCACTTCCGCCGGCTGGAGCAAGTTTCCTCCGGCGGTGCCGGCCGCCCGGCGCGCCGCTCCGGCTGGGGGCGTCCCGCGCCGCGATCGTGGGCCCGATGAAGCTCGCGGCGAAGACCGGGGACGCGGTGCACGAAGTCGTCGTGGCGCGCGCCGGCGGGGAGTACGTCGTGACCTTGGACGGCGTGGCGCACGTCGTCGACGCGCGCAAGCTCGAGGCGGACTTCTACTCGATCCTCTTCGAAGGCCGGTCCTACGAGGTCTCGGTCGAGCACTCCGGCGGGAAGTACCTCGTCCGGCACGGCGCGCACGAGCAGGTCGTGGAGCTGACGGACCCCAGCCGCGCGGGACGGGACGAGCTTCACCGCAAGGGCGGGCCGGAGGAGATCGTCTCGGTCATGCCGGGGAAGATCGTGCGCGTGCTCGTCGCCGCCGGGGACACCGTGCAGGCGGGCCAGGGTCTCGTCGTCGTCGAAGCCATGAAGATGGAGAACGAGATCGCCGCACCCCGGGCCGGACGCGTGGCCGAGGTCGCCGTGACGACCGGGCAGACCGTCGAGAACGGCGCGCGGCTGGTCGTCCTCGTCTGAGGCCTCTCGAGGGGAGGATCCTCCCGGCAGGGGTGGCGCCTAGCCGCAAAAACCCTTCGCCAGGGCGGCGGCATCGACGTATGAAAGTTGCCATGCGCGTCGATCGCTTCGTGATGTCCGCGGCCGCCCTGGCCGTCCTGACCCTTCTGCCCCCGGCTCCGCCCACCGAGGCGGCGGCCGTTCCGTCGAAGACCGCGGTCCTGGCGTGTCAGCCCGGATGGCGCGGCACGGCCGTCGGTCAGTACGGCGGGGTCGCGTTCGAGGTGAGCTGCCGCAACGGGCGCGGCCACGAGCGCCTCACGGGCATGACCGGCACGGCCTACTCGATCCGTGTCGGGGTCGAAGGGAGCGTCGCGGCGGACTGTTTCTATTCGGGAGACGCCGAGGCGATCAGCGAAAGCTGCGCCGAGGTCACGCTCAGCATCCGCTAGCGGTTCAGCTGCTCGCGGTGACGCGCTGCGCGAGGAAGCGGGCGAGCGTCTCCCGCGCGTCGTCGCTCATCCCGGTGAAGAACAGCGCGAGCTCATAGCGCCCGTTCCCGGAAGCGGATTCGAGTTGCTCGCGCCGCACGACGACCGCCTCGACGTCGATCGGCATGTCGTCGCGCTCCGCGGGAAGACGCAGCCGCACGGCGAGGCGCGTCATCTCCGGATAGTCGCGACTCGACGAGCAGTACAGGCCGCCTAGGGAAAGATCCGACGCGGTCATCCGCGCGACGCTGCCATCGGCGTCGGCAGGTCCCTCGATCGAAAACGTGTGGGGAAAACGTGCATGGGAACGTCGCTCAACGTTGGATCGGCTCACGCGGTCTCCTCGTGGATCGAAGGCATGGACGGTATCCTAGCAATGGGCACTTACCCGCGGTCAAGAAGCGGCTGGCATCGGGGTCGACGATTGGATAGATCCGCAATCCGCAAGCTCCTCGCCGGCGTGCGATCGGGCAAGGTCTCGATCGCCGCCGCCGAGGAGCTCCTCAAGGATCTCCCCTTCGCGGACTTGGGCTTCGCGACGCTCGACCTGCACAGACCGCTGCGTCGCGGGTTCCCGGAAACGGTCTACGGGGAGGGGAAGTCGGTCGCGGAGATCGTGGCCATCGTCCGCCGCCTGAGCGCCGCGGGACAGACGGCGCTCGTCACCCGCGTCGATCCCCGAGCGTTACGAGCGATCAAGCGCGCGCTCCCGCGCGTGGAGATTCACGCGCGGGCTCGCGCCGTGGTGCTGCGGGCGGGGCGCCGGAAGCCGGGACGCCCGGGGATTCTGGTCATGACCGCCGGTACGACCGACCTTCCGGTCGCCGAGGAGGCGGCGCTCACCGCCGAGCTCATGGGCGATGAGGTCACGCGCGTCACAGACGTGGGTGTCTCCGGCCTGCACCGCCTCCTCGCGCGCCGAAGGCTCATGGCGGAGGCGAACGTGATCGTCGTGGTGGCGGGGATGGAGGGCGCCCTGCCTTCGGTGGTCGCCGGACTGGTCTCGTGTCCGGTCATCGCGGTACCGACGTCGGTCGGTTACGGGACCGGCGCCGGCGGCTTTGCGGCGCTCCTGTCCATGCTCAACACGTGCGCTTCCGGCGTCGCCGTCGTCAACATCGACAACGGTCACGGTGCCGGATGCATGGCGTCGCTCATCAACCGACGTTCTCGTTCCGCAACACGAACGTCGCGGAAAAAGCCGTGAGACGTCAAAAATGTCTTGCGCGGCCTGTGACCGAACGGTATTCATTTTCTGTTTCAAGTATGCGGCGCTCGGTGGGGCCAAAGACCGTGCGCTCCCCTCAATCCACGCGGCTTGACGGTGTCTGGGGCGATCGCTAAAGTGCCGTGTTTGCTTGCCTCGAACATCGAGGTACAGAACACCGGCACGAAAGCGGGGTGATTGGTTCATGCCGCTGATCAAGGTTCGCGAGGACGAGAGCCTCGAGAACGCCTTGAAGCGATTCAAGCGGAAGTGCGAGAAGTCCGGGATCCTGACCGAGATCAAGAAGCGCCAACATTATGAGAAGCCAAGCGTGAAGAAAAAGCGCAAGGCGCTCGCGGCGCGCAAGAAGCTCCTGAAGCGACTGGCTCAGGAGCGTCGTCAGAACGGATAGTCCATTCCCTCCGGACCGGGGCGGCCTAACGCCGCCCCGGTCTCGGTCGAGGTGGCCGCTTGACCGTACCGCTCACGAAGGATTTCGTCGCGGCGGTTCGGAACGCGGGCGACATCGTTCGCCTCGTCGGCGACTACGTACCGCTCAAGCAGGGCGGGGCTCGACTCAAGGGACTTTGCCCCTTCCATCACGAGAAGACCCCGTCCTTCTCGGTCGACCCTCAGTTACAGCTCTTCTACTGTTTCGGATGCCAGACAGGGGGCGATTCGTTCAAATTCATCATGCTCTATGAGAAGTTGAGCTTTGCGGAGGCCGTGGAGTTCCTCGCTCGCCGCTGGGGGGTGCCGCTGCCGAAGGCTGCGGCGCGTCCGGAGCACGATGCGCGGGAGCGCCTCCTGCTCATGAACGAAATGGCCGCGACCCATTACCGGATGTGCTTGACCGAGCCGCAGGGCCGGATTGCGGCCGACTACCTCGTGAAGCGAGGCGTCGGAGAGGAGACCTCACAGCGGTTCGGCCTCGGCTATGCGCCCGATTCTTGGGAGAGCCTGACCCAGCTCCTGGGGGCGCGCGGTTTTGCGCCCGCGGAGATGCAAGAGGCCGGGCTCACCGTGAGGAGGAAGGACGGTACCGGACAGTACGACCGGTTCCGGCACCGCCTGGTCTTCCCGATCCGCGATGCCGCCGGCCGCGTCGTGGCGTTCGGGGGCAGGGCGTTGGGCGATTCCGAGCCGAAATACCTCAACTCTCCCGAGACGCCCACGTATGTGAAGGGTGACAACCTCTACGGGCTCGACGTCGCCAAGGAGGCGATCCGCCGGGAAGGGTTCGCCATCCTGGTCGAGGGGTACCTGGACTTGATCGTGCTGCATCAGGCGGGATTCGACAACGCGGTCGCCTCGCTGGGCACGGCCCTCACGACGTCCCAGGTTCGGCTGCTGTCCCGCTTCTCCGAGCGGATCGTCGTCAGCTACGACGGAGACCCGGCCGGAAGGAACGCCGCCTCAAAGTCGATCGACCTCCTTCTCGAGCGCGGATTCGAGGTCCGCGTTGCCGAGATCCCCGGCGGCCGCGATCCCGACGAGTTCGTCCGCCAGGAGGGCGCCGGCGCCTATGAGACGCTCGTACGCGGGGCGGCCGGCTTCATCGAGTTCCTGCTCAAGAAAGAGATCACGGGACGCGACCTCGACCGCCCCGGCGAGAGGGTCGCGGTCATCAACGCGCTCCTTCCCCGGCTCGCCCACCTACCTCACGCCGTCGAGCGTGCCGCATGGGCGGGGCGGCTCGCGGAAGCGCTCAACCTCGACGACGATCTCGTCCTCCACGAGCTGCGCAGCGCGCTCAAGGCGGCCAAGCCCTCGATCCGCCAGCGGGCCGGCGAGGACGATCCGGTGCGCGACGTCGAGGCGCGCCTGGTCGCGGTGCTGCTCGGGAGCGAGGAGGCCCGCCGGCACGCGCGGGCGGCCATCGGCTCGCACGAGCTCGACGGGACGCGCGTCGGCGTCATCGTCCGGGCCATCCTGTCCTGCGAGGAAGGAGGCGGCGCGATACCCGCCGCCTCGTTCGTCGACGCTCTGGACAACGACGAGGATCGCGCCCTGCTGACGAGGATCGCCTTCAGGGACGAGCCCCCGGGCGGCCCCGAGGCGGTCGACGGATGCCTGGAAATGTTGAACCATGCACGCTGGAGGCGGGAAAGCCACGATGTCGCCCGCGCGGTTCCGTCCCAGGACCGCGACGAGCAAACGGACCGGCTGAACCGTTTGATGGAGCTGGGTCGGCGCATGGATGCGCCGCACCGGACTCCCACGCTCGAGAACTGAACGCACCGCTCGAACGTCGAGGACACATGAGCAAGAAGAAGCGAGACCACACCTCAGGAGTCGAAACCAAGTACGAGGAAGTGCGGCAACTCCTGGCCGTCGGCAAGGAGCGCGGGTTTCTCGCCTATGACGAGATCAACGAGACGCTCCCCGACGAGATCTCCTCATCCACAGAGGAGATCGAAGAGTTCTTCTCGCTGCTGGAGGCGCACGGCGTCGCGGTCGTGGACACCGATGCACGGGAGCAGCTCGGTCCCAGCGCGACCGCGGCCTCCGCGAAAGACGCGCCCAAGGACGAGAAGGACGAGGACGGCAAAGAGGGCACGGTCACGGGCCCGCTCGAAAAGACGAACGATCCGGTCCGGATGTACCTCCGCGAGATGGGCACGGTTCCGCTCCTGACCCGCGAGGGCGAGGTGCGGATCGCGCGGCGCATCGAGCGTGGGGAGAGGCGGGTGATGAACGCTCTCGCCCGCAGCGCCTGGGTGCACGACGAGCTCCGCCAGATCGGCGAGCGGATCAAGAAGGGTCAGATCTCCGCGAACGTCTTCGCCGGAGGCGACGAGGAAGAATCCCAGGACAAGGCCGCCAAGAAGCTCGAGCGGGCCAAGCTGGTCATTCAGCGTCTCAACAAGAAGCTCACCCAGCTCGAGCTCGCCACGAATAAGATGGGAGCGCTCAAGGCCGGCGGGCGGGCCTGGAAGAACGCACGCTTCAAGGCGATGCGGCAGCAGGTGCGCGTCGCCCTCGAGTTCCGCCAGCTCAACCTGGTTCCGTCGCAGATCGACAACCTGGCCAAGACGGTGCGCGACTCGGACCACAAGATCAAGCGGCACGAGCGCTCGATCACCGACCTCAAGGAAAAGATCAAGTCGTTCCGCGACCCCTCGCTCAAGCGGGAGGTCGCCCGGAAGATCGACGGCCTGCGGGGCGACATCAAGTCGATCGAGCAGGAAATGATGGCCGGCAAGATCGAGCTTCACCAGGTCGCGCTGGTCGTCAACCGCGGGCTGCGCGAGGCGAAGAAGGCGAAGAGCGAGCTCGTCGAGGCGAACCTCCGCCTCGTCGTCTCGATTGCGAAGAAGTACACGAACCGCGGGCTGCAGTTCCTCGACCTGATCCAGGAGGGGAACATCGGGCTCATGAAGGCGGTGGACAAATTCGAGTACCGCCGCGGCTACAAGTTCTCCACCTACGCGACGTGGTGGATCCGTCAGGCCATCACGCGCGCGATCGCCGACCAGGCCCGCACGATCCGCATCCCGGTGCACATGATCGAGACCATCAACAAGCTGATCCGGACCGCGCGATCACTCGTCCAGGAGTACGGGCGCGAGCCCACGCCCGAGGAGATCGCGAAGAAGATGGGCATCCCGGTCATGAAGGTCCGCAAGGTGCTCAAGATCGCGCAGGAGCCGATCTCGCTCGAGACGCCCATCGGCGAGGAGGAGGACAGTCACCTCAAGGATTTTATCGAAGACCGGAGCGCCGTCTCCCCGGTCGACGCGGCGATCCAACTGGACCTGAGATCGCAGACGCAGACGGTCCTGAAGACGCTGACCCCCCGCGAGGAGAAGGTCCTGAAGATGCGGTTTGGCGTCGGAGACGGCAGTGAGCACACGCTCGAGGAAGTCGGTCAGTCGTTCGCGGTGACTCGCGAGCGCATCCGTCAGATCGAATCGAAAGCACTCCGCAAGCTCCGGCACCCCTCGCGCAGCAAGGTCTTGCGCGTGTTCCTGGAGCGAGCCGGGACCACCTAGCCGCGACCGAAGGGCCCTCCCCCAAACCGGGGAGGGCCCTAGCCGTCGTGGCCCTCGCACCTCGCTGCGAGGACCAGGTTGAACAAGATCGGCACAGGCTTGAGAAGTAACCGGCATTCTCGGCGCCGGATCTCAGCAAACTTTTGATTGACGGCTATGGGTTTCCCCGTAGGTTTCCTGTTGCGGTGGGTCGGGGCCGAAGCGGGTTCCTTTGAATCAAGCGCTCTGGAGAGGGTTCCGTGTCGTCCGGACACGTGTAGCTCTCAGTGCTTTCGTTTCTTCATCCGTTAACGCACCGGGGCGCGCAGAGAGCGAGGCTGCCATGAGCAGATTCCGACGACTGGTAACGGCGTATGGCTTCGGGACGCTGATGGCATTCCTGCTGGCTCCCTCCGCGAGCGCGCAGGTCATCGCCTCCGACAATTTCAATCGCGCCGACGAGGCCCCGTTCTCGATCACCGGAAACTGGGGACGCGTCATCGCGGGCAACTACGACGGCGTCTCCCATCTCGTGAACAACCACGTGACCGGCGTCTCGAACGAAGGGATCTACTACTGGACGGGTGCTGGGACGTTTGATCCCACCCGGCAGTTCGCGCGACAGAAGGTCGTGTCGAATGCCGGCGAGATCGGCCTCGTTCTCCTCGGCGGGACCGATCAGGCGATCATGGTCGCGTGGGGCCCCCCGGGGCTCAACAACACCGTCTACATTTACTGGTACTCCGAAGGACAGGACCGCGGGCAGCTCACGACCGGACCCTCGAGCCTCAGCAACGGCGACATCATCGAGGCCGTCCTCGACGGCGGCGTCATCTACGCGAAGGTCAACGGCGTCACGGTCAAGAGCGTCGCCAACACGACGACGCTCACGTCCGGAGTGCCGGGGTTCATCACGTACCTCAACCCCGGCCTGCCGGCGCAGGTGGGCATGCTCGACGACTGGGAGGCCGGGACGCCGGCCTCGTACTCGATCAGCGGGACGGTCACGGAAGACGCCGCCGGGCTGAGCGGCGTCCTCGTCACCGCGAGCGGCGGCTTTGCCGGAAGCGCGACGACGAACGGGAACGGGGACTACACGATCCCCGGTGTGCCCGGGAGCGCGGTGTCGGTGGTCCTCACGCCCACCCTCGCCGGACACACGATGACCCCGACGACCCGAACCGTGCCGGGGCCCCTGGCCGCCGACGTGACGGGGCAGGATTTCACGAGCGAGGCCATCACCGGTGCCACGCTCACGATCAACGCGACCCACGGCACCGTGATCAAGAATCCCGACCAGCCGAGTTACACCATCGGCACGGTCGTCACGCTCACGCCGGCGCCGAACGCCGGGTACTCGTTCGCGAGCTGGAGCGGGGACGTGCCGGTCGGGGATGAGACGGACAACCCGCTCCAGGTCACGATGAACCAGAACCGGGTCATCACGGCGAACTTCCTGGCGGATGGGCTGGTCGCGGCGGACGACTTCAACCGTGCAAACGAGACGCCCCTCGCCGTCGGCGGCAACTGGCAGCAGTCTCTCGGCGGCAGCTTCGTCAACCTGAGCGGGAACCAAGTGGCCGGCGCCTCGGGAGACGCGGTCTACTTCTGGAACGGTCCCGGCACCTTCAGCAACACGCGCCAGTTCGCGCGCGCCACGGTCGTTCAACCGAGCGGCCAGGTCGGCATGGTGCTGCTCGGCGGGCCGGGCCAAGCGTTCGTCGTCGCGTGGGGCAGCGGCAGGATCTTCTTCTACTGGTACTCGGGCGGCGGCTATCAGAGCGAGCTCGCGAACGTCGCTTCGCCGCTCCAGGCCGGGGACGAGATCGAGGCCGTCCTCGATCAGGGGCGGATCTTCGCCAAGCGAAACGGCGTCGTCGTGCACAGCGTTGCCAACACCACGAGCCTCACCTCGGGGAAGCCGGGCTTCGAGACGTACCTCTCCGGCGCGATCTTCGACAACTGGGAGGCGGGCACACCGCCCACGTTCTCGATCAGCGGGACGATCACCGAGAACGCCGCAGGCCTGAGCGGCGCGACGGTGACCGCGAGCGGGAGCTTCACCGGGAGCACGACGACGGACGCCAACGGCGCGTTCACGCTCTCCTCGGTGCCGTTCGGCGCGACGTCGGTCGTCCTGACGCCGACACTGATCGGTCACGCGATGAGCCCCCCGAGCCGGACGGTTGTCGGCCCGCTGACCGCGAACGTGACGGGCCAGGACTTCACGAGCTCGCTCAGCTCCGGCTTCGTCCTGACCGTCAACGCCACGCATGGAAGCGTGATCAAGAACCCCGACCTGCCGATCTACGACTCGGGGACGGTCGTGACCCTGACACCCGTCCCCAGCGGCGGGTACGGGTTCGTGGGCTGGAGCGGCGACGTTCCCCTGGGAGACGAGCTCGACAACCCGCTGCAGGTCACGATGAGCCAGGACCGGACCATCACCGCCAACTTCCTGGCGGAGGGGGTGCTGGCCGCGGATGACTTCAACCGAGCCAACGAGGTTCCCCTCACCGTGGGAGGGAACTGGCTGCAGCCCTTCGGCGGCGGATCCGCGAATCTGACGGGTCAGCAGGTCGCGGGGGCCTCCAACGAGGCGGTCTACTACTGGAACGGCCCCGGCAGCTTCAGCAGCACGCGTCAATTCGCCCGAGCGACGGTCGTGGATGCGGGCGGACAGGTCGGCATGGTCCTGCTCGGCTCGGCCGGGCGCGCGATCGTCGTCGGGTGGAGCGGCGGGAACCTCTTCGTCTACTGGTACCTGAACAATTCGAACCAGGGCCAGCTCGCGAACATCGCGTCGCCGCTTCAGGACGGGGACGAGATCGAGGCCGTGCTGGATCAGGGCAGGATCTACGCGAAGCGCAACGGCGTCGTCGTCCTCACCGTGCAGAACACCACGAGCCTGACGTCGGGCGCGCCGGGCTTCGAGACGTTCCTGACCGGCGCGATCATCGACGATTGGTCGGGCGGCACCCCGCCTACTCAGACGATCAGCGGCACCATCACCGAGAACGCGGTCGGAGTCAGCGGCGTGACCGTGACCGCGAGCGGCGGGTTCAGCGGTAGCACGACCACGAACGGCAGCGGCGCGTACGCGCTCTCCGGCGTGCCGTTCGGCGTCAGCTCGGTCGTCGTCACCCCGTCGCTTGCCGGTTACGTGATGACGCCGCTGTCACGGACCGTGAACGGTCCGCTGACCGGCGACGTCGCGGGCCAGGACTTCACCGCGGCGCCCACCTCCGGCGCGATCCTGACGATCAACGCCGTGCACGGAACCGTCACGCGGAACCCCGACCTGGCGTCCTACCCGTTCGGATCGGACGTCACGCTGACCCCGGTACCCGACCCCGGGTACCGCTTCGTCACGTGGAGCGGCGACGTTCCCCCCGGAGACGAGGTCGACAACCCGCTCGTCCTCACGATGGACCAGCACAAGACGATCTCGGCGGTGTTCGTCTCCAACGACGCGTTGGCGTGGGACACCTTCAACCGGCCGAACGAGACACCCGTGGGCGTGGGCGGAAACTGGGTGAAGCCGATCGGCGGCGGATTCTCCAATCTGACCAACCAGCAGATCGTCGGCAACGGAGCGAACGACTCGCTCTACAACTGGCAGGGAGCGGGCAGCTTCAACGGGACGCGGCAGTTCGCGCGGAGCACCGTGACCCAGGCGGGAGGCCAGGTCGGCCTCGTGCTGCTGGGCTCGCCGGGTCAGGCGATCGTCGTGGCCTGGAACGCCGGCACTCTCTACATCTACTGGTACACGTCGGGGATCATCCAGGGCAATCTGACGACTGCGTCCTCGACGGTCCAAAACGGCGACCGGATCGAGGCCCTCCTCGACAACGGCATCGTCTACGCGAAGAAAAACGGCACGGTGGTCACGAGCGTCGCCAACACGACGTCCATCGTGTCGGGCCGTCCCGGGTTCGAGACGTTCCAGTCGGGCGGGGCCTTCGACGACTGGGAGGCCGGCCCCACGCCGAACGATTGCTCGGGCCAGCCCGACGGAACCCCGTGCGTCGACGGCGACAACGCCTGCACGACGGGCGACACGTGTCAGGCCGGGGTGTGCGTGGGCACGCCTGTCATCTGCGATGACGGCAATACGTGCACCGTCGACAGCTGCACGCCGGGCGTGGGCTGCCAGTCCGTGCCCGGCAACGCCGGCGCCGTTTGCCGCGTCTCGGCAGGGCAGTGCGACGTCGCCGAGACCTGCACCGGATCCTCGAGCACCTGCCCGGCAGACGCCTTCGCGTCGAGCGCGACGGTTTGCACCGGCGGCTCCGAAGGCGGCGCGTGCGATCTGACCGATCATTGCAGCGGGACTTCGAACACGTGCGTCGACGGGTTCCAGACCGGCTCGTTCACGTGCCGGCCCGCGATCGACGGCTGCGACGTCGCCGAGACCTGCACCGGATCGTCGGGGACGTGTCCGGCGGACAACCAGTCACCTCTCCTCGGCGCGGCGTGTGACGGCGCGGATTCCGACCTGTGCGCCGAAGGGGTCAACATCTGCGTGGCGGGGGCGATCGCCTGCGACGACACCAGCGGCGACAACCTCGACATCTGCAATGGTGCCAACGACGATTGCGATCCGGCCTCCGCCGACGGATCCGAGGATCCGGGGGCCGGGGTGGCCTGCGACGGTGCCGACGGCGACCTCTGCAACGAAGGCATCACGGTGTGCACCGCGGGCGCGCTCGCGTGCAACGACACCACGGGCGACAACCTCGACGTGTGCAACGGCGCGGACGACGACTGTGACCCCGCCTCCGCCGACGGCGCCGAGGATCCTGCGGTCGGCGTCGCCTGCGACGGAACGGATTCCGATCTGTGCAACGAGGGGATCGCGACCTGCACCGCCGGGTCGATCGTCTGCAGCGACATCACCGGGAGCACCGTCGACCTGTGCAACGGCGTGGACGACGACTGCGACCCGGCTTCGGCCGACGGGGCGGAGGATGCCGGCGTAGGCATCGCCTGCGACGGACCGGATTCCGACCTGTGCGCCGAAGGCATCACCACCTGCGCCTCCGGCGCGATCGCGTGCGGCGACGCCACCGGAGACAACATCGAGACCTGCAACGGCCTCGACGACGATTGTGACGGCGCGACCGACGAGAACGGCGCCGCCCTGTGCAACGACGGCAACGCCTGCACGATCGACGCGTGCAGCGGCGGGACGTGCGCCTACGCCGCCAGCGGCACGTGCGGTGTCGGCGGCACGGTCCTCTACTATCGCGATTTCACCGGCGACGGATCCGAGCCCAGCGTCAAGCCCGTCGCCAACGTCGGCCTCGATTGGACCCAGGACGCCGTCGCCGATGCCACCACCGCGGCCTCGGGGACGTACACCTCGAGCGGCCTGTTCGGCAACGTCCTCCTGACGACCGTCGCCAAGCTCGGAAGCCCACGCGCCTCGGATCACAACGGCGCCATCACGGGCACGGACGCCGCGCAGATCGCGCGCAGCGCCGTGGGGCTCGTGACGCTGTCCGCGAATCAGCGCATCGCCGGCGACGTCACCGGAGACGGTACGATCAGCGCGCTCGACGCGTCGCAGGTCGCCCGGTTCGCCACGCTGCTGGTCAATCACTTCGACGTCGCCACGGCGACGGGCTCGGACTGGAAGTTCGTGAGGTGCGATGCGTACGCGTTCCCCGGCGATCCGGGGTGCGGCACGCCGTCCTACAACTTCACGCCGATCTCGCAGGCCGAGAGCGGCAAGAACTTCTACGCCATCCTCTATGGGGACGTGACCGGCAACTGGGCGCCGGCCGCTCCTCTCACCGCGACCGCAGACGAGGAGGGCGAGGGTCTCGCCGACGATCCGGCCGTCCCGCGCGCCGCGGCCACGCGGCTCGTGACGGGCAGTGAGGGGTTCGGCACGGAGGTCGTCCGGGATCCGTTGGCCCCGGCGGCCGTGATCTCGATCGACGCCCTGACGCTCCCGCTGCGACCGGGGGAGCGCCGGCAGCTGGCGATCCGGATCGCGGGCGCCGACGGGATCCTCGGGCTCGATCTGAGTCTCAAGTACGACCGGTCGCGCCTGGCGATCGTCGGCGTGGAGCCGGCGGGAATCGCGATGGGCTGGGGCGTCGCGCACCTCGCCCAGGCCGGCACGCATCGGATCTCGGCGTACGGAGTCTCCCCCCTCGCCGGCGACGGTGCCGTCTTGAACGTGACCGTGGAGGCTCGCGCCGGCACGGGTCGGGACACTCAGCTCGAATTGAGCGCGGCCGCGAACGAAGGGGCGATCCCGCTTCGCGTGCAACAGAGGAACAAGGCGCCCCGAAGGCAACGGTGAGAATGACGGTGCCGACGATGCGCATGCTGAGCCGAGCGATCGGTTGCGGAGCCTTGCTCTCGGCGCTCGGCTTTTCGGGGAGTCTCGCGCAGGAAGGATTCCTCGACCCGCCGACGACGGTGCTGAGCATGCCCGATACCGCCGGGGCGCCGGGGGCGGTCATCGAGGTCCCGATCACCGCGGTGCCGGCCGACGGCATCCTCGGCGTCGACATGACGATCACCTACGACCCCGCGGTCCTCACCGCGCAGGACGTGCTGGTGACGGGCATCGCAGCTTCGCAGGGGTTTGCCATCGTCCGGAATCTCAACACGCCGGGCACGATCGTCATGTCGATGTACGCCACGCAGAATCCATTGACGGGGTCCGGAGAGATCGCCCGCATCCGCTTCCGGGTGATCGGCGGCGTGGCCGCCACCTCCCCGCTCGTGTTCAACCAGGCCGCCATCAACGAGGGCCTGATTCCGCGATCGACCGACGACGGGCTCTTCACCGCCGCTCCTACGATTCTGAGCATGCCGGACAGCGCCCAGGGCGGGTCGGGGGCGATCGTCGAGGTCCCGATGTCCGTGAGTCCCGGCAACGGGATCCTCGGGGTCGATCTGACCATCACCTACAACCCCGCCGTGCTGAGCGCTCAGGACGTGACGGTGTCCGGGATCGGAGCGGCCGCGGGGTTCGCACTGGCGAAGAACCTCACCACCCCCGGGGTCATCGTGGTTTCGACCTACGCCACCGGAGACCTGATGAACGGGTCCGGTGAGTTCCTTCGCATTCACTTCCTCGTCACCGGGAGTCCCGGCGACACGTCGAGCTTGACGTTCGCCAGCGCCTCGATCAACGAAGGTCAGATCGCGCCCACGATCGACCACGGCCTGTTCTCCGTCACCTGCGCCGGCGCCTCGGACGGCACCGCGTGCAGCGACGGGAACGCTTGCACGCAGACGGATACGTGTCAGGCGGGCGTGTGCACGGGCGCGACGCCCGTGGTGTGCGCCGCCAACGCGTGTCAGGACCCGGGAACGTGCAACCCGTCCACCGGGATCTGCTCGGCGCCGGTATCCAAGCCCGACGGCACCTTCTGCGGGGATGCGGGAACCGAGTGCACCAACCAGGACACCTGCCTCTCCGGGGCGTGCCAGGACAACGGGTTCCAGGCCGCGGGAACGGCGTGCGGCAGCTCGGCGTCCGGGGCGTGCGACGCCGCGGATTCCTGCAACGGGACCGGTGTCTGCCAGGTCAACCACGTCGCCGACGGGACGAGCTGCGGCAACGCGGGGACCGCGTGCACGAACCAGGACACGTGCCTTTCCGGCGCCTGCCAGGACAACGGGTTCCAGCCCGCGGGCACCGCGTGCGGCACGCCGGCGACGGGCGCCTGCGATGCCGCGGACACGTGCAACGGTTCGGGTGTCTGCCAGGACAACCACGCTGCCGTCGGGACGAGCTGCGGCGACGAGGGGACCGCGTGCACGAATCAGGACACGTGTCTTTCCGGGGCATGCCAGGACAACGGGTTCCAGCCCGCCGGAACGTCCTGCGGCAATCCGGCGCTCACGCAGTGCACGGTTCCCGACACGTGCAGCGGCAGCGGCTCGTGCCTTGCGAACAATCTCCCCGACGGGACGAGCTGCGGGGACACCGGGACTCAGTGCGTGAGCCAGGACGCATGCCTGGCCGGGGCGTGCCACGACAACGGAATCAGGCCGAACGGCACCTCGTGTGACGACGGCAATGTCGCGACCTGCTCGGACGTCTGCGCGATCGGCACCTGCGCGGGCACGTTCGTCGCCGAGCCTGCCGAGATCGACGACAGTCTTAGGGTCGCCAAGGGCCTCGCCGGGTCCGAGATCACCTGGAGCGATCCTCCCGGTCCGTTCAACGTGTACCGCGGTGTGCGGGGATCCGGGGCACCGTGGCTCTACGACCAGACGTGCCTCTACCACGCCACCTCCGAGACCACCGTCAACGACCCCGGCAATCCTCCGCCCGGGACGCTCTACTACTACGTGGTCTCGAGGGAGAGCGCGTGCCGGGAGTCGATCCTCGCCGAGGACAGCGAGGACGTCGCCATCCCCAACGCCAGCTCGTGCTCGGGCACCCCGGCCGATGCCGACGCCGACGGGATCGCCAACGCGAGCGACAACTGCCCGACGGTCGCCAATACCACGCAGTCCGACACGGACCTCGACACCGTTGGAGATGCCTGCGACAACTGTCGCAAGACGCCCAACCCCGGCCAGCAGGACGGGAACGGCAACGGGATCGGGGACGCCTGCATCACCGCCCGCGTGGGGGCCTGGACGACGGGGCTCACGCACACGGCCGGGGCGGGGATCGATCGGCTCCTGGTGCTCATGGTCGCCCACGCGAGCAATTCCGACGTGCTCGTCAACGCGGTCACGTACGGCGGGCAGGCGCTGACGAGGATCAACGGCGGGGTCGCGGGGTCGACGAAGACCGTGCGGATGGAGCTCTGGTACCTCCGCGAGGCCGGGATAGCCGCGGCAACCAACGGGACCTTCGTCGTGACGTACGGAAGCGGGAACATCCAGGCCCAGCACTACGCCGCCGCGACCTTCCGGAACGTCGATCAGATCGCCCCGATCCTCGACAGCAGGGTCAACGTGACGAACTCATCGACCCCCAACCCGTTCCCAACACCGGTGACGGTGACCTCCGACGGCATGGCGGCCGCCGCCGCCATCAGCGGCAACACGGGCTTGTTCACGTGGGGGAACGGGTGGACCGAGGGGATCGACCAGAGCTTCGGCGGCTCCAACAGTTCGACCGCGGATCACCCGTCCGCCGCCAGCGGCACCGACACGGCCGCTGCGACCCACGACCACCAGAACTTCCTTGCGATCGTCGCCGCGTCCCTGAAAGTCTCCAGGTAGATCACGAAGACGAACCGCCTCGCGACCTGCCTCGTCGTCGGCGCCGCCGTCTTCGGATCGGCTCGCGTCGGCGCCGCGACCCTCAGCCTCCCGGACACCGCGGTGGGAGCTACGGGAACCCTCGTCGACGTGCCGATCTCGGTGACCCCGGGCGACGGCATCCTGGGCATCGACATGACGATCACCTACGACCCGGCCGTGCTGCAGGCGCAGAACGTGACCGTGTCGGGGATCGCCGCGTCTCAGGCGTTCGCCCTGGCCCGGAATCTCACCACGCCGGGGGTGATCGTGGTCACGGAGTACGGGATGCAGAACCCGCTCGTCGGATCGGGGGAGATCGCGAAGATCCGGTTTCTCGTCAACGGGTCCCCGGGGGCGACCTCCGCGCTGACCTTCACGAGTGCGTCCATCAACGAGCACACGGTTCCCGCCGAGATCGACGACGGCTTGTTCAGCATCACATGCGCGGGGGCGACGAATGGAGCGTCGTGCAACGACGGCAACCCGTGCACAGGGGGCGACGCCTGTCAGGGGGGCGTGTGCGCCGGTGTGGCGATCCAGGTTCCTCACGAGATCGCAGGCGTCACGTTCGGGGCCGACCACGCGACGATCACCTGGAGCTCCGCAGCTTCTGCGGGCCCGGGGACGGTCCACGACGTGATCCGTGGAATCGGGACCCAGCTCCCGGTGGGCTCGGGCGCGGGCGAGAGCTGTTTGGTGCCTGGAAGCGCCGCCGCCACCGCATCGGATACCGCGACCCCGCCGGCGGGGGGCCTCTACTGGTACCTGGTCCGCGGCAGGAACGGGTGCGGCAACGGAACGTACGGGTTCCGCAGGATCGCCGGGGTTCCGGGACCGGAGCGCACGAGCGCCGTCTGCCCCTGAGGCCTACCGTCCTCTCCAGGCCGAAAGCGCCAGAGCGAGCCAGCCCGCGATGAGGCACAGTCCGCCGAGGGGCGTCACCGCGCCCCACGCGCGGACCCCGGAGAGCACGAGCGCGTAGAGGCTCCCCGAGAAGATCACGATCCCGACGAGGAACAGCCAGCCGGCCGCAGCCGCGGGGGGGCCGGGCCAGCGCTCGGCCGCCCATGCGGTCGCGAGCAGAGCCAGCGCGTGGACGAGTTGATAGCGCGCGGCCGTCTCCCAGACTTCGAGGAGCTCCGGGCCGACGCGAGCCTTCAACCCGTGGGCGCCGAACGCGCCGAGGACCACGCCCAATGCGCCCGCGATCGCGCCGACGATGAACCAGCGTGGGCCCATGGGGCATTGAGCCTATCATCTCGCCGTGCGCGCATGCGGGAGCGTCCTTGCGATCGTCGTCGCGGCCCTGGCGGCCCGCGCGGGGACGCTCGAGGACATGGACCTGCGCCGCAACGTGGAGCTCGCGATCCGGGGCTCGGTGCCCACCGCCAACCTTCATCTGAAGGTCGAAGTCAAAGACGGGATCGTCGTGCCGGAGGGGATCGTCCATGATCTCCTCCAAGCCGACGCGGTCGTCGAGAGCGCCGGGACGATCAAGGGCGTGCGCAGCGTGGATCGATCCCGGCTCCGTTTCGACTACGACACGCCACCGGACGAGGCGATCGCGGGGCGCATCATCCGGACGATCGCGGAGGTGCAGCATCTGGCCACATCGTCGATCCGCCTGGACGTTCAAAAGGGCGTGGTGACCCTCGAAGGCGAAATCGCGAGGGCGGCGTACCGGGGGGAGCTTCGACGGATGTGCGGGAGCGTGGAGGGGGTCGTCGAGGTCGTCGACCGGCTGCTCAGCCCGGAGGCGCCCGACGCGTCGATCCGGCGCTCCCTCGACGGCGTGTTCGGAAAGCGGGTTCAGCCGAGGTTTGCCGGGAGCGTCGAGACGCAAGTCGATCACGGCGCGGTGGTGCTCTCCGGCCGCGTGCCGCGGCTGAGGGATCGCGACCTCGCGATCCGCACCGCCTGGTCGATCGACGGCGTGAGAATCGTCGTGGACGATCTGAGCATCGAGGCGGTCTCGCACGTCAACGTCGTGCGCCCGTGAGGTGTCTCGTCCGGGCGCTCGTCGCCGCCGCGTGGCTCGTTCTCCTCGCGGCGCCGTCGCTGGCCGCCCCTCCGCCATCCCCCGAAGAGGCGCCGCACGGAATCGCGAACCAGGCGGCCGACCCGTCGATGCGGGCGCGTGCGGGTTCCGACACGGGGCCGGTCGACGTTCCCGAGCCTTCGGCGAAAGCTCTCCGGTACGCGCGCGGCGGGAACGTCCTCTGGGCGATCGACATGATCTGGGGGCTCGCGGTCCCGGCTCTCATCCTGTTCACGGGTTTTTCCGCGCGCCTGCGCGACGTCGCGCGCCGGATCGGCCGCAATTGGTTCGGGACGATCGTCGTGTACTTCGCGATGTTCATGGTCGTCACGTTCGTCGTCGGGCTCCCGCTGTCGTACGTCGCGGGCTTCGCACGGCCGCACGCCTACGGGCTCTCGAACCAGACGATGTCGAAGTGGCTCGGGGACGAGATGAAGGGACTGGGGGTCTCGCTCGTCGCCGGCTCGCTCCTGCTGTGGGTCCCCTACGCGCTCGTCAAGAGGAGCCCGACGCGGTGGTGGCTGTGGACGAGCCTCGTCGCGATTCCGATCGCGGCGTTTTTCATCCTCATCGCGCCGATCGTCATCGATCCCCTGTTCAATTCCTTCGGCCCGATGAAGGACCGCGTCCTCGAGCGACGGATCCTCGACCTGGCGGCCCGGGCGGGGATCGAGGGGGCGCGGGTGTTCGAGGTCGACAAGAGCGTGGACACGAACACGGTGAACGCCTACGTGACCGGGTTCGGCGGATCCAAGCGGATCGTCCTGTGGGACACGACGATCCGGAAGCTCGAGCCCGACGAGCTCCTGTTCGTCATGGGCCACGAGATGGGCCACTACGTGCTGGGCCACATCGTCAAGTCGATCCTCTTCTCGTCGCTGCTCATCCTGCTGACGCTGTACGCGGCCTACCGGCTTCAGGCCCGCCTGATCGCCCGGTACAACGCACGCTTCGGGTTCACGGCGTTGTCGGACGTGGCGTCCCTGCCGCTGATCCTCCTGCTCGTGGGCGTGCTGACGCTCGTCATCACGCCCGTCGCCAACGCGTACTCGCGGTGGCAGGAGCACGAGGCGGACCGCTTCGGCCTGGAAATCACCCGCGATAACCACGCCGCCGCGACGGCGTTCGTGAAGCTGCAGGAGGAGAACCTGTCGCTGCCCCGCCGCGGGCTCTTCTACAAGCTGTGGCGCGCGAGTCATCCGCTCCTGGGCGAGCGGATCGAGTTCAGCAACACGTACCGGCCGTGGGAATCCGGCGAGCCGGGAAAGTACGACCGCCTGTTCCGATAATGGGGTCTGACCCCATTACGTCTTCAGGGTGAACGGGTTGAAGTCGGTATCGCGGTCGAAGTAGTCCTCGTGCTCGACGCGCTTGAGCCAGCCCACGATCCTGTAGGTCAAAGGCGTCGCGAGCGCCTCCCATCCCACCTTGATCGCGTAGTTCGTGACCATCACGGTGAGGAGCTGGCTTCGAGGCCAGCTCCCGAGAAACGCCACCGGGTAGAAGATGAGCGAATCGACTCCTTCGCCCACGATCGTGGAGCCGATCGTCCGAAGGTAGAGGCTCTTCCCCTCCGACCGGACCTTCATCTTCGCGAGGACGAACGAGTTGCACAGCTCGCCGGCCCAGAACGCCACCAGCGACGCGAGCACGATGCGCCAGGTCGATCCGAACACGGTCTCGTACGCCGCCTGGTGGCCCCATCCCGGCGCGGGAGGAAACCACACGACGACCGACGCCATGAACGAGGCGAACGCGAGCGCCGCGAACCCCGCCCACACGACCTTCCGGGCTCGCGCGTAGCCGTACACCTCGGTGAGCACGTCGCCGAAAATGTAGGAAATTGGAAAGAACAACACCCCGGCGCCGAAGGTGAGCGGCCCGACCCTCGCGACCTTCCCCGGGCCGATCAGGTTGGCGCAAAGGAGGACCGTCACGAAGGCGGCCATGACGAGGTCGTAGTAGCGATAGCGCCGGCCGGGCGAATTCATGAGCCGCTCACTCTACACGGGTCCTATGGGCGTACACTCCGCGGAACGCGGGAGGCCGTCATGACCGATCGAGTGCTCGTGCGCTATCTGGGAGCCTGCAGCCTCGTGCTCGCCCTGGCCGGCGGGGACATCCACGGCGGCTGAAGCCCGGCAGGATGCGGCTCGGGGAGCCGCGCGACGCTGTCGACCGATGGGATGAGGAAGCAGACGGATCCGCTCCTCGCCGAGTTCATCGACTTCATGCCGCACTACGGCATGCTTCCCGACCTTTCCTCCGAAGAGGTCGAGCAATGGCTCGCGTGGGGACGTGAGGGGGGGAAGCGCCTGCGGGCGGGGGATGCTCCCGGTGCCGAGGCGGCCTACCGCGCGCAGCTTGCCATTTACAGCGTGAGCCCCGAGCCGTTTCTCGCGCTGGCGTCGCTCCACGCGTCGCAGCACCACGACAAGCAGGCCCTCGTGGAGCTTCGAGCCGCCGTCGCGCGCGGCTTCGCCGACCTGCAGCGCTTCGCGCGGGCGGAGGCGGCGACGACGCTTCGCAAGAGCATGGACTTGCTCGCGCTCGAGGACGCGATCCCCATGCTGAAGAAAGCGGAAGACGACTGGGCCGGGTGGGAAGCGTTCCAGGCCGACACCGCTCCCCCGAGTCTCACCGAGGCCCTGCAGATCCACGGGAAGCTCCACGAGCGCGTGGCGCTTATGGCGCCGGTGCTCGGACCGCGGCAGGTCGGGCTCTGGAAGCGCGTGATCGATCGATCGACCGCGGCGCAGCTCGAGACCTACGTCATCAAGAAGAAGGACGCTCCGGACCTCGACGACGCGCTCACCCGGCTGATGGCGATCTACGCGGACGGGGCGACACTGCGATGGGAAGTGCTCCCGGCCGCGGTCGCGCAGCGCCTCTCCTCGGTCTCCAGCAAGGTCCTCGCGCGGGGGGCCGACCATCCGCTCCGGCCTGGAGCGCTCGCGTGCAGCTCGGTCGCGCAGAACGCGAATCGCGACGCCAAGCGCCTTCTGAAGACGGCATCCGCGGATTGGATCGAGAAGTCCCTCGGCGAGGTTCTTGCCCGCTATCCCGAGTCCCCGTTCTCGGCGATCGCGGTCACGGGACTCGTCCGCACGCAGGCCGAGGTCGGCCGGATGGACCGCGCCGCCGCCGCCTACGACCGCTTCCGCGCGGCGCACGGTGACGACGGCGAGCTGCTGGCGCGCGTCCGGGACGATCTGGGCGAGCTGGCGCTGCGCGCCGGCGGGCTCCCCGCGTTCCGCGCGACGACCCTCGACGGCGGGGTCGTGACCCCCGAGTCGTTGCGCGGCAAGGTGACCGTCCTCGACTTCTGGGCGACTTGGTGCCGCCCGTGCATCGACGGGTTCCCCGCGCTGGCGCGCATCCAGACGAAGCACGGCGATCGCGTCAACGTCGTCGGGGTGAGCCTCGACGACATGCCCGAGGAGGCGCTGCGCACCTGGATCGCCACGGAGGGTCTGGCCGGACGCCACATCCAGGAGGAGGTCGGCTGGGAGTCCGAGTTCGTCCGGCAGTTCGGCGTCAAGGAGATCCCCTTCAACGTCGTCGTGGGTGCCGACGGCTCCGTGCTGGCGATCAACGAGCACGGCAAGGGGCTGGAGAAGGCCGTCACCGCCGCGCTCGCGAGGAACTGACCCCTCCGTGAGGACGGCCGCCGCGTTTTTCGTCGCGACCGTCCTGGTGTCGGCCCTGGCTGCCGACGGCCCTCGGAAAGAGGAGGGGCCGTTCCGCATTCCGGATCTCGTCGAGCTCGCCGTGCTCGATCCGGCGATCAAGCTCGACGTGCGCTACGCCACCGCGAACAACCTCGTGGGGCGGCCTGTGTACACCGAGGCGCGGGCGTTTCTCGAGCGGCCCGCGGCGGAAGCGCTGCGCCGCGTCAACCGCGCGCTCGGCGAGCAGGGGTACGGGCTCCTCGTCTTCGACGGGTACCGCCCGTGGCGCGTGACGAAGCTCTTCTGGGACGTCACGCCGGCCGAGAAGCGAACCTTCGTCGCCGACCCCGCGAAGGGATCGAAGCACAACCGTGGCTGCGCGGTCGATCTGTCCCTCTACGACCTCCGCACGGGCAACGAAGTCGAGATGCCGAGCGTGTACGACGAGATGTCGGAGAGGAGCTATCCCACCTACGCCGGCGGCACGAAGGTCCAGCGCGAGGCGCGGGACCTGCTGCGCGCCGCGATGGAGCGCGAGGGGTTCTTCGTCTACGCCTACGAGTGGTGGCACTTCGACTTCAAGGACTGGCGCACCTACCCGATCCTGGACATCCCGTTCTCCGAGATCGCGCGCACGGCGCCGCGCCGGCCGCCTCTCGATCTCGCCGCGGCCACCTCGGTCGATCTGACCCACGCGTTCGATGCCGCGACCCTCTACTGGCCGAATGCCCCCTCCGGCTTCGAGCTGAAGTCGTTGTTCGCGGGGCCCACCCCCGGGGGCTGGCACTACGAGGCGAACGCGTTCGCAGCACCGGAGCACGGAGGCACGCACCTCGACGCGCCGATCCACTTCGCGAAGGGGAAGGCGCACGCCGACGCGGTCGGGCTCGAGCGCCTCGTCGTCCCCGCGGTCGTGATCGACGTGTCCCGCCAGGCCGCGGCGGATCCCGACTACCGGCTACGCGTCGAGGACGTCGTCGCGTGGGAGCGAACGAACGGCAC
>Ga0137436_1000093_pt1 | contig 27653 bp, 28 predicted proteins | sample EasRivERMGT119_2_FD_102328 | JGI IMG/M metagenome (GOLD analysis project Ga0137436, IMG submission 102328) | Soil microbial communities from meander-bound floodplain in the East River, Colorado, USA - East River MetaG ERMGT119_2 | ecosystem: Environmental > Terrestrial > Soil > Floodplain ...
AGGCGGCGGCCGTCGTCGGCGCGCGCGGTCGGGTGGTCGGTCTCGACCCGTCGATCGGGATGCTGCGCGGCGGCACGCTGCCTTCCGGCACGGTCGCCGTCCAGGGTATGGCGGAGGCCCTCCCGTTCGCCGATGGAAGCTTCGATTTCGTCTCGATGGGGTTCGCGCTGCGCCACATGTCGGACCTTTCGGTCGTCTTCGGCGAGATCGCGCGCGTGCTCACGCCGGGCGGCACCGCCTGCGTGCTGGAGATCACCCGCCCGCGGGGTCCGATCGCCCATGCGCTCGTGAAGGCCTACATGCGCGGGCTCGTGCCCGTGATCGCGAAGGTGTTCGCCCGCCACCGCGAGACCGCCCGGCTGATGCGCTACTACTGGGACACGATCGAAGCCTGCGTCCCGCCCGAGCGCGTCCTCGCGACGCTCGCGGCGGCCGGGCTGACGTCGCCGGCGCGTCACGTGGAGCTCGGTATCTTCTCGGAGTACACGGGCAGGAAGCCCGCGTGAGCCTCCCGGCCCGAACCGACGTCCTCATCCTGGGCGGCGGGCCGGCCGGTTCCGCCGCGGCGATCGCGCTCGCCGACGCGGGTGTCGCGACGGTCGTCATCGAGGGCGAGACGTTTCCGCGCTTTCACGTCGGCGAGTCGCTCCTGCCGCATTCCCTTCCGCTGTTCGACCGGCTGGGCGTGCACGACCGGGTCCGGTCGCTCCCGCACGCGCTGCGGAAGGAAGGGGCCTCGTTCGCGACGCACGACGGCGCCCGGTACGTCGAGTTCTGGTTCGAGGATGCGTTCGCACCGGCCATCCCGAACGCGTACCAGGTACGCCGGGACGAGTTCGACGCATTGCTCCTCGACGTCGCGCGGGAGCGCGGGGCGGACGTCCGGGTCCCCTGGAGAGCGACGAAGCCCCACTGGGAGGGGGACAGGCTCGCGGGGGCGTGGGTTCGCCAAGAAGGCGGCGACGAGAGGCTCGTCCGAGCGAAGTGCGTGCTCGATGCGAGCGGGCAGCACGCGTTCCTCGCCACGCGGATGGGTTGGAAGTCGGTTTACGACGAGCACCGCAAGATGGCGGTCGTCGGGCACTTCGACGGGGTCGTGCAGAACCCCGGCCGCGCGGCGGGCAACATCACGATCGTCGTCACCGCCTCCGGCTGGTTCTGGTTCATCCCGTTCCGCACCGGGACGACCTCGGTGGGTGCGGTCTTCGACGTGGGCCGCTACCGCGAGGTGGAAGGAGGGCTCGACGCGCTCTTCGACGCGGTCGTCGCGAACACGCCCGAGGCCGCGCGTCGCCTCGCCCCCGCGCGCCGCGTGATGGAAGCACGGGCGGTCCAGAACTTCTCGTTCCGCGTGAGCCGCATCCACGGTGACGGGTTCGCGCTCGTCGGGGACGCCGCGGGGTTCCTCGATCCGATCTTCTCCACGGGCGTGTTCATCGGCACGACCACGGCGGTGACCGCGGCCGACGCGGTGGTCGAGGCTCTGAATCGGCGCGGCCGGGTGGACGCGGCCGACCTTGCGGCGACCGCCGCCAGGACGCGCGATCTCCAGCGCCTGTTCTTCTCGTTCATCCGCTCGTACTACGACCCGCACTTCCTCGCGTTCTTCTTCGACCCGCACGACGGGATGCAGATCCCGAAGGCGATCGTCACCCTCCTCGCGGCGGACGTCCTGCGCTCCGACCGCTGGAGATGGACCGGGCGCTTCCGCATGCTGCAGACGCTCGCGCGTGTGCAGAAGACGGCCCGGAGATTCGGCGGCCAGCTCGTGCCGCCGCTGACGGCAGCGCCCGGCTAGAAGGGCGGCTGGCCCAGGTACGAGCCGGCAGCATTGATGTAGTGCCACAGCTCGTCGGGGTTCTTGGCGAACGCCGTTCCGAACAGCTCCTCCGCGCGAGCGCGCTCGCCGTTGAGGTTGAACCACGCCGCGGCCTCGACCATCGACGTGTCGTCGGTTGGGTTCATCGCGATCGCCCGCTCGAGCAGGGGCTTCGCCTTGTCCCACTCCTTGGCCAGCGCGTAGACGGTCGCGATCCGATAGAGATCGCTCGCCGCCGTCTTCTTGCTGATCGCGAGGTCGAACAGCGCTTGGCCTTTGGCCTTGTCGCCGGAGAGGTAGTGGACCCGCCCCACCCCGATGCGCTCCCACGACCCGGTGCCGGCGAGCTGCTCGGCGGTCGCAAGCAGGGCCGCGGCCGCGGCCTTCGGCTCCTTCCCGGCAAAGTACGCCCCCGGTTCGAACACCCTTTTGGCGGCGAGCGTCGTCGCAACCCCGGCGGCGAACGAGACGATGAGCGCGATCACGATCGGCAGGCGTGTCCTCATGGGTTCCCCTCCGTCGCCGGAGGTTACCGTAGAATCGTTCGCATGCGTCGCGTTCTCCTCGGGCTCGTCCTTGCCTCGGCCTGGTGTTCGGCGCGAGCCGACATGTCCGGCAACGTCCAGTTCCTCGTCGGCCAGCGCTGGCTCTCCGACGCGTGGGGCCCGGTCGGCGAGCCGTCCGTGTTCGGGGTCGAGGTGGACTTCGCGCCGCAGACCTCGCCCGTGCGCGTGGCGCTGGGCGTCCAGCTCGCGGGCGACAGCTCGACGCTGCCCAACGCGATCAGCGGGTCGGACGACATCGACGTCGGGTTCTTCGAGCTCTCCGCGGGGTTTTTGTGGCATCCCGTGAAGAAGGCGATCGTTCGCCCCTACATCGGGGGCGGCGTCATCACGATGAGCGCCGCGACGGGGTCGAGCTTCGGCTTCTTCGGCGCGGACGAGAGCGACCAGTCGTTCGGGTTCTACGGGAATGCGGGCGTGTTCTTCAAGGTCGGCGAGCACTTCAACATCGGCGTCGACGGCCGCATCGTGCGCGAGACGGAATTCGACTTCGGCGCCACGGAGATCGACGGCAACTACGAGCAGGCGGCGCTTCTCATCGGCTTTTCGTGGGGACCGTGACCACCAGCGCGCGGAACGCTTCCCCGCGCTCCTCGAAGTTGCGAAACGTTCCGTAGCTCGGGGAGGCCGGGGAGAACAGCACGGTCTTGCCCTTCGGCGTGAGCCGGAGGGCGAGGTCCACCGCCTCCTTGAGGTCGTCCACCAGATGCGCCGGCCCCTCGATGGTCTCGGCCATGCGGGGGCCGCCCGGGGGCATGAGGATCACGTTCGGAATCCGGGCGCCCGCGAGCGCCTTCGCGAGGGGCGTGAAATCGAAACCGCGATCGGCGCCGCCGCCGACGTAGGTCGCGACCTCGTCGCCCAGCGCCTCGAGCGCGGCGACCGCGGCTTCCGGAGCGGTCGAGATCGAGTCGTTGACCCAGCGCACGCCGCCGTGCGAGCCGAGATCCTCGAGGCGGTGGGGGAGGCCGTCGAAGCGGGTCAGGACCTCCTGCATGTCGACCGCCGAGGCGCCGAACATCTCCGCCGCGGTCAGCGCCGCGCAGGCGTTGAGGCGGTTGTGCAGCCCGCGCAGCCTCATCCCGCGATCGTCGAAGAGGGCGGCCCCCGCGCGCCGGAACGCTCCGCTCGAGAACGAGATTCCCTCCGCGGCGCCGTAGGGCACGTGCGATGCGGGACCGAAGGGAGCACGGATCGAAAGCTCGGGGTCGGTGTCGTTCCAGATCGTCACGTCTTCCGGGCGCTGCGTCTTCGCGATGTTCAGCTTCGACGCGAAGTACGCCTCGGCCGATCCGTGCCAGTCGAGATGCTCCGGGAAGAGCCTCGTGATCACCGCGACCGACGGTCCGATCGTCAGGTCGTGGGTCTGGTAGCTCGACATCTCGTAGATCACGACGGGCTGGGCCGCCAGCACCTGGTCGAGCGCGTCGAGCGCGGCTCGCCCGATGTTCCCGACGAGGAGGCTGTCCACGCTCGCCTCCCGCAGCACGAGGTCTATCAGCGTCGCGGTCGTGGACTTCCCCTTGCTGCCGGTCACGCCGACGACCGGGACGCCCGCGCCCCGCGCCGCGTCGACGAACAGGCTCGTCCCCGTGGTGACCGAAGCACCCCGGCGCGCCGCCTCGGAGAGCAACGGGTGCCGGGGGGGGATCCCCGGCGAGCGCACGACGAGCTCGACGCCTGAGAGCGCGCTCGGATCGGTGTCGAGCGCGAACGACGCGCCCGCCGGGAGATCGCCGGGGCGATGCTTCGCGACGATCACGAGGGTCGCCACGCCCCGGCGCGCAAGCCACGCGGCGGCGGCGCGCCCCTCGACGCCGAATCCGAAGACCGCGGCGCGGACGTCAGTGCCGATCGAGATAGGCATCGAGCTGCGCGAGCCAGCGCACGGGGATCGCGTGCGCGTCGGAGCGGGAAAGCGCGGAAGCCGCGACGTCGGGAAGGTCCCGCCTATGCGCCGCCACGCGATCCTGGAATACCGTCATGCATCCATGCGGCAGCGTGACGCCTCGCGTCCTCGCGAGATAGAACGCCGCCGCGGTCTCCTCCGGCGTCCCCACGCACTCGAAGGGCTTCGTGCCGCGGACCCCGAGCAGCTCCTCGATGCGCTCGCAATTGGCGGGGTCCGCGAGCGGGTCCGCGCCGAAAAGGGCGTGGTACCTCGCGTCGTCGAGCCACGGGCGCGCCATGAGCGCGACGAACACGCATTTCGGACAGGTGAGACACCACCGCGAGGCGGCCGGCCCGGTCTGGGAGAAGTTCTTGTTGCACGACGTCACGCTTTCGAAGAAGCGGGTGTGGGTCGCGAACGCCTTGACGATGCGCAGCTCGGTCAGCGGCCGGAGAAGGCTGAAGTACTCGGGACCGCCCGCGAGATTGCGGGACAGCCAAGCCTGGAAACCGCGCTCGAACTCCAGGGACTTCGACCACTGGTGATTCACGTCCAGCCCGTGCCACGTCGTGCCGCCTTCCGAGGCGCTGGACTCGTTCGATGCGATCACCGCCCGCCGTCCGCACAGGAGCGCGACCAGGACGCCGACGGCGGCGAGGTAGGCGCTGACCGGAACGTGGCCGTTGAGGGCGCCGGCGGCGTTGAGCTCGAACAGCTTCGGGTCGAGGCGCCGCTCGACGACGTGATGCGGAACGCCGGCCAAGGCGGCGGATCGGCCGATCCACTCCCATCCGGCGCGGCCGATCGTCAGCAGCTCGTGAGGCTCCGAGGAGGCGGAGAGCACGCGCTCGGAGACGAGCGAGTCCTTCCCACCGCCCCACAGGACGAGCGCGGGCCCGTTCCCTTCCGCCGCGGCACCGGGCTCGGGAGTCGCGCCCGCGCCTTCGAAGGCCAGCGCGCCGTTCGGATCGAGGCCGTTCCGGTAGAAGAACTCGCCCAACCCCTTCGTGTAGACCATCGTCCAGAAGGCGTCGTCGTCGGCGGACAGCCGCTCCCCGGAAACGACGATCCGCCGCGGCACCGCGGTCTTCCAGTACGACGGGCCCCCGGCGAGGTGAACGGCGAGCAGCGCGCGCGCCACCGCTCCGTCGGAGGCCGCGGCGAGAGGGCCGAGGCTCTCGGGGAGCGTGAGCGTCTCCTCGAACTCCAGCCGCGCGCCGCCCTTCCCGTGCAGCGCGTAGCCGAGCGTCACGGTCCGATGCTCGAGCGACCGTTGCGTGAGCTCGAACGACTCGGCGGCTTCCGGGCGGATCACGAAGAAAGGGTATACCCCGGCCCGCCCGCGTCGAGGGCGGCCTCGTCCCCGACTCGGAGCATGCCACCCCGGAGAACGCGCGCATTCAGGGCGAGCTTCCCCTCGAACCGGTTCACGATGTCCCGCAGGACCGAGGCGTCCTGCACCTGCGTGTCCGGGTCGTAGGTCGTCATCACGCACCGGTCGCGCAGATCCTCGAGGGCGATGACGACCTCTCCGGCGCGGAGCACTTGGCCTTCCCAGTCGCGCTCCGCCAGGCCGGCAACCCCGCCGATCACGATGTTGGGGCGAAGGCGGCGGCCGTCCCGGCCGAAGGCCGCAATCGCGCCGTCCGTCGCGACCAGCAGGGGGAGCACGTCGAACCGCGACGCGGAGTCGTCGCGCACGAGGTGGGCACCCGAGCCGACGACCCGCCGCACGTCATCCGCCACGGACGGGTCGGTCCAAGCCCTCCCGTCCACGAGCGGCTCGCCGTCCGCGCCGAGCGTCGCCTTGTGCGCGAGCAGGCCGGGGAAGGTGCGCGCGGTCGCGGTCCTGCCGAGGGATCGCACGACGTGCACGACGCGGTCGCCTTCGAACCCCGACGAGAGAACGGTCACGCGCTCGAGCGCCTCTCCGGCCATCGACTTCACCGGGTAGCGCCAGAGCTGCTCGATCCTCACCGCGCTCAGTCCACCTTCAGGATCGCGAGGAACGCCTCCTGCGGCAGGTCGACCCGGCCCACCCGCTTCATGCGCTTCTTCCCTTCCTTCTGCTTCTCGAGGAGCTTGCGCTTGCGGGAGATGTCGCCGCCGTAGCACTTGGCGAGCACGTTCTTGCCCATCGCCTTGACCGTCTCGCGGCAGAGGATCTTCCCGCCGATGGCGGCCTGGATGACGACCTCGAAGAGCTGGCGCGGGATGAGCTGGCGCATCTTCGCGGCGAGCGCGCGCCCCTTGATCTCGGCCTTTTCCCGGTGGCAGATCACCGAGAGCGCGTCGACGGGCTCGGTGTTGATCAAGAGATCCATCTTGACGAGCTTGTCCTCGCGGTAACCGGCGAGGTGGTAATCCAGCGAGGCGTACCCGCGCGAGCCCGATTTCAGCTTGTCGAAGAAGTCGAGCACGACCTCGTTGAGCGGCATGTCGTACTCGAGGAGCACGCGCGACTTCGAGAGGTAGCTCAGCTTCTTCTGCACCCCGCGGCGGTCGTCGCAGAGCTTCATGATGTTCCCGAGGTACTCGGGCGGCGTGATGATCATCGCGGTGATGATCGGCTCCTCGATCGTCTCGATGTTCCCCTGAGGCGGGAGCTTCGACGGGTTGTGCACCTCGTACGTCTCTCCCGCCGTCGTGGTCACCCGGTAGGACACGCCCGGCGCCGTCGTGATCAGCTCGAGGTTGAACTCCCGCTCGAGCCGCTCCTGGACGATCTCCATGTGGAGGAGCCCGAGAAAGCCGCAGCGAAAGCCGAAGCCCAGAGCACCGGAGTTCTCCGGCTCGTAGGTGAACGACGCGTCGTTCAGGCGCAGCTTCTCGACCGCGTCGCGCAGGTCCTCGTACTGGCCCGCGTCGGTCGGGTAGAGCCCCGCGAAGACCATCGGCTTGACCTCGCGGAACCCCGGGAAGGGCACGGTCGTCGGGTTCCGCTCGTCGGTGATCGTGTCGCCGATCTGGCAGTCGCTGATCTTCTTGATGTTCGCGATGATGAATCCGACCTCGCCGACCGAGAGCGTGTCCCGCGCGACGGCCTTCGGGGAGAAGACGCCCATGTCCTCGATGTCGTAGGAGCCGCCGGTGATCATGAGCCGGATCCGCTGCCCCTTCGTGAAGGTTCCGTCCACCACCCGCGCGAGCATGACGACCCCGCGGTACGCGTCGTACCAGGAATCGAAGATCAGGGCCTTGGGCGGGGCGTCGTAGGAGCCGGCCGGGGGCGGGACGAGGGTGACGATCGCCTCGAGGATCTCGTCGATGCCGATCCCCTCCTTGGCGGAGGCCGCGATGGTGTGGGCCGTGTCGATGCCGATGATGTTCTCGATCTGCTCCCGCACCTTCTCGGGCTCGGCGCCCGGAAGGTCGATCTTGTTGAGGACGGGGATGACCTCGAGCTGGCCGTCGACGGCGAGGTACGTGTTCGCCAGGGTCTGCGCCTCGACCCCCTGGCTCGCGTCCACGACGAGCAGCGCGCCCTCGCAGGCGGCGAGCGACCGGCTGACCTCGTAGTTGAAGTCGACGTGGCCCGGCGTGTCGATGAGGTTGAGGATGTAGTCCTCGCCGTCCTTGGCCTTGTAGGCGAGCGTGACCGCGTGGGCCTTGATCGTGATGCCGCGCTCGCGCTCGAGGTCCATCGCATCGAGCATCTGCTCGGTCATGTCGCGCTCGGCGACGGCACCCGTCCGCTGCAGGAGGCGATCCGACAGCGTCGTCTTGCCGTGGTCGATGTGCGCGATGATGCTGAAATTGCGGATGCGCGCCGACTTCATGAAGGAAAAGGCCCCTCGAAGCGGGTCAGTCTAGCACCCGCCTCTGGGGCCTCTCCCTGACGCTTCGAAGGTCGGACTCAGCCCTTCTTGGCGGCCTCGACCGGAACGATCTTGTCGACGGTGATCAATCCATCCTTGATCGTCCCCGTCACCTCGACCTCTTGCCCGGCGTGCGCGGTCGCGAGCTTCTGGTTCGACAGGCCGTAGGTCTTCCCGTCGGCCGCGAGCACGGCCTTCGCGCCCTTCTTGATGCAGTCCTTGGCGCACTGCGTGCCTTCCGAGTTCGCGTTCTTGGCGCCGCAGTACTCGTCGACGATCCAGCCCTTGACCGTGGACGCGGCGGGCTGCTCGCCCGCGGACAGCGTCGTGATGCCGGCGAGCGCGAGGACCACAGCGGTCAGGATCGATGCGAAGCGCTTCATGATTTCCTCCCCGGCGCCCGATCGGACGCCAGACCTACGTTACGGGGAACGCCCGGATCGCGCAAATCACGCCCCGCTCACACCCCCATGATGTGATAGCCGGTGTCGACGTAGACGATCGACCCCGTGATCCCGCTAGCGAGGTCCGAGCACAGGAAAAGCGCGGTGTCCCCGACTTCGCGCGGCTCGATGTTGCGCTTGAGGGGGGCGACGTCCCGGTGGTGGCTCGCCATCTGGGAGAAGCCCGAGATCCCCCGCGCGGACAGGGTCGCGACCGGACCCGCCGAGATCGTGTTGACCCGGATGTTCATCGGGCCCAGCTCGTAGGCGAGCTGGCGCGTGGCGTGCTCGAGGGCCGCCTTGGCGCTCCCCATCACGTTGTAGTTCGGGAAGACGCGCTGGCTCGCCTGGAACGTCAGCGACACGACGGCGCCCCCGCCCGCCGCTTCCATGAGCGGGGTCGCGCGGTTGGTCAGCGCGATGAGCGAGTACGCGGAGATGTCGAGCGCGGTGTGCCAGCCCTCGCGGCTGGTCTTGCGGAAATCCCCCTCGAGGTCCTCCCTCCGCGCGAACGCCACCGAGTGCACGAGCACCTGGAGCTTGCCTTCGGTCGCGGCGCCGATCTTCTCGAAGAGCGCGTCGATGTCGGCGTCGGAGGTGACGTCGCACGGGAAGGCGAGGGTGCCCGGCCGGTCGGCGGCGAGCTCCTGGGCGTTCTTCTCGAGGCGGTCGCCCTGGTAGGTGAGGATGAGCCGGGCGCCGGCGTCGGACAGCGCTTCCGCGATCGCCCAGGCGAGCGACCGCTGATTCGCCACGCCCGTGACGAGCGCCGTCTTTCCCGAGAGGTCGATCGTGCGCATCCGCCGCCAGGGTATCCAGTTCCTTTCGTCGATCCAAGGGGCACGGTGGCCGCAAGCTTGTGGGATCGGCGTGTGGACGCGGTCGGCAAGACGCTGAGTCGATAAGGCTTATGGCCCGAGGAGACCTGCACGTTGCCGGCGGTCGCATGGTCGCGGCCGGGTTGGTCGGCCAGCGCTTCGAGCCGGAGTCGAGCACACCACAAGCTTGCGGCCACCGTGGAGGGAGGCGAAAGTAAGGCGACAGCTCCGATTGCCGGAACCCGGGGGTTCCTCCGACGTATATCGATGTGATATCAATCCGGAATCAGACCCCGGGGGAGGCACCATGACCCGCGAAGAACACGTTCGATCCGCTCTCAACGGCTACGCGATGCTCGCTCTCGATCTGGGAGTCTTAGCACTGGCGATTTGGCTTCTGATCCGCGGCGCACAAGCCGGCGCCGGCGCTTTGATCGGAGCCGCGATCGTCCTGATCATCACCGCTTTGCTGGGACTTGCCGGCCTGTTCATCGTCAACCCCAACGAGGCCCGGGTCCTGGTCCTTTTCGGCAAGTACAAGGGGACGGTCAAGGCCAACGGCTTCCACTGGGCCAATCCGTTCATGGTGAAGCGGAAGATCTCGCTCCGCGCGCGCAACCTGAACGGCCAGAACATCAAGGTCAATGACAAGGCCGGAAACCCGATCCAGATCGCGGCGGTGCTCGTCTGGCAGGTGGAGGACACCTACAAGGCCTGCTTCGACGTGGAGCATTTCGACAGCTACGTCGTCATTCAGAGCGAGGCCGCGATCCGGCACCTCGCGGGGATCTACCCGTACGACACCTTCGAGGACGGGGCAGAGGAGAAGATGACGCTCCGCGCCGGCACCGAGCATGTCAGCGAGGAGCTCGAGCGCGAGCTCGGGGAGCGCTTCTCCCGTGCCGGCATCCGCGTCATCGAGGCGAGGATCTCGCACCTCGCCTACGCCCCGGAGATCGCCGAGGCGATGCTCCGCCGGCAGCAGGCCACGGCCGTCGTCGCCGCGCGCTTCCAGATCGTGCACGGGGCCGTGAGCATGGTCGAGATGGCGCTGCACCAGCTCGCGGAGAAGAACGTCGTGACCCTCGACGACGAGCGCAAAGCCGCGATGGTCAGCAACCTGCTCGTCGTGCTGTGCAGCGAGCACTCCGCGGCCCCGGTCGTCAACGCCGGAACGCTGTATCCATGAGCCGGTGAGGCATGGCCGAGCGGAAGCCGTTCCTCCTGCGCATCCCGCCGGACCTGTGGGACGCCCTGTCCCGGTGGGCGGCGGAGGATCTCCGGAGCGTCAACGGCCAGATCGAGTGGATCCTGAAGCGGGCGGTCGACGAGCGCCGGGGCCCTCAAAAGCCTCGGCCCCCAGCTTCAGACTCGCGTCGGCGTTGAGGTCGAGGGTGGCGAACCGGCTCCGCTCGAGGTGGAGGAACGCCGCCTCGCCGATCATCGCCGCGTTGTCGGTCGTGTGGGCGTCGGCCGGGGCGTACACCGTCCATCCGCGGGCCGGGGCGGCCTCGGCGAACGCACGGCGCAGGCGGCGGTTGCGGGCGACCCCGCCGGCCAGCAGCACGGTGCGCACGCCCTCCCGGGCGCAGGCGCGCGCGGTCGTGTCCACCAGCACGTCGGCGACCGTGCGCTGGAACGACGCCACGAGGTCGCGCATCGCCTCGCCGCCCTCGGGGCCTTTCCCCACGAGGCCGTCGGCGCCGGCGCGAACGCGCACCGCGGTCTTCAAGCCGCTGAAGGAGAAATCGAGCGAGCCGTCTTTCATCGCCGCGCGCGGAAAGTCGATCGCCCGCTCGTTCGCGCCTTCCGCGAGCCGGTCGATCGCCGGGCCGCCGGGATAGCCCAGCCCCAAGAGCTTTCCGACTTTGTCGAACGCCTCGCCGGCGGCGTCGTCGCGCGTTTTCGCGAGGAGCCGGTAGACCCCCTCCTCGGGGCAGAGGTACAGGGCGGTGTGCCCCCCGGAAACGACGAGCGCGATCGCGGGGAAGGGAATGCCGGGGTGGAGCAGGAACGGCGAGCGAACGTGCCCCTCCAGGTGGTTCACCGCGATCAGCGGGAGCGAGCGCTGCCACGCGATCGCCTTCGCGGCGCACACCCCGACCAGGAGCGATCCGACGAGGCCCGGCCCCTGGGTCACCGCGACCGCGTCGATCGCGTCGAGCGCGGTTCCGGCACGCGCGAGCGCCTCGGCGATCACGGGACCGATGCACTCGAGGTGCCGCCTCGAGGCCAGCTCGGGGACGACGCCGCCGTAGCGCGCGTGGACGTCGTCCTGGGACGCGATGATCGACGACAGGACGTGGCAGCGGTCCTCGACGACGGCGGCCGCCGTCTCGTCGCACGAGGTCTCGATCGCCAGGATGCGGGCCACGACGGGCCATGGTGGCCGATCGGACCTACCGGAACAAGTCGGCCAGGCTCGTCCCGTAGGGCGGGCGCGCGATGCCGCGGTCGGTGACGATCGCCGAGACGAGGCGCGCGGGGGTCACGTCGAACGCCGGGTTGAACACCCCGACGCCCTCGGGCGCGATCCTCACGCCGAAGAGCTCCGTCACCTCGCGCGGGTCGCGCTCCTCGATCGGGATCGCATCGCCGGTGGGGCACGCCAGATCGACGGTCGAAAGCGGCGCGGCCACGTAAAAAGGGATGCCGTGCTCCCGCGCGAGCACGGCGACCCCGTAGGTGCCGATCTTGTTGGCGACGTCGCCGTTTCTGGCGATGCGGTCGGCCCCGACCACGACGAGATCGATCTCGCCGCGTCGCAGCACCGACGCCGCGGCCCCGTCGGCGATGAGGACCGTCTCGATCCCGTCTTTCATCAGCTCCCACGCGGTCAGCCGCGCGCCCTGCAGGAACGGACGGGTCTCGCCCGCGAGCACGCGGACCGCCTTTCCCGCCGCCACCGCGCCGCGCACGACGCCGAGCGCCGTCCCGTAGCCCGCGGTCGCGAGGCCGCCGGCGTTGCAGTGGGTCATCACGGTGGCGCGCTGCGGCACGAGGGTCTCCCCGTGGCGCCCGATCGCGCGACACGACTCGAGGTCCTCGTCGTGAATCGCTTGCGCCTCCCGCTCGAGCCGCGAGGCGGCATCGGAGGGAGAGGCCCCCGAGGCGCGCACGTCGGTCAGGACGGCGCGCATCCGCGCGACGGCCCAGGCGAGATTGACCGCCGTCGGGCGCGCCGCCGCGAGCCGCCCGAGCGCGCGGTCCATCCCGGAGTCGAAGCCCGCGCCCTCGCCCCCCGCGAGCCTTGCCGCCTCGACCGCGACGCCGAAGGCCGCCGCGCAGCCGATCGCCGGGGCCCCCCGGACGACCATCGCGCGGATCGCCTCCGCCGTCTGTTCGGCATCCCGGCATACGACGTACTCCTCGCGGCCGGGAAGAGCCCTCTGATCGATGAGACGAACGCCCGAGGGGACGCGCTCCAGGGTCTTGAACACGCGGGATTTATACTTCACCGCGTGAGCGAGCGCCGCGACCGTTTCGAGACGACCTCGGGGATTCCGGTTGAGAGGGTCTACGGCGAGTCCGCGAGCGACGCGCCGGGCTCGTACCCCTACACGCGCGGCATCCAGAAGACGATGTACCGGTCGCGCCTGTGGACGATGCGACAGTACTCCGGCTTCGGCACCGCGGAGCAGACGAACGCCCGTTTCCGCTACCTCCTCGACCAGGGGCAGTCGGGGCTTTCCGTGGCCTTCGATCTGCCGACCCAGATGGGCTACGACTCCGACCACCCCATGGCGGCGGGCGAGGTCGGGAAGGTCGGGGTCGCGATCTCCTCGATCCACGACATGGAGGAGCTGCTCTCCGGCATCCCGCTCGATCGCGTCTCGACCTCGATGACGATCAACGCCACCGCCTCGATCCTGCTCGCGCTGTACGTAGCGGTCGCGAAGCGCCAGGGGGCCGATGCGCGGGCGATCTCGGGGACGATCCAGAACGACCTGCTGAAGGAGTACATCGCGCGGGGGACCTACATCTACCCCCCCGAGCCTTCGCTCCGGATCACGACCGACATCTTCGCGTGGTGCGCCTCCGAGGTCCCGAAGTGGAACACGATCTCGATCTCCGGCTACCACATGCGGGAGGCGGGGGCGACGGCGGTTCAGGAGGTCGCCTTCACGCTCGCCAACGCGATCGCCTACTGCGACGCCGCGCTCGCGCGCGGGCTGGCCTTCGAGAGCTTCGCTCCGCGCCTGTCGTTCTTCTTCAACGCGCACTCGAGCCTCTTCGAGGAGGCGGCGAAGTTCCGCGCGGCCCGGCGCCTGTGGGCGCGCCTCGCGCGCGAGCGGTTCGGGGCGGCGGACGAGCTCGCGAAGCTGAGGTTCCACACGCAGACCGCGGGCTCGACGCTCACGGCCCAGCAGCCCGAGGTCAACGTCGTGCGGACGACGCTCCAGGCGCTGTCCGCCGTCCTCGGCGGCACGCAGTCCCTCCATACGAACTCCATGGACGAAGCGCTCGGCCTTCCCACCGAGGCTGCGGCCCTGCTCGCCCTGCGCACCCAGCAGGTCCTCGCCCACGAGACCGGCGTCGCCGATACGGTGGACCCGCTCGCGGGCTCGTACTTCGTCGAGGCGCTCACCGACGCGATCGAGGCAGGTGCGCGGGACTACCTCGGGAAGATCGAGGCGATGGGCGGCGCCGTGCGGGCGCTCGAGCGCGGTTTCCAGCAGCGCGAGATCCACGACGCCGCGTATCGCTGGCAGAAGCGGGTCGAGTCGGGCGATGCGGTCGTCGTCGGGGTCAACCGCTTCACCGACAGCGAGGCACCGAAGCCCGCGGTCCTCAAGGTCGATCCCGGGCTCGAGCGCGACCGCCGGGAGCGCCTCCGCGAGCGGCGCGCGGGGAGGAGCGCGCCCGTGGTCGACGCGGCGCTTTCGGGGGTGGAGCGGGCCGCGCGCGGCTCCGAAAACCTCATGCCGGCGATCTTGGCCGCGGTCGAGGCGGAAGCCACGCTCGGCGAGATCGCCGACCGCATGCGCGCCGTCTTCGGCACCCACCGCGACGTCCCGGTCTTCTGATGCCGTCTCTCCTCGAGATCCGCGGGCTCAAAGTCGAATACGCGTCGCGCCGCGGTCCCGTGCGCGCGGTGGACGGGCTCGACCTCGCCGTCGAGCGCGGGTCCACCTACGCTCTCGTGGGGGAGTCCGGCTCCGGCAAGACCGCGGCGGCCTACTCGATCCTGCGCATCGTCGAGCCGGGGCGCATCACGGGCGGTCGCATCGTCTTCGACGGGCGGGATCTCCTGACCCTCCCCGAGAAGGAGATGAGGAAGGTGCGCGGGGGCGCGATCGGCATCGCTTTCCAGGAGCCCGGCGCGGCCCTCAACCCCGTCCTCAAGATCGGCACCCAAGTGGGGGAGGCGCTTCGCATCCATCGGGGGCTGTCCCGGAAGCAAGCGTGGGCGGAGGCCATCCGCCTCCTCGCCGAGGTCAGTCTCCCCGATCCGGAGCGCCAGGCGAGCGCGTACGCGCACGAGCTGTCGGGGGGGATGAAGCAGCGCGTCATGCTCGCCATCGCGCTGTCCTGCCGCCCGAAGCTGCTCGTCGCCGACGAGCCGACGAGCGCGCTCGACGTGACGATCCAGGCGCAGATCCTGGCCCTGCTCCGCCGGCTCAAGGCCGAGCACGACCTGACCGTCCTGCTCATCACCCACGACTTCGGGGTCGTCGCCGAGGTCGCGGATCGCGTCGGCGTCATGTACGCGGGAAAGCTCGTCGAGGAGTCGGGCGCCCGCGGCCTCTTCGAAGACCCGAAGCATCCCTACACGCGGGCGCTGCTCGCCGCGATTCCCGAGGACGACCCGGGCGGGGCCGGCCGTCGGAGGCTCGTCGCGCTTCCCGGCAACGTGCCGGACCCGGCCGCCCCGCCATCCGGATGCCGGTTCCACCCGCGGTGCCCGGAGCGGCTGCCGCGATGCGATCTGGACGTGCCGCCGGACACGGAGCTCGACGGCGGGCGCAAGGTCGCCTGCCACCTCTACGACCGGGCCCTCGTTCGATGAGCGGGGCCACCCCTCTCGTCGAAGCGCGCGGGCTCGTGAAGTCCTACGCGGCGCACGGTGGGATCTTCGAGTCGGGCCCGCGGTTTCGCGCGGTGGACGGGGTCGATCTCGTCGTCGGCGAGCGGGAGACGGTGGGCCTCGTCGGCGAGTCCGGCTCGGGGAAGACCACCCTCGGCCGCATGCTCGTCCGGCTCGTGGATCCCGACGCAGGAACGATCCGCTTCGCGGGCGCCGACCTCCTCGCGCTTTCCGGTGCACCGCTGCGACGCCTGAGGCGCCAATTCCAGATCGTCTTCCAGGACCCCTACGCCTCCCTCAATCCGAGGATGCGGGTCGGCACGCTCGTGCGCGAGCCGCTCGACATCCACCGCATCGGGGCAACCCGCGCGTTGCGACAGGAGAGGGCGGCCGGGCTTCTCGAGGAGGTCGGCCTCGACCGCTCGGCGCTCGACCGCTTCCCGCACGAATTCTCGGGCGGGCAGCGGCAGCGGATCGGGATCGCGCGGGCGATCGCCTGCGGGCCGCGGTTCATCGTGGCCGACGAGCCCGTCTCCGCCCTGGACGCTTCCATCCAGGCGCAAATCGTCAACCTCCTCGTCGATCTGCAGGAGCGCCACGGCCTCGCGTACCTCTTCATCGCCCACGACCTCCGGGTCGTGCGGTACGTCGCGGGGCGCGTCGCGGTCATGTACCTCGGCCGGATCGTCGAGGAAGGCCCGACCGCCGAGGTCTACGCGCGGCCGCTCCACCCGTACACGCGCGCCCTGCTGGAGGCGGTACCCCGGCGCCGTCCGGGGGATCCTCCGGCACGCGTCCTCGCGGGAGAGCCCCCCTCGCCGGTGACACCGCCGTCCGGCTGCCGCTTCCGTACCCGCTGCCCGGTCGCCGAGGCGATCTGCGAGCGCGAGGACCCGGCTTTGCTCCCCGTCGGGCTCCTACGGCGCGTCGCCTGCCACCTCGTCGCCCGTTCCGGTTGACCCTCGGGGTGTAGACTCCTCCGCCGTCCGGTGAAACCGCGTCTGAGGCCCGCGCGTACTACGGGTCCGACGCGCAATCACGCGGGGGCGGGTCGAGGCTCGGCGACAGGCTCCGACGGGGGCGATCCGGGCGGGAGGATGACCGTGAGGGTGACGATCAAGGCGTTGGTGTCGCTTCCGCTCGTGATCGCGCTGTCCGTCCCGGCGGGCATGGCGCAAGCGCCGGACGAGCCGGACCCGAACGCGGTTCAACTGACCCTGGCCGAGTGCATCAACCGAGCGCTCGAGAACAACCTGGCGCTCCGGATCGTCAAGCTCGACCCCGCCGTGGCCCGGCAGTTCGTCACGTTCCAGGACGCCACCTTCGACCCCGTCCTCGGCGCGAGCGCCAGCTACGGAGAGAGCGACTCGACCGCGTCGACGACGCTCGACGGCACCCCGCTTCCGGACAGCGACAACACCAGCGACTCCCTCTCTGCGGACGCCTCCCTCTCCCAGGCGCTCAAGTTCGGAGCGTCGTACGAGGTAGGCGTAGGGTACGCCGACGACAAGAGCACGGGGGTCAACTTCGATCCCGACACGGGATTCCTCGTCCGGAGCACCGACGAGTCGGAGGCCCTGCGGCCCTTCCTGACGTTCAACCTTCCCTTGCTCAAGGGGTTCGGGACGGAGGTCAACACGCTCGCGCTCGTCCAGGCGGAGAACGACGTCAAGATCTCCGACGAGACCCTCAAGCGCAACGCCGACGTGATCATGAAGGGGGTCTTGGACGCGTACTGGGACGTCGCCGCCTCGCGCGCCGCGGTGCGCGTCTCCAAGCAGTCGCTCAAGCTCGCGCAGGACCTCTTCGAGCTCAACAAGAAGAAGGTGGAGGTCGGCACGCTCGCGCCGATCGAGATCACCCAGGCGGAAGCGGGGGTCGCCTCGCGCGAGGAGGGCGTCATCGTCGCCGAGAACCTCCTGCGGGACACCGAGGACCAGCTGCGCCGGCTCCTCGCGGTGCCGCCCGACGATCCCCTGTGGGACAAACCGATCATCCCGGCGGACAAGCCCAGCTCGGAGCCGACGGCGATCGACCTCGACGCCGCGATCGCGACGGCCCTCGCGGAGCGCGCCGAGGTCCTGAACGCGCGCCTGGATCTCGAGACGAGCAAGCTGTCGGCGAGGGTCGCCCACAAGAACGTGCGCCACCGGCTCGATCTGCAGGTGGGTGTGAACGCCCAGTTCCGGGACGCGCCGTCGAGCACGACGCTCCTCAACGTCGCCGGGCAGCCGACGACGACCGCCGATTTCCAGACGGACGCGTTCCCGAACTGGACCGTGGGGCTGGTGTACGCCTACCCGTTCGGAAACCGTGCCGCCAAGGCGAACGCCGCCGTCGCCAAGATCAACGAGGAGCGCGCGCAGATCAACCTGGAGATCGCGGAGCAGGACGTTCGCGTCGACGTCCGCACCGCGGCGCGCGCCGTCGAATCGGGCGCCAAGCGCGTCGCCGCCGCCCACTCCAACACGATCCTCCAGCAGAAGACGGTGGACGCGGAGCTCAAGAAGTTCGAGAACGGCATGTCGACCTCGTTCGAGGTGCTGCGCATCCAGACCGACCTCTCGGACGCGCAGGTCGCGGAGATCCGGGCCGTGCTGGACTACAACAAGGCCCTCGCCGACCTCGAGCGGGCCAAGGGAACGCTGCTCGCATCCAAGGGTCTTTCTGTGGGGACCAACGGGGGGAAGTAAATGACCGAATCCGGGGGGATGGGAGTCGCACAGCGGCTCATCGGCGTCTTCACGTCGCCGACAAAAACGTTCGAAGCGATCGCGGCGAAGCCGGGGTGGGACTGGCTGGTCCCGGTCCTGATCCTGATGGTGGCGTCCTACGCCCTCCAGAGCGTGGCGATCCCGAAGATCGACATGGAGCAGGCCGTCAAGGACCAGATGAAGATCGTCGACAAGATGTCGAAGGGGAATATTCCGCCGGAAAAGCGCGCCGAGATCGAAGCGGACGCCCTCAAGAAGGCGGAGGGCTCGAAGAGCCCGGTGATCAAGGCCCGCAACACGCTGTTCCTGTTGATCCCGATCCTCCTGGCGCCGGCCCTGTACCGGGCCATCGCCGCGGCCTTCGGACGCAAAACGACCTACAAGAAGCTCGTCTCGGGGTACGCGTACACGTGGATGATCTATCTGATTCCGATCGTCCTGACGATCTTCATCGTCATGTCGCGCTCGGAGATCGATCAGAACGAGCTGAACTTCGCGCGCCTCCTGAAATCGAACGTCGCGGCCTTTTTCGATTTCGAGACCACCTCGAAGCCGCTCCTGGCGATCCTGTCGAGCCTGGACGTCTTCGACATCTGGGGCTTCGTCGTCGGGTCGATCGCGGTGTCGAAGATGACCGAGTTCACGCGCAAGGGCGCCTATGGCGTGGTCGGCTTCGTGTGGGGGCTGTACATCCTGCTGAAGGTGTGCGGCGGCGCGTTTCTCGGCATGATGGGGTAGACGTTGACCAAGGTGCAGAAGTCCTTGATCGGTATTGGAGTGATCGTCGTCGCCGGCGCGATCGTCGTGGCGTCCACGCTCTCCAAGCCGAAAGAGAAAGGCGAGGAGGTCTTCATGGCCAAAGCGGCCAAGAAGGACCTCACCTCGTTCGTCCAGGCAACCGGCCGCGTCGAAGCCAAGACGAAGGTCAACGTCCAGTCGTCGGTCATCGGTGAGATCGTCTCACTGCCGGTCAAGGAAGGGGAGGTCGTCAAGAAGGGCGACCTGCTCGTGCAGGTCGACCCGCAGCGCTACCGCTCCGAGGTCGAGCGGCTCGAGTCCGCCGTCCGCTCGCAGTCGATCGCGATCGAGCAGTCCGAGGTCGCCCTCGCCAACGCCGAGCGGCAGTACAACCGCAACGCCAAGCTGTTCGGCTCGAGCGGCCTCGTCTCGCAGGAGGCGTACGAGAGGTCGGAACTCGACTTCCGGACGCGCACGATCGATCTCAGGAGCATGAAGGAGCAGATGGGGCAGGCGACCGCGAGCCTCGACAAGGCGCGCGACGAGCTCAAGAAGACGACGCTGCGCTCCCCGATCGACGGCACCGTGACACAGCTGAACGCCGAGCAAGGCGAGATCACGCTCACCGGGACCATGAACAACCCCGGCACGGTCATCATGATCGTGTCCGACATGGGCGAGATCCTCGCGACCGTGGACGTGGACGAGGCCCGCGTGACCCAGGTCGAGCTGGGGCAGAAGGCGCGCATCGTCGTGGACGCGGTCGGGGAGGCGCACCCCTACACCGGGAAGGTCGTCGAGATCGCGGGCTCGGCGGTGCAGCGCGCCGGCCAGCAGACGCAGGTCTTCGAAGTCAAAGTGGCGCTCGACAACGTGGACGCCAAGCTCCGCCCCGGCATGACGGCCAAGGCGCGGATCGAGACCCAGAACGCCCCCGACTCCCTGACCGTGCCGATCCAGGCGGTCATGCTCCGTCCGAAGAGCGAGGTCGAGAAGGCGGCGAGCGGACAAAAGGACGACGCCGAGCGGCCCAAGGCGGAGTCCAAGAAGATGCCGTCGCAGGCGGCGATCGCGGCGGCGGGCGCCAAGGGATCGGCCGAGACGACCGAGGCGGTGTTCGTCGTCGAGAACAAGAAGGTCCACCTGCGCGGGGTCAAGTCGGGGATCAGCGACGAGACCTCCGTCGTCCTCACCGAGGGGATCAAGGAGGGGGAGACGGTGGTCACCGGACCGTACCGGGCGCTGCGCGACCTGAAGGAAGGGGACCAGGTCAAGGAGAAGAAGGAGGAAGGGGCGAAAGACGGGGGGGGACCGAAAGTCGAGGTGAAGGAAGATTGAGCGCGCTCATCGACATCAAGGACGTCACGAAGACCTATCAGATGGGCGCGGAGACGACCGTACGCGCGCTCGACGGCGTTTCGGTGGCCATCGAGCAGGGGGACTACGTCGCGATCATGGGTCCGTCCGGGTCGGGGAAGTCCACGCTCATGAACCTGATCGGGTGCCTCGACACGCCCAGCTCCGGTTCCTACCAGCTCAACGGACGTGAGATCGCCGCCATGGGCGACGACGACCTCGCCCAGATCCGCAACAAGGAGATCGGCTTCATTTTCCAGACGTTCAATCTGCTGCCGCGCGCCGACGCGGTGCAGAACGTCGAGCTGCCGCTCGTCTACTCGGGACTCGCGCGCCGCGAGCGCAAGGAGCGGGCGATCCAGGCGCTCGAATCGGTCGGCCTCGGGGAGCGCAAGCACCACCGCCCGAACGAGATGTCCGGCGGGCAGCGCCAGCGCGTCGCGATCGCGCGCGCACTGGTCAACCGGCCGTCGATCCTCCTGGCGGACGAGCCGACCGGCAACCTCGACTCCAAGACCGGCGAGGAGATCCTGGCGCTCATGGACGACCTCCACGCCAAGGGGAACACGATCATCCTCGTCACCCACGAGGACGAGCTCGCCCAGCACGCCGCGCGCGTCATCCGCTTGCGCGACGGGAAGATCGTCAGCGACCTCCGCAACCGCGGCGTCGGCGCGTAGATGCTCATCGAAAACCTCCTGATGGCCCTGAAGGCGATCTGGGCCAACAAGATGAGGTCGATGCTGACCACACTCGGCATCGTGATCGGCACGGCGGCGGTCATCGCGGTGGTCTCCATCGTGCAGGGCTTCTCGCAGGTCATCACCAACGAGGTACAAAACCTCGGCTCGAACACGCTGGTCGTGCGGCCTCAACGCCCCGCGGGCAAGGACGGGGAGAAGCTCGGGAAGATCGTCCTCACGTGGGAGGATGGGCAAGCGCTCATGCGCGTCTGCCCGTCGGTGTCCATCGTGACGCCGATCCTCCAGGACTTCGGGACCGTGAAGTTCGAGGATCAGAAGGCGGACTACCCGGTCGCCGGCGTGCAGCCGGTCTTCCAGGACGTGCGGAACTACTACGTGGAGACCGGCCGGTTCTTCTCGGCCCTCGACGACTCCGGAAGGGCCGCCGTCACCGTGATCGGCCACGGCGTGCTCCGCGACCTGAAGCTCCCGGACAATCCGCTCGGTCGCGACCTGCTCGTCCGGGGCCGGGCCTACAGGATCATCGGGGTCATGGAGTCCAAGGGCCAGATCCTGGGACAGGACCTCGACAAGTTCGTCATCATCCCGTACGGGACCGCCGCGGCGGTCCAGGGACAGGCCGCCGCGGACCAGGTCCGGTTGCTCGTCCGCTCGACCACGCCCGAGACCGTGGACGCCGCGCAGCTGGAGATCGAGAACGCCCTGCGCGTGCGGCACCGCCTGCGACCCGAGCAGCCCAACGACTTCGAGATCGAGACCCAGAAGGAGCTGCTCAAGACCTTCAGCAAGTTCGCCAACGGCGTCACCTACGTCGTCGCGGGCGTGGTCTCGATCGCGCTGCTCGTCGGCGGGATCGGGATCATGAACATCATGCTCGTCTCCGTGACCGAGAGGACGCGGGAGATCGGCGTGCGCAAGGCGGTCGGCGCGAAGCGGGGCCACATTCTCGCGCAGTTCGTCATCGAGGCGATCACGCTCGCTCTGGTCGGCGGCCTCGTCGGGATCGTCATGGGCATCGGCGTGGGCGCGATTGCGGCGAAGCTCATCCCGAACTGGCCCGGATTCTTCGTGCCGGTGTGGGCTCTCGTGCTCTCGTTCGGCTTCTCCTCCGCGGTCGGCCTGTTCTTCGGGATCTACCCCGCCGCGAAGGCCTCGCGCTTGGACCCGATCGAGTCGCTCCGGTACGAGTAGGCCATGCTCCTCGAAAACTTCCTCATGGCGCTGAAGGCGATCTGGGCCAACAAGATGAGGTCGATGCTGACGACCCTCGGCATCGTGATCGGCACCGCCGCGGTCATCGCGGTCGTCTCCATCGTGCAGGGGTTCTCGCAGGTCATCACGAACGAGGTCCAGAACCTCGGCTCGAACACGCTGTTCGTGGAGCCTCGCCGTCCGCCGGGGAAAGAAGGGGAGAAGCTCGGAAAAATCGTGCTCACATGGGACGACGGACAGTCGGTCATGCGGAACTGCCCGTCGGTCTCGGTCGTCACACCGTTCGTTCAGTCGTTCGGCACCGTGAAGTTCGAGGACCAAAGCTCCGGCTATGCGATCGTCGGCGTCCAGCCGGTCTTCCAGGACGTGCGGAACTACTACGTCGAGCACGGCCGGTTCTTCTCCGCGCTCGACGACGCCGGAAAGGCCGCCGTCACCGTGATCGGCCACGGCGTGCTCAAAGACCTGAAGCTCCCCGACAACCCGCTCGGCCGCGACCTGTTCATCAACGGGCGCGCGCATCGCATCATCGGCGTGATGGAGTCGAAGGGACAGATCCTCGGCGAGGACCTCGACAAGTTCGTCATGGTCCCCTACGGGACACTGGCCGCGCAGCAGGGACAAACCGGGGAGGAGAACACCGCGCTGCTCATCCGCTCGACCACGCCCGAGACCGTGGATCGGGCCGAGCTGGAGATCGAGAACGCCCTGCGCATCCGGCACCGCCTCCGCCCCGAACAGCCCAACGACTTCGAGATCCACACGCAGAAGGAGCTGCTCAAGACCTTCAGCAAGTTCGCCGACGGCGTCACCTACGTCGTCGCGGGCGTGGTGTCGATCGCCCTGCTCGTCGGCGGCATCGGGATCATGAACATCATGCTCGTCTCGGTGACGGAGCGGACCCGGGAGATCGGCGTGCGGAAGGCGGTCGGCGCGAAGCGGGGCCACATCCTCGCGCAGTTCGTCATCGAGGCGATCACGCTGGCGCTCGTCGGCGGCCTCGTCGGGATCGTCATGGGGATCGGCGTGGGCGCGATCGCGGCGAAGCTCATCCCGAACTGGCCCGGGTTCTTCGTGCCGGTCTGGGCGCTCGTCCTTTCGTTCGGCTTCTCGTCCGCCGTCGGGCTGTTCTTCGGGATCTACCCCGCCGCCAAGGCCTCGCGCCTGGACCCGATCGAGTCGCTCCGATACGAATAGGCCTCCTGCGTTATCCTCTCTGCGATGTTCGGAGACCTCGGGCGGATGTATCTGGCCGGGGGGCCGATGATGCACCCGATCACCGTGTGCAGCGTCGTCACCCTCGCCGTCGTGATCTACAAGCTCATCCAGTTCCGTAGGCTGCAGATCGACGCCCGCGACCTCTTCGCGCAGGTGCGGCAGGAGCTGCTCAACGGCCGCGTCCGCGAGGCCGCCGAGCTGTGCGAGCGGCGCCCCGGGCCTTCCGCCTCCGTCCTCCACGCCGGGATCCTCAAGATCGGCGCACCCCCCGACCAGGTCGAATCCGCGATGGAGACGACGGCGCTGTACGAGCTGGCGCAGCTGGAGGGAAAGCTCGGGATGCTCGGAACCATCGCGAACCTGGCACCGGTGCTCGGGTTTCTCGGGACCGTCTGGGGGATGATCGTCGCCTTCGACGTCATCCACGCGCGCGGGCTGTCCGACCCGGGGCGGGTCGCGGGCGGGATCGCCCAGGCGTTGTACACGACCGCGTGGGGGCTCATCGTGGCCGCGGTCGCTCTCCCGTTCCACAACTACTTCGCCGGCCGGATCGCCGCGCAGACGCGCACGCTGGAGATGGCCGGCAACGTCCTGCAAGAGACGTTCTCCGACATGGCCCGCATGGGCACGAAAGCCTGATCGCACCTAGACTCTCGGGGATGAGGCTTCCGCATTCGCGCCCCCTGCCTCCCGCCGTCCCCGCCGCGGCGCTCGCCGACGTCACGCTCCTGCTGGTCTTCTTCTTCCTCCTGGCCACGAGCTTCAGCGTCGATCGCACCCGCATGGATCTCCCCGCCGGCCCGCAGCTGGTCGAGGCCGCGCCGGGCGCCGCCTGCCTCGTCGTGACCCGCCGGGTCACGGCCGCGGGGGAGACGCTCGAGTGGCGCTTCGACAACGGGCGCGGTCTCTCGCAGCCGCTCTCGGGTCCCGACGGGCTCTTCTTCGAGGTGTCGCGGATCGTGGAGGACGACCCCGAGCGCACGTTCCTGCTGCGGATCGACGCCGCCGTGAGGTTCGCCACCGTGGACGACGCGCTCGAGATGATGCGGAGGGCCGGAGCGCGCAACGTGGTGTTCGGCGTCCGCGCGCCTTCCGGGGCCGGCGCCTGATGCGTCTCGCGACCGCGATTCCCCGCCCCCAGCTCCCCTCGAGCCCGCTCGCGAGCCTGGCGCTGCTCCTGCTCGGGACCGTGATGGTCGCGGGGCTGTTCGCCGCGGCGCGCGGCCCCGGGCTGCGCTTCGCGACCCCCACCGAGCCCTCGGCGTTTGCCGACGCGCGCCCGCTCACCGTCCGTATCCTCCCGGGCGGTTCGGCGGAGGTCGACGGCGTGCCGGTCGCGCGCGAAGGCCTCGCCGCCGCCATCGGCGAGGGCCTCCGCGGCCGCTCCGGCCCCGCCGCGCTCCTTCTGATCTCCCCCGATGCAACCTACGGCGACATGGTCGCGGCCTACGGCGCGGTCGCCTCCGTTCCGAACGTGCAGGTGGTGATGCCGACCCGCGCGTGGGTGGGGGCGAAGGCGACACCGTGACCCCGCCGCGTCCGCTGCTCAGGCTCGAGGACAAGGTCCGCTTGGAGACGCGGCGCCTCGCGCGCCTCGGGGAGCCGCCGCCGCGCCGCGCCGTCGCCGCCGCCTGGTGCGTCGCGGTGAGCGCTCACGCGATCGCGCTGGCGCTGCCCCTGGCGGGCTCGGGCGCGAGCCTGCCGGCGCGGTCCCTCCCCCCCGACCTTCCCACGGTCTGGCGCTTGACGCCCCCGCGGCCGAGCGAGCCCCTCGTCGCGCGCACGACCGCGCGCGCGCCGCTCCCCGAGCCACCCGCATCCGAGACGTTCGTGCCGCGCCCGGTGGCGTTCGACGCCGAGCCGGTGCCGGAGCCCTTGCCCGTCCTGTCGATCACCGCGCTCCCCTCCGAGGTCGAGACGCTCATCCCCGAGCCCGACCCGTCCTCGCGCGGCCTCGAGCCCGCGCTCGTCCCGAGGTCGGCTTCGAATGCCGAGCCCAGGCTCCTTCGCAAGGTCACCCCGACGTATCCGCCGGCGGCACGCGCGCTGGCCGCGTCGGGGAGCGTCACCCTGGAGGTGTGGATCCGCGAGGACGGCTCGGTCGAGTTCGCGCGGGTGACCTCGTGCTCCCGCCCGGGTCTCGGCTTCGAGCAGTCCGCGCTGCTGGCGGTGCGCGAGTGGTCCTACGATGCCGCGCCTGTGGGCACGGGATCCCGCACGGTCACGGTGCGCACGGAGTTCCGGCGCGACGAGAAGCGCCCGTGAGGCGCGCGTGCGCCGCGGCCGCCGTCGTCTTGGCGGCGGTGGCTCCGGCCTCGGCCGATCTGCCGAAGGCGGTCGGCGACTTCAAGGCGGGCCGTTACCTCGAGGCGGCCGCCGAGCTCCAGGCGATCGTGGACCGGACCCCGGGAAACGCGTACGCCTACTTCCTTCTCGGACAATGCCTGCTGCAAACGCAGCATCCGGAGAGCGCGGAGGCCCAGTTCCGGCGCGCCGTCGAGATCGACCCGACCCGCCCGGAGTACTTCCAGGGCCTCGCCCTGGCGCTGAAGACCTCGGCGGACTGGCACCACGCGATCCAGACGGCGTCGGACGGTCTGTCGCGCGCCGGCGATCCGGCGACGCGCTACGGGCTCTTGTCGCTGCGTGGCTATGCCTACGGGGCCGTCAACCGGTGGGCCGAGGCGGCGCAGGACTTCGAGGCGGCCCGGAAGATCCGCTCGGAGGCGTGGCTGTCGCTCCTGCTCGGCAAGGCGTATTTCGCGATGGGGGACTACGAGCGGGCGATGGTGCCCCTGAAGGACGCGCTCGACGGGCTCGCGGACGACGCCGAGGTGCTGCGACTCCTCGCGGAGGCCGACCTCGTGCGTGCGGGCCGCGAGACCGACGGGACGCGCAAGCGGATCCTCTACGTGGACGCGCTCGGCTACGCCCGCCGCCTGGCCGCGGCGCGGCCGGGGGACGTCGAGGCGATCCACGTCGTCGGGCGCGCCGCCTTGGGGTCGGGGGAGCTGGGCCAGGCCGAGCACCTCTTCCTCCACGTGCTCTATCGCCAGCCGCGGCACTGTTACGCGATGGTCAACCTCGCGCGGACGTACATCGCGCTCGAGCGCTGGGACGAGGCCGAGGCGTTCCTGATGAAGGCCGCCGCCTGCGCGCCGCGCATGGCCGTGGTCTTCGAGACCCTGGGAGACCTCTACATGAGGCGGGGCCGGCCGCAGCAAGCGGTGGACGCCTACGGGCGGGCCGAATCGCTCGAGCCCGAGGGCTCCGTGCCCACGATTCCGGTCCGGAGCCCTCGCTAGAACGCCGCCCGCCGACCTGTTAGAGTAGCGCCCCTTCGGCGAGGCCCCATGGAACACAGTCCGATCACCGCGGTTCTGGCGATCGTCGTCGCGGCCGGCCTCATCGGCGGCATGCTCACCCTGTCCGCGCTCGCCCCGAAGCTCGTCGGCCGCCGGTGGAAGAACGTCCCCATCGACCAGAGCCCGTACGAGTGCGGGTCCCGCCCCTTCGAGCCGGTCGATCATCACCGCTTCTCGGTGAAGTTCTACCTCGTGGCGATGCTCTTCATCCTGTTCGACATCGAGGCGGCGTTCCTCCTGCCCTGGGCCGTGACGTTCAAGGAGTTCGCCGGGCAGAGGATGTTCGTCCTCGGCGAGATGGCGGTTTTTCTGGGCATCCTCGTCGCCGGGTACCTGTACGTGTGGTGGCGCGGCGCCTTGGAGTGGGAGTAGCCGGTGGCCGACGGGGCACAGGCGATCGAGCTGCTCGAGAAGCGTTTCGGCGACGCGATCGTCGAGCGCGGCTCCTTCCGCGACCAGCACTGGGCGGTCGTCGAGCCCAAGGCGTGGCGCGCGGTGGCGGCCTGGCTGCGCGACGATCCGGCGACGCTTTTCGACGTGCTCCTCGACGTGACCGCCGTGCACTGGCCGGACCGCGAGGCTCCGATCGAGATCGTCGCGCACCTGTACAGCCACGCGAGAAACGACCGGCTGCGCCTGAAGTCCCGCGTCGGAAACCAAGGGCCGATCGACTCCCTGGTCCCGTTGTGGGCCTCGGCGAACTGGAACGAGCGCGAGGCCTTCGACATGTTCGGCGTGGTCTTCACGGACCATCCCGACCTGCGCCGCATTCTGATGTCAGACGACTACACCGATCATCCGCTCCGCAAGGAGCTGCCGCTGTTCCGCGGCTGACGGAGGCATTCCCCCCGATGCCGGCGAGGATCGACACCGTCACGGACCGTCCGGACACGCTCACGGTCAACATGGGGCCGTCCCACCCCGCGACCCACGGCGTGCTGCGGGTGATCCTCAAGCTCGACGGCG
>Ga0137436_1000094_pt1 | contig 27602 bp, 28 predicted proteins | sample EasRivERMGT119_2_FD_102328 | JGI IMG/M metagenome (GOLD analysis project Ga0137436, IMG submission 102328) | Soil microbial communities from meander-bound floodplain in the East River, Colorado, USA - East River MetaG ERMGT119_2 | ecosystem: Environmental > Terrestrial > Soil > Floodplain ...
CTCCTCCTCGGTCGGCTGGTGGTGCGGCGGCGCGCCGAAGCCGGGGCTGAGGTAGACGTCGGTGGCGTAGAGCGCGCCGGCGGTTTCCTCGCCGATCAGCAGGCTCAGGCTCTGCCGGCCCGGCGAGGAGATGTCGGTGCCGCCCTCGCGGGTGCGCAGCAGCTTCGGCTGCATCGGCAGGCCGGCGAAGCGGCGGCGCAGAGCCGCGAAGTCCGCCGCCGAATCGACCGCCATGTCTACGCGCGCGACCATCAGTTCGCGGTGATGTTGTTGTCGCGCACCACCTTGCCCCAGATCTCCCACTGCTCGGCGATCATGCGCGAGAACTGCTCGGGCGAGACCGCCGGCGTGGTCATGGTGGTGGCCTCGAGGCGGTCCTTCACCGACGGCACCTGCATGACGGCCGCGACCTCCTGGTTGAGGCGCCGCACGATCGGCTCGGGCGTGCCGGCCGGCGCGAACAGGCCCAGCCAGAAGTCGATCGCCAGCTCCGGGATCTTCAGCTCCTCGGCGAGCGTGGGCACGTCGGGAATCGCGCGCGAGCGCGTCATGGCCATCTGCGACACGTAGCGCAGCGTGCCGGCCTGCACGTGCGGCCGGGAGGTGAGGATGTCGGCGATCACGACGTCGACCTGCCCGCCGAGCAGCGCGGCCAGCGCCGGCCCGGTGCCGCTGTAGGGAACGTGCGTCATCTTGATGTCGGCCTTGCTGGAGAGCAGCTCCATGGCGAGGTGGCCGACCGAGCCGACGCCCTGCGAGCCGAAGTTGAGCTTGCCGGGGTTCTGTCTTGCGTACTCGACCAGCTCGCGGCCGGAGCGTACCGGCAGCGAGGCGCGCACCACGACCGGCGACGATCCGCTCTGCGTCAGCGCCACCGGCACGAAAGCCTTCGTCGAATCGTAGGCCAGCGGCTTCTGCAGGTGCGGCGCGATGATGATGGTGCTCATCGAGCCGTACATCAGGGTGTAGCCGTCGGCCGGCCGGCTGGAGAGGTAGCGCCCGGCGAGCGAGCCGCCGGCGCCCGGCTTGTTCTCGACCACCACCGGCTGGTTGAGGCGCTGCCTGAGCTGCTCGGCGATCAGGCGCGCGAACACGTCGGTCTGCCCGCTCGGCCCGGTCGGCACCACGATGGTCACGGCGCGGCTGGGGAACGCGTCCTGCGCGGCCGCCCATCCTGCGAACCACAGCAGCCAGACTGCGAACAGCGTCTTCTTCATTGCTTGCCCTCCTCCGGGTAGCCGGGTATTTTAAGTTCGTGAACGCGCCGCACGTCGAGCAGTTTCTCACCCTGCAGGAGATCGTCGCCGCCGCGCGGCGCAATCTTCAGCCCGGGCCGTGGAGCTACCTGGTCGGCGGCGCCGAGACCGAGACCACGGTGCGGCGCAACCGTCAGGCGCTCGACTCGATCGCCTTCCGGCCGCGGGTGCTGCGCGACGTGAGCCGCATCGACACCAGCGCGAGCCTGTTCGGCAAGCGGCTGCGCCTGCCGCTCCTGCTCGCCCCTATCGGCGGCCTCGAGTCGATCGTCGAGGGTGGCGCGGCCGCGGCGGCGCGCGCGGCGGCGCAGTTCGGCGTGCCGCAGATGCTGTCCTCGGTGTGCAAGCCGGGCCTGGAGGAGACCGCGGCGGCGGCCGATACCACGCGCTACTTCCAGCTCTACGTGCGCGGCGACGACGCGTGGGTGGACGATTTCGTGCGGCGCGCGCGCGACCACGGCTTCAGCGCGTTCTGCCTGACCGTCGACGTCGCGATGTACAGCCGGCGCGAGCGCGACCTCATCGGCCGCTTCATCAAGCCCTGGCGCGCAACCGCCGGCGACGGCGTCGCGTTCCAGTCCGGACTATCGTGGGACCACGTGAAGCGTTTCAAGGACAAGCACGACCTGCCGCTGATCATCAAGGGCATCGCCACCGTCGAAGATGCGCAGCTGGCGGTCGAGCACGGCGTCGAGGTCGTCTATGTCTCGAACCACGGCGGCCGCCAGCTCGACCACGGGCTGGGCAGCGCCGCTGTCCTTCCCGACATATTGAAAGCCGTCGGCGGCCGTGCCCAGGTCTGGGTCGACGGCGGGTTCATGCGCGGCACGGACGTCGTGAAGGCTATTGCGCTCGGGGCGAAAGCGGTCGGCATCGGCCGCCTGTGCGGCCTCGGCCTGGCGGCGGCAGGCGTGCCGGGCCTGGTGCGCGCGCTCGAGCTGCTCGAGGACGAGATCCGCATCGCGCTCGGCCTGCTCGGCGCCACGTCCTACGCGGAGCTGACGCCGCGGCACCTCGCGGCCGCGCCGCCGGTCGGCGAGCCCGGCATCTTCAGCGCCTTTCCCCACCTGCCGGAAGAATGAAGCCCAGGGTTTACGGCATCAGGAACTGCGACACCATGCAGAAGGCCTTCGCGTGGCTCGAAGCGCGCAAGGTCGACTACGACTTCCACGACTACAAGAAGGACGGCGTGCCGCCCGGCAAGCTGAAGGCCTGGGCGGCGAGGGTCGGCTGGGAAAAGCTCGCCAACACCCGCGGGCCGACCTGGCGCAAGATCCCCGATGCCGAGAAGGTCGGGTTGAGCGAATCGAAAGTCATTCCCCTGCTCGAGAAAAACAGCAGCGCCATCAAGCGGCCCATCGTCGAGGCCGGCGGCAAGCTGCTGGTCGGCTTCGACCCGGCGCAGTTCGAAGCCACCTTCCCGCGCTAGTTACGCGCTAGTAACAAAGACGCAACCACGCGGCGCCTAGAAGCGCGGCGCGCGCGCCGATAGCATCGCGGTTCTTTCTTACGAGGAACCGCAATGCACCAGGACGCCCGCGGCCACGCCGTCACGCTCTCCAATCCCGCCGCGCTCGACCCTTATGAGAGCGCGCTGTACGCCTTCAACACCTACCGCGGCGATCCGCTCAAGCCGCTCGACGAGGCGATCGCGCTCGACGACGGCTTCGCCGCCGCCTACGCGACCAAGGCGCTGCTCCTGTGCACGATCTTCGAGCGGCGCTTCATGCGCGACGCGCTCGCCGTGCTCGAGCAGGGCCGCCGCGCGCTCGACAGCGCCACGCCGCGCGAGCGCGCGCTTGCCGGCGCGGCGCGCGCCATCGCCGGCGGTGAATGGCACGCCGGCGTGCGCGCGCTGGAGCGCGTGCTGGTCGACTATCCGCGCGACATCGTCGCGCTGCAGGTCGCGCACGTCATGGACTTCTTCCGCGGCGACTCGCTCAACCTGCGCAACCGCGTCTCGCGCGTGCTGCCGGCGTGGACCGAGGCGATCCCCGGCTGCGCCTACGTCCTGGGCATGCACGCCTTCGGCCTCGAGGAATGCAACCAGTACCCGGAGGCCGAGCGCGTCGGGCGGCTCGCCGTCGAGACCTCCGGCGACGATTGCTGGGCGGTGCACGCCGTCGCGCACGTGATGGAGATGCAGGGCCGCATCGGCGAGGGGCTGGAATGGCTCGAGTCGACGCGCGAGGTCTGGGCCGGCGAGGACAACGGCTTCGCCTACCACAATGCCTGGCACATGGCGCTCTACCACATGGACCGCGCCGAGTACGCCGCGGCGCTCGGCATCTACGACGCTCGCTTCGGCGGCCCGCTCGAGATGGCGCTCGCGCGCATCGACGCAACCGCCCTGCTCTGGCGCCTGAAGGTCGAGGGCGCCGACATCGGCAAGCGCTTCGCGCCGATCGCCGACGGCTGGCAGCGCATGCTCGCCGACGAGGGCGGTTTCTACGCCTTCAACGATTTCCACGCCGCGATGGCGCTCGCCGCCGACGGCCGGCGCGACGCGCTGGCGCACCTGCAGCAGCTTCTGATCCAGGCCTCGGTCAGGGCGAACACGAACGGCGACATGACGCGCCACGTCGGGCTGGAAGCCTGCGAGGCGGCGATCGCCTATTGCGAGGGGCGCTACGACGAAGCCGTGGACAAGCTGCTCGCGGTGCGCGACGGCGCGGCGCGCTTCGGCGGCAGCCACGCGCAGCGCGACCTGCTGACGCTCACCCTGATCGACTCGGCGGCGCGCGCCGGCCGCGGCCGCCTGTCGCGCCACTACGCCAACGAGCACCTGGTGCACAAGCCGGCGAGCGCCTGGGGCAACCGCCTCGCGCGCCGCTCGGCGCCGGAGGCCAGGCTGGTCGCCGCGGGCGGCGCTACTTGACCATCGTGGTGACCGGCTTGCCCTTCTCGTGGATGTAGGTGGCGAGCACCACCGCCTTGCCGCTGCCGACGTTCTTGCCCAGGTGAGGCGTGTTCGCCGGAACGACGAAGCCCTCGCCCGCCTTGACGATCCGCGTCGGCTGGCCCTGGACCTGCAGCTCGAGCTCGCCCTCCACCACGTAGCCGACCTCCTCGCCCGCGTGGGTGTGCATCGGCACGATGGCTCCCGGCGCGAACCCGACGTGCGCCACCACGACCTGGCGGCCGGGCAGGCTGCCGAGGTCCTGCTCCTGCACCGCGGTGCGCGTGATGCCCGGGATCTGCGCGTACGCCGCCACCGCGGCTAGCGCGGCGAAGCCTGCTCCGACGATCCATTTCGTGGCGTTCATGGTTCCTCCCCTCGGTTGAAAGCCCGTTTCAGTCTACGGCATCTCCTTGCGCCATTGCCTGACAAGGAACGTCAGTCGAGCTCGGAGGTGAAGGTTCGCTGGGCGTCAGGCGCCGCTTCCAGTTTGAAATAGATGCGGCCGATCTCGCGCGCATCGGTGGTCTCGATCTGCACCTTCCAGTCGCCGGGCTGGTACTTGGTCTTCACGCCGTAGCCGCGGAAGCCCTGCTCGCGGCCGCCGACGATCTTGATCGGAATGGTGTCTTGCAACATCCATCCGCGCGCCGCATCGTCGAGGTACCACTTCATCTGCACCTGGTCCTGGAAGCGCGACGGCGAGAAGATGCGGAAGTAGACGTGCACGCGGTCGCCGCCCTGCGCGCGGAACCACTGGTCGCCGTTGTGCCAGATGCGCCACATCGGGCGCTCGTGGGTCAGCTTGTAGCCCGCCTCGGTGCGCTCGACCGAGTGGTACACGCCCATGAACGGGATCGACAGCGGCACCGGCGGGATCAGGCGGAACAGGTAGAAGGTCAGGAACAGGATCACCACGCAGCCCAGCGGCACGAAGACCCGGCGCTTGTTGTCGGCCGACAGGCGCAGCCCGGCAAGCAGCAGCGGCACGCAGCCCGCCACCAGCGAGCCGAGGAACACCAGCAGCCCGGTCTGCCCGATCAGCACCGGAATCACGTAGGCGAAGAACGACAGCCAGCACAGGCCGATCAGAGCGAACTTGAACGGCAGGCCGAGCGCCTTGAAGCGCGGCGCCTCGTTCGCCACCAGCAGCGCCGCCAGCACCAGCAGGAAGCCGAACGAGACCAGCAGCGAAGAGCTCTTGAAGAAGAACAGCGTATAGGCGCTGAGCAGCGCGCCGAGCAGGAAGTGGATCGCCGGGCTGCGGTACTCGTAGTACCAGCGCTTCAGGCGCGCCGCCGCCGCCAGGTCGGGCTGCGGCTGCCCCTCTTCGCGCAGCATCTGCAGCAGCACGACCGTCACGATGACCAGGTAGGCCGCCTGCTGGCCGATGGTGAGCCAGGAGTCGATGCGCCCGAGGGTGAGGATGTCGAACAGGAAGCCGGCGACGAAGAAGGTGATCGACAGGTTGCGCTCGTTGCGCGTCGCGTACAGCCTGATGCGCTCGAGCGTGCCGGTTGAAACGCCGGGTGCCTCGGGTGCCGGTGACTCGCTCATAGAAGCTTCGCCGCCCTCTCCTTGAAAGCCTTCGCCGCGGAGAATAACCCACCGTCGGCGCCGTCGATGAAGTGCAGGTGCTTGCCGGCGTAGTTGAACACCAGGCAGGTCATGTGCGCGCGGTCGGTGACGTGCAGCCCGTAGACCAGCTCGCGGCGCGCGTAGCGCTCCTCCAGCCAGGCGGTGAGCGCCTCGCGCTGCGCCGCGGTGCCGGCGAGGATCTGGCGGTAGACGTCGTTGAACTTGCGCACGTCGCTGTTCTGCACCAGCGTCTGCTTGTACAGGCTCCAGTCGGTCTCCTCGGTGCGCAGGCCGAGCTTCATCAGGCACCAGCCGAGGACCACGACCAGGCGCGTGCGCATGAGGTAGCGCCACTTGCCCCACGCGCTTTCGTCGGCGGCGCGCACACCCACCTCGTTGCCCAGGCGCCGGGCATCGAGCGCCATCGACAGCGCCGGCAGCGTCACCGGGTGGCACAGCTCCTCGCTGCCGTAGATCTCGCGCACCTTGTCGATCAGATCTTTATAGATTTCTCTTTTTTCGGAGCGCACCATCAAGCTCACGGTCTCGCCGTGCGGGCTCGGGATGTCCTGCCAGCGGCACTCGAGCCCTTCGTGGCTGCCGCGCGCCGGCGTCGCCGGGTCGATCGCGCACAGCGCCGCGGTGGCGGGATCCTTCATGTAGCGCTCGGCCCACGCCATGCCGCCGCCGGCGAACACCGCCTGCACGTAGTTGGGCGAAACGGAGTAGCGCGCCACCAGGATGTCGAGGCCTGCTTCGCGTACGCGCGACACCGGCAGCGTGGCGACGCGCAGCTCCAGCCCGAACGAGCGGCTCGCCATGTCGCGCGTCTTCGCCAGCGCCTCGCGCGCCGCGTCGAGCAGGCCGGGCGGCACGCAGAACATGCTGCCGTCGCCCTCGAAGACGAACGGCAGGTCGCTGTGGCCGGCGACGTTCAGCACCGCGCTCACCGCCGCCGCAGCAGCAGTGTTGACATGCTTGTAGTTGCCGGCCTGCACTGCCGCGGTGGAGTCGCGCACGTCGCAGGCCGCGATGTGCCAGTCCGCCGGCAGCGGCGCGAAGCGCTCGGGCCGCGTCACCTCGCTGAACTCGGTGAGCAGCGGCAACTCGAGGTAGAAGCGGGCCGAGTCGCGGGTCGCGGCGCCGCTCACTGCGCGGCCTTGTTGCCGGCGATGATCTTCTCCCAGGCCGCGCTGGTGTCGACCATCGGGATCAGCCGCCGGGTGAGCCAGGCCACGGCGAGCACGTTCAGGCCGATCAGGCCGGCCTCGACGAAAACGTGCTTGTACGCGAGCCACGGCGTCAGGATCAGCGCGGTGAGCCCGGTGGCGGCGAGCGCCGAGGACATCTGGCGCGCCTTGGCGGGCTCGTAGAAGAAGTAGCGGAAGCGCCCGACCAGCCGCGCCTCGTCCTCGCTGAAGCGGTACGGCGCCTCGCCGGTCGCGGCCGGGTGGCGGCCGAGCGCGGCCAGCTTCCCCGCCAGCCAGATCTCGAAGGCGATCACCGCCGCCAGGTAGGCCCACGCGACGGACGCATTCAGGAACGTCCAGCCGGTGAGCAGCAGGACGCCTACGGTGCCGTATCCGCCCATTCGAGCCACTCGCTTTCCGCCTGCTCGAGCTCTTTCGCGACATACGCCTGGTCGAGCAGCGCGGCCTTCAGCGCTTCCTGGTCCTGGTAGATGGCCGGGTCGGCGAGCTTCGCTTCGATCGCCGCCTTGCGCTGGTTCAGCTTCGCCATCTCCTTCTCGAGGCGCTGCACGCGCATAGGATTGGGCTTTCTCTGCTTTGCCTGCTTGTCGGCCTTTCTTGCCGGAGGCGAAGGTTTTTTCTCTTCAACCTTCGGCTTGAGCAGCGAATCGCGGTAGTCATCCAGATCGCCGTCGAACACTCGCAGCGTGCCATCGCGCACGATGAGGAGCTGGTCGGTGGTGGCACGCAGCAGGTGCCGGTCGTGCGACACCAGCACCAGCGTGCCTTCGAACTGCGCCAGCGCGACCGCCAGCGCCTCGCGCGTCTCGAGGTCGAGGTGATTGGTCGGCTCGTCGAGCAGCAGCAGGTTGGGCCGCCGCCAGACGATCAGGGCCAGCGCGAGCCGCGCTTTCTCCCCGCCCGAGAAATGCTCGATCGAATCGGTCGCCATGTCGCCGGGGAAGTTGAAGCTGCCGAGGTAATTGCGAAACTCCTGCTCCCTGATATTGCCGTCTGCAATCCTTTTCAGATGCCAAAGCGGCGACTCGTCGTCGCGCAGCATCTCGACCTGGTGCTGCGCGAAGTAGCCGATCTGCAGGCCCTTGTTGAAGATCGCGCTGCCCGACTGCACCGGCAGCACGCCGGCGATGGTCTTGATCAGCGTCGACTTGCCGGCGCCGTTGACGCCGAGCAGGCCGTAGCGCTGCTCGCTCTGCAGCGAGAAATTGACGTCGGACAGCACCGTCTTGTCGCCGTAGCCGGTGGCCACGTCCTCGAGGACCAGCAGCGGATTGGGCGCGCGCAGCGGCTCGCGGAACTCGAAGGAGAACGGCGCGCTGACGTGCAGCGGCGCCAGGTCCTCCATCTTGGCCAGCATCTTCATGCGGCTCTGCGCCTGGCGCGCCCGGGTGGCCTGCGCCTTGAAGCGGTCGATGAACGACTGGAGATGAGCGCGCTCGCGAGTTTGTTTTTCTATTTGATGTTGAGCAAGAATCAAATTCTGCGCGCGCTGGACCTCAAAGCTCGAGTAGTCGCCGCCGTAGCGCCGCAGCTTCTTCTGGTCGATGTGCACGATCGCGCCCACCACGCCGTCGAGGAAGTCCCGATCGTGCGAGATCACCAGCAGCGTGCCGGGATAGCGCTTGAGCCAGTCCTCCAGCCAGATGATGGCGTCGATGTCGAGGTGGTTGGTCGGCTCGTCGAGCAGCAGCAGGTCAGAGGGGCACATCAGCGCCTGCGCCAGGTTCAGGCGCATGCGCCAGCCGCCGGAGAAGCTCGACACCGGCCGTTGCAGCTCTTCATGCTTGAACCCGAGGCCGACCAGCAGCGATTCGGCCCGCGACTGCACCGTGTACACGTCGGCATCGCCGAGCGCCGCGTGCAGCTCGCCTATGAGGTTGCCGTCATTTTTTTCTTCGGCTTCGCAAAGCCGCCCCTGAAGCGTCCGGAGGGCAACATCTCCATCAATCGCATATTCAACGGCGGGGCGATCAAGGGCGGGGGTTTCCTGGGCCACGTGGGCGACGCGCCAGGTGGGCGGGTAGTCGACCTCGCCCTTGTCGGCGTGCAGCTCGCCGCGCAGCACCGAGAACAGGCTCGACTTGCCGGAGCCGTTGGCGCCGATCAGGCCGGCGTGCTCGCCCGGGTTGAGCGCCACGTCGGCGCCCTCGAGGAGGACCTTGACGCCGCGGCGCAGGGTGACGTTGGAGAGGCGGATCACGGGGGCGCCGATTCTACCCAAGCTTGTACCGAAGCTAGAATGTTCCGGATGCGGATTTTCCTCCTCTTCGGCCTGCTTGTTTCCAGCGCCGTCCTGGCGCAGGGCTCTCCCGGAAGAGCGATCACTCTGATCATCCCCTTCCCGCCCGGCGGCTCGACCGACATCGTCGGGCGCATCGCCGCCGACGGCCTGGCGAAGGAGCTCGGCCAGGCCGTGGTGGTCGACAACCGCGGCGGCGCCGGCGGCGCGATCGGCGCCAGGGCGATCGCCGACGCCGCGCCCGACGGCTACACGCTCGGCCTCGCCACCGTCTCGACGCACGTCGTAAACCCGGTGGTGAGAGGCGCCGCGCTGGGCTACGACGCGCTGAAGGACTTCACGCTGCTGAGCCAGATCGCCGCGGTGCCCAACGTGGTATCGGTGCATCCGTCGGTGCCGGCGAAGAACATGAACGAATTTGTCCTGTTCCTGAGAAACAACCCCGGCAAGCTGAATTTCGGCACGCCGGGCAGCGGCAGCCTCGGCCACCTGATCGGCGAGACGTTCAAGCACGCCGCGAAGGTCGACATGGTCCATGTCCCGTACAAGGGCGCCGGCCCGGCGCTGAACGACACGCTCGCCGGCCAGGTGCAGGTGCTGTTCGACAACCTGCCCTCCTCGCTGCCGCACATCCAGACGGGCAAGCTGAGGGCGCTCGCAGTCGCTTCCGAAAAGCGCGTCGCGGCGCTACCCGACGTGCCGACCTTCGCCGAGGTCAGCCTGCCGCAGATGAACGATCCGTCGTGGTTCGGCCTGATCGGCCCGGCAAGGCTGCCCGACGCGGTGGTGACGCGCGTGCGCGACGCGCTGGTGCGCTCGCTCAGGCAGCCGGAGACGGTGAAACGCCTGGACGCCGTCGCCGCGACGGCGATCGGCAATACGCCCGATCAGTTCCGCGAGGTGGTGGCCGCAAGCATCGAGGCCAGCCGCCGCATCGCGAAGGAAAACGGGCTCAGGTTCGACTGAGGCCGGAAGAAGCGCAGGCCCTCGCGCCTCGCGCCCGGCGAGCGCCAGCTGAGCGCGCGCCCGAAAAGCCTCAGGCAGGCGGCGTAGCCGACGCTGCCCGCGCCGCTGCGCAGGGAGGCACGGATCGAGGCGCGGTTGTGCGTGTAGATGAGCGTGACGTAGCGGCTGACGCCGCGCTGCATGCACGCCGCATCGGCAGCCGTCACCAGCATCGCGGCGATGCGCCGGCCGCGCGCCTCGGGCCGCACGAAATGCCGGTAGCTGTAGGTGGCGCGCCGGTCGAGATCGATCCAGACGCCGTCGCTTTCGGGCGTCGCGCCGAAGGCGAACCAGGCATAGCCGAGCAGACGGTCGTTCTCGAGCGCGCCCACGCACAGGTCGCCGCGCGCCAGCGAAGCCCGTGCGCTCGCCGCCGGCAGCTCCAGCCCGGCGTCGCGGCAATGCCCGAGCAGTTCCGTCTCGCCCAGCAGCGCGAGGCGCATGCCGGCGGCTGCGGCGCGCGGCTCCGGGTCGAGCGGGCGCGCCAGGACGCGATAGAGGTTGAGGCCGAAGTAGCGCTGCAGAATGCGGGCCAGCCTGGGGGGCATCCGGCAGTTGTAGCCCGCCGGGAACCGCCCGCTCTACCCGCCGGAATGGTCCGGTCGGAGTGTCACATCTTGGCTGGCGTAGCGGCGGTGGGCGATGCCGTTGCGCACGCGCATCACCCGCCACAGGACGTTGATGCGCGCCACCTCGTCGATCTGGCCGGCGCCGTTGACCAGCTCGCGCAGCTCGAAGTCGGGGCGGAAGCCGATCTGGTTGGAGAAGCGCGCCAGGCCCATCTCGAAGGCGCGGATGATGCGGTTGTCCGACTTCACGTGGTTGACGAGGTAGATCTCGCCGTCGGGGCGGCACACACGGTGGAACTCCTCCAGCACCCGGGCCGGGTTGCGCACCACCGGCATGACGTACATCGCCACCACCTTGTCGAAGCTCGCGTCGGCGAAGCTCATCGTCTCGGCGTCCATCTCGAGCAGCGCCTCGACGTTGGCCAGGTCGTGGCGTGCGACGCGGCCGCGCGCCTTCTCCAGCATCTCGCTCGACAGGTCAATGCCGGTGACCCTGACCGAGGGCGGGTACATGGTAAGCGACAGGCCGGTGCCGACACCGACCTCGAGCACCCGGTCACCGGGCCTGAGCTGCAGGGCTTGCAGCACCGCCTTGCGTCCGGCCTGCAGCACCGGACCGAACAAGGCATCGTAGACGCCGGCGTAGCGGCGATAGGCCGTCTTGACGGTATCGGTGTGCATGGGGCGGTACTCTACTAGCAAACCACGGACCCGGCATACGATAGCGGTCATGGAATCGTGGGACATTTCCGACGCCCGGCCGGGCGCCGACATCGCGCAGGTGCGGCAGCTGGTTGAGGAATATGCCGCAAGCCTTGACACGGACTTGTGCTTCCAGAATTTCGCCGGGGAGCTCGACCGCCTGGGCGAGATGTACGCGCCGCCCCGCGGCTGCCTGCTGCTCGCCCGCCTGCAAGGCTCCCCGGTCGGCTGCGGCGGCCTGCGCCCCGCCGCAGATGACAGCTGCGAAATGAAGCGCCTCTACGTCCGCCCGCAGGCGCGCGGGCACGACCTCGGCCGGCGCCTCGCCCTCGCCTTGATCGAGCGCGCACGGGCCGCCGGCTACCGCCGCATGCTGCTCGACACCCTGGCGCAGATGCAGGCTGCCCGGGCGCTGTACCGCTCGCTCGGCTTCCGCGAGATCCCGCCCTACTACGTCAACCCGCTGCCCGGGGTGACCTACATGGAACTGGCGCTGGATTAGCGGCAAAATTGCCTTGTCCGAGCGCCGCAAGGCGCGGCAAAGTCGCGGCAAGGGAGACGCAAAAATGCCGGTCATCGGCGCCGTGGTCGTGCTGATCCAGCTGTGCTTCGCCTATCACGCCCTCAAGACCGGGCGGCCGTACTGGTGGCTGTTCGTGATCATGGGCTTCCCGGTGATGGGCTGCGTGCTGTACTACTTCATCGAAGTGTTCCCCACCTCGCGCGAGAGCCGCAAGGCCGAGAAGGCGGCGCGCGCCATCGCCAAGGCATGGGATCCCGAGCGCACGCTGCGCGAGAAAGTGGCCGACCTGGAGGGCTGCGGCAGCGTCGAGAACCGCGTGCAGCTGGCGAAGGCCTGCATGAACCACAGGATGTACGCCGACGCGGCCACGCTCTACCGCAGCTGCCTGAACGGCGTCTACGAGAGCGACCCCGAGATCCGCTTCGGCCTGGCCTGCGCGCACCTGCTGAACGGCGCGTTCAGCGAAGCGCTGGAGCTGTCGCGCAACCTGCGCGCAAGCCAGCCGTCCTTCCGCGCGACCGATGTCGGCATGGTGCTGGCGAAATCGCTGGAGGGCGCCGGGCAGCTCGACGCGGCGCTCGGCGAGTTCAAGCTGCTCGCCGACACCTATCCGGGCGAAGAAGGCCGCTGGCGCTGCGCCGCGCTGCTCGCCAGGCTCGGCCGCGGCGACGAAGCGCAGGAGATGCTGCAACGCATGCTGCGCAACGCCAAGCGCCTTCCGAGCCACTACGCGGACGCGCAGGCCGAGTGGCTGAAGCTCGCCCGCGAGCACCTGCAGGCCTAGGGGCGCGTGCGCTAATATCCGCCCGCACTCTTGGGAGGAATCCGGTGGGCCGGACACTACGCATGCTGCTGTTGGGATCGCTGGCGGCGCTCGCCGCCGGCCACGCGAGCGGCCAGCAGCCCGCGGCCGGCGCCTGGCCGCAGCCGGGCGACACCTGGAAGTACCGCCAGACCAAGCCGGGCCAGGGCGGCGGGCGGGATCACCTCGTCCAGGTGAGGAGCTCCGGCGGCGGAAAGCTGGTCGACGAGGTTTCGGTCGCCGGGCAGGCGCCGCTGCAGAACGAGCACTCGGGCGGCTTCTACCTCGTCAACCAGGGCGTATCGCTGTTCTCTCCCTACCTCCACGTGATGGGCCAGCTCGCCTCGACCCGCAACGTCCGCTCGCGCGACGATGTCGCCTGCCCCATGGACGTGGTCTGCTCGATGCAGGCTTCGATCGCGGGTTACGAGCGCGTCACGGTGCCGGCGGGCGAGTTCAACACGCGCAAGATGCGCTTCGACCACGGCTGGCAATACCATCGCTACGGCAGCGGCTCGCGCGAAGTGACCATGTGGTATTCGGACGAGGTCAAGCGCGTGGTCAAGGTCAGGAGCCGCACCGTTTCCGGCGGCCACGTCGGCATCGAGACCGACTACGACCTCGAGCTGACCGAGTACCAGCTCAAGTAGCTAGAGCAGGTCCTTCCACTTGCTGCGCGTCTTTTCCTGCAGCTCCTTGCTCGCCTCGGCGACCGGCGGGAACTCGTCGAGGTGCTCCCACGGGCGGCAGGCGTCGATGACCGCCTTGGAGCTGAGCGGCGCGTCGTACTTGTAGGCGACGAACATCGGGTCGTTCTTCGAGCCGACGCCGCGCTGGATCAGGTCGATGCTGGTGACCGGGTCGGTGCGCGTCGCCACCGCCCACATCACTTCCTGCAGGTTCGAGGGGTCGATGTCCTCGTCGACCACCACCGAGTAGCGCGACATGTAGGCGCCGACGCCGCACTGGCTGAGGATGTGGCCGGCCTGGCGCGCGTGCCCGGGGTAGCGCTGCTTGATGGACACCGCGTTGAACATGCGCGCGCCGCCGATCTCGTGCGCCCACACCGCCTTCACGTCGGGCACGCCGGCGGCGGCGAGCGCGTCGGTGAGCAGCGCGGAGCGCATCACCGCCTTCGAGTACGAGTAGTCGTTGGGCGGCTTGGCCGGCGGGCTGCCGACAATAATAGGTGAATCTCTAAAATAGACTCTCTCTACCGTGACGACCGGGGCAGTCCCCGCCTTGCCCGGGTAGTAGCCGTGGAACTCGCCGAACGGCCCCTCCGTGCGCTCGTCGTTCGGCTCGACGAAGCCTTCGAGCACGATTTCGGACGCGGCCGGAAATGGCAGGCTGGTGACTTCTCCGCGAATCACTGCAACCGGCTGTCCCAGTATGGCGCCGACGTAGTTCCATTCGCACATGCCGAAGGGAATCTCGATGCCGGAGATCAGGTAGCCGAGCGGGTCGCCGCCGCACACGATGGCGACCGGAAAGCGCTTGCCGGCCTTCTTGTGCTTCTCGTAATGGATGCGGCCGTGCTTGCCCGGCACCATGTCGAGCGCGACGTGGTTGCGGTCGATCACCTGCACGCGGTAGGTGCCGACGTTGATCCAGTCGGAGTCGAGGTCGCGCGTCACCACCGAGCAGCCCGTTCCTATATAGCGGCCGCCGTCCAGCTCGTGCCAGAGCGGCGAGGGAAACTTCAGGACGTCAGGCTGCGTCTGGATGTTTTCGAGAAGCGGGCCTGAAGCAACCACGAGCGGATCGAATCTTCCCGCCGCCGCCTGCCACCCCGCAGGCTTGCCGCGCAGGGTGTCGACCAGCCCCTTGTGCGTCCTCTGCAGCGGCAGGCGCAGGATCGAGGAGAGGCGCGCCGGGCTGCTGGTGCTGCAGGTCAGGACGCGAAAGCCCTTCGGGTAGCCGGCGATCTCGTCGAACAGCAGCGCCGGCGGCAGATCCTTCTTCACGTTGAGCTCGCTGATCGCGCCGAGCTCGAGGTTCCAGTCGGCGCCTTTCACCTCGCGCAGCTCGCCGAGCCGGGAGATCTCGGCAAGCCAGGCGCGCAGGTCGAGAGGATTCCCAACGCCGGGAGGATTTGCCATAAAGTATTGGATCATGAAATCCCTCGCCTGGCTGCTCGCGTTCTGCTCGTTCGCCGCCCAGGCGCAGGAGTTCCCCAGCAAGCACATCCGCCTGCTGGTCGGCTTCCCCGCCGGCGGGCCGAGCGACATCCCGGCGCGCCTCATCGCCGACAAGCTGCGCGTCTCGCTCGGCCAGCCGGTCATCGTGGAAAACAAGACCGGCGCCGCCGGCATGATCGCGGCGAGCGACCTGCTGGCGCAGCCTGCCGACGGGCACACGCTGCTCCTCTGCTCCTACATCGATCCTCTGAACACGCTGCTCTACAAGAGCGTGACCTACAAGGTCGAAGACCTTGCGCCCGTCAGCCTGGTGTCCAAGGCCTACTACGCCTTCGCGGTGGCGAGCGAGCTGCCCGGCGATCTCAAGGGCTTCGTCGCGCACGCCAAGGCGCGCCCGGGAGAGCTGAACTACGGCCGCGTCGGCGCCGGCTCGGTGACCGAGATGCTGCCGCGCCAGCTCGAGAAGCTGGCCGGCATCTCCATGACCGGCGTCACCTTCAAGGGCACCGGCCCGGCGCTGCAGGAAGTCGTCGCCGGCCGGGTGCACTTCATGGTCGGCCCGATCGCGCTCACCCTGCCTCTCTACCAGGGCAGGAAAGTAAAGATCATCGGCATGACCAGCCCTGAGCGGCTCGCTGTCGCGCCCGAGGTGCCGACGCTGAGCGAGCAGGGACTGGCGATCGTCAACTACGGCTGGTGGGGCGTGTGCGCGCGCGGCGGCACGCCGCGCCCCGTCATCGAGCGCCTCAACCGCGACATCGTCGCCGCCGTCGCGACGAGCGACTATCGCAGCGTGATGGAGCGCGCCGGCACCCTGCCCACCTCCTCCACGCCGGACGAGATGGGCCGCGAGATCGGCGCGACGCTGAAGGACTACGGGCGGATGATCCGCGAGCTCGGCATCGCACAGGTGGATTGATCATGAGATGGCTCTTCCCGCTGGTTCTTTTTGCGCTCACGGCGCAAGCCCAGGATTTCCCCAGCAAGCCGATCCGCATCGTCGTGCCCTGGCCGCCGAGCGGAAACGTCGACATCACCGCGCGCACGGTGGCGCCCGCGCTCGGCGAGGCGCTCGGCCAGCAGGTGATCGTCGAGAACCGCGCCGGCGCCGCCGGCACCATCGGCTCGGCGGCGGTCGCCAGGTCGGCGGCCGACGGCTACACGCTGCTCCTCGGATCGAGCGGCACGATCACCGCCGGCCCCGCCGTATTCAAGACCCTGCCCTACGATCCGGTGAAGGATTTCGTCGCGGTCGGCGGCATCCAGTCGGTGCCGATCGTGCTCACCGCCGCGCCGAAGACGCCGGTCAGCACCTACCAGGAGTACGTCGCGCTGGCGAAGAAGAAGGATGGCCAGCTCAGCATCGCTTCCGCCGGCAGCGGCTCGTCCAACCACCTCGCCATCGAGCTCCTCATCCGGCAGGGCAACCTCAAGCTGCTGCACGTGCCCTACAAGGGCAGCGGCCCGGCGATCACCGACCTCCTCGGCAGCCAGGTCGAGTCGATGATGGACCAGCTCACGGCGTCGATCGGCCACATCCGCGACGGGCGCATCAAGGCGATCGCCATTTCCTCGCGCAACCGCTCGCCGCTGCTGCCCAACGTGCCGACGCTCGACGAGTCGGGAGTGAAGGGATACGAGGCGAGCACTTTTACCGGGCTCTTCGTTCCCTCCGGCGTTCCTCCGGTCGTTCTGGACAGACTCGCTTCTTCCCTGAGGAAAGCGTTGCAGGTGGAAAGCGTGCGCGAGCGCTATCGCCAGATGGGCGTGGAGCTGATCGAGATGAGCCAGCCGGAGTTCGCCGCCTACGTGCGCGACGACCTCGAGAAGTGGCGCCGCGTCGCCCGCGAGGGCAACATCGTCGTCGAGTGAGCGTCCTGCCGCCAGACGGCCGGCTGCGCGCGCCGAAGCGGCCGCTACCGGCGGGCACCGTCGATTGCCACGCGCACATCTTCGACCGCTTCGAGAAATATCCCTTTGCGGGAAATCGCAAATACTCGCCTCCCCTGTGCAGCCGTGAAGCCTGGATGGAGCTGCACGCGGCGCTCGGCGTGGCGCGCGGGGTGCAGGTGCATGGCAGTCCCTACGGCTTCGACAATTCGATCACTGAAGACTTCCTGAAGGAGCATGGCGGGAGATTCGTTGGCGTCGCCGCCATTCCTGCGGACGCTGATGAAGCCCTCCTGAAAAGATTGAATGCCGCCGGCTTTCGCGCGGCCCGCTTGATGGACCAGTTCGCCACCGGTGCGACCACCGCCGACCTGGAAAGCATTGCAAGAAAAATCCAGCCCCTCGGCTGGCACATCGAGATCAACATCGCGCGCTCGGCCGACTGGGTGGGCCTGGAGCCGCGGTTGCGGCGCTGCCCGGTGCCGCTGGTCTTCGACCACCTCGGCCGGGTGCGCGGCGGCGAAGGCGTCGACGCGCCCGGCTTCAAGGTGGTGCGCCGGCTGCTGGCCGAGCGCGACGACTGCTGGACCAAGATCTCGAGCTGGTACCGCCTGTCCGATTCCGGTCCGCCGCACTTCGCGGACATGAAGCCGCTGGTGGAAAGATTGATAAAAGAAAGGCCCGACCGCTGCGTCTGGGGCACGAACTGGCCCCACCCCGGCCTGCACGATTTCATGCCGAACGACGCCGACCTGGTCGATCAGCTCGACGGCTGGCTGCCGAGTGATAATGTGCGCGAGGGGTTGTTCGCAAAAAACGCAATAAAACTGTATCGCTTCTAAAGGGGAGGCATGCAATGGCTACAACGGCAAATCCGTATCGGGCTCCTGCGGCTGCGGTCGCCGACGCGGCGGAGGAGTTCCAGCCGGTCAACATCTATGGCGTCTCGGGCCGCATCGGCCGCGCGCGCTACATCGCCTATTCGCTCGGCATCTCCATCCTGATGGGCATAGTGGTGGCCGCCGTCGCCGGAGTGGCGGCGGCGATGGGGATGGCGGCGGTCGCCGGCATCGCCAGCATCGTTCTCTATATCGGCCTGTTCGTCTGGATGTTCATGCTCACCATCCAGCGCGCGCACGATTTCGATACCACCGGCTGGCTGTCGATCCTGATGCTGATTCCGCTGGTCAACCTGCTCTTCTGGTTCATCCCCGGCACCGACGGCGAGAACCGCTGGGGCGCCAAGACGCCGCCCAACACCGTGCTGGTGCTGATCGGCGCCTGGATCGTGCCGGTGATCTTCTTCATCGGCATCCTCGCCGCGATCGCGCTGCCGGCCTACCAGGACTACACCAAGCGCGCGCAGGAGAGGCAGTTCCAGAAAAAGTAGCAACCGGCTAACCCCCGTGTGGGTGCGCCCCGTTTAAACGGGGGCGTACCCACACACAAGGGAGTTAGCCATGCCAACTAAGTCACGCTTCGCCGTCGCGGCCATCGCCGCGGCGCTTTGCTTCTCCGCCGTCGCCGGCACCGCTCCCGAAAAAACGCTGAGGCCCTTCGCCTCGGAGGCGGAGCTCGCGGCGCTGTTCAAGGGCTGGGCCGCGCAACAGAAGCTCGAAGCGCGCCGCGCGCAGTCCGCCTACGGCGCCAGCCAAAACGCGCCCGCCGCGGCGCCTGCCGTCTCGGCGCTTGCCAAGTCGGCCGAAGCCACCGCCGACTCGATCACCAACGTGCAGCACGCGGGCGTCGACGAGGGCGGCATCGTCAAGCTGCACGGCGACTACCTCGTCATCCTGCGCCGCGGCCGTCTCTTCACGGTCGAAGTGAGCAGGAAGGACCTGAAACCGGTTTCCACGGTGGACGCGTTCGGCGACGGCGTCGACCCGCGCGGCGCGTGGTACGACGAGATGCTGATCTCCGGCAACACCATCGCCGTCATCGGCTACAGCTACCAGCGCGGCGGCACCGAGATCGGCCTGTTCGAGATCTCGGGCGCGGGCCAGCTGAGCTACAAGGCGACCTACCACCTGCGCTCGAACGACTACTACTCGTCGCGCAACTACGCCAGCCGCCTGATCGGAGCCAAGCTGGTGTTCTACACCCCGCTCTACCTCAACCCGTGGTCGGCCGAGCCGTTCGCGCAGTTTCCGGCCATGCGCAAGTGGCGCAGCGGCGCGACGCAGGCTGATTTTCGGCGCATCGCGCCGGCGACGCGCATCTATCGCAGCGACGAGCCGCTCGACCCGCACCAGGGCCTCGCGCTGCACAGCGTTACCGTGTGCGACCTCGCCGCCGCCGAGCTGGCCTGCGAGTCGAGCGCGGTGCTCGGCCCGGCCGGGCGTGTGTTCTACGTCTCGCCCGAGTCGGTGTTCGTCTGGAACGTCAAGTCGGCGGTGTTCCGCATCCCGCTCGACGGCTCGGCGCCGAGCGCGCTCAAGGTGGCCGGCAGCCCGATCGACCAGTTCTCCTTCCTCGAGGGCGGCGACGGCTTCCTCAACGTGCTGGTGCGCGCGAACGGCCGCGGCGAGGCGATGTGGTCCTCCGAGCGCGGCAGCGCGCGCGGCCTCGCCATGCTGCGCGTGCCGCTGTCGAGCTTCTCCGACGGCCGCGACAGCGCGCCGCGCGAGGCCTACCGTGCGTTGCCATCCCCTGGTGGTTTTTCCTTACAAAATAGATTTGTCGGCAGCTACCTGCTCTACGGCGCAGCGCGGCACGGCTCGCTCTACGCCTACCGCTACGCTATCGACGACTTTGCCCACGAAGTGCCGCTCAGCCACGGCATCGACCGTATCGAGGCGCTGGGCGACAACGCGATCGCGGTCGGCACCAGCGGCGCGGACCTGACCTTCACCAGCGTGCGCCTGGGCGCCTTCCCGGTCGCCGCCGACCGCTACACCCGCAAGGGCGCGGCGCAGGGCGAGACGCGCAGCCACGGCTTCTTCTACAAGGCCGACAACCGCTACGAGGGCCTGCTCGGCCTGCCGATCATCGGCCCGGGGCGCTCGACGATGCGCCACCAGCTGCGGCACGAGTCGGCGTCGCTCCTCTACCTGCGCAACCAGGGCCTGAAGCTGAGCGAGCTGGGCACGCTCGACTCCAGGCCGACGCCCGCCACTGACGGCTGCCGCGCGTCCTGCGTCGACTGGTACGGCAACTCCCGCCCCCTGTTCCTGAAGAACCGCGTGTTCGCCCTGATGGGCTACGAGCTGGTCGAAGGCCGCCTCGACGCCGACAAGATCGTGGAAGCGCGGCGCGTCGACTTTGCACCGCGGCGTGCCGTGGATATCGGTCTCTGATCAGATCTTCTCGATGATGGCCATCGCCAGGGGCTCGGCGGTCCTTGAGTCGATCAGCACCCCCACCCAGGCCACCCGCGCCCTGAGGCGCACGTAGCGCACGTCGGCCTCCTTCAGGCCCGACCCGGCCAGGGCGGCATCGACGATCTTCGCCTCCGCCGGCTCCTGTTGACGCAGCTTTGCGAGGGTCCAGGCCGCCTTGAGCACTTGCTGCGTGCGCCCGGCGTAGGGCGTGAAGTAGCGGGGGAAGGTCTCGATGTCGCGCCCGGCGAGCCCGGCGAAGGTGATCCCGCTGCGCTCGCTCGGGTCGGTCGGGAAATCGGCGTAGGCGTAGAGCGGCCCGCCGAGGGGCGGGCGGCTGAACTGCGGGAATTTCGCTTTCGCGTACTCCTCCGGCTCGATGCCGACGACCGTGGCCACCTGGAACTGGTCCTGGACGAAAACGATGAAGGCCGGGCGCGCCAGGTACACGACATGCATGCCGTAGGCGAACGCGGCGAGCTGCAGCGTGGCGATCGCCGCCAGGTCGAACTTCATGCCGCGCTTGCCCTGCCTGAACACCGCCAGCGTGATCGCCGGCCCGACGATCACGTCGACCCCGACCAGGATGAGGAGCAGGTCGCTGCCGCCGCTCGCCCGGAACAGCGGCCCGGGGAACCAGACCGCCAGCATGATCGCGAGCACCGTCCCGGCGATGACCGCGCTGATCAGCAAATGTAGTCCGGACGCCTTCCAGCGCGTCACTTTTTTCCGTTCCACTGGTCGGAGAACTATAGCGCCATGCCCGCCACCCCCGCAAACCGCAGCGCCATTCCGGCGCGCCTGGACGCGCTGCCCTGGTCCGCTTGGCACTGGCGAGTAGTCCTGGCGCTCGGCGTGAGCTGGCTGCTCGACGGGCTGGAGGTCACGCTGGTCGGCTCGCTCGGGCCCACGCTGCAGCGCGGCGACACGCTGGCCCTGAGCGCAGCGCAGATCGGCTGGGCGGCCTCCGCGTACGTCGGCGGCGCGGTGCTCGGCGCCCTGTTCTTCGGCCGGCTCGCCGACCGCCTCGGCCGCAAGCGCATATTCCTGGTCACGCTCGCGGTCTACCTCGTCGCAACGGTGCTCACCGCGTTTTCGTTCGACATCGCGTCGTTCGCCTTCTGCCGCTTCCTCACCGGCTTCGGCATCGGCGGCGAGTATGCGGCGATCAACTCGGCGATCGACGAGCTGATCCCGGCGCGCGTGCGCGGCGCGGTCGACCTCGCCATCAACGGCACTTTCTGGATCGGCGCCGCGCTCGGCGCCGGCCTCAGTATTTTTCTCCTGAACAAGGAATTCCTGTCCCCGGACATCGGATGGCGCATGGCGTTCGCATTGGGGGGTGTGCTCAGCTTCGCCATCCTGCTGGTGCGGCGGCACGTGCCGGAGAGCCCTCGATGGCTGCTGACCCACGGGCGGGTGGATGAAGCCGAAGCGGTCGTGCGCTCGATTGAGCGCGCCGTCGGCGTCTCGCCGCGGGAGCACGCGGCCATTTCGATGCGGGCGCTGCGCACGGTCGCGTGGCGCGAGGTCATGGACGTGCTGCTGCACCGCTATCGCTCGCGCACGGTGCTCGGCCTGACGCTGATGGCTTCGCAGGCCTTCTTCTACAACGCGATCTTCTTCACCTATGCGCTGGTGATGGCGCGCTTCTACGGCGTGCCCGAGGGCGAGGTCGGCTGGTACATCTTCCCCTTCGCGATCGGCAATTTCCTCGGGCCGCTCGCGCTCGGCCGGCTGTTCGACTCGCTCGGCCGGCGGGCGATGATCGCCACCACGTATTCGGTGGCGGGCGTCGCGCTTTTCTTCACCGGATACTTTTTCAGCGAAAACCGCCTGACGGCCGTCCAGCTCACGCTGTGCTGGAGCGCCATTTTCTTCGTCGCCTCGGCGGCGGCCAGCTCGGCCTACCTGACGGTGAGCGAGATCTTCCCGCTGGAGATGCGCGCCGTTTCGATCTCGCTGTTCTACGCCGCCGGCACCGCGCTCGGCGGCTTCGCCGGGCCGCCGCTGTTCGGCGCGATGATCGAGAGCGGCAGCCGCGACGCGCTGTTCGGCGCGTACGCCTTCGCCAGCCTCCTGATGTGCGCCGCGGCCCTGGTGGCGGCCTTCATCGGCGTCGACGCCGAGCGCAAGCCGCTCGAGGAAGTCGCGCCGCCGCTCGGCGCAGCCTAGGGAGTCAGCCGCCGATCCGCTTGGCGAACCAGCGCCGCACCGCCCAGACGAACGCCACGAATACGACCAGCGCCGCGGCGATCAGCCACCAGCTGATGCTCGACGGATCCTCCAGCGCGGCGCGCAGCTCGCCGGCGAACACGGTGGCGGCGAGCAGGCCGGGCAGCATGCCGAGGATCGAGCCGGCGACGTACTGCCAGGTCTTGATGCGGATCGCGCCGGCGATCAGGCCCTGCACGGCGAACGGCGGCACGGGAACCATGTTGGAGGCGAAGATCGCGATCACGCCGTGCTTGCGCAGTACCTTGCCCGCCTCCTCCATCTTGCCGCCGGCCAGGCGCACCACGGTTTCGCGCCGCATCATCCGCCCCGCGTAGTAGGTAGCCATGGCCGCCACCATGATGCCGGCAGCGCTGTAGGCGAAGCCGAGCCAGCGGCCGAAGGCGACGATGGTGAGCAGCGTGAGGAAGGGGCGCGGGAACATGAGCAGCGCCGCCGGCGTATAGGCGAGGATCACGGCGATCGGCGCCCAGCGCGTCTCGCGCGCGGCCTTCGCCCACGCCAGGGTGTTCTCGCGCGTGACCAGCTCGGAAAGCGGCGTGTACCGCCATGCCAGCGCCAGCAGTACCAGCACCGCTGCGCCGGCGGCGAGCTTGCCCCAGGCAGGGCCCCGCCTGGCCGCGGACTTGCGCTTCACGGCTGCCGCTTGCGCGCCCACTCTAAGCCACGCGCTCGGCGGCGCGCCGTCCATGCTCGATCGCGGCGCGGATGGCGGCCACCAGCTTGTCGGCATCGAGCGGCTTGTTGACGCGATCGGCGAAGCCCGCCGCCGCCAGGCGCTCGCGCTCGATCTGGGTGAACGCGGTAAGCGCGATGGCCGGGGTGGCGCGCCCGGTCCCGCGCGCCGCCTCGATCGAGCGCGCGCGCCGCAGCGCGGCGAAGCCGTCCTCGCCGGGCATGGCGATGTCGACCAGCAGCACGTCGGGCCCGCCCGCCGGCAGCGCGCGCTCGAGCGCGCTCGCCAGCTCGGTGCTCGAGCCGAAGGTCTCCACCGCCGCGCCGTGCTGGCCGAGGGTCAGCGCCACCACCTCGTGCGCGTCGGCGTCGTCGTCGACCAGCCAGGCGTGCACGCCGGCCAGCGCGCCGCGCGGCTGCCGCTGCTCGACCGTGGGCAGCACCGCCAGGATCGCCGCCGCCTGCTGCGGCGCCGCCGGCAGGTCGACCGTGAACACGGCGCCCTTGCCGATGCCGCCGCTGCTGGCGCTCACCTGCCCGCCGTGCAGCAGCGCGATATGCCTGACCAGCGCCAGGCCGATGCCCAGGCCGCCGGCGCGCCGCGTCGACGAGGTGTCGGCCTGCGTGAAGCGGTCGAACACGTGCGGCAGGAACTCGGCGGCGATGCCGATGCCGTTGTCGCGCACCTGCAGCTGCACGCGCTCGCCGTTGCGCAGCAGGGCGACCTGCACCGCGCCGCCCTCCGGGGTGAACTTGACCGCGTTCGACAGCAGGTTGGAGGCGAGCTGCTGCAGCCGGCCGGCGTCGCCCTCCACCATGATGGCGGGATCGTCGGGCGTGAAGCGCAGCGCGATGCGCTTGGCGGCGGCGCCGGTGCGTGTCGCCTCGAGGGCGGCGTTGACGATGTCGACCAGGTTGGCGGCGCGCCGCTCGATGTTGAGGCGGCCGCTGACGATGCGCGAGGTGTCGAGCAGGTCGTCGATCAGGCGCGTCTGGCTGTCGACGTTGCGCATGATGGCGCGCGCGCCGCGCTCGACCATGCCCGCCTCGAGCGGCCGCGTGGTGGCGAGCAGGTGGCTCCAGCCGCGCAGCGCGTTGAGCGGCGAGCGCAGCTCGTGCGAGACGATGGCCAGGAACTCGTCCTTGGCGCGGTTGGCGCGCTCGGCCTCGGCGCGCAGGCGCTGCTCGGCCACCACCAGCTTCTCCAGCTCGCGCTGCGCGCGCTTCCTCTCGGTGATGTCGGTGGCGATGCCGATCAGGCCGATGACGCGTCCCTGCTCGTCGCGTAGCGGCGACTTGGTGGTGAGGTAGATCTTCTCTTCCTCCTCGCTTCCCGCCCCGCCGCCGATCACCTCCTCCAGCATCATCGTCTCGCCCGCCTCGAGCACGATGCGCTCGTTGTCGTCCAGCCCCTGCGCGTCGACCCCGCTGCGCCCGGCCGCCCTCACCCACGCCGGGTTGCCGACCAGCATGCGGCCCTGGCGGTCCTTGGCGAAGATCAGGTCCGGCGTGCTGGTGGTAATGGCGTTGAGCAGAGCGTTTCGCTCCTGCAGCGCGGCGCTGGCGCGCTCCAGCGCGGCCGTGCGGCGCACCACGCGCTGGTCGAGCTCGGTGTAGGCCTCGCGCATGGCGCGCTCGGCGCGGCGGTGCGCGGCGGCGTCGCGCAGCACCAGCACCGCGCCGGCGACGCCGTCGCCGGCGTCGACGATGGGCGCCGCGTTGATGTCGATGGCATGCACGCTGCCGTCGCGCGCGCGCAGCGCCGGGTCGCCGCCGGCGACGGCGGCGACGCGCATGCGCAGCGCGGCGTTGAGCGGCGATTCGATCGGCGCGCCGCTGCGCTCGTCGAACAGCTGCAGCAGCTCTGCCGCCGGGCGGGCGGCGGCTTCGTCGGCGCGCCAACCCGTGAGGCGCTGCGCCGCCTGGTTGAGGAAGCGCACCCGCCCGGCGGCGTCGGCGGCGATGACGCCCTCGCCGATCGCCGCCAGCGTCACCTGCAGCCACTCGCGCTGCTCGCTCGCCTGCCCTTCCGCCGCGGCGCGCTGGCGCTCGGCGCGCTCCAGCGTATGCGCCACCCACAGAATCAGCGCGCTGAACAGCGCGATCATCAGCAGCGTGAACAGCGCCATGCCGAAGGCTTCGCTGAACACGCCTTCGCGCTCGGCCACCAGGCGCGTCCAGCCGACCGCGAGCGGCACGGCGAACGCCGCCGGCAGCAGCCAGCGCGTGACCACCGCCCCGGTGCGGCGGCTCGACAGCACGTCGAGCGTCCATGCGCTGGGGCGACCCGCGGCCAGGGCGAGCGCGCCCAGCAGCGCCGCCAGCGCGCCCGGCGCGGAAAAGCCGAGCAGCGGCGCGGCGAGGTCGAAGCGCAGCATGCGCAGCGACATGCCGAGCAGCGCGAAAAAGGCGATCAGCCCCACCACGCCGGCGACCATGCCGCTGGCCGAAAAGCCGAGCAGCCTGCGCTCGGGCTCGAGCGGCGTCGCCGCCGCGAGCAGCAGCACGCTGATCGCCGCCGCGGGCGACATCAGGCGCGCCTCGAAGCCGAGGTCGACGTTGATGCCGAGCAGCGCGAGCGCGGCGATCAGCCCCGCCACCACCGCCGCGCTGCAGGCGCTGCGCAGCCGCCCGCGCTCCGCCGCGAGAAAGCCGCCGGCCAGCAGGAGCGCGCAGAGCGCGCCCGCCGGCGGCATCGGCGGAAAGTGCGCGCCGAGGTCGCGCAGCGCGGCGAGGTCGAGAACCCAGCCCCACAGGGTGACCGCGGCGAGCGCGGCGGCCGCGCCGCAGGCGAGCAGCGAGGCGCGCTTGAGTGCCGGAATCAGCCGTGCATTCATTCTCCCTCGAACCTAACGCTCCCCTGCGGGAGCCTCTATCGGCGCGGGGTGTGCCGGGCGGATGTCGCCTGGCGGCGACGTGCGAGCGACATTACGTATTGCGCGAGGCCCGCGGGCGAGCCGAATTTCGCGCGCACCAGCCACATCGCGCCGGTCGCCAGCGCGCCCACCACGCCGGTGCGCTGCACCGCTCGCGCGGCAGGATCGTTGCGCCGCCGGCCCGAGCGTGCGTGGCCCGCCTTGTGGCGCGGCGCGATGCCGCCGCCGGCGAGGAAGCCGAGCAGCGCGGCGCCGATCAGCGCCCCGGGCGAGGCGAGCGTCTTCATGGCGCGTTCTCCGCTCTCCTGCGTGACGCGCGTCAGCTCGTGGCGGCGGCGCATAATGCGCACCTCCACCTTGTCGATTTCAGGATCGAGGCGCATCGGGCGGCGCGTCCTCTCCCTTGAGCTGCCTGAGCAGCGCGGTGAACGGCTTTTCCACCACCAGGCTGCGCATCCACCAGACCAGGGCGCCGGCGCCGGCGAGATTCAGAGCCGCGGCGATGGCGAGCGCGGCGGGCCAGGACAGACTCTCGCCGCCGAGCCACACGATGCCGGCTACTACCAGCCCGAGCCAAGCGGTCACCACCAGCACAGACACCATCAGGCCCGCGGACAGCAGCCACGCCAGCTGCTCCGCCGCGCGGCGCCCGTCGAGCACCGCGAGCAGCGAGTAATCGGCGACCAGCTGCCGCGCCTCGCCGAGCAGGCGGCCGAGCAGGTCGCCGAGCCCCGCGGGGCGCGCTGCGCGTTCCGGCGTCATGTCTTCAGCCGGCGGCTAGCGCCAGCGCGAGATCATGCTGAACAGGTAGCCCGCCGCGGCGGCGATGCCGAGGGCGGCGATCGGGTGCTCGCGCACGTAGTCGCGCGCGCCTTCCACCCAGTTGTCCTTCATTTCCCAGATCTCTTCGCCCTTCTGGCCGACGCGTTCGGCCATCGACGAGGCGGCCGAGCTGGCGCGGTCGACGGCCTGGTGCGCGCCCTGGCTGAGGCGGTCAATGTTCTTGTCAAGGGTGCGTGTGGTGGTTTCCATGGTTCGGTTCTCCAGGTTGGTTCGGATTGGATAGAAGCAACTGCTATGCCGCGCGCCGCTGCTCGTCGCGCTCCTCGTCGTCTTCCCCGGCCGGCTGGGCCTTGTAGAGGGCGAGGCGGTTGTAGAGCGTCTTCAGGCTGATGCCGAGCATGTCGGCGGCCTTGCGCTTGGAGCCGCACTCGGCGAGGGTGGCCTCGATCAGGCGGCGGCTGACGTCGTCCAGCGTGCTGCCGACGCGCACCGTCAGCAGCGGCGCCGACTCGGGCGAGGCGACTACCGCCGGGGCGAGGTCGGCGCCGATCAGCTCGTCGGCGAGGATGAAGGCGCGCTGCACGTAGTTCTTCAGCTCGCGCACGTTGCCCGGCCAGCTGTGGGCGTACAGCGCGGCGATGGTCGCCGGGTCGAACGCCTTCGCCTGGCTTTCCTGCTTGTTCAGCACCTCGAGGAAGTGCTGCGCCAGCAGCTCGATGTCGGCGGCGCGGTCGCGCAGCGGCGGCATCGAGATCGGAAACACGTTCAGGCGGTGGTAGAGATCCTCGCGCAGCTTGCCGTCGGCGACCGCCGCCTCGGGATTGCGGTTGGTAGCGGCGATCAGGCGCACGTCGGCGTTGATCGGCTGCGTGGTGCCGACGCGCGTGAAGCTGCCGGTCTC
>Ga0137436_1000095_pt1 | contig 27463 bp, 23 predicted proteins | sample EasRivERMGT119_2_FD_102328 | JGI IMG/M metagenome (GOLD analysis project Ga0137436, IMG submission 102328) | Soil microbial communities from meander-bound floodplain in the East River, Colorado, USA - East River MetaG ERMGT119_2 | ecosystem: Environmental > Terrestrial > Soil > Floodplain ...
AGCTGCATGCCGGGCACGGGTTCGTCGCTGCGGTTGGTCATGCTGAACTTGATCCGGTCGCCGACCCGCGCGCGCACCGTCGGTCCCGGCACCTGGTCGCCGAAAGTCCAGGCGCTGAATTTCACGCCCGGCGCAATCTCGATGATCTTGTGCGTGGTGTCCAGGCGCACTTCCTTCACCGGCGAAGGATCGAGCGGTTTCAGCTCCGCGCCGGGGCTGATCGAGCCGCCGGACGCGAACGGCCCCTTGTGCCGCTCGCTCGAGAGCTTCGCCGCAACGGGCTTGAGATCCATCTTCGCCGGATCGTAGGGGTCCGGGGCTTGCGTGCAAGCGGCGGCGAGCATTGCGGCAAAGGCGGAGGCCGCCGCTGTCGATTGTCCGTTCATCGTCCCTCCCGATTTTTGCTGCCGCGCGGTCACGCCGCCGGCCCGACGCCGATCGGCGGCGGCGCGAGGCTGACGATGCGCGAAAACAGCTTCCGGAAATCCTTCTCGTCCCGATCGCGCTCGAGCGGATCGGCGTTTTCCCCGAACGCGCGGTCGATCCCCGCCCAGTCCGCGGCGGTGAACAGTTTCTCGGCGAGCGGAAACACGTGCTCTTCTTCCTTGCGCATGTGGTCCCAGTATCCGTCCGCGAACCGGTCCACCTCCTGCGCGAACTCCGGAAATTCCTTGTCCCCGCCCTCTTCGTACCGGATCAGGCACTGTTCCACGCGGCGCAGCGACGCCCCGCCCTCGGCGTGCTCCCTCTCCAGCTCGGCGATCAGCGCGTCGGACCCCGCGCCGCGCCGGCGCAAGGGGTCGAAGAGAAACCGGTCTTCCTTGGGGTGGTGCATGCGCTCGGAGAAGGTATCGAGGTAATAGAGCATCGCACGGAAGACCTTGGGATCGATCTTCGTCTTGCGTTCGCGGATCTGCCGTACCAGATGCTGCATGCCGTGCAATACGGCCGCGATCGAGCGGTGCTCGTCCCGAATGATGTTCAGTGCTTTCGGCATGTTCCCTCCTGGTCGCGAGCCGGCGCAGACGCAATCATCGCGCCAAGTCCGAGAAATTGCTCGACGCAGGTCAGACCCCGCTCTGCCTGCGCTTTCACCGCGGCGCGGTCCAGCAAAAGAACGGATTCGCGGCGAGCCGCTCCAGCTCGCCCGCGTGCGCGAGCCCGAACAGGCCGAAGACGATGACGACGCCGCCCGCCGCCTGCCGCACGATCTGCGCGCGGCGCAGGCGATGCAACGAAGGCACCAGTGCTCCCGCGGCCAGGAGGCTCGGCAGCGTGCCGGCACCGAAGGCGAGCATCGCGAGCGCCCCAGTCGCCGCGCTGCCGGTCACAAGCGCCGTGACGAGCACGCTGTATACGAGTCCGCAGGGCAGCAGTCCCCAAAGCAGACCCACCGCGTACGCACGGGGCGCCGAACGGACCGGAAAGAGCACGGACGCGGCCGGCTGAAGGCGCCTCCAGAGCAGGCGCCCGGCGCGCTCGAAACCATCGAGATAGCGCGAAACGCCCAGCAGATACAGCCCCAGCGCAACGAGCATCAGCTGCGCGAGGACGTAGAGCGCGATTTGCATCGGCAGGAGCCCGCTCAGCTGAAGCGCCGCCGAGCCGAGGCCCCCGGCAAGAGCGCCGGCCACGGCGTAGGTCGTGATCCTCCCGGCGTGATACGCGAGGTGCAGCGTCCAGCGCGGCTTCTCGCCGGGCATCTTCACCGTGAGCGCCGTGACGATTCCGCCGCACATGCCGATGCAATGCGCGCCGCCGAGCAGCCCGACCAGGAATATCGCGGACAGGGCCGCGGCGCTCATATGATCTTGGAATAGCGGGCCCGCGCGCGGTCGGCGCGAAGGTAGCGGTCGAACACCGCGCACACCGCGCGCACCAGCAGCCGCCCCTGGGGCGTCACCGTGATCCACTCTTCATCGATCGTGACGAGCGACTCCTTCTCCATTTCCTCCAGCTGCGAGAGCTCTGCCGCGAAATAGCCGTCGAAATCCACGAGGTGGGCGATCGAAATCGCCTCCTTCGACACCTCGAAGTGGCACACCAGGGCCTGGATCACCGCGTGGCGCACCAGATCGTCGGCGCCGAGCTCGATCCCGCGCATGACCGGCAGCGTGCCGCTGTCCAGGCGGGCGTAGTATTCGTCCAGCGTCCTCACGTTCTGGGCGTGGACCGGCCCGATCGTGCTGATCGCCGATACGCCCAATCCGAGGATGTCGGCGTCTCCCGCCGTGGAATATCCCTGGAAATTGCGGGTGAGTCGTCCCTGCCGCTGCGCGAGGGCGAGATCGTCCCCGGGCTTGGCGAAATGATCCATGCCGATATACGCGTATCCCGCCGAATCCAGCCGGCCGATCGCGGTGGTGAGAAGCCCGAGCTTCGTCTCGGGCGCAGGCATATCGGCTTCGGCGATGCGCCGCTGCGGCTTGAACAGCGTCGGCAGGTGGGCGTAGGAATACAGCGCGATGCGGTCCGGGTCGCATCGGATGACCTGGTCCAGCGTCTGCGAAAACCCCTCGAGCGTCTGCTTCGGCAGGCCGTAGATGAGATCGACGTTGACCGAACGGAATCCGTGCTCCCTGGCCGCGCGGATCACGCCTTGCGTTTCCTCGAAACCCTGGACGCGGTGAATGGCGTGCTGCACCTCGGGGTCGAAATCCTGGACGCCCAGGCTGATCCGGTTGAAGCCGAGCTGCGCGAGCAGCGCGACTCTCTCGGGCGTCACCGTGCGCGGATCGATCTCGATCGCGTATTCGCCCTGCTTTGCGAAATCGAACGCGGAGCGCAGCATCCGCATCAGTTCGGCGAGCTCGGCGTCGGCGAGGAAGGTCGGCGTTCCCCCGCCCCAGTGCATCTGGCCGATCGCGCGGTCCCCGCCCAGGCAATCGGCCAACAGACGGATCTCGCGCTGCAGGTACTTCAGGTATTTCGCCGATCGCCCGTGGTCCTTGGTGACGATCTTGTTGCAGCCGCAGTAGTAGCAGATCGTGCCGCAGAACGGCAGGTGAACGTATAATCCCAACGGTCGGGCGAATCCGCCGACGTTCCGGTTCTGCAGCCAATGGCGATAGGCCGCGGCGTCGAAGGCCTCGACGAAGCGGTCGGCGGTCGGGTACGAGGTGTAGCGCGGGCCGCTGCCGCCGTGCTTGCGGATCAGGTCCGGATCGATGACCAGACGGGCAGACACGCTTGTGTTCAATGTCGGAAACCCTGTCGAACCGTGCATCGCGTACTATGGGTGGGCGCGCCGGCCGCCGTGTTGACATGGGTCAAATGCCGCGCACATCGCGGGACCCACCTCCTGAAGGGCGCTCTTGGATGACTCAGCCTGAAGACCGTAACCGCGGGGGGGCCGAACTCCCCCTGATCGTGTTCGGCCCGCTTCTCGCCCTGGGGACCTTCACGGCCCTTCTCGCCCTGCTCGCCGGCCTGTTCGGCTGGCACCCCGACCAGATGCTGGTCACGGCCGCGGCAGTGGGCACCGCGGTGGTCGCAGGCGCGCTTGCGCTCGTCTATCGCCAGATCACCAGGCGCCAGGCCGTGGAGGGTGCGCTGCACAACGTCGAGGCCCGGGTGAGCAGCATGATCGAAGCGGCGATGGACGCGATCATCACGGTCGACGAAAGCCAGCACGTCGTTCTTTTCAATGCCGCGGCCGAAGCGATGTTCCGTTGCCCGCGCGAGCAGGCGATCGGCGCTCCGCTCGCCCGGTTCATCCCCGAGCGCTTCCGCGCCGGGCACGAACGCCATGTCGGGCGGTTCGGCGAATCCGGGATCTCCTCGCGCCGCATGGGCGCCCTGCGCATCGTCGTGGGCCTGCGAAGCGACCGTGGAGAATTCCCCATCGACGCCTCGATCTCTCAAATCACGGAAAGCGGAAAGAAGTTCTACACGGTGATCCTGCGCGACGTCACCGAGCGGATCCGCGCGGAAGAGGCGCTGCGTCATTCCCAGACGGAGCTGCGCGAGCTCGCGTACGCCACGAATTCGGTCAGGGAGCAGGAGAAGAGCCGCATCGCCCGGGAACTCCACGACGAGCTGGGGCAAGCGCTCACCGCCCTGAAGCTCGATCTCACCTGGCTGTCCGAGCGACTGCCTGCCGGGCAGGAGGCGATCGCCGAAAAACTCGGCGCGATGCAAGCCATGATCGACGGCACCGTCGCGGCGACGCGGCGCATTTCGGCGGACCTGCGCCCTATGATGCTGGATGACCTGGGGCTGGTGCCGGCCGCCGAGTGGCTGGTGCAGGAATTCACGCAGCGCACGGGGATCCCCTGCGAGTTGCGCGTCGCCTCGCCGGAACTCGAACTGAAGGACCCGCACGCCACGGCCGTATTCCGCATCCTGCAGGAGTCGCTCACCAACGTCGCCCGGCACGCCCAGGCACAGCGCGTCGAAGTCGCGCTCGGGCGCGTCGATGGCAGCGTGACGCTGAACGTCCGGGACAACGGCCGCGGCTTCAGTCTCGACGATCCGCGCAGGCCGAATGCTTTCGGGCTGATGGGCCTGCGCGAGCGCGTGTCCCTGCTCGGGGGCGAGATCCGCATCGAAAGCCAGCCGGGGCGGGGGACCGTTCTCTACGTGCAGATCCCGCTGGAAGAAGGGACGCAGGCGCAATGATCCGGATCGTCCTCGCCGACGACCATACCATCTTGCGCGAGGGGCTGAAGCAGGTGCTCTCGGCGGCCTCCGATCTGTCCATCGTGGGCGAAGCACGGGACGGCCACGAGGTGCTCGAGCGGGTGCGCGAGCTCGAGTTCGACGTGCTGCTGCTCGACCTGTCGATGCCGGGCAAGAGCGGCATCGAGCTCATCAAGCAGGTGCGCGCCGAGAAACCCCGGCTGCGCATCATGGTGCTCAGCATGCACCAGGAAACCCAATACGCGGTGCGCGCGATCAGGGCGGGCGCCTCCGGCTACCTCACCAAGGAAGGCGCTTCGGCGCAGCTCGTCTCGGCGATCCGCAAGGTGGCGGGCGGCGGCGCCTTCATCACCGACGCGGTGGCGCAACAGCTCGCCCTCGGAGCGATGCCGCACGCCGACGGCCCGCCGCACAACATGCTCTCGGACCGCGAGTTCCAGGTGTTCAGGCTGCTCGTGGCCGGGAAGACCGTGTCCGAAATCGCCGGACAATTGAATCTGTCGGTCAAGACGGTGAGCACGCACAAGGCGCGCATCATGCAGAAGATGAACCTGAGCAACGCCACGGAGCTCATCCGCTACGCCATCCAGCACGGCCTCATCGAGGATTCCGACTCGGGCCCCGCCTGAGCGTCTTTTCTCGCAGGAGCATTCCCGACGCGGCCGTCGTGATCGGGGTCATCATCCAGCGCTGATTCACGCGGCAGCGGCGGGCCAAAAGCTCGACTCCCGCACTCTGCCTGGCCGGAAAACGGCCGGGGTGAGGAGAAAAACCCCTCCTTATGTGCGCTAGCGCACGGAAGGTCGCGAGGTGATGGAGATAATCGGGTTTCGCAGGAGAGGAGACCTGAGATGAGCGGCACCCGGCCCCTATTTCGCCCGACCCGCCGCAAATTCCCCTGGATCTTCGCGCTTGTAGGACTCGTCCTACCATTTCCGGCGGCTTCTCCTATAGCCCTTTTCAGGAGCCGCCGACGGGCAAATTCAGGAGCCGCCGATGGTTAGGGGCGGCGCCTCCTCCCATACTGACGGCATGGAAAACGCGCCGTCAGAAACCCGCACCAACGTCTTTATCGTCGAGGACTCGGCTCCGATCCGGGAGCGCCTCACGGGATTGCTCAACGGTATCGGGGGCGTATCGGTCGTCGGCGAGGCGGCCACACCGCAGTCCGCCGTGGAAGGAATTCTGCGCACGCGCCCCGACTCCGTCGTGCTCGATATACAGCTCATGGGCGGCACGGGCATCGAAGTGCTGCGCAAGGTCCGCCCGCAGGCGCCGGAGGTGGTTTTCATCGTCCTGACGAACCACCCCGACCCGCAATACCGCCGCATCTACACGGACGCGGGCGCGAGCCACTTCCTCGACAAGACCACCGAATTCGCCCAGGTCAGGCAAATCGTCGCCGGGCTGGGCGCGTCGTCGAGGCCGGACATCCCGAAACCGTGCCGGAAGGAGAACGCCATGGGTGCCGCAGCAGCCTTGCCTGCCTTCGAATCGACCCCGGGAGACGCCGTTGCGCCGCGCAACGTCACCCCGCATGACATCGCCAGGGTTCCCACGAAATGTTCGAGCTGCAATCTGCGCGAGCTGTGCCTGCCTTGCGGCCTCACCGGGCAGGACGTGGACCGGATGGGCGAGCTGGTCTACACGCGCCGGCGCCTCGGGCGCGGCGAGAATCTCTATCGCGCCGGGGACGAATTCAACTCGCTCTACGCCGTGCGCAGCGGATTTTTCAAGACGGTGCAGACGCTCGAGGACGGTCGCGAACAGGTCACCGGCTTCCACATGGGCGGCGAGATCATGGGCATGGACGGGATCGGACCGGAAAAGCACAGCAGCAGCGCGGTCGCGCTGGAAGACAGCGAAGTGTGCGTGATCCCCTATTCCCGGCTGGTGAACCTCGGCCGTGAGATGCCCGGGCTGGAACGCCAGTTTCACAAGGTGATGAGCCGGGAAATCGCGCAGGAGCACAGCGTGATGCTGCTTCTTGGCACCATGCGCGCCGAGGAGCGGCTCGCCGCCTTCCTCCTCAACCTGTCGCAGCGCTTTACCGCGCGCGGCTACTCGGCCTCCGAGTTCAACCTGCGCATGACGCGCGAGGAAATCGGCAGCTACCTCGGCCTCAAGCTGGAGACGGTGAGTCGTGCGTTTTCCAAGTTCCAGGAAGACGGCCTCATAAGCGTCCATCAGAAGAATATCCGCATCCGCGACGTCGCGGCTCTGAAGGGCTGCATAAGCCACTGAGGTCCGCGACGCGGGATTTCACATCCCCAGAATTCTTCCGATCTCCGCGATGTACGGGCCCGCCTTCAGACCGTCGGCGACGGCCGTTTCCAGACCGTTCTCGATCGCCTGGCGCAGGCCGTGCAATCCTTCCCTCACCCAGTGATGGCGGCGTATGGGCGAGTTGAGGACGTTCTTGAGGGTCTCCACCTCGTCCCTCAACAGCTGCACGTCGCGCGACCCGCTCTTGACCTTCGCGAGATCCCGTTCCAGGGCGTCGATCAGCTGAGCCACTTTTTCCAGGTCGATCTTCTTCGGTTCCTCGTCCCTCGTTTCATTCCTGACCATTGGCAACACCTCCGATGTTCGATTGAACCCGTTCTAGGGACTTGCGGCGCGCCGCCGGGCCTCAGGCGATGCTCCTGCGCGAATCCAGGATGAGCGTGACGCGCTTCAGGGTCCCGTCGTCCGGGTGGTCGGATACCTCGAATCCGAGCTTGCCGCACAAGGCGAGCATCGACTGGTTCACGGCGAGAACGTGCCCGACCATCGCCTTCAACCCGCGCGAGCGCGCGACTTCGATCAGGCGCTCGAGCATGCGTCGTCCCAGGCCCTTGCCGTGCCAGGCCTCCGCCACCACGATGGCGAACTCGCAGGTCTGGGCGTCCGGGTTGGCGACGTAGCGCGCGACCCCGATCTCGATTTCCCGCCCGCCTTCCTCGCGCACGGCCACGAACGCCATCTCCCGGTCGTAATCGATTTGCGTGAAACGCGCGAGCATTGCCGGAGTGAGCTCGCGCACCGAGTTCATGAAGCGGAAGTAGCGGCTGTTATCCGACAGGTTCTTGACGAATTCCTGCTCCATCTCGGCGTCTTCCGGCCGGATCGGGCGCAGGCCGACCGACGAGCCGTCCGCGAGCGTCCAGCTCGTAATCAATTCGGTGGGATAGGGGTGGATCGCCATGTGCGCGTAGCGCGCGCGCATCGGAGGCGGTTCCCGGACGACGACGCGCGCGTCGACGGCGACGGCGCCCTTGTCGTCCACGATCAGGGGGTTGATGTCGAGCTCTTCGATTTCCGGGAGCTCGCACACCATCTCGGAGACGCGCAGCAGCACCGATTCGAGCGAGCGCATGTCGGCGGGGGGCATGTTGCGGAATGCGCCGAGCAGCCTGGCGACGCGGGTCGTGCCGATCATCTCCGCCGCGAGAAAGCCGTTGAGCGGCGGAAGCGCGACGGCGCGGTCGCGGTGCACCTCCACCGCCGTGCCGCCCGCTCCGAAGACGATCGCGGGACCGAAAACCGAATCGCGGATGACCCCGACCATCAGTTCGCGGGCGTTCCTCCGCGCGATCATCGGCTCGACGGTCACGCCGTTCAGCCGCGCCTGCGGCTGTTTGCGGCCGATTTCGTCGAGCATCTCCCGATAGGCGAGGAGCACCGCGTCCGCGCTCGCCAGATTGAGTCTGACTCCGCCCACGTCGCTCTTGTGAGTGATGTCGGGCGAATCGATCTTCATGGCGACCGCAAAGCCGATTTGCTGCGCCAACAGCATGGCCTCGTTCGCCGAGTGGGCGAGGACCGTCGGCGCGATCGGTATGTGGAACGCCGCGAGCAGCGCCTTGGATTCCGTTTCGCTCAGCACCCGGCGCCGTTCGGCGCGGACCGATTCGACCACGGTCCTCGCTCCCTGCAGGTCGGGCGCGGCATGATCGGCGAGCGGTCCCGGGGTCTGAAGCAGCGAGCGCTGGTTGCGGTAGAAAGCCGCCAGATGCACGAACATTTCCACCGCCGGATCCGGCGTGCGGAAAACCGGGATCGACGCCTCCTGGAGAACCTTGCGCCCGCCAGACACGCTCGACTCTCCCATCCAGCAGCCGATGAGCGGTTTGGAGGCGCCCCGAGCGGTCTGCGCGACCGCGCGCGCAATTTCTTCGGCGTCGGTCATGGCCTGAGGCGTGAGGATCGTCAGCACGCCGTCGACTCCCTCGTCCGCAAGACAGGCGGCTACGGCGGCGCGATAGCGCTCGCTGCCGGCGTCGCCGATAAGATCGATCGGGTTTCCGTGCGACCAGTGGGCGGGAAGCACCTGCCGCAGCGCCTCTATGGTGGCCGGGGACAGTTGCGCGAGCGAAAGCCCGAGGTCCGCGGCGCGATCGGCGGCGATCACGCCCGGGCCGCCGCCGTTGGTGATCACCGCGAGGCGGTCCCCGTGCGGCCGCACGCGTGAAGCGAGCGCCTGCGCCGCGGCGACGAGCTGCCCGATGCTGCTCACCCGCACGACCCCGGCGCGCCTGACCGCGGCGTCGAACACGTCGTCGGTTCCGACGATGGCGCCGGTGTGCGACACCGCCGCGCGCGATCCCGCAGGATGGCGGCCGGTTTTCATGACGATGACCGGCTTCACGCGCGCCGCCGCGCGCAGGCTCGAGAGGAACCGCCGCGCATCGCGTATTCCTTCGATATAGAGAAGGATATGCTCGGTTTTCGCGTCGTTCGCGAGATAGTCGATGATCTCGCCGAAGTCGATGTCGATCGAACCGCCGAGGGACACGACGCTCGAGAAGCCGATCTTGTTGGGGGCCGCCCAGTCGAGCATGGCGGCGCACACGGCGCCCGATTGCGAAATGAGCCCGAGCGATCCGGGGATCGCCGTGCCGCGCGCAAAGGTCGCGTTCAGCCCCAGTTCCGGCCGTAGTATGCCCAGGCAATTGGGACCGACGAGGCGCAGGCCGTGCCGGCGCGCGTTGTCGAGCAATGCGCGCTCGAGCTTCGCGCCCTCCGGTCCCGCTTCCGAGAAGCCCGCCGTGATCACCACGGCAGCGCGCACCCCGGCGCGGCCGCACTGGTCGATCACATCCGGCACCGTCTGCGCCGGCGTCGCAATGACGGCGAGATCGACCCGCTTCGGGAGCTTGCCGATCGACGCGGAGCAGGGCACTCCGCGCACGCTGGCGTACTTGGGGTTGACGGCGAACAGCTCGCCCCGGTAGCCGGCCGCGAGCATGTTGGAGAGCAGCACCGTGCCGACTTTGCCGCTTTTTTCGCTCGCACCCACGATCGCAACCGAGCCGGGCTCGAACAGCGGGGTGAGGTAATGGCGGTCCGTCGAAACCGGGGACAGACCACGGTTTCGCGGCGAAAGCGGCGGTGGCGAAACCGTGGTCTGTCCCCGGTTTTCCGCTTTTCCGCCCCCGGCCTCGTTGCCTCTGTTCATGAATTACCCGCTGCGGCGCATTCCGGCGTACAGCTTCCAGCCTTCGATCCACAGTATGCCCGCGATTCCGGCGGCAAGGGCAAGCCCGAGGTCGCCTGGGCCGAGCGGCGCGAAACGGAACACTGCGGCCGCCGGCGGGACATAGAGGGCCAGGGCGAGCGCCGCGATCGCGGCGATCGTCATCCACCACAGCATCGGGTTGGGCCGGACGAGCGTCGCGAGAATCGGGCGGGATCGCGAGCGGTTGGCGAAGATCAGGGCGAGGTTCCCGAACACGATCGCGGAGAAGGCGAGCGCGCGCACCTCTCCGTCGCTGCGCCCCGCCGACAACGCCCATGCGTAGAGCAGCACGACCGCGAGCAGGACCGTCGCTCCGAGCGCGACGCTCAGCGCGAGCATCGCGCCGCTGAACAGGGGCTCGCGCGGATCGCGCGGCGGGCGCCGCATCGCGTCGCGCTCCCCCGCTTCCGCCTCGAAAACCACCGAGCATGCCGGATCGATCACGAATTCCAGGAACACGACGTGCACCGGATAGAGCATGATCGGTCCGCCCATCACGAGCGGCAGGAAAGCCATGCCGGCGATCGGCACGTGCACCGCGAGCAGATAGCACATGGCGTTGCGCACGTTGTCGTAAATGCGCCGCCCGAGCCGCACGGTGTCGACGATCGCGCCGAATTCGTCGCGCAACAGAACGAGCGACGCGGATTCCCGCGCCACGTCGGTGCCGCGGCTTCCCATCGCCACGCCGATGTGCGCCGCGCGCAGGGCCGGAGCGTCGTTGACGCCGTCGCCGGTCATGGCGACCACCTCGCCGGCGGCCTTCAGCGCCTCGACCAGGCGCAGTTTCTGCTCCGGGAGCACGCGCGCGAATACATCGACGCGGCGCACCGCCTGGGCGAGCTCGGCGTCGGGGAGCGTTTCCAGGTCTGCGCCGGTGAGCGTCCCGCCTTCGGTGCGGATGCCCGCTTCGCGCGCGATCGCAAGCGCCGTTCCCGCGTGATCCCCGGTGATCATGATCACCCGGACTCCCGCCTGCCGGCATTCCGCGATGGCGGCCGGCACCGCGGGCCGCAGCGGATCGGCGAGCGCGACGAAGCCAAGCCAGCGGAACGCAAAATCGCGAGGGTCCTCGGGCCACGCCCGATCGTCCCACTGCGCGCAGGCCACGCCCAGGACCCGCATCCCGCGCGCGGCGGCAACCCCGGCCAGCGCAAGCAGCGCTTCGCTCCGTGCAGCGTCGATCCTGCAGGCGGCGACGACCGTCTCGGGCGCGCCCTTCACCGCAACCACCGCGCGCCCTTCGGTGTTTCGCCACGCGTGGCACACCGCGAGGAAGGTCCCGCTCAGCGAGTAGTCGCGGTCGAGCCGCCAGGCGGCGCGCCATTCCACGGCCTCCGGCGAGTGGCGCGTAGCGGCCGCGAGGACCGCGTTCTCCATGGGATCGAAAGGCGCGAGCTCGCTCGCGAGCGCGGCATGGGAGAGCACTTCGCGCGCGCCGCTGGAAAGCGTCGAATCGGGCGCGAGACTCACCCAGGTTTCATCGACGAAAACCGCCTTCACCGCCATGCGGTTCTCGGTGAGCGTCCCGGTCTTGTCCACGCACAGGACTGTGGCGGCACCGAGCATCTCGATCGCCGGCATGCGCCGCGTCAGCACGCCGCGGCGCGCGATGCGCCAGGCCCCGAGCGCGAGGAACACGGTCAGCACGACCGGAAATTCCTCGGGAAGAATCGCCATCGCGAGGGTGAGCCCCGCGAGAATGCTCTCCACCCAGCCCCCGCGCAGCGCCGCGTGCAGAAGCGCGACGAGCGCGCTCAATGCGACGGCAAACGCGGCGACGAGCTTGACGATCCTCGCCGTTTCGCGCTCGAGCGTGGTTCTCTCGGGCTCGATCTCGCCCAGCGCGCGGCCGATCCGGCCGAGCTCGCTGTGCGCGCCGGTCGCCGAGACTTCGGCATAGCCGTGGCCCGTCACCACCAGCGTGCCGGAAAACACCCGGCCCTCCCGTGCCGGCAGGCCCTCTTCGGGCAGGCGTTTTTGCGCGGGAAGCGATTCACCCGTCAACAAGGACTCGTCCACCATCAAGTCGTTCGCCGCGAGCAGGCGCGCGTCGGCTGCCACGCGATCGCCTTCCGAGAGGATCAGCACGTCGCCGCGCACCACATCCACCCCCGCGATGCGCTCCTGGCCGCCATCGCGGATCACCAGGGCGCGCGGGCTCGCCAGGTCGCGCAGCGCCTCGAGCGCGCGCTCGGTCCTCATTCTCTGAACGACGGTGATGGCGATGACGACAACGATCGAAGCCGCGAGGATCAGCGCTTCGGTGACGTCCCCGATCAGCAGATAGACGCCGGAGGCGGCGCACAGCAGAACGAACATCGGTTCGCGCAACACCTCCAGCACCAGTCCCGTCAGCGTGGGACGGGCCGCAGCAGGAAGGCTGTTCGGGCCTTCTTCGGCGCGACGCCGGCCGGCCTCGGCCGTGGACAAGCCGCGCAAGAGCGTCGAAGGAGGAGACTCGGTCAAGGAGCTGGAGCTGCGTCGGTTGGAATCCATGTCGATACTTTGCCAGTCTGAACGCCATGGGAGGCGGCGGTTTGACCTGCGTCAATCCCCGAAGGCAAGCGCGCCCTAGCCTATCCAGATGGAGCCAGATGCTCAAGGCGATCCGGGGCTGCCCGCGAACAGCGGCGCAGGCGAGGCGCGCGGTCGGCGAATGAACCCTGAAGATCTGATCGCCGCCCTGCGCGATCCGGCCTGTTATCCGCATCCGGCCGAAGCGGTCGAGTCGATCGAAACGCATATCTCCTGGGTATTCCTTGCGGGCGAATACGCCTACAAGGTGAAGAAGCCCGTCGATCTCGGCTTCCTCGACTTCAGCACGCTCGAGGCACGCCGTTTCTACTGCGAAGAGGAGCTGCGGCTCAACCGGCGCACCGCGCCCGAGCTCTATCTCGGCGTCGTGCCGATCGCGGCCGGCAGTGCCGGCCTCCGAGTGGGCGGAACGGGCGAAGCGATCGAGTACGCGCTCAAGATGCGGCGCTTTCCTCAAGCGGCGCTCGCCGACAGCCTGGCGAGGAGCGGCGAGCTTCACCTCGGCCGGATCGACGCGATCGCGGCGGCAATCGCGGCTTTTCACGCGGTCATTCCGGCCGCGCCGGAGGGCGGCGCGTTCGGCGCGCCGGAGCAGGTGGTGGCACCGGCCCTCGCAAACTTCGAGCAGATCGGGAAGCTCGACGCGGATCCGGGCGACGCGGCGCGGCTGGAGCGTCTGCGCGCCTGGACCGAGAGCAACGGTTCTCGGCTGCGCGAAATCTTCGCCGCGCGCAAGCGCGAGGGCTTCGTGCGCGAATGCCACGGTGACCTGCATCTGCGGAACATCGTGTTTCTCAAGGGGCGGCCGGTACCCTTCGATTGCATCGAGTTCAATGCCGAGCTGCGCTGGATCGACGTGATGAACGAAGTCGCGTTCCTCGTCATGGACCTGCTCGAGCACCGACTGCAGGCGCATGCGTGGCGTCTCCTGAACGCTTATCTCGAGATCACCGGCGACTACGCCGGCGTGCGGGTGCTGCGCTATTACCTCGTCTATCGCGCCATGGTGCGCGCGAAGATCGTCTGCATCCGCGCGCGCCAGGCGGGCGCCGGCGGCGCCGCCGACCGGCAATACCGTGACTACCTCGGTCTTGCCGAATCGCTTTCGGTTCCCGGGCGGCCCGCGCTCGTCCTCATGCACGGGCTCGCGGGTTCGGGCAAAACGACCTTCGCGCAGGCGATGCTCGAGCGCCTCGGCGCCGTCCGGGTGCGCTCGGATGTCGAGCGCAAGCGCCTGCACGGCCTTGAGGCCGGGGCGCGCACCCACGCCGGGCCTTACGCAGGAATCTATGCGCCGGAAACGACGCGACTCACTTACGACAGGCTGAAGCAGGCCGTCAGGGATATCGCGGAGTCGGGCAGTATCGCCATCGTCGATGCGGCATTCCTGTGGCGCGCCGAGCGCGAGGCCTTCCGCGCGCTCGCGCGCGGACTGGAGCTGCCGTTCCTGATCGTCTCGTGCCGGGCTTCGAAAGCGGCTCTGCGCCGCCGCGTCGCGCAACGCGAGGCGGCGGGGAACGACGCCTCCGAGGCGGGCGTCGCGGTGCTGGAGAACCAGATCGCGACCCAGGAACCGCTCGGCGCCGGCGAACTCGCGCATGCCGCACTGATCGATTCGGAATCGGACGAGACTCGCCTGCAGGAATCAATCCGCGAGATCGCAGCCCGGCTCACGGGAACGCAAGCCGCCCATGCGTAACATCGACGTCTTCAACGGCGACGCGGACGGACTTTGCTCGCTGCGCCAGCTCCGCCTTGCCGAGCCGGCGGACTCGCAATTGATCACCGGCCCGAAACGGGACATTTCGCTGCTCGAGCGCGTCGACGCCGGAGCCGGTGACAGCGTCACGGTTCTCGACGTGTCCCTCGAGCGCAACCGCGCGGCGCTCCTCGCGCTCCTTGCGCGCGGCGCGCGCGTTCGGTATTTCGATCATCATTTCGCGGGTGAGGTCCCGGTGCACGCCAATCTCGAGGCCGTACTGGACGCTTCGAGGGGGATCTGCACGAGCGTGCTCGTGGACCGGTATCTGAAGGGGCGTTTCCGCGTCTGGGCCGCGGTCGGAGCTTTTGGCGACAATCTGGACGACGTGGCACTGGAGCTCGGCGCCTCGCTCGCCCTCGGCGCCGCGGAGCTGGAGAAATTGCGCGAGCTCGGGCGCAGCCTCAACTACAACGCCTACGGAGAGAGCGAGGCCGATCTGCTGATTCGTCCCGCAAGGCTCTATGCGCGGCTGGCGAAATACGAGGATCCGCTGCAGTTCTTCGCCAAGGACAGAATCGTCACCCGCCTGCAGGCCGCAAGGCACGCGGACCTCGCGGCCGCCATGGAAGTGCCCCCGCGCCGTTCAAGCGAGCGCTCCGCCGCGTATCTGCTTCCGGACCGGCCCTCGAGCCGGCGCGTGCTCGGAGCGTTCGCGAACCACCTCGCCGGCATCGATCCGCGCCGCGCGCACGCCGTGCTCGCGCCCAGGACGAAGGGCGGCTACATCGTCAGTCTGCGCGTACCGGCGAGCGCCGGCTCGAGCGCCGAGGCCTTCTGCCGGCAGTTCCCCACGGGGGGCGGACGAGCCGGGGCGGCGGGCATCGACGATTTGCCTGAGGCGCGGATGCAGAAATTCCTCGAGCAGTTCGCCGCGGCGTTCGGCTAGGGAAACTCTGAACAACCCTGATTTCGTCATTCCCGCGTAAGCAGGGATCCAGAAATTTCAACCGCCTGCTGGATGCCCGCTTTCGCGGGCATGACGTCAATCAGAGTTTCCCCAGGGCCGGTTCGCCCGTATCCCCCTGCGGGGGCGCCTCGAAGCGCCGCCGGTAGGCGGCGTAGTACAGCACCGGAATCACCACCAGCGTCAGCACGGTCGAGACGAAGATCCCGAAGATGAGCGAGATGGCGAGCCCGTTGAAAATGGGATCGTCGAGAATGAACGCCGCCCCCATCATCGCCGCGAGCCCGGTGAGCACGATCGGCTTCGCGCGCGCCACCGCCGACTGCACGACCGCCTCCCCGAACGCCATGCCTTCCTCCGCCTTCAGGTTGATGAAGTCCACCAGCAGGATGGAATTGCGCACGATGATGCCGGCGAGCGCGATCATGCCGATCATCGACGTCGCGGTGAAATTCGCTCCCAGCAAGGCGTGACCCGGCATGACGCCGATCACGGTGAGCGGGATCGGCGCCATGATCACGAGCGGCGTCAAATAGGATCGGAACTGCGCCACGACGAGCAGGTAGATCAGAATGAGGCCGACACCGTAGGCGAGCCCCATGTCGCGGAAGGTATCGTAAGTCACCTGCCATTCGCCGTCCCACTTGATCGCGTACTGGCGGTAGGGATCGGAAGGCTGGCGAACGAAGTATTCGCCGAGCCTGCCCCCTTCCTCGATCGCCGCACCCGCGATCTTTCCGCGTGCGGCGAACATGCCGTAGAGGGGACTGTCGACGCGCCCGGCCTGATCGGCGACGACGTAGACGACGGGCAGAAGGTCCTTGTGATAGAGAGGCCGGTCGCGGTCGGTGCGCGAGGCGCGGACGACCTCCGACAGAGGCACCAGCGTTCCTGCGGGCGTGCGCACGGTGAGTTTCAGAAATTCGTCCAGCTCGCCCTGGCGCTCGGCCGGCAACATCAGCCGCACCGGAACTTCGTACTTCGATGCGCGGTCATGCAGCGGCGTCACGTCGGCGCCGGACAATCCTACGCGCAGGGTCTCGACCACGTCGCGGCGCGTGACGCCGAGGAGTGCGGCCCGGCCCTGGTCGACCTTGAGGAGCAGGCGCGGCGCCGCGTCGTCGACGCTGTCGTCGATGCCGACGATTCCGGGAGTCGAGGCGAAGGCCTCGCGCACGCGCTTGGCAACGCGAATGCGCCCGGCCTCGTCGGGTCCGTAGACTTCGGCGACGATGGGCGAGAGCACCGGCGGCCCGGGCGGAACTTCCACGACCTTCACGCGCGCGTTCCACCGCCGCGCGATCTCCTCGAGCTTCGGCCGCACCGCCTGCGCGATTTCGTGGCTCTGCCGCTCGCGCTCTTTCTTGTCCACGAGATTGACCTGGATGTCGCCCTGCTCGGAAGCGGTGCGCAGGTAATACTGGCGCACCAGCCCGTTGAAGCTGATGGGCGAGCTCGATCCTGCGTAGGCCTGGTAATCGGTGACCTCCCCCACCGTGGCGAGGTAGGCGCCCATATCGTGCAGCGCGCCCGCGGTCACTTCGACCGGCGTGCCCGCCGGCATGTCCACCACCACCTGGAACTCCGACTTGTTGTCGAAGGGCAACATCTTGAGGATCACCAGCTTCACGGCCGCGAGCCCGCCCGAGAATGCGATGAGCGCGAGCACCAGGTAGAGCAGCCGCCTGCGATTGCGGGCGGCGCGCGGCGCCGCGATGAAAGGCCCCAGCACGCGCCGGAAGAAGCCCTCGACCCGTCCCGCCGGCGGACCCGCATTTTCGTGCACGGCGGCGTGCACGGTCGCGTGCGCCGCCCTGTGCAGGAGCTTGAGCGCGAGCCAGGGCGTTACCGTGAAGGCGATCGCGAGCGAGATCAGCATGCCCATGCTGGCGTTGATCGGGATCGGGCTCATGTAGGGACCCATCAGGCCCGAGACGAAGGCCATCGGCAGCAGCGCCGCGATCACCGTGAAGGTCGCGAGGATGGTGGGGCCGCCGACCTCGTCGACTGCGTCCGGAATCACGCCCGTGAGCGGCCCGGGATCGAGCGTCATGCGCCGGTGGATGTTCTCGATCACCACGATGGCGTCGTCCACGAGAATGCCGATGGAGAAGATCAGTGCGAACAGCGACACCCGGTTCAGCGTGAAGCCCCAAGCCCAGGAGGCGAACAGGGTCGTGGCGAGCGTGAGCAGCACCGCCACGCCGACGATCAGCGCCTCGCGCCAGCCGAGGGTCGCGAACACCAGCGCGACCACGGAGAGCGTGGCGAAGACGAGCTTGTGAATGAGCTTCTGCGCCTTGTCGTCGGCGCTCGCGCCGTAGTTGCGCGTCACCGTCACGCGCACGTCGTCGGGGATGATCGTGCCGCGCAGCTCATGGGCGCGCGCGAGCACGCGCCCGGCGACCTCCGCTGCGTTCTCGCCGGCCTTTTTCGTCACTTGCACGGTGACGGCGGGCTGCTCGCCGCGCGAGCGTGCGCCCGAGCGTTCGGCGGCCGGGCCGGAGCCGGTCCAGACGTAGCGCGAAGGCTGATTCGGCCCGTCCATCACCTCGGCGACGTCGGCGACGAACACCGGCCGCTGCGCGAAAGCGCCGACCACGAGCTGTTTCACGTCTGCGACGGATTCCAGGTAGTTTCCGGTCTCGACCGCGATCTCCAGATTCTCGCGCACCAGCTTCCCCGTGGGCAGGGAGACGTTGGCGAGCTGCAGCGCGTTGCGCACGTCGAGCGCGGAAACTTCGTACGCGTTCATGCGGTCCGCATCGAGCAGGACGCGCACGCTGCGGCCCGGGCCGCCCAGGGTCTGCACTTCGCGCGTGCCCGGCACGCGCTTCAGTTCGATCTCGGCGGCGTGCGCGACGCGCTCCAGCTCGAAAGCGCCCCGTTCGCGGTCCTCGCTCCAGAGGGTGAGCGTGACCACCGGCACGTCGTCGATGCCCTTGGGCTTGATGATGGGTTCGAGAGTCCCCAGCTCGGGCGACACCCAGTCGCGGTTGGAGTTGATCGTGTCGTAGAGGCGCACCAGCGCTTCGATGCGTGGAACGCCCACCTTGAACTGCACCGTGAGCACCGCCATGCCGGGCCGCGACACCGAGAACACGTGCTCGACACCGTTCATCTGCGCGAGCACCTGCTCCGCGGGCGTCGCGACGAGCGCCTCGACGTCGCGCGCGGAGGCCCCGGGGAACGGCACGAACACGTTCGCCATGGTGACGTTGATCTGCGGCTCCTCCTCGCGCGGGGTCACCGCGACGGCGAACAGGCCGAGGAGGAACGCCACGAGCGCGATAAGCGGGGTGAGCTGCGAATCCTGAAAGAAGCGCGCGATGCGGCCCGAGATGCCCATGCGCTTCCCGCGTTCCCGCTCAGTCGGCCGCGCGCGGGCCGGCTTCCGCCACTGCCTTCAGCGGCTCGAGCGCAACCCGTTCGCCGGGGCGCAGGCCGGCGAGTACTTCGATCGAGCTCTCGTCGGACGCGCCGCCCAGGCGGATCTGGCGCAGCTGCAACGAGCCGTCGCTGGCCACCACGTAGGCGGCAACGACTTCGCTCCTCTGGACGACGGCGGCGCGCGGCATGAGCAGCCGCGGCTCGCGGCCGACGATGAAGTGCGCCCGTGCGTAAATGCCCGGATAGACGCCGCGCACCTCCGGGAGCAGATCGAGCCGGACCTGGGTCGTGTGCGTGCGCGGATCGGCCGAGGGCACGATCGTCACGCGCTTCACTTCGATCCACTTGCCGAGCGAAGGGATCTCCACGCGCGCCTTGCCGCTCGCCTGGATCGCGCCGATCTGCGTCTGCGGAACGGTGGCCGTGACGCGCAGCGTGCCCGGGTCGAACCCCGTCATGAGGGGCTTGCCCGGCGTCGCCATCTCCCCCAGCTCGACATGGCGCGCCGACACCACGCCGCTGTAGGGGGCGACGATGGTGGCGAAGCTGCGCGCGGTCGCGGCCTGCCCCGCGCCCGCGAGCAGCCCGGTCAGCCGCGCCTGGGCCGCCTTGTAGTCGGACTCGGCCTTGTCGAGCGCCGCCTGGCTCAGGAATTTCTGCGCGAGCAGCTGCTTGGAGCGCTCGAATTGCGCGCGCGCGTTGCGCAGCTCGGCTTCGGCCTGGCGCACCTGCGCTTCGCTCGCCTCGAGGGCTTGCGTCGCCGCGCGCTCGTCGATGCGCACGATGACCTCGCCCTTCTTCACGTAGTCGCCGACGTCGAAGCGCAGCTCGACGATGCGTCCGGCGACTTGCGCGGCGACGGTGGACTGGCGTACCGCCTCGATCACCGCTTCGGCCGAGTAGGCGAGCTCGACGTCGCGCATCTCGACCGCGGCCGTCTTGATGTCCGCGCCGCGGGACGGCTCGCGCGGCGCCTCGCCGCGCCCGCAGGCGGCGAGCACCAGCGCCGCAAATGCCGCGAAGATCGGCTTCACATGCCGCCCTTGCGCGAAGCGCCGCTTGGCAACTTTCAACCGGCGGACGTGACGCTCTTCACGCCAAGGCGGCGCAGGATCGACTCCAGCGGACAGATGCGGGTAAACCCGCTCTGGAACAGATTCGCGCCGACGAACAGGGTAAACCACAGGAAATGCTTGCTCACGAAAATCGGGCTCGCTTCCACGCCGAGCGCTAGCGAGGCGAGCACGAACGCTCCCGCGATGATGCGAACCAGGCGTTCGGTGTTCATGTCGGTCTCCTTGCGGTCGGTACCAGGCTGTGTTCTTCCCGGGTACGACTATTCGTCGTCTTCCTCGCGGCTTTCATGAGGGCACCCCATTCGAAGAATCACTGGGTCTTATTTTGATGCGTCGGCGATTCGCCCGGTTGATCTATATCAACCGGAGTTCAGGCTCCGGCGAGCTCCGCTACCCGATCCTCGGAGAGCGAACGCGTGGTGAGCACCGGCGCGAAGCCGCCGCCGGCGGTACGCATATTCGTCGTCTGCCCCTGATAGAGCCGCGCCGCAAGGAGCTGCACCTCGCCCGCATAGACGTAGTTGCGCACGTCCGCCTTCAGCGCTACGCCCGCGGTGATCTGCCGCTCGCCCGGCTGCACCAGCTCCTGCGCGACGTATCGACCGTCGAGGATTTCGCTCCAGACGCGCCGGGTCAGCTTGTCGCCGCGATACGCGGCCTTGCTGCCATGGCCCGCGGCCGGCTTGAAAAACAGCTTGCGCCGCTGCGACCAAAGCCGCTCGGCACCGGCCTTCGAGACGATTTCCGTGCGCGGTATGCCGCGCAGCAGGATCCCGATGGTCTCATCGCGAATGCCCCATCCGCGCAGCCGCTTCTCTTCGGTCAGGATGGCGAGATTGCGCTTGTCGGCGTAGAGCGCGTGGGCGCGCGGATGCGGCGTGACGACCGCGGCGCCCGACAGATACGCCTCGCGGATCGGCGCATGCACCGGTTCGCCGAGCACAAAGTCGGTCAGGCGGTTGTATACGAGGTCCACGCGCCCGCCCGCGTCGCGGAGCTCGCCGTTTGCGAACGTCAGCTGCTCGGGTGCGAGCACAGAGGCATCCACGCCGAAACGGCGGAACAGCTGAGCGAAGAGCAGGAACTCGGGGTAGAGATACTGCTGCTCCGGAGAATCGTCGACGATCGCGATGCGCTCGGGCAAACCGGCGCGGCCGGCGGCGCGCCACTCCGCGACGAACATGTCGAAGAAGGCGCGCTCGAGCCGCTCGGCGGGAATCGGGCCGCTGACGAGCCGCGCGACGTCCTCGCAGCAGGCGCGCTGGGCGCGGCCCAGAACGGCGTTGAGCAATGCGCCGCCCGCGTTGGTGTTGATCTCTATGAGCCGCGGTCCCTGCGGGCCGATGTGGAAATCGTAGCCGAGGAACGCGCCCCTCGCGCCCGGATCGTGGAGCGCCGTCTCCGGCGCGCCGGCGAGCGCCGCCGCCCGGTACGCAGGAAGAGCAACGACCTCCTCCACCGCGGCGACGATCCTCGCCATCCCGTCCACGTGCTGCCGCGAAATGAAGACCGGCAGCGCCGCAAAAAGATTCGGGCAGCGTTCCTCGATCAGGCGGCCGAGGCCCTGCGCGGCCGGATCGGCTTCGATGGCACGCCTGAGCGCCTCCGGGTCGAGGCTGACGCAGAAGCAATCGCTGTTCAGGGTCTCGATCATGCCGGCCTGCGCTCGTACCACGGCCGCGTCGCGTTGACGATGGCGACGACCGACAGCATCACCGGCACTTCGATCAGCACGCCGACCACCGTCGCCAGGGCGGCGCCGGAGGAGAATCCGAACAGGCTGATCGCCGCGGCGACGGCCAGCTCGAAGAAGTTCGACGCGCCGATCAACGCGGACGGGCCGGCCACGCTGTGCTTTTCCCCGATCCGGCGATTCAGCCAGTAGGCGAGCGCTGAGTTGAAGTACACCTGGATCAGGATCGGCGCGGCGAGCATCGCGATGATGAGCGGCTGGGCCAGGATGGCCTCTCCCTGGAATGCGAAGAGCAGGACGAGCGTCGCGAGCAGCGCGCCGGTCGACCAGGGGCCGATCCTTGCCATTGCGGCTTCGAAGGCCGGTCGGCCCTTGCCGAGCAGCGCCTTGCGCGCGAGCTGAGCCAGGATGACCGGGATGACGATGTAGAGCACCACCGAGGCGAGCAGCGTGGCCCAGGGCACCGTGATCGAGGCGATGCCGAGAAGCAGGCCGACGATGGGCGCGAAGGCGAAAATCATGATGGTGTCGTTGAGCGCGATCTGCGTCAGCGTGAAATACGGGTCGCCGCCGGTCAGTCTGCTCCATACGAACACCATCGCCGTGCAAGGCGCCGCGGCAAGCAGGATCAAGCCGGCGATGTAGCTGTCGTGCTGGTCGGCAGGCAGATAGCTAGCGAAGACGTGGCGTATGAAGAGCCAGCCGAGGAAGGCCATCGAAAAAGGCTTCACGGCCCAGTTCACGAAGAGCGTGACGCCGATTCCCCTCCAGTGCGACTTCACCTGATCGAGCGCGCCGAAGTCGATCTTCACGAGCATCGGGATGATCATCACCCAGACGAGCAGGCCGACCGGGATGTTGACCTGCGCGAGCTCCATCCGTCCGATCGCCTGGAACGCGCCGGGGAAGAACTGACCCAGGGCGATGCCGGTCACGATGCAAAGCGCCACCCATACGGTCAGATAGCGCTCGAAGATCCCCATGGGGCTGCCGGCGCCCGGCTTGGCTGCGGATTCGAGTTGCGCGCTCATGCCTTGGATCGGGTCGTGCCGATCTCGCCGAGCTTCGCTTTCAAGGTCATGCGGTCGAGCTTCTCGAGCGGGAGGTTCAGGAAGAGATTGATGCGCGTGGTCAATTGCGTGAAGGCCTTGAGGAGGGCCCTGCGCTTCTCCTCGTCGGTTCCCTGGACGGCGGCGGGATCCTCGATTCCCCAATGCGCGCTCACGGGCTGGCCGGGCCAGACCGGGCAGACTTCTTCCGCGGCGTTGTCGCAGACGGTGAAAACGAAGTTCATCCTCGGCGCGCCGGGCTGCGCGAACTCATCCCAGTTTTTCGAGCGCAGCCCTTCGGTGCTCATCCGGTTCTTCCGGAGGAGCTCGAGCGCGAAGGGATTCACCCGGCCGGCGGGCTGACTGCCGGCGCTGTAGGCGACAAAGCGCCCGCGGCCCGCCGAGTTGAGGTAAGCCTCGGCGAGGATCGACCGCGCCGAATTCCCGGTGCAGAGAAAAAGAACGTTGTAGGGCATCAGACGGGATCCGGCGCGCAGCACACGCGTTTGGCCCAGCCCGTGACGCGTTGCTGCAGATCATGCACGGCGACGTGCACGTGGAAGCGCTTCATGGCCTGCTCCTTTCACGGGACGGGATTTCGAAGCGGGGGCGCAGGAGCGCCCGCCGCAGCAGTTCTCGGTCAGGAACCCGACCAGCTCGTTCATGCTCTGGAAATCCGCGCTGTAAATGACGAAGCGGCCGTCCTGGCGGCTGCGCGCGAGCCCGGCTCTCGCCAGGTGAGCGAGGTGGAACGAAAGCGTGGCGGCGGGAAGACCGAGCTTGTCTCCGATCGACCCGGCCGGCAGGCCCTCCGGCCCCGCCTGGACCAGCAGCCGGAACACTTTCAGGCGGGTGTCGTGCGCGAGAGCGGACAGCGCATCGATGGTCTTTGCTGTTTCCACATTTCGAGAATAGTCGAAATGTCGCGCCGCGTCAACGCCTGCCGATTCTTGCGTGTTTCCGCGCCTCCCTCAGCGCTGCGCAGCGCGGGCCATCATGCCGGCCCGCATGTTGCGCATCATCGCGGCCATGCCATCGCGCGCCAGTTCGCTCACCTCGATGGCGTGCGCCTGCAGCGCGGCGACCACCTTCGCGTCGCCGGAGGTTTGCGTGACGATGGAGCCCCGGTCGGTCGTCTCGACCACGGTCTTGATCTTGTCCTTGTTCTCGAAGAGGACGGGAAGCGTCGGGCTGAAGAGATTGAAGATCTTTCCGTCGCCCAACCGTTTTTCCATGCTCGCTACGTGGGCCTTGATGGCGCGCGCCACTCCCGGATCGTCGGACTCGGTGACGGTGCGGATGCCGTCGGGCAGGTTGGCGACGGTGCGCCTGATCTTGTCGTGATCGAAGAGCATGGCGTGTACGAGGCGCATGTCGTCGGCGAACGCTGCGTCGCCGTGCTGCATGCCCCCGGCCATCGGGCCGCCCATTCCGGGCCCCATCATTCCTTGCCCCATCATCCCCGGCCCCATTCCGCCGGGGTGGGCGAAGACGGCCACGGTTGCGCCGAGTCCCAGCGCGGCAGCCGCTCCAATTGCAAGCTTGCTCGAGCGTTTCATAATCGATGCCTTTCTTGAGAAAGCGCGGTCCGCGCTATGGGTGAATATGAGAGTGCGCGGCGTGGTCGGAGCGCTGCGCCGCAAACCAGGCGTGAACGCCGGCGATCACCGCCGCATCCGCGCTCGCGTAGCTGAGACTCGCTCCGGCGGGCAATTTCCTGTACTTCACCTGAAGCTTGTCGCCGGCGCGCGCCAAGACGTCAAGGCCGGGCATGTCCTGGCCGTGGATCTTCGCCGGATCGGAAAAGTCCCCGCGGCCGAAACGTTTTGCCTCCTCCGCCAGATGCGACCGGATCAGCGCGATCTGCCGCGCGTCCTTCTTGTCGTTCGCGGTGATCGTCTCGATTCCGCCGCCCGGGGTGTCGTCGAAGAAATGCGTGGTGCGCGCGAGGTCGAACGGCATCACGCTGGCGCCCTTCAAGGCCACCTCGTCCTGCCGCGACATCTTCGATCCCGGTTCCGCCGCAAAGGCGACCGACGCGCAAAGCAGAGTGCCTGCAGCGACTGCCATGACTGCTTTCATCGTTTCCATCCTTTCAAAGAGCGGGGCGGATCTTCCCGCCCCGGAATACGGATTGCCCGGGTCAGCGGGTCTGAGCTGCAGACCCCGGGCCGAATCCCGCGCCATGGCCGTGAGGGCCGGGAAGCGTGATGCCCTTTTCTTTCGCGCGTTTTTCCATCTCGGCGCGATTCGCCTCGGCGAGCTTCTGGCGCTCCTCGGGTGTCTTGGCGTTGCGCATCTTCTCCTGCAGCGCCGTGCGCTCTTCGGGGGTCATCAGCTGCTGCCCTGCCATGCCTCCGGCAGGCCCGCCGCCCATGGCCCCGGGGCCCATCCCGCCGTGCCCCATTCCACCCATGATGCCCGTGCCCGTCGCACCGCCCATTTGACCCGGATGCGCGAAGGCGGCGGCTGCAAGGCCCAAGCTCAGTGCCGCAACGGTACCTATTGCCACTCGATATGCTGTTTTCATGTTCGACTCCTTCTGAAAAATTGCAAGCAGGCTGTTTCCTGCAGTACCGATTGAAGCAGAGAGTTGTAAGCCCCGAGTGTCGCCAACCGGGGGTTTTTGTATCGCAGGCTTTCAACGGCGGGGTTGATACACTGCGTTACAATTTTCCGGCCGCAAGCGGCCCGCGCGGCGGAAGATGCCGGCTATCGCCATGCAAGACCACATCCTGATCGTCGACGACGACGCCGAGACGCGCAGCCTCCTGAGCGAGTATCTGCACAAGCAGGGCTATCGCGTCACGACCGCAGCCGACGGCAAGGCCATGCGAGGGATGATCGAGACCGCGCGTCCCGACCTCATCGTCCTCGACCTGATGCTTCCCGGCGCCGACGGACTGGAGCTGTGCCGCGACCTGCGCAGCCGCTCGAACCTGCCGGTCATCATGCTCACCGCGCGCGGCGAGGAAACCGACCGCATCGTCGGACTGGAGATGGGCGCCGACGATTACCTGGCGAAGCCCTTCAACCCGCGCGAGCTGCTGGCGAGGATCAAGAGCGTGCTGAGGCGTTCGCGCTCGCTGCCCGGAAACCTCGAGCCCGAAATCGTGAAGTCGTTCCGCTTTGCCGGCTGGACTCTCGATGCCGCCACCCGCAACCTCACCGCGCCCGACGGCGTCGTGGTGCCCTTAAGTGGCACCGAGTTCAAGCTGCTGCGGATCTTCCTCGCCCATCCCGACCGCGTGCTGACGCGCGACCAGTTGATCGACCTCATGATCTCGCGCGACGCCGGGCCGTTCGACCGGGCGATCGACGTGCAGGTGAGCCGCCTTCGTCAGCGGCTTCGCGAGGACGCGCGCGAGCCGCAGATCATCAAGACCGTGCGCGGCGAGGGCTATGTGCTGGCCGCGAAGGTCGAGGCGGCCTGATGCGCCTCGCGCCGCGTTCGCTGTTCGGCCGCCTGGTGCTCGTCCTGCTCGGGGGCCTCGTCGTCGCGCAGCTCGTGAGCTTCGCGATCCACATGCACGAGCGCGGCGAGGCGCTGTCGCAGGCGAGCGGCATGCAGGCTGCGCAGCGCATCGCCGACATCGTGAAGCTGCTCGAGCCGCTCGATCCGGCTGCGCGCCGCAGGATCGTGCAGGTCTTCAGCGCGCCGCCGCTCACGATCAGTCTCGATCAGCCGCCGCTCGGCGCGCGGGATCTCGAGACTCAAGCGCGCGCGTCGCTGTTCGGCGCGATGCTGCGGCGGTTCCTCGGCGACGGGCGGGCGGCTGCAGTGGCGGTGAGAGAGGGCCGGACTTTTCCCCCCGCGATGCGCGCGAAGCCCGGTTTCATGGGTCCCGGCGCGCACCCTCCGTGGATGGCGCCCGGCGCCGCGATGCACTTCGGGTCCGAGCCGGGATTCTCCTTCGTCGCCCAGGTGCGCCTCGCCGACGGCGCCCTCGTCACCTTCGACTCGCGACAGTCCGCGGAGACTTCGGGCTGGCCTTACCGGCTGCTTCTCAGCCTCGCCGTTCTCCTCGTTGCGGTCATCGCGGTCTCGCTCGTAGCGGTGCGGTGGGCGACGCGCCCGCTCAAGGCGCTCGCCGATGCCGCCGACGAGCTCGGCGGGAACCTCGATCGGCCACCCATGCAAGAGGAGGGGCCGGTGGAGGTGGTGCGCGCGGCGCGGGCGTTCAATACCATGCAGTCGCGCCTCGCCCACACCATCCGCGAGCGCTCGGCGACGCTCGCCGCGATGTCGCACGATCTGAAAACTCCGGTCACGCGGCTGCGGCTGCGCGCCGAGTTGCTGGAGGACGGAGAGCTGAAGAAGAAGATCTCGCAAGACGTGGAAGAGATGGAGTCGATGGTCCTGGCTACGCTCGAATTCATGCGCGGTGGAGAAACCGCAGAACGGGTGCAGCCGGTGGACGTGATCGCGTTGCTGGAGAGCCTGCAGGGGGACGCCGCGGTGCTGGGCGGGCAGGTCGCGCTCGAGGGCGGCGCCGCAAGACCCTTCGTAGGCCGGCCCCAGGCGCTGAAGCGCTGCCTCGGCAATCTAATCGAGAACGCCCTCAAGTACGGAAAATCCGCGACCCTATTGGTGGAGGACGCTCCGGACCGGCTCGTCATCCGCGTCCGCGACCGTGGACCGGGCATCCCCGAAGGAGAGCTTGAGCGCGTGTTCGAGCCGTTCTATCGCATCGAGAGCTCGCGCGGCCGGGATACCGGCGGCACCGGACTGGGCTTGAGCATTGCCAGAAACGTCGCGCAATTGCATGGAGGAACACTGATCGTGCGCAACATGAAAGACCGCGGGCTTGAGGCCGTGCTGACGCTGCCCAGGCAATGAGCAGCCGCGAGAAGCGGGCGATGTGGCTCTTGTCATGGGTGCGCCCGGCCGTTCATGAAATTCAGCCGAG
>Ga0137436_1000096_pt1 | contig 27437 bp, 29 predicted proteins | sample EasRivERMGT119_2_FD_102328 | JGI IMG/M metagenome (GOLD analysis project Ga0137436, IMG submission 102328) | Soil microbial communities from meander-bound floodplain in the East River, Colorado, USA - East River MetaG ERMGT119_2 | ecosystem: Environmental > Terrestrial > Soil > Floodplain ...
CCGCGGTCGAGAAGATGCCCAAAGTCTCGCCGGTCTGGGGCAAGCCCTTCGTGGTCAAGGACAACATCGACGTCGAGGGCCTGCCGACCACCGCCGGCTGCCCGGCCTTCGCCTACACGCCGAAGAAGACCGCCACCGCGGTGCAGAGGCTGCTCGACGCCGGCGCCGTGCTGGTCGGCAAGACCAACCTCGACCAGTTTGCCACCGGCCTCACCGGCATGCGTTCAGCGTACGGCGCGGTCCAGAATGCCTTCGACCCCAAGTTCATCAGCGGCGGCTCGAGCTCGGGCTCGGCCGTGGCGGTCGCGCTGGGCATCGTCGGCTTCTCGCTCGGCACCGACACCGCCGGCTCCGGCCGCGTGCCGGCCGCCTTCAACGGCCTGGTCGGCCTGAAGCCGACGCGCGGCCTGGTGTCGACCGCGGGAGTGGTCCCGGCCGTGCGCTCGCTCGATTGCGTGTCGATCTTCGCCCTGTCCTGCAACGAGGCGCAGCAGGTGCTCGACGTCATCGCCGGGCCGGACCTCGACGATCCCTACTCGCGCAGCGGCAACCCGGTGCAGGTCTCGCCGCAGCAGTTCAAGTTCGCGGTGCCCTCGCACCTCGAGTTCCACGGCGATTCGGGCTACGCCAAGCTGTTCGCGCAGGCGATTCTCAAGCTGCGCCAGCTCGGCGGCGCGCCGGTCGAGATCGACTTCGCGCCTTTCGTCGAGGCCGGCGCGCTGCTCTACGGCCCCTGGGTCGCCGAGCGGGCTGCGCACCTCGAGGCGCACATGAAGGACATGCTGCCGGTGACGCGCGAGATCCTGGAAGGGGCGAAGAAGTACTCGGCGCTCGACTTCTTCAAGGCGCGCAACCGGCTCGACGAGCTGAAAGCGAAGAGCCGCGAGACCTTCAAGCAGGCCGACGTCATCCTGGTGCCGACCGCGCCGACCATCTACCAGGTGGCGCAGGTCGAGAAAAAGCCGGTCGAGCTGAACAACCACCTCGGGCACTACACCAACTTCGCCAACCTGCTCGACCTCGCCGCGGTCAGCCTGCCCGCCGGCATGCGCCCCGACGGCGTGCCCTTCGGCGTCAGCCTGATCGCGCCGGCGTTCACCGACAAGGCGCTTCTCACCCTCGGCCAGCGCTTCCTCGGCTAATTCGGGGTCAGAGCACGATCTTCGAAAATAGGGACAGACCCTATTTTCAACATAGCGAAAAATAAGGTCTGTCCCTATTTTTCAGACCTTGAAGCTCTCCAGCGTCTCGCGGGCGAAGAGTTCCTCCGGCTTGAACAGGCGCTTCGACAGGCCCTGCTCGTGGTGATAGCGCAGGAACGTCTCCAGCACGTGTCGGTTCGGGCCCAGCCCGTACGGCCACCAGTCTTCACCCATCTCGGTGCGCGCTTCCTCGGCTGCCGCCGAGGTCCACGGCAGCATGGTCGTCATCGCCGCGGTCTGCGCGTACATGTCGTAGGCGATTTTCTTCGCCGCGACGAAGGCTTTGTAGAGCGACTGCGCGACCCACGGGTTCTTCGCGTAGACGTCGCGGCGAATCACCACCGTGTGCATGATCGGGAAGATCTTCGTGCGCTTGTAGTAGTCCTTCTCCTTCGCGACGTAGTCGGGAAAGAGGCGCTTGACCGCATCAGTGGTCTTGAACGTGGAAGGAGCGCGGGCCGTCACCAGCGCGTCCAGCTCGCCTGCGGCGAGCATGCCGGACAGAGTGGCGTTGGCTGGAATGGGCTTCAGGTTGATGGTGGAAGGCAGGTCGAGCTTCTGCTTCTCGTCGCGGCCGGGCTCTTCTTCGCCGCCGGAGAGGTGCTGCACATCGGTGACCTTGACGCCGTGGTCGTCGGACAGGATGCCGCGGATCCACACCGGCGCGGTCATCTGGTACTCGGGCACGCCGACCTTCTTTCCCTTGAGGTCCTCGGGCTTCTTGATGCCGCTCTTCGCCGATACGAAGATGCAGGAGTGGCGAAAGTAGCGCGAAGGGAACGCGGGAATCGCGATGAACGGCGGCTCGGCGCGGCCGAGGGAGGCGACGTAGGAGGAGAGCGACATCTCCGAGGCGTCGAACTCGGCGAAGCGCATCATCCTGAAGAAGGTTTCCTCGACCGGCTGGTTGAGGTAGATCAGGTCGATGCCCTCGGGCTGCACGCGGCCGTCGGCGAGGGCGCGGGTGCGGTCGTAGTCCCAGCAGGCGAGGCTCAGGCGAAGCATGCCGAAGTATACTTATTGGAGGAGGAGATCCTTTTCCATGCGAAATCTGATTGCAGCTTTCCTGCTGGCGGCGAGCGCCGTTTCCGCGCAGGACTATCCCAACAAGCCGATCCGCGTCATCGTGCCGTACGCCGCGGGCGGCCTGCCCGACACCATCACGCGCCTGATCCAGCCGAAGCTGGCCGACTCGCTCGGCCAGCAGCTGGTGATCGAGAATCGCGGCGGCGCCGGCGGTATTTCAGGCACCGAGGCGGTGGCCAAGGCCGCGCCCGACGGGTACACGGTGCTGGTCGCGGACGTCGGCCAGGTGGCGATCAACCCGCACATTTTCTCGAAGCTGCCGTATGACCAGAAAGAGCTCACCGGCGTCAGCCTGATCGCGTTCAGCGCGCTGTTCATCACGCTGCATCAGTCGGTGCCGGCGAACAACTTCAAGGAATTCGTCGCGTACATCAAGGCAAATCCCGGCAAGGTGAACTACGGCTCTTCCGGCATCGGCAGCATCCACCATCTGTCGATGGAGGCAATGAAGACGTCGCTCGGCCTGAACATGGTGCATGTGCCTTACAAGGGCATGGGGCAGGCGGTGCCGGCACTGCTGGGCGGCCAGGTGGCGATGGTGCCCTCCGCGCTGCCGGCGGTCGAAGCCCATGTGAAGGCCGGCACCGTGAAGCTGGTGGCGATCAGCACCGCGAAGCGCTCGCCGCAGGCGCCCGATGTCCCGACCATCGCCGAGATGGGCGTGGCGGGCTACGACTTCGCGCCGGAGATCGGCCTGCTCGCGCCGGCCGGCACGCCGCCGGCGGTCATCGCGCGCCTTTCGGCCGAGGTGGCGAAGGCGGTGAGGGCGCCCGACGTGGCCGAGCGCTTCAAGCAGCTCGGCATCGACCCGGTGGGCAACTCGCCCGACGCGTACAACGCCCAGATCCGCGCCGCCTACGAGAAATACGGTCAGGTGGTCAAGGCCGCCGGTGTGAAGGCGGACTGAAGCAGGTCGGCGACGCGCTCGGGCGGCATCTGCGTCGCCATGAGCGCTTTTACTTTCTGGCACGACACCTGGACCTCCGCGGAGCTCAGAAGGGTGTGCAACTTCGCGGCAACGGCGTCTACCTGGAATCTCTTCGGTAACAGGTAGTCGCCGACGCCCAGGCGCTTCAGGCGCTGGGCATTGTCGGGCTGGTCGTGCGCCATGGGCATCACGAGCTGCGGCACGCCGGCGGCGAGGCCCTGCGCCAGGGTGCCGACGCCGCCGTGATGGACCACCGCCGCGCAGCGTGAGAAGACGCGGCTGAAGGGCAGCGCGCCGAAGCGCCGCACGCCTGGCGGCAATGTCGCGGGGACGCGCTCCGAATAACCGCTCACCAGCATGCCGCGGCGGCCGAGCCGCTCGCAGGCGCCGGCGGCGGCCTCGAAGAAAGGCTTGGCCCACATGTTCGCCGAGCCCGGCGTGAACAGGATCGGCGCGGGCCCTTCACGCAGGAAAGCGTCGGCCTCCGCATCGAGCGCGAGGTCGCCGTCGAAGGGCGGAAAGCGCGTCAGCACGGTCTGCGCCGGCCAGTCGGCGCGCCGCGGCGCGAACCAGTCGGGGAACAGCGCCAGCACGCGGCTGCGCGACATCCACCAGTCGCGCATGATGCCGTGCACCGGCTGCGCCAGTCCGAGCTCGGCGCGCACCGCGTTGATCTGCTGCGCCAGCCTGGCATCGATTCCCTTGTGAATCAGCCAAAAGACGGAATTCCATGCCCAGCCCGGCACGCGCTCGAGAAACGCGAGGCGTGCGTCCAACAGCGGCCGGTCGTCCTCGCTCATGAATACCGAGGGCTGCAGCTGCACCGTGACCAGCGGCAGGCGGTCAGCCTCGGCGACGATGCGCGCGCCGACCGCGATGGCGGCCGCCACCACCACGGTGTTGCCCGGCTCGACTTCGGCGCGGATCGCGGGAATCACCTCGCGCGCTCGGTCGGCGAAGGTCGCGGCGAGCAGGTTGAAGGCGCGGTCCGGGTGCCACAGGTCGGGGTTGTTGACGATCGCGTCGTGGTCCGCCTTCGAGCCGACCGCGACCGTGCGCAGGCTCGCGCGCTGCGGGACGTGGGCCATGCCGGCGTGGGCGATGACCACCACGTCATCGCCGCGCTTCGCCATCAGCTGCGCGAGCCAGGTGAGCGGATTCACGTCCCCGGCGCTGCCGAGCGGGACGAAGAGGTACTTCAAGCTTTCAGGTTGTCGAGCACCGCGAGCAGGGCGCGGCGGCAGGCGGCGAGATCTCCGGCGGCGACGTTGCGCACCGCGGTCTTGTTGACCGCGATGGCCAGCGGCTCGAGCTTGGCGCGCAGCGCGCGCCCCTTCGGCGTCATGTGCACGTAGACGTTCTTGCGGTTCTCCGGCAGCTGGCGGCGCTCGACGTAGCCGAGCTCCTCCATCGCCTTCAGCGCCGCCGCGGTGGTCGGCTCCGCCACGCCGGCCTGCTCGGACAGCTCGCGCTGCGTCAGGCCGTCGCTCTGCCACAGGATGCGCAGGAAGGCCCAGTGGCCGAACGACACGCCGTGCTCGGCCAGCCTCGCGGTGAGGTCACGGGTGAAGGCGCGCGCCGCTTCGCGCACGATGTGGGCGAGGCGGTCGCTCAAAGCGCGATCTCCCTGCCCTGGCGCGAGGACTCGAGCATCGCCAGGCAGACCTGCAGCGTCGCCATTGCCCACTCGCCGTTGTGCAGCGGCGGCTTGCCCTGCATCACCGAGCCGTAGAGCTCGTCGATCACCTCGGCGCGCGGCACCTGCGGCGGCGCGAGCTTGTCGAGCCTCTGCTCGGCGTCGGCGTAGACCATCACCCCGTTGGGCATCGGCCGCAGGTCGGCCTTGTCGCAGGAAACGACGAACAGCCCGAAGTGCTGGTGCGCGGCTGCGGTGGCGATGCGGTATTCGCGCCCGCCGTAATTCCGGCTGTTCTTGATCGCCTGCTCGTCCCCGGTGAGAAGCTTCCTGGCGGACCCATAGGCCTCGGGATCCTTCTTCTGCCCCATCTCGCCGATCCAGCCCTGCAACTCGTCGGAGTCGAAATGCGCGTAGCCGCTGTAGACCGCGGCGGCGAAGGCGCCGCTGGCGAAGGCCAGGTGGGCGGAGTACGCGCCTTCGGTCGGGCGCTTTGCGTCCCACGCGCCTGCCGAGCAGCGCAGGCTCTTCACCGGCGAGCCGGCCAGCAGGCGCAGGATGTCGACCTGGTGCTGGGCCTGGTTGAAGAACACGCCGCCGCCGGCGGCGGTGTCGAGCTCCTCGGGCCGGCGCGGCCGGTAGAGGAAATCGGTGTAGTCGAGCGCGCTGATCATGCGCACGGCGCCGTACCGGCCGCTGTCGATGAGCTTCTTCGTGTGGAGGATCGGCAGGTCGAAGCTGTGGCTATGGCCTACAACCAATTGCTTGCCGGAGCTTTGGGCTGCCGCAATCATCCTGCGGCATTCGTCGAGCGACAGCGCCATCGGCTTTTCCACCAGCACGTGCTTGCCGGCCTCGAGCGCCATGCAGGCCTGCGCGGCGTGGAACTGGTGGGGCGTGGCGATGTAGAGCGCCTCGACGTTGGGGTCGGCGCACAGGTCGGCGACCTCGCGGTAGACCTTGCACTGGAAGTCAGCCTCGAACTGGGCGCGCGCCTCGGCGCGGGGGTCGGCGGCGGCGACCAGCGCGATGCGCGCGTCGCGCACCAGGGTCGGCAGCATTACCGCGAAGGCGCGGCCGAGACCGGCGACACCGAGTTTGAGTTTTGGTAACATCGTGAATACTTAGGAGGCTAAGTATACCGATGTTAGCCAAGGAACAAAACGAACTGCTGTGCCGGGTGGAAGGCACGGCGCCGATGGGCCAGATGATGCGCCGGCACTGGCTGCCGCTGTGCCTGTCCGAGGAGGTCGCCGTCTGCGACGGTACGCCAGTGCGCGCCCGCCTGCTGGGCGAGGACCTGGTGGTTTTCAAAAACTCGGAAGGAAAAATCGGCGTGCTGGATGAGCATTGCCCGCACCGCGGCGCGTCGCTGGTCTTCGGCCGCAATGAAGACTGCGGCCTGCGCTGCCTGTACCACGGCTGGAAATTCGACGTCGACGGCAAGTGCCTCGAGATGGCCTCCGAGCCCGGCGGCGGCAGCGAGGCGGTGCGCAATGCGATGCGCACCAAGGCCTACCCGGCGCGCGAGGGCGGCGGCTTCGTCTGGGTCTGGATGGGGCCGCAGGACGCCATGCGCGAGTTCGAGCCGCCGGCCTGGGCGCCGCACGACAACTGCCGCACCGCGGTGGTGAAGATGCACGCCGCGTGCAACTGGGCGCAGGTGCTGGAGGGCTCGATCGACTCGGCGCACAGCTCGAGCCTGCACTCCACCGAGATGCCGGCGGCGCAGGTCGACGGCGCCAAGGCCACCGGCACGGCCTGGCCGCGGCCCTCCAACGACAAGGCGCCCAAGCTCCAATTCGAACCGACGTCCTACGGATTCCGCTACGCGGCGCTGCGCAAGCCGATCCTCAATCCCGAGACGCACCAGTACGTGCGCACCACCCTGTTCATCGCGCCCTTCACGGTGCTGATCCCGCCGAACGACCAGTACCGCCTGGCGCAGATGCTGGTGCCGCTCGACGACGTGAACACCATGTTCTACTGGGTGGCCTGGCATCCCGACCCGCAGAAGGGCATCTCGCAGGAGGAATGGCGGGCGTTCTGCGGCGCGACCGTCGGTGTTGATCTTGATTCGAATTTTCGAAAGATTCGAAATTTATCCAACCAATACATGCAAGACCGCGAGGCGATGCGTCAGGGCGATTTCACCGGCATCAAAGGCATCCCGACGCAGGACATGGCGATGTGGGAGTCGATGGGCCCGATCGCCGACCGCAGTCGGGACCACCCCGGCAGCAGCGACGTGGCCGTGGTGCAGTTCCGCCGCATGATGGTGGCGGCGGCGAAGAAGTTCCAGGAAGGCGCACCGGCGATCGGCACCGCCGAGCCGCGCATTGCGCACGTTCGGCTGGCCTCGTTCGAAGGCATCGCGCCGAAGACGGTGGACTGGAGGGAGCTGGGGAGTGAGAACAAAAGGGTGGAAGCGTAGCGCCGCTGCGCTGGTTTGCGTTTTTCTGTTTTCGGCAAAAGCATACGGCGCGCATCCGCTGCTGACCGAGGACACCGGCACGCAGGGCAAGGGAGGCTGGCAGCTCGAGCTCAACGCCGAGCGGCAGCGCGATCCGCAGCCGTCGAGCGAAGAAACGCCGGTGCTGCGCGCGATCCAGTCGGGCACCACGCTTTCCTACGGCGTCACCGACACCATCGATTTCAAGATCGACATGCCGTACCTGCGCCACCAGGGCATCCTCGACGTAGGGGTCGGCTTCAAGTGGCGCTTCTACGAGGACGGCCCGCTCAGCTTCGGCACCATCGCCGGCGTGTTCCTGCCCACCGGCGACGAGCAGAAGGGCCTCGGCACCGGCAAGACCAATGCCGGCGCGCTCGGCATCGTCTCCTGGCAGGGCGAGCGCTGGGAGTTCCACTCGCACGCCGGCCTGCGCAGCAACCAGAACGTCATCGGCCAGCGCGACTGGCTGGGCCACTTCTCCGCCGCCGCGATGTACCGCGTGTGGCAGCCGTTCCGCGTGCTGCTCGACATGGCGTGGGACTCCAATCCGCAGGTCGAGTCGGGCGCCTTGCGCAACACGGTGGTCGGCTTCATCTGGTCGGTCACCAAGGACGTCGATCTCGACGCCGGCATCCGCAGGGGCAATGACCCCGCGATCGACAGCGCGGTGCTCTTCGGGCTGACGCTGCGCTGGTAGAGGGTTACTCGAAGCTGTACTGGTAGCGCACCAGGCCGAAGCTCATTCCCGGGTTGGGCCTGGCGACGCCGCCGTCGGACAGGTGCTGCAGGCGCAGGCCGATCTCGTGGCGGCGCTGCTCGCCGAATCGCATGCCGACACCAATGTGGTCGCCGATCTGCAGCCGGCTCGAGGCCGGCCGCCCGCTTGCCGCCTCGACCTGCGACAGCAGGCTGAGGCCCATGCCGCCCTCGAAATAGGGTACGACCGCGCTGTACGAGCGCTCGATGCGGAACACCGGCAGAGCGGCAACGGCCGCAACTCGCTCGGTGCCCTGCCAGCCGCCGGTGGAAAACTCCATGTAGCCGGCCAGCTGCCAATCCTCCGCGAGGGCCCATTTCCTGTCCCAGTTCCACGTGCCGTCGGCCGCCGCAGCGGAACAGGCCCATGCGAGCACGGACACCAGCGCGAAATTACGTATCATGCGCACCCTATGGCCCAGTACGTTTACACCATGCGGCGTGTTGCGAAAGTCGTGCCGCCCAAGCGCAATATCCTGAAGAACATCTCGCTCAACTTCTTCCCCGGAGCAAAAATCGGCGTCCTTGGTCTGAACGGATCAGGCAAGTCCTCGCTCCTGAAGATCATGGCGGGCGTCGACGACAACTACGAGGGCGAGGTGGTGCGCATGCCGGGCATCAAGGTCGGCTACCTCGAACAAGAACCTGTTCTTTCTAAGAATCAAACTGTAAGAGAAGCCGTCGAAGAGGCCATGGGCGACACGGCGGCGGCGAAGAAGCGGCTGGAGGAGGTCTACGCCGCGTACTCCGAGCCCGACGCCGACTTCGACAAGCTGGCCGAGGAGCAGGCCAAGCTCGAGGCGATGCTCAACGCCGGCGGCGCCGATGAGCTGGAAGTCGCGGCCGACGCCCTGCGCCTGCCGCCTTGGGAGCAGAAGGTCGACGTCCTCTCGGGCGGCGAGAAGCGCCGGGTGGCCCTTTGCCGCCTGCTGCTCTCTAAGCCGGATTTACTCTTGCTGGACGAACCTACAAACCACCTCGACGCCGAGAGCGTGGAGTGGCTCGAGCAGTTCCTGCAGCGCTTCCCGGGCACCGTAGTTGCAGTGACGCACGACCGCTACTTCCTCGACAACGCGGCGGGCTGGATCCTCGAGCTCGACCGCGGCATGGGCATTCCCTGGGAAGGCAACTACTCGAGCTGGCTGGAGCAGAAGGAGAAGCGCCTGCAGGTCGAGGCGAGCCAGGAAGTCGCGCGCATCAAGGCCATGCAGCACGAGCTGGAGTGGGTGCGGCAGAACCCGAAGGGCCGCGCTAGCAAGTCCAAGGCGCGCCTCGCGCGCTTCGAGGAGCTCTCCTCGCAGGAGCACCAGGAGAGGAGCGAGACCCAGGAGATCTTCATCCCGGTGGCCGAGCGCCTGGGCAACGAAGTGATCGAGTTCAAGGACGTCTCCAAGGGCTACGGCGACCGGCTGCTGATGGAGAAGCTCTCCTTCCAGGTGCCGCCGGGGGCCATCGTCGGCATCATCGGCCCGAACGGCGCCGGCAAATCCACGCTGTTCAAATTGATCAACAAGAAAGAAAAACCGGACCACGGCAAGATCGTCATCGGCAAGACGGTGAAGATCGCCCACGCCGACCAGTCCCGCGACGAGCTGCAGGACGGGAAAACGGTGTTCGAAGCCATCTCCGGCGGCAACGATACGATCCAGGTCGGCAAGGTCCAGATGCCGTCGCGCTCCTATCTCGCGCGCTTCAACTTCCGCGGCGCCGATCAGCAGAAGCAGGTCGGGCAGCTCTCCGGCGGCGAGCGCGGCCGGCTGCACCTCGCCATGATGCTGAAGTCGGGCTCCAACGTCCTGCTGCTCGACGAGCCCTCCAACGACCTCGACGTCGAGACCCTGCGCGCGCTGGAGGAAGCCCTGCTGGAATTCGCCGGCAGCGTGCTGGTGATCTCGCACGACCGCTGGTTCCTGGACCGGATCGCGACCCACATCCTCGCTGCCGAGGGCGACTCGCAGTGGGTATTCTTCAGCGGCAACTACCAGGAATACGAGGCCGACAAGAAGAAGCGCCTCGGCGAGGAAGCCGCCAAGCCGCACCGCATCAAGTACAAGGCGCTGAAGTAGAGATCGGGGTCAGACCCCGATCTCCAAAGTAGCTACTTCTTCGCCGGCTTCATCTGCACCGTGTAGAGGACCACGTCCGACTTGCCGGTGTTCTTCAGCGTGTACGGCGCCTTCGCCGCCGGCTGCTCCTTCACCTCGCCGGTCTTGAAGGCCGCCGTTTCCTTCCTGCCGTCGGCGTAGGTGCGCTCCAGCGTGCCGCCCTTGAGGGCGCGCGTAATGCGGTACGCCGGCGCCCCCGCCACGTTGGTCCCGCCGCCCGGCGGATAGACCGTTTCAGTCACGCGCACCCTGTCGTTGTCGACCAGCACCTTCTGCGTACGCTCCGGAATCTTGCCCTTCTTGTCCTGCGCGAACGCTGCGCCGCCGAAAAGCAGCGCGACGCAAACCGCACTTGCGAGCACCAGCCTCATGATTCCCCCTTTGGCCCGTCCGGGGATGGACGGGGAGGGAAATTCTAAGCCTTGCGGGCAGCGCCCCGGGGCTATCTGGCCGGGCAGAGGTCGGGGTTGTTCGTCGGCCGCAGCGCCTCGTTGTAGCAGTTGTCCAGGAGCTGGAGCGCGGATCGCGCGTGGTTCGCCGCTGCCACGTCCTTTCCGCGCGCGGCTTCGGCGAGGGCAGGCGCGGCCGGCTTGCCGAGCGTCACCAGCAGGAGGGATGCCGCCGCCGCCACGCTGTACTCCTTGTCGCCCATCATCTGCACCAGGACCGGCAGATCCTTTTCGGTGATGCGCGTTCTCACCGCCTTGATGGTCCTCGAATCCACCGCCAGCACCAGGTGGGCGCTGATGTGGCGGTTGCGCTTGATCAGCCGCTCGATCTCCGCGTAGCGGCCGGCGTCGCCGTAAGCGAGGCTCATGGCCGCCAGGAGCGTTACGCCGAGAAGTCGCCTAGTCACGCTCCACGCCGCTCGCCTCATTGCTCCCGAATGTGGCTCCCACGCGGGCTGCGAGAAAAGTCAGCACCGCAGCGGATAGCCAGAACCACCCGATCAGCTCGACGGGATGGGCGAGGATGCTCCAGGCCGCCAGGAGGAACGGAGGCGCCGCTGCGAGAACGCACCATGCCGTGCGCGCGGAGCTGCGTCGCCGGGCGAGCCAGGCGCCGAACAGGAAAGCGGGAACGATGCCGAGGGTGATGACCGTCAGCGCGCCCTGCCAGTCGTAGAGCCAGCGCAGCAGCGGAATGAGCGCGGTAACCGGCACGCCCACCGCGAGCGCGACGAGCACCTTCGCGACCGGCTTGGGCGGCGCTACCGCTTCATTTCCCATCGGCCTGCGGCAACGGCCCGAAGATCATGTGGCGCATCCGGTCGTCGCTCCCGTGCTGCAGGAGATCGGGGTCTGACACCGATCTATTTCCGGTACGAAGGGTCGAGCCCGTCGAGCTTCTTCAGCAGCGCCGGCCACTCGAGCAGGCCGAAGCGGCGGCGCACGCCGGGCAGGTAGAGCTTGTTGGTGGCCTTGATCAGGTCCTTCGGCGGCATGGAGAGCTCGGTGTTGCAGGACAGCGCCGTCACCTGCAGCTGGCAGGCGCGCTCGAGGCGGAAGATGTTGTTGAAGGCCTCGGCGATGCTCGCGCCGACGACCAGCAGGCCGTGGTTGCGCAGGATCATCGCCTCGCGCATGCCGAGGTCGCGCACCACCCGCGCCTGCTCGTCCAGGTTGAGCGCGACACCTTCGTAGTCGTGGTAGGCGACATCGGTGAAGCGCATCGCGGTCTGCGCGAGCGGCAGCAGGCCGCACTTCATCGCCGACACCGCCATGCCGGCCAGCGTGTGGGTGTGGATCACGCAGTCGACGTCGTGGCGCGCCTTGTGCACCGCGCTGTGCAGCACGAAGCCGGCCTGGTTGATGCCGTACTCGGTCGGGTTGTAGACGACATTGCCGTCGAGGTCGAGCTCGACGAAGCACGACGCGTGCATCTGCTCGTAGAGCATGCCGTACGGATTGATGTAGAAGACGTCGTCCTTGCCGGGTACGCGCGCCGAGATGTGGTTGGCGATCATCTCGTCCATGCCGTAGAGAGCGACCAGGCGGTACGCCGCCGCCAGGTCGACGCGCTTCTGCATCTCCGCGGCGCTGAACTTCTTCTTGACCGTGCGCTTGTGCGATTTCATAGGTAAGGGGCGAAGAGCCTTGCAATGCCGTCACGCAGCTTAACAGGCAGCGACCGCGCGTTCACCTGGGCGAGGGTATAGGGGCGCGACTGCGAGATGCGGGCTTCGACCAGGCCGTCCAGGTGCGCGCCGAGCTCGACGCTGTAGCACTCGACGTCGAACTCGAAGTTGAGCCGCAGGCTGCGAGCGTCCCAGTTGGCCGAGCCGAGCAGGACGTAGGCGCCGTCGACCACCATCAGCTTGGTGTGGTCGAAGGGGCCGGGGCGCAGGTAGAGGTGGCAGCCGTGGTCGAGAACCTGCCAGAGCTGGCCGAAGGCGGCCCACTGCACGTGCGGCAGGTCGGTTTCCTCGGGCATGACGATGTCGACGTCGACGCCGCGCAGCGCAGCGGCGTTGAGCGAGGAGATCAGGCTGCTGTCGGGGATGAAGTAGGGCGTGACGATGCGCACCGAGCGCTGCGCCGCGTTGAGCGCGCCGGTCATCGCCCAGCGCACGCGGCCGAAGGCCTCGTCGGGGCCGGACTCGATGCCGCGCGCGAGGATGTTGCCGACCGGGGCGAGCGTCGGGAACCACTTCTCGCCGCTCAGCCGCTCGCCGTTGGTGAACGCCCAGTCGTCGCAGAACACCTCGGCGAGGTGCGCGACCACCGGCCCGCGCAGGCGGAAGTGCAGGTCGCGGTAGGCCTGGTCGGGGCCGTCGCGCCAGTAAGGGCGCGCGATGTTCATGCCGCCGGTGAAGCCGAGCGTGCCGTCGACCACCATGATCTTGCGGTGGTTGCGCAGGTTGGCGGCGTGCAGCCGCGCCGGCACCAGCGGCGGGTTGAAGATGCCGAGCCTGACGCCGGCGCGCGCCAGCGACTTCGCCGCCGAATGCCACGAGAAGCGCGAGCTGACGTCGTCGATCAGCACGCGCACCTCGACGCCGCGCTGTTTCGCGGCGCAAAGCGCCTCGACGAACTGCGCGCCGATGCCGTCGCCGTCGAAGATGTAGGAGGCGAGCATGATCGAGCGCTGCGCGCCGGCGATCGCCTGCAGCATCGCCGGGTAGGCCTCGGCGCCGTTGATCAGCGGCTCGACCGCGTTGCCCGGCAGCAGCGGCCGGCCGCCGACCTCGCCGACCAGGCGCGCGAGCGGCGCGAAATGGGTGCCCGGCTCGCCGCTGAGCTGCGACAGCTGGCGGTGGCGCGGCGTGCGCCGGCGCAGCTTCGCTGCCTTGCGCTCCACCCGGTTGACGCCGAGCAGGACGTAGAGGACCACGCCGAGCGCCGGCAGGACCCACAGCAGGATCACCCAGATCGAGGCCGAGCGCGACTCGCGCTTGTAGATCACGGCATGCGCCGAAGCGACCGCCGCCGCGCCGAAGGCGCCGAAGGTGAAAGCGAGATAGAGGGTGTCGTTCAGGCGGCCAGTTTCTCACGAGAATCGGGGAGTAAGATCGCCTCCGAGGAGGAGGTAGACATGCCACGAATTCTTGCCGCCGTTGTTTTCCTTGCCGTCTCGCTTTCCGCGGGAGCACAGGCCCCCGATCGCTCGGTGACCATCCTCGCCGGCTACCCCGCGGGCGGCCTGGTCGACGTGGTGACCCGGCTGGTCGCCGAAGGGATGAAGCCGAAGTTTCCCAACGGCATCGTGGTAGTGAACCGCCCGGGCGCGGCGGGCTCGGTGGCGGTGGCGGAAACGGCGCGCGCCAAGCCCGACGGCCTGACCATCGTGATGACGCCGGCCTCGGCGCTGGTGATCGCGGCGCAGATGCAGGATCTCGCCTACAAGACGCCCGACGACTACGAGCCGTTCATCAACCTGGTGTCGTACTACCCGATGATCGCGGTGCGCAGCGAGTCGCCCTACAAGACCGCGCACGACATGATCGCCGATGCGAAGGCGAAGCCCGGCCAGCTGCGCGTAGGCTCGCCCGGCGAGGGCACCTCGAGCCACCTCAGCTTAGAGGAGCTGATGCGCGCCACCGGCACCAAGATGATCCACGTTCCGTTCCAGGGCTGGGGCCAGTCGAGCCCGGCGCTGCTCGGCGGCCACATCGAGGCGGTGGTCGCCCAGCCCGGCGAGCTGAAAGGCCAGGTCGACGGCAAGCGCATGCGCGTGCTGATCAACTTCACGCCGCAGCGGCACAAGGTGTTCCCCGACGTGCCGACCGCGCGCGAGCTCGGCTGGGACGTGTCGAACGGCGTCTGGTACATGCTGCTCGCGCCGAAGGGAACGCCCGCGCCGACGCTGCGCTACCTGCACGACGCCGCGAAAGCGGCCATCGACGACCCGAAGTTCACCGAGAACATGGGTGGCCGCGGCGTCGACGTCGACTACCGCGCGGGCGACGTCCTGCGCGCCGACCTCTGGCGCGAGTACAAGCTGCACACCGAGATGCTGACCCGGCTCGAGATGATCAAGAAGTAGAGGATTTCAGGCGGCGACCTTGGCGCTGATGGGCGCGCGCGGCCGGCGCGCTTCGCCGGGCTCGACGGTGAAGGTGAAGGTGAGGGCGTAGCCGCCGTCCGCCTGCTTCTCGTAGTTTCCGATCAGGGCTTTCGTCACGCCGAACTGCGAGTCGGTCTCGAGGTAGGGATCGTCCTGCACGTAGACCTGCGAGGCGATGGTCTTGAAGCCCGGCTTGTAGATCAGGAAGTGCAGGTGCGCGGGGCGCATGTTGTGGCGCTTCTGCGCCTTGAGCAGGTCGCCGGCGGGGCCGTCGTTGGGCACCGGGTAGCCGGCGGGCTTGACGCTGGCGAAGCCGAAGCGGCCGTCGGCTCCGGTAACGAAGATGCCGCGCAGGTTCATCTCGGGCTGCGAGGGATCCTGGTTCTCGTACAGGCCGACGGTGGAGGAGTGCCAGACGTCGACTTCGGCGCCGGCGACGGGATCGCCCTTCAGGGTTTTCACATATCCAACAAAATGCAGGGGTGCGCCCGGCGTCGGCGCCTGCAGCAGGGACGCATCGTTCGCCAGCCGCGGTGCGCCTTCGCGCCAGAAGGGCCCCAGGTTGTTGGCCGGCGACGGCTGGGTGTTGTTCAGGAAGCAGACGAGGTTCGACACGCCGGTCGAGCCGGCGATCAGCATCGCCTCGTTGTGGCTGGGCGTGGTCGCCTTGCCGATCGCATTGATGTAGCCGACAGCGTACTGGAACTCCTTCTCGGTCAGCTTAACTTCCCGCACGAAGGCATGCAGATGCTTGACGAGCGCGGAAAGCACTTCCCGGGTGCGCGCGTCCGGGGTGCGATGCATCTCGTCGAGCACCGCCTGGGTAACGTCTTCCTGCCGCTGGATGATCATCGGGGCTCCGTTCGCCGCATGCCGGTTATTCTGTCCACGAAGAATATTTCTCCGTCGACAGGTAGTGTTTGTATTCCTCGTCCGGCATTGGATCCGTCTTGTACCAAGGCACGTGAATGACAGGAAAGCCTTCGCCGGCGACCCGCATTCCCGTGAGTATGCTTGCTCCGCGAGCATAGTACTGAGGAATGAACAGATGAAAGGTGGTATCGAGCGGCGCGGCGTAGACATCAGGCTCGACTTGTTTCTGCCAGAACTGGGTCTCCCACTCCAGAACCGTCTTGTTCCCTTTTCTCTTGATCCTCAGTCCTTCCTTGATTTCAGAAGCGGCCGGCAAGGCGAGCGCGGGTCCTACTTTGAAAATGCGGTATTTGTGTCCCAGCTCGAAAAGCCGGGTCAGGAAATTGGGAGCGAGCCGGTCCCAGGAAATGTCCGGGTCGCTGTAAATGAATGGAGCGCGCCCGAAAATCTCGAAACTGAGGGATTCAAAGAAAAATCTTGGCCCCTTGTTTTCCGCTAGCGCCCAGAGAAGTGCGTTGCCGCTTTTGGTCAGGTCCGAGAGATAGCTCAACAGGGGCGGGTAGGACGACGCCTGGTCCAGCACATAGATATTGCGAAAGCCTGAATCGATTAATTTCGAGAGGATATTTTTCAGGTAGGTAAGCTGGTTGAACGAGTTGATGACAACTGGGGTGGAGCGCCTCAGCACTTGTTCAAGGTGCATGACTACGGAAAGCACTTCTCTGGTTCGATCATCGGGGCTCCTCGCCCCCGATGTTACCTAACGGCTGCCGCCGCGTCCGCCACCGCCGTGACCGCCGCCATGGCCACCCCCGCCGCCACCGTGGTTCCCGCCGCCGCTCCAGCCGCCACCGCCGCTGCGCTGCCCGCCGCCGCCGCCACTACTGCGCATCTCGCCGCCGCCGCTGGTGCGCATCTCTCCGCCACGGGGCGCGGCAGTGCGCATTTCGCCGCCGCGTTGTTGTTGTTGCTGTTGCGGGCGCGGGTCGGCGCTCGCCGTGACGCGCGGCTGCTGCCCGCGAGAATCGGAGAAGCGCGGCGCGGCCGGCATGGCGGTGCGCGTTTCGCCACGCGGCGTGTCGCCGCGCAGGCGCATCGGCTCGCCGCGCTGCTGCCCCGGCTGGGATGAGCGCTGCTGTCCATGGTGCGCGTCGGCGCGAGGCAAGGGCGCGCTGTTGACGATCGGCCGGCGCTGCGATTCGGGCACGCGGTGGAACTCGCGCGACTCGAAGCCGCGGTGCACCGGGCGGTTGACGAAGTTGCGGTTCACGTTGACGTTGTGGGTGACGTTGGTGGTCTTGTTCACCACCACCACGCGGCGGGTGTGCCAGTTGGGGTGGGAGTGCCAGAAGCCCACCGACACCACTACCGGCGCGACCACCCAGGGACTCCAGAACACCGGGCGATACGCCGGCCACCACCACCCGCCGTACACCACGTACGGGTCGTAGTAGGGAGCGTAGACGACCTCGGTGCGCGGCTGCACCACGATCGTGCCGTTGTCCTGCTGCACGCTGACCTGGTCGTTGCTCTGCAGGTTGCCCTGCGTCTGCGCGCGCCGGCGCAGCGACTGCACGGTATCCAGAACGTGCGGCTCCTGCGCCGCGAACGCCTCGCCGAGGTCACGCGTCCACTGCGGGCTGTCGGCCATGCGCGAGAGGATGTCCGGGAAGCTGCGCAGGGACTTCACCGCCGGGTCCCACGACTCGTCGCCCGGCGCGTCCTTGGGCAGGCGCGCCGCGGCCGCGATCTGGTCGGGCTTGGTGGACGCGACCAGGATGTCCGAGATCAGGCCGTCGGGGTAGAGCGCGATCGGCGCGACCAGCGCGTCGAGCTCGGGCTGGGTAAAGAGCCGCGCCTGGGCCGGGGAACTGAGCGCCAGGGCGGCGAGGGGAGCAAGCAGCAGGGCGAAGATGAAGCGTCGCATGGCACCAATCTAGGCCCGCAGGGCATTACAGTCCTCGCCAATGTGTAACCAGATGTAGCGGCACGTATCCTGCAAGCCGTTGACGGCATGAGAGTTTTACTTGTGCTGCTAGGGCTTGCGGCGGGCCCCGCCCAGGCCGACGACGAGCGCTTCGAAAAGCTCGACTTCGACCGCGACGGCAAGGTGTCCAAGGCCGAGGCCGCCGGCAACGCCGACCTGATCGAGGGCTTCGACCGCGCCGACCGCAACCGCGACGGCAAGCTGAGCCGCGCCGAGTACGAGCGGCTGCTGGCCAGGGCTGCGGCGAAATCTGCGGGTACGGGAAGCACTTCGCCGGCGAAGGCGAAAAAGAAGGACTAGGCGGGGGCGAAGCGCTGGCGCACGTTCGCCAGCACCTTCTCGGCGGTGCGCGGCATGTTCTTGTGCAGCCACAGCAGCGTGGCCTGGCCGAGCGGCATCTCGGTCGAGGAGCGCTGGCTGGTGGAGAGCGAGAGCAGCATCTGCGCCAGCGGCTGGTCGAGGACTTCCTTGCTCGCATCGCGCACCGCATCGTCGAACGAGTCGTAGTCGCGTACCGGGATCAGGTGCGTATGCACCTGGCAGACGCACTGCAGCGCCGCGTAGGAATTCGCGTCCAGGTGGTCGAGCTGGTAGGCGCAGTACAGCGAGAACGTCTGCAGGTTGCCGAGCTCGTTCCAGAACTCCTCGAGCCGGATGGCGGCATCGCGCTCGCCGCGCTGGAACAGCACGTCGACCATCTCGCCGTAGATGCGCACCGCCGGGTACTGCAGGCGCAGCTCGGCGATCAGGCCGCCGGCGATTTCGTGGAAGCGCGTCCAGTCGGGCATGCCGTCCTGCATGAACTTCGCCAGCGTGTCCTCGGCGTCGAGCCAGCGCAGCTGCCCGCTGCGGCCGGCGCCGCGGGCTTGCGCCAGCTTGCGCTTGAACAGGTCGAAGTGCGCGGGGGTGGACACCACCAGCGCCGCCTCGCCGGCGCGCAGGCCGGCGCCGATGTACTCGGCCACGGCGTCGGCGAGAAACGATTCGTCCTGCCAGGTCTGGACGATATGGTTGCCGCCAGCCGGATGCTGGAGGAGATCGGACCAGTCTGCGGAGTGCCCCATTGAGCGCAAGAGTCTAGCCCGTACCCGTGGCGCGCACAGCCGGGCGCGGCCTGACAGCCCTGTCGTGGTTTGCACTACTACCGCGTCCCTCCTGCGCGGCGACGATCGCCTTCACCGGCAGGTGGTCCGAGGCCAGCGCGGCGAGCGGCGAGCGGTGCGCGCCGAAGGCGAGCAGGGCGTGGCGCGGCCGCACCCAGACGCGGTCGAGGGCGAACAGCGGCCAGCGCGCCGGGAACGAGCGCTCGGCGGGCGAGCGGCCGAGGATCTCGTGCATCCAGCGCAGCGGCCGGCCGAGCGGCAGCCACTCGTTGATGTCGCCGAGCACGACCACGCGCTCGGTGAGGGGGGCATTTTTCAATAAATTCAAAATTTGTTTGACCTGAAAGCGCCTTTCGGCGGGCTTGAGGCCCAGGTGGGTGACGATCACCCGCAGCGGGTCGCCGGCCACCTCGAGGTCGACGTCGAGCGCGGCGCGCGGCTCGTGGCCGGGCCAGCTCCAGTCGTGGTGGCGCACGGCGAGGACTTTGCGCGTGGTGAGGAGAGCATTGCCGACATGGCGATCGTGCCATTTGTGCGGAGTGCCCTCGATCAGCTGCATCCGCGTTTTTTCGCCGAGTATTTGCGCGCCATACACTTCCTGCAGCCCCACGGTGTCGCAACCGAGTTCCGCAATGACCGCCGCAATGCGTTCAGCGTCGCGCACGTTGCCGCAGCCGACGCAGCCGTGCACGTTATAGGAGGCGACGCGCAGGCAGTCGGGGCCGAGCTGCGCGTCGAGGGCGCGCCAGTTGGCGAGGCTGGCGGCGCGCCTCACTGGGCCGGCAGCTTCGCAGCCATGCGGCTGAACCAGCGCTTGACCGCGATCGCGCCGCCGGCGAGCAGGGCGAGAACGCCGCCGATCACCCACCAGTTGACCGAGCCCGAGCCGGACAGCGCGTTCTCGATCTGGCCGCCGAACACGGTGGTGGCGAGGGTGCCGGGCAGCATGCCAATGGCGGTTCCAAGGGCGAGGTGCCAGAGCTTCAGGCGCACCGCGCCGGCGACGATGCCCTCGACCGCGAACGGCGCGAGCGGCACCAGGCGCAGCAGAGTCATTGCCAGCAGGCCGTGCTTCTTCAGCACCGCGACGATCTGGTCGAGCTTCGGCCCGGCCAGCCGGCGCACGCTGTCGCGGCGCATCTTCCTGCCGGTGAAGTAGGTGACCACGGCGGAGGCGACGATGCCGATCAGCGCGTAGAGCGCGCCGAGCCATGGGCCGAAGGCGACCACCGCGAACAGCGTGATCAGCGGGCGCGGGAACATGATGAAGCACGCCGGGGTGTAGAACGCGATCGTCGCGAGCGGCGCCCACCAGCGCGAGCCGAAGTCGTGCGCCCAGGCGATGGTGTTCTCGGCGGTGATGATGCCGGCGAGCGGCGTGAAGCGCCAGATCGCCGCCAGCAGCAGGAACACGCCGGCGATCAAACCGAGCCTGGCCCAGGCCGGTTTTTCAGTGCCCTTTTCATACTCGGAGAATCGTTCCAGGCTGAGGAAGTCCGGCGCGATCGGCTCCTCGGGGTCGGCGACCGCGGCCATCTCTACGATCGCCTCCGGCCACTCCTTCAGGTCCTCGAACGGCTTCAGGCTGCGAGCATCGCCTTGCGGGCCGAGGGCCTCGATGGCGCCATGCAGCGACCCGGCGCGCGCTATCGCGTCGGCCACCGTTTCCGGCGCCATGCCGAGGTGCTCGCCGATCAGCTTGTCGCGCATCGCGACGATCGCCTCGGCGACTTCCGGACGGCCGCGCGACTCGATCACCACGTCGCACTCGGAATCGAGCCCCATCGAGCGGTTGCAAATGTTGGCCGAGCCGATCTGCAGCATGCGGTCGTCGGCGATCATCAGCTTGGAGTGCACGTCGAGGCAGCAGCCTTCCGCCAGCCCCGGCACGTGCGGGTAATAGACGTGGAAGCGGCCGTAGCGGTCGGCGGCGAGCAGGCGCTGCACCAGGCGCGTGCGCAGCACCTGCATGGTGTGCTCCTCGAGCCAGCCATGGCTGAGCAGGCGCAGCACCAGCACCACCTCGGGGCCGTCGCGCTCGGCGAGGCGCTTCTCGATCGCGACGGCGATGCGCTGCGAGGTGAAGTACTGGTTCTCGATGTACAGCGTTTGCTCGGCGTGCGCGATGGTGTCGAGGTACAGCTTCTCGATCTCGCGGATCGCCGCCGCTTCGCCTTTCGGCGGCATGGTGCGCGCGATGCCGACTTCGACGTCGCGCATCTGCGGCTCGAGGCTGTCGGGCCAGGGATCGTTGCGGGCGGAGGCCGGCGCCGGCTTGAGCTTCGTTCCGGTCGCGGCCAGCCAGCGCTCGCGCGCGATGCCGGCGAGGAAGCGCGCCGCTTCGCCGTCCACCGCCACCATCAGGTCGTGGAACGGCGGATACGGCTTGTCGTACGCCATGCGGCGCGGATCGTCGGCGCGGTGCTCGGGGCAGTCGAAGCGGCGCACCGTGAGGTCGATGCCGCCGACGAAGGCCATGGCGTCGTCGATCACCGCGATCTTCTGGTGCTGGCAGCCGGCGATCGGGTGCGTATCGTCGTAGCGCAGGTGCACGCGGCGGTGCGCAGTCCAGCCGAAGCCGTAGATTGGCGGGAACTCCCGGTCGGTGCCGAACACCATCGGGTAGTCCCAGTTCAGCACGTTGATGTGCAGGCCGCGGCGCCGCCGCGCCAGCCAGTTGAGGAAGTCGCCGAGCAGCGCCGGCGGGCCGTCCTTCGGCACGCTCTCGAAGTGCAGCCGGGTGCGGCTGTTGAAGTCCCACGCCAGGACGTGGATCTGGCGCTGCGCGCGCAGCGCGGCGTCGTGGAACGCCTTGAAGTAGGCCTCGGCGTCGACCAGCATGGCGACGCGATCGGCGCGCGCGACCGCGCTGCAGTTGTAGCTTGGCCGGAGGAGGGTTTCGGGCGCCGCGCTGCCGCTGCGTCGCGGGCGGGGCTCCTTCTGGAGGTACAGGACGCTGCCCATATCCCCTTCTTAGAGCAAACGCGGTTCCTACTCTATCTTCGCCCCCGACTCGCGGATGATCCGGGCGAGGGTAGGCGCCTCGGCACGGATTTCATCTTCGAATGCCTGCGGCGACGCCGACGGCGCGGCATCCATGCCCTGCAGGGCGATCTTCTCCTTTACCTCGGGCCTGGACAGGCCGCGCAGCGCGGCCTGGTGTAGCCGATTGACGACGGCCGGCGGCGTTCCCGCGGGCGCGTAAAGGCCGAACCAGAACGTGGAGTGGTAGCCGGGCAGGCCGGCCTCCTCGGCGCCGGGGATGCCGGGGATCGACGCCGACGCATTGCGCGTCGACACCGCGAGCGCGCGCATGCGGCCGGCGCGGATGAATCCCATCACCGTCGGCGAGGTGCCGAACATCACCTGCGTCTCGCCGGCGATGATCGACTGCGCCGCCGGCCCGCCGCCCTTGAACTGCACCGAGGTGAACTGCACCCCGGCCACCGACTCGAACAGCGCCGAAGCGAGGTGCGGCGTCGAGCCGTAGCCGGCGGAAGCGTTGAACAGCTTGCCGGGATTTGCCTTGGCGTAGGCAATGAGGTCCTTCAGAGTGGAAACCTGGAGCGTGTTGTTGACCACGATCACCGCCGCGCCGTTGGCGACGCGCGAAATCGGGATGAAATCCTTCTCGTGGTAGCTGCTGGACTTGTACAGCGCGAGGTTGATCGCGTGGTGCCAGGCGTTGAGGAGGGTGTAGCCATCGGGCGTCGCCTTCGCCACCAGCTCGGCCGCGATGTTGCCGCCGGCGCCGGGGCGGTTCTCGACCACCACTGACACGCCGAGGTCCTTGCCGAGCTCGTCTGCAGCGACGCGCGAGGTGAAATCGCCCGAGCCGCCGGGCGGGTAGCCGACGATCAGGCGGATCGGCTTCGACGGGTAGGGCTGTGCTTCTACTCCAGAAACAAAAACAAAGAGGAGAAGCAGCAGGGCGCGCATGGCGCCCAGTTTACGTCAACGCCCGGTCACGTTGCCGCGGTTGGCGCCGCCTTCGGCGGTGCTCGGGCGCCGCACGCCGTCGGTGGGCGTGGTCCCGCCGGCGCCGCTGATCGGCGCCGCGGTGACCGGCGGGCTGCTGATAATCGGGCCACTCACGGTCGGCGCGCCGCTGATCGTCGGGCTGTTGCTGGTGCCGACCGTGCTGTTGCTGGTGCCGACGGTCGAACTGTCGCTGACGTTGCGCGTGCGGCCCTGCAGCACGCCTTGCAGCGCGACCGGGCTGCCGCCGGCGACGATGAGCGTGCCGCCGAGGAGCGCGACGCGGATCTGCTCCGGCGTCGGGGTCAGGATGCCCTGCGCGGCGAGCGACTGGTTGGCGAGCGCCAGCGCCTGGTTCGCCTCGACGGCGCTCATCGGGCCGCCGGGCGCGGTGAAGGTCACGGTCTGCGCCGCGCCGTTCGCGCCGGTGCCGGCAAGGGTAATCGGCGTGCCGGCGCGCAGGCCGTTGCTGAGCGCCTGCAGGTTGGCGGCGGAGCCGCCGAACGCCATCGAGCCGGTGCCCGGAGCGCTGGCGACCTCGTTGCGCACCTGGACCGCGTTGGCGGTGATCGAGTTGGTGAGCACGCCGGGGACCTGCAGCACGCCCGCGCTGGTGGGCAGCGCGCCGCCCATCAGCGCGACCGCGACCTGCTGCGCGCTTGGCTGGGAGATGCCGCGCGAGATCAGGCTGGTGCGCGCCTGCTCGAGCGCGCGCGCGGTGTCGGCGCCGAGCGCCGCGGGCGGCGTGAAGGTGGCGATCTGCAGCACGCCGTTCGCCGCCGGCGTCACCAGCGTCACCGGCTGGCCGAGGCTCAGGCCGTTGACCAGCGACTGCAGGTTGGCGTCCGAGCCGGCAAATGCGACCAGCTGGGGCGCGGTGGACTGGATCTGCTGCGCTTCAGTCTGCGCCGCAGCGTGGAAAGAAAAAAGAGAAAGCAAAACAGCAAGCAAGCGCATGGCAACCTCCGTTCGAAGATTGCTATGCAGTTTTCGTGCCGCCCTATAGCTTCAGCAGGCGTTGGGCGTTGCCGTGCAGGATCTTGGCGCGGTCCTCTGGTCCGAGCGGCACGGTCTCCATCCACTTCGGGCCGGGCGCGTTGGGCACGAAGGGATAGTCGACCGAGAACAGGATGCGGTCGGCGCCCATCTCCAGCACGCAGCAGATCAGCGCCGGGGTGGAGAAGTTGCCGCTGGTGGTGATCCAGAAGTGGTTGCGGAAGGTGTCGCGGAACGGCGTCGGCGCGTTGCCGGGGCGCTGCAGCGCCATGTCGATGCGCCAGAGCGAGAAGGGCAGCGATTCGCCGAGGTGGCCGAGGATCATCTTCAGCCCCGGGTACGCATCGAACACGCCCGAGAGCACCATGCGGATGCCCTGCGTCGCGGTCTCGACGGTGAAGCCCCACGCTGCGGTGAGCAGCCCCGGGAACTGCTGCAGGTAATCCTTGTAGTAGGCCTCGACCACCGCCGGGTGCGGCACGGCCGGGTGCAGGTAGATCGGCACGTCGAGCTTCTGCGCGCGCTCGTAGATCGGCCAGAAGCGCTTGTCGTCGAGGAACAGCCCTGCTCCTTTTTCCCCATAGGACAGGCCGTGCAGCATGGCGCCCTTGAAACCGAGCTTCGTCACCGCGCGCTCGAGCTCGTCGGCGGCGGCCTTCGGCTCGTTGGACGGAAGGACCGCGAACGCTTCGAATCTCCCGGGGTTGGCCTTGACTGCCTTGTGCAGCCTGTCATTTGCATTCCGGGAAACGGAAATGGCCAATTCTCCATCGATGCGCTGCGTGGCCGGCGCGCCGTGCGAGAGCACCTGCAGGTCGATGCCGGCCTCGTCCATCTCCTTCAGCCGCAGCGCGCCGAGGTCATGCAGCCGCTCGAGCATCTTCGGGTTGCGCATCTCCGGGCCGCGCTCCTTGAAATGGCTCGCCACCTCGGCGTCCCAGTAGTGCTCCTCGAGCGCGATCACCTTCACAGTTTTCCTCCCCCTCGCTTGCGGTATTCGATCATCAGCCAGCCGCCGAGCATGCCGCCGAGGTGCGCGAAGTGCGCGACGCCCGCGGCGGTGCCGGTGACGCCGAAGAACAGCTCCAGCGCCGCGAACACAAAGACCAGCGTGCGCGCGTTCATCGGGATCGGCGGGATCAGCAGCATCACGCGGTGGTGCGGGAAGTACAGGCCGTAGGCGAGCAGCAGCCCGTACACGCCGCCCGAGGCGCCGACCGTCGGTATCGGCGGGCCGCCCAGCCAGCTGGTCACGACCAAGTGGCAGATCGCCGCCGAGACCACGCAGGCGAAGTAGTACAGCGCGTAGAAGCGCGAGCCGAACAACCGCTCGATCGGGCCACCGAAGGTGTACAGCGCGAACATGTTGAACACGATGTGCGCGATGCTCTCGGGCGAGTGCAGGAAGCTGTAGGTGACGACCTGCCAGGGCTCGAACTTCGAGAAGAAGCCGGACGGCGGCCAGAGCGCGAACAAGTCCATCATCGGCAGCCCGCTCATCGTCATGAGCAGGTAGGCGAGCACGTTTGCGACCAGCAGGGCCTGGGTGACGGGCATACTCTATTTTGGCTGGGAGGCGGCGCCGCGCGCTAGCGTACGCGGCGCCGTTTCATTTCCGCGAGGACGCGGTCCGGGTAGTCGCTGATGATGCCGTCGAGCCTCATGTCGAGCATGCGCACGATATCGGTGGGCTCGCTCACCGTCCAGACGACCACCTTCAGCTTCAGGGCCCTGGCGGCCTCGAGCTTCGCCTGCGTCAGGTCCTCGAAGTTGGGCGACCAGATCTTGGCGCCCGCCAGGCGCACCTTCTGCGGGTCCGAGCCGGCGCCGTTGGTCAGGTAGACGGTCTCGATCTCCGGCGCTTCCTGCTCGACGACCTTCAGGGTGCGGAAGTCGAACGACTGGATGGTGGCATTTGCTTTCGCCTTGCGTATTTCTTTTATCACCAGTCTTGCAAACTCCTCCGGCCCTACGGTCTCCTCGGGTGCGTCGGGGGAGATCTTGGTTTCGATATTGAACTTCGCATTCAACGTCAAAACCTCTGAAAGGCGTGGAATGCGCGCGCCGTCCATCGGCTTCTGGTGCGGGAAGCGCTTCTGGTACTCCGAGCCGGGGCGCAGGCGGCCGACGTCGTAGCGCTGCAGCTCGGCGAAGGTGAGCGAGCGGAGGGTGGGGCCGGACGGGGCGACCCACTGGCCGTCGGGGCCGCGCGCGAGGTCGGGGTTGAGGCGGCGGTCGTGGTGCACCACCACCACGCCGTCCTTGGTCACGCCGCAGTCCATCTCGAGGGTGTCGACGCCGCGCTCGAGCGCCCATTGGAAGGCGGCCAGCGTGTTCTCGGGCAGGAGGCCGCGCGCGCCGCGGTGGCCCTGCAGATCGACGGCATTCACCGGAGAGGTCATGAGGCCGATTATCGCCGCAGCTAGCGCGGCGTGGCAGCGGTGGATGCGAGCCATATTCCTGCGCCGACGGCGACGATGCCGAACGCGAGCGGCAGGCCGAGCGGCTCGCCGATGAGGAGCGCGGCGAGCAGCGAGGCCGAGATCGGGTTGACGGTCATGGTGTTGGTGACGCGCGTCGGGGTGGTGCGCTCGAGCGCATACACCCAAAGGTAGAAGGCGAGCGCGCCGCCGAACACCCCCAGGCAGATCACCGCGAGCCACTGCGGGCCGTTCAGGTTCTGTATCAATAAATACTTTCCAGTCATCAGAGACAGAGCGACGCTCGCCAGCGCTCCAAATCCCATCCCGGCGGCGAGGAAGCCGAGCATGCTCGAGCGCTGCATGAACGGCCGCGACCAGATGCTGTAGAGCGCCATGACGACGGTCGCCCCGAGCATGATCAGGTCGCCGCGCCAGGCGCCCTCCGGCGCGTCGGCCAATCCGCCCCAAAGAGCGAAGGCCACTCCGCTCACTGCCGTGAGCACTCCTGCCACCTTCCTTTTGGAGAGAGCTTCCCTGCCGAGGAGAAAGGCGAGAACCATGGTGGTCAGCGGCAGGGTGGAAAGCGCGAGCGAGCCGCGCGCCGCGCTGGTGTAGCGCATCGCGATGTTGTAGAGGAAGAAAAAGAACGCGAAGAAGGCGATGCCGAGGAGCGCGACACCCAGCCAGTCGCGTCCCCGCGGCCAGCGCGCGCGCAGCGCGAGGGCGAGGGGGAAGATGATGAGGAAGCCGATGCCGAAGCGGAACGCGGCCAGGGTCACCGGGTCGGAGGCCCCGATGACGTAGCGGGTGAGCGCCCCGGCGGTGCCGCCGAGCGCGCTCGACACCACCGCCGCCGCGACGCCGTTCAAAGGATCATCTGCGTCTGGATGGTGAGCGAGAGCAGGCGCCCCGACTCGTCGGTGACGCGCGTCTGCCAGACGTGCGAGCGCTTGCCCTTGTGCAGCGGCGTCGACTCGGCGCGGATCTTTCCGCCGGTGGCGGCGGCGAAGAAGTTGGTCTTCGACTCGAGCGTGGCGGTCTTGAAGCCCAGCGCCGCGGTGCCGACCGCGCCGACCGTGTCGGCCAGCGCCATCAGCGTGCCGCCGTGCACCGCCGACGTGGTGGTCTTCAGCTCATCGCGTACCTCGATCTCGCCCACCACCCGGTCGGGCGTGACCTCGACGATGCGGATCCCGAGATGAGCCATCAGTCCCTTGTTCCATTCTTCCATCACGCGACCTCCTTCGTGCCCGATCCTATCTTGATAAACCAGAGCGCTGTTAGTGCCAGGAACACCGCCGCGCTCAGCGCGAGCGACCAGTGGATGCCGAGCGCCGCGCCGCCCAGGCCGACGGTGATGCCGCTGAAGGCGCGCAGGCCGAGGCTGGCCATGACGAACAGGC
>Ga0137436_1000097_pt1 | contig 27427 bp, 25 predicted proteins | sample EasRivERMGT119_2_FD_102328 | JGI IMG/M metagenome (GOLD analysis project Ga0137436, IMG submission 102328) | Soil microbial communities from meander-bound floodplain in the East River, Colorado, USA - East River MetaG ERMGT119_2 | ecosystem: Environmental > Terrestrial > Soil > Floodplain ...
AGATCGCGCAAGCGCTCGACGCCGCGGGCGAGGAGCTCCTTCGCCTGCCCCTTCAGCGCGAGTCCCATCGTGTCGCCGGGATCGACGTCGCGGAGACGAAACTTCTTGGCGTCGTCGATGCGGTAGCGCCGTGCCAGCGCCTTCGCGTCTTTCTTCTTCATCGCGGGCTCCATCTCCACTCTCGGATCTCCGGCAGGTCCTCGCCGTGCTCGCAAACGTAGCGCCGGTGGAGGTCCCGCTTTTCGCTCATCAGACGTGCGACGTGGCCCGCCCGCCGGGAGAGTCCGGGGACGCGCGCGATGACGTCGAGCACGAGGTGGAATCGGTCGAGGTCGTTGAGCACGGTCATGTCGAAGGGGGTCGTCGTCGTCCCCTCCTCCTTGTAGCCGCGTACGTGGAGGTGCGGGTGGCTGCGTCGCCTGTAGGTGAGGCGGTGGATCAGCCACGGGTACCCGTGGAACGCAAAGATGATCGGCACGTCGGTCACGAAGATCGCGTCGTAGGCGTCGTCGGTGAGGCCGTGGGGATGCTCCCCCGCCGGCTGCAGCCGCATGAGGTCCACGACGTTCACCACGCGCACCTTCAGCTCGGGCACGTGCTCGCGGAGGAGGCTCACCGCGGCCAGGGTCTCCAGCGTCGGCACGTCGCCGCAGCAGGCCATCACGACGTCCGGCCGCTCCTCCTGCCCGCTCCCCGCCCACGACCAGATGCCGATCCCGGCTTCACAGTGCCTCACCGCCTCCGGCATCGTCAGCCACTGAGGGGCGGACTGCTTGCCGGCGACGATCACGTTGACGTAGTGGCGGCTCTTCAGGCAGTGGTCGGTGACCGACAGGAGGGTGTTCGCGTCGGGCGGGAGGTAGACGCGGATGACCTCCGCCTTCTTGTTGACCACGTGGTCGAGGAACCCCGGGTCCTGATGCGAGAAGCCGTTGTGATCCTGACGCCAGACGTGCGACGTGAGCAGGATGTTCAAGGAAGCGATCGGGGCACGCCACGGGACCAGGCGCGTCGTATTCAGCCACTTCGCGTGCTGATTGAACATGGAGTCGATCACGTGGATGAACGCCTCGTAGCACGCGAAGAAGCCGTGGCGGCCGGTGAGCAGGTACCCCTCGAGCCACCCTTCGCACTGGTGCTCGGAAAGGACCTCGAGGACGCGGCCGTCGGCCGAGACGTGGTCGTCGCCGGGCCCGACCCGCGCGACGAGGCAGCGGTCGGTCGCCTCGAGCACGGCGTTCCACCGGTTCGACGTGAGCTCGTCGGGGGAGAAGATCCGGAAGTTCGCCGAACGCGCGTTGCGTCTCATGACGTCGCGCAGGAGCCTTCCCTGCACGCGCGTCGCTTCACCGTCGACCGCGCCCGGAGCCGGGACCTCGACCGCGTAGCGGCGGAAGTCGGGGACGACGAGATCGCGCAGGAGCGTGCCGCCGTTCGCGTGGGGATTGGCGCTCATGCGCCGCTTCCCCTTCGGGCAGAAGCGGCGGATGTCCGCTCGAGGGCGGCCGTCGTCGGTGAACAGCTCCCCCGGGCGATAGCTCAGCAGCCAGCGCTCGAGGAGCTTCAGGTGCTCGGGGTTGTCGCGCACGCCGTCGAGCGGCACCTGATGCGCGCGCCAGGTCCCCTCGACCTGCTTCCCGTCCACGACCTTCGGGCCGGTCCAGCCCTTGGGCGAGGCCAGCACGATCATCGGCCACGCCGGGCGCGCGACCGGCCTCGTCGCCGAGCCCCTCCGCGCCGCGGCCTGGATCGCCGCGATCCGGTCGAGGCAGGAGGAGAGCGCCCGGTCCATCGCACGGTGCATGCGCGCGGGATCGCTCCCCGAGACGTAGACCGGCGCCCAACCGGCGCCGCGCAAGAGCGCGGTCAGCTCGCTCCGCGGGATGCGCGCGAGGACCGTGGGGCTCGCGATCTTGTAGCCATTCAGGTGGAGGATCGGTAGGACGGCGCCGTCGCGTCGCGGGCTCAGGAACTTGTTCGAGTGCCACGACGTCGCGAGCGGGCCGGTCTCGGCCTCCCCGTCGCCGACGACGCACGAGACCACGAGGCCCGGGTTGTCGAATGCGGCGCCGAAGGCGTGCGACAGCGAGTAGCCGAGCTCGCCTCCCTCATGGATCGAGCCGGGCACTTCCGGCGCGACGTGGCTCGGGATCCCGCCGGGGAACGAGAACTGCTTGAACAGCCGCTCCATGCCGGCGAGGTCCTGCGACACCTCCGGGTGGAGCTCCGACCACGTTCCCTCGAGCCAGGCGGCGGCGACCGGCCCCGGTCCCCCGTGCCCCGGCCCCATGACGTAGATCATGTTCAGGCCGCGAGCGACGATCGCGCGGTTGAGGTGCGCGTGGATGAAGTTGAGCCCGGCGGTCGTCCCCCAGTGGCCCAGGAGGCGCGGCTTGATGTGGTCGCGCGCAAGCGGCTCGCGGAGCAGCGGGTTCGCGAGCAGGTAGATCTGCCCGACCGTCAGGTAGTTCGCCGCCCTCCACCACCGGTGGATCGGCTCGTCAGTCACAGCGCACCACGACGAGCGTCATGTCGTCGTGCTGGATGGCCCCGGCCACGAAGGCGTCCGCGCGCTCGAAGAGGTACGCGATCAACGATCCGGCGTCGCCGTCGCGCCGCTCCCCGACCGACGCGGACAGCCGCTGCTCGCCCCACTCCTCGTCGTCCGCGTTCATCGCCTCGCTGATCCCGTCGGAGTAGACGACGAGCATGTCCCCCGGGCCGAGCGCCGTGCTCCGCTGCTCGTAACGGCCGCCGTCGACCAGCCCGATCACCGGCCCCGTGGCCGGCAGCCGCTCGAGCGCGCCCGAGCCGCGGAAGATCATCGGTGCATTGTGCCCGGCGTTGACGTAGTCGAGCCGGCGTGTCGCCGGATCGAGCTCCCCGTAGAAGAACGTCGCGTAACGGTTGTCCGGAGACGAGTCGAAGATCAGACGGTTCATGTTCGTCATCATGTGCGCGAGGTCCGCGGGGCCGGAGAGCCGTTGCCCGCGAAGCGAGGCCTGGAGCGACGCCATGAGCAGCGCGGCCGGGATGCCCTTCCCGGCGACGTCCCCCAGCGCCACGCCGAGCTTCCCGCCGGGCAGCGCCAGGAAGTCGTAGTAGTCCCCTCCGACGCCTTGCGCGGGACGGCACGCGCCCGCGCAGTCGATGCCGTCGATCTCGGGGATCCGCTGAGGGAAGAGCTTCAACTGGACGTCACGCGCGATCTCGATCTCGCGGCTCATCCGCTCGCGGCGCGCGATCTCGTGGGCCACGGTGGCGGTGAGGCGGCTGTTCTCCAGGGCGAGCCCGGCCTGGGCGGCGACCGAGCCGAGCAGCTTCGCGTCCGAAGCGGAGTAGGGCTCCTCGCTCTTCTTGCCTCCGAGCGTGACGAACCCGAGCACGTCGCGCTTGCCGAGCAGCGGCAGCACGAGCTCCGCCCCGAGCCGGTCGAGCAGCGCGCGCACCTCCTCCTGGAGCGCGCCACGGCGGATCGGGCTCTCCGGGTCGTCGTGCCGCACGCGGATCGGCTTCCCCGACGACGCGATCGCGCGCAGGTTCTCCACGACCGGCGTGACCGTGACGGCGGGGAGCACGTCGTAACCGCGGAACCGGCTCGGCACGAACCCGTCTCCTTCCCGCAGGTAGACGGCGAGCTTCTCGACGTGGAGCGTCTCGCCGATGCGCTCGAGGATCGTGTCGAGGAGGGGGTCCGTCTCGAAGATCGTGCGGACCTCCTCGGACAGGCCCGTGAGCACACGCTCCGCGTCGTACGCCTCACGGAAGAATCGGCGATCCGTCCAGCGGACGAGCCTTGCGGCCCCACGGGGAACCAAGACGACCGCCACCATCCCCAACGCGATCCCCTGAAGCTTCCGCGGCCGGTTCGCCTCCGGGTCGCTCACGAGCCGGTAGGCGGTCCAGGCCACGATCGCGAGGATGACGAAGACGAGCACGCCGATCGCGCCGCGCGTGGCGGCGTATTTCAGCCCCTGCCGGAAGGCAACCCGAACGTCCATCGCGCGATCGACGAGGATCACGTAGGCGAGCGTGATCGGGAACACCGCGATCGCCAGGAGCGCCGGGACGACGAGCGCCGTGGGGAGCTCGTTGATGTTCTGCCCCGTCGCCTTGATGGTCAGGATCAGCGCGAGAAGCGGCGTGAAGGCGACGGCCCCCCCCCAGATGAGGAGCCCGATCCGGCGCCTCGCGTCGGAGGAGACGACCACGCCCTTCTTCCAGCCCATGATCATGAAGAAGAAGCCGACCGAGGCCATCGACAGCGTTGTCGACCAGCGATCGAGCCAAGAGGTCGCCGCGAACAGCGCGTACGCCCCGCGGAGGTCGAGCGACGAGACCACGGTGAGTGCGACACTGCGCAGCGTGATGACCGCGAGCGGGCCGAGGAAGATCCACTTGATCCAGGCGTGGCGTCGCTCGAACGGCAGCCGCTCGGCGAAGTAGACGCCGAAGAGCGGGAACCAGATCGGCCAGCTATTCCCGAAGAAGGTCCGGTAGGCGCCCCCCGCGATCCTCAGGGGGCGGCTCCACGAATAGTAGACGCTCTGCTGCGGCGCCCCGGCGTGGGACAGGCCGAGGAGCATCAAGAGGACGAGCCAGGCCAACGGATCGCGCGGCCGGGCCAGCACGACCCAGAAGCCGAGGCCGAAGCAGAGCCACGGCAGGAACAGCCCGAGGGCGACGAGGAGGATCCGGAACGGAACCGCGCCCGCCACGTCGGGAGTCGCCCCGAGCGTCGCAACCGAGGTGATCGGCCCCACGGTCCCATCCGGCCGAACCCTCTCGATTCCGATCTCGATCGTGTCGCCGACGCGCTTTCCCGCGACGCGACGGTCGACGTCGGCACGGATCCGGTACGGGGCGCCGTCGATCGACAGAACACGATCGTCCACGGCCAGGGGCGGGCTCGACGTCTCGGCGATGTTCTTCGGGAGCTCGCGGATTTTTTGCGAAGGCCAGGACGCGACGAACGGGGACGCCGGGACCCCGAACGGATCCCGCGCCATGCGGACGACATCGATCGTGTAGGGAATGCGGTACGAGAGCGCCCACGCCAGGAGGAGCGCGTAGGCCACGTAGAGGACGACCGCCGGAATCCGACGGGGGGAAGACATCTCCGCCATCCGCGAAGTCTAGCTCGCCTGAGTGGTCGCCTTCCGATCCGCGTGGTGGGCCCGAAACGCCGCGAGCCCCTCCGCCCCCAGGTACCGCTTGAGGATCCGGTCGCGGGTGCGACGGAGGTCCACGACGATCAGAACGTCCAGAACGCCCGAAAAGTCGGGGTCCACGTTGTAGGAGAGGAGCCGGCCGTCGAGCTTCAGGTACTGCTTGAGCAGGACCGGGACCCCCTTTTGGTCGGCCTCGATCTCCGAGATGAACGACGAGACGTCCTCGAGGTCGCGCAGCGAGCCGGGATCGCGTGGGGCTCCTCCCGCGCGCCGGGGCCGGAACGGATTCGTGGGGCGCACGAAGCGCGCCCAGTCGGCCAGCTTCCGGTTCCGCTCGAGGAAGGCGACGATGAGGCTCTGCGAGAGGGAGCGGTATTCCGAGCTGATGCTCACCGGGCCGAACAGCGTCGCGTGACGGAGGTCGCGGGCGACGAACTCCCCGATCCCCCTCCACAGGAGCATGAGCCCGGCGTAGCTCTTCTGGTATTCCACGCGGATGAACGAGCGCCCCATCTCGATCGCGGGGCCCATCGCGGCGAACAGCTTGGGGTCGAAGCGGAACAGGCTCGCCGTGTACAGCGCGTCGACCCCCCCGGCCGCGAGCAGCTCGTCGGTGAGCCCGAGCCGGTAGGCGCCCACGATCTCACGCGCGGCGCGGTTCCAGACGAACAGATGGAGGTAGGTGTGGTCGAACGCGTCGAGGTCGATCGCGCGTCCGGTCCCCTCACCGACCTCGCGAAAGGTCGTCTCGCGCAGGCGGCCGATCTCGCGCAGCACCAGGGGGATCGCCGGGGCGCGGGACACGTAGACCTCGAGCTCGTCGGCGACGACGAGCCGGGCCTCCGCCGGCAGGGCGCCGATCTCCTCGGCGAGAAGCTCGGAAGGCACCGCGGGAACGATCGGCTCCGCCCCGTCGGGGGTCCGGCGGGGCTGGACGGGAGCCGGCCCTGCCTCCGCGCGCCCCTCGAGAATCTCGGTGCGATCGCGCAGGTAGGCGATCGCGAGCGCATCGTCCTCCAGCTCCGAGAGGCGCGCGGCCGGGACCGGCGTCCCCACGCGCAGATCGATCGGCCGGCCGGTCCGCGCCAGCAGCGCACGAGGGAGGAGCGCGGTACGGAGCATCGGGTGGACGAGGCCGGCCGCCTGGAACAGCGCGCCGTTTCTCCCGGGGATGAACACGGGGACCGCGGTCGCACCGGAGCGGCGGATCAGCCCCGCGACGGTCGGGCTCCACGGCGGATCGGCGACCCTTCCGGACCGCCGGTCGAGGGAGGCGACCTCACCCGCCGGAAAGACGATGAGCAGCCCCCCGCCCCGCAGCCAGGCGAGTGCGAGGCGGAGGCCGGCGACGTTTCCCGACCCGTGCCCGGGCCGCACGAACGGATCGACGAAGAAGGAGTGGTCCCGGAGCTCTGCGATGCGGCCGAGCAGGAAGTTCGCGAGGATCTTCGCGTCGGGCCGCATGCGGCGCAGCGCGTGGAGCAGGGCCACGCCCTCGACGCCGCCGAAGGGATGGTTCGCGACGACCACGACGGGTCCCTTGGCTGGGATCCGCGCCAGATCGGCGTCGCTGACGCGAACCTCGATCCCCAAGAAGTCGAGCGTCCAGGCTGCGAAGTCCGCCCCGGCCGATGCCGGGGGCCTCGCGCGGTACACGCGCGCCAGCTCGGTCAGACCGAACGCTCGCTCGAGCAGGGGCTTGGCGGCGGCAAAAGCGATTCGGGCGGCAGGCCCGCGAGGAGTCCAAGCGATCGAGAAAAGGTCGGGTCCCTCCGCGCTCATCGGTGCGGAGCGACGGTGGCGAGCGGAAGGCCGAGGCTGACGGCGGGATGACGAGGATCGATCGCGCCGCCCGTGGGCCTGGGCCACCACGTCAGGCGCGCCTCCCCGGTCTCGGGAAAGACCCGCACGTGCGTGATGCTGCGCGTCGCGCTCTCCTCCCGGGTCATGAACGGCGAGCTCCGACCCTGTCCGTCGGGGGCGTGGAGGTGGAGCCGAGGCAGGCCGTCGATCTCCGGGGCGCCTTCTCGGAGCCACGCCTCGAAGGCGTCGCGGCGGAAGCGCGCGACCTCGGGCTCGTTCCAGGACGACGAGGTCAGAAGCGTCCACCCCTCGGCGACCGGCTCCCGGGAGATGCGGTCCCCGTGGCTCCATCGCACGATCTCGCCGCCCCGCGGCGACACGAGGAGCAGCGTGAACGACGGGTACGCGGAGAAGTCGATGGCGTCGCGCAGCGCGACCGGTGCCGTGCCGTCCTGGTCCTCGAGGATTCTCGGGATGATCGAGCCGCGGCTGGGGACGCCCTTCCCGCCGAGGAGCTTCTCGTCCGCAGGACCGTAGCCGTTCAGGAGGCAGGCGGCGACACCACGATCGTTCACGCCGATCCACGTCCCTCCCGACGCACCGTCGAAGGGCGCCACCCACGACGGCCGGTCGACCTCGCCCGGAATGCGGCGCGGGGCTTCTTCCGCCGCCCGGTCGAGCCGCTCGTCGCGGTTCATCGTCAGCAGCAGCCCGCCGTCACCCCGGCGAACGGTGACGGTGCACATCTACCGGAGGACGAGCGACTCGCGATGGGCCTCGGTCGAGAACGCCACCGCAAGCTCGGCAGGGAGGGTGACGCCGGCCGCCGCGGCCGAAAGCGCCATGATCGCGATGTGGTGGATCGCGTGGCCCGACAGGAACACGAGCTCCCGTTCCAAACAGCTCGACGACGACGACGGGCGGCCGGGGGCCGCGGACTGCACCACGACCAGGCTCCGGGTGGCGTCGCCGCCGGCGAGCGCTCGGAGGCCCTCCTGGATCCGGCCGAGCGCCTCCCGCATCGCCTCGGGGCTTCGCTCGAGCCGCGCGTCGCGGCGCCTCGCGTCGTAATCCACGCGTCCCGCGGGAAACCCCTCGAGGAGGAGCTCGAAGTGCTCGACGCAGTGGCGCAGGTGCGGGCTCACGGCGCTCCATGCCGTACCCGCGTGATCGACGACCGCCTCGCAGCGACGGCACGCGTCCAAGCAGCCTTCGATCGACGGCGTCATCCGAAACGTTCCTCGGGAAAAGCCCCCGAAGTCTCTCAGGGATGTCCGATCCGCGCAAGTTGACCGGGGATGCGCGTCAGGAGTCTTCCGTCAGCGGCCTCTGGGTGGACCGCTCACTCGGGGAAGCGCGGCCCGGAACGTCCGAATTCCCGATCTCGGCGACCATTCTGCGAAGGCCGTGCAGCGTGAAGGGCTTCGGCATGACGCGCGCGCCGCAGCCGGTGACCCGAAGCTGCTCCTGGTCCTCGAGAGTTCGTCCGGTGAGAAGGACGATCCGGCCGTGGAGCTGGGGGAATTCCAAGGCCACCTCCTCCATCCAACTCAGCGGATCCGCTCCTCCGGAGACCAGGTCGAGCGCCACGAGGTCGAGGCGGACGGAGCGCACGACCTCTGCGGCCTCCGCGATGGACCCCGCGGAGTAGCAGACGTGACCGTCCGCCTCGAGGGCGAGCTTGACGAGCTCGGCCAGAAATGTCTCGTCGTCGACCACCAGGACGCGCACGAACCCTCCCGCCGGGTCAAAATACCGCGTACGGAGGCGCGAAGGAGGTCCGATGTCCGAGAAAATCGTCAAGAGCGAGAGCGAATGGCGCGGGTGTCTCACCCCGGAGGAGTTTCGGATCGCGCGGGAAAAGGGGACCGAGCGCGCGTTCACGGGGAAGTACTGGGACCATCACGAGGACGGGATGTACGTGTGTGTCGCGTGCGGGGAGCCGCTGTTCGACTCCGTGGCCAAGTTCGAAAGCGGCACCGGCTGGCCGAGCTACACGGCTCCGGTAGGCGCGAGCGCCGTCGAGGTCGCGAGCGACCGCAGCCACGGCATGGTCCGCGACGAAGTGCTGTGCGGCCGTTGCGGAGCGCACCTGGGCCACGTCTTCCCCGACGGGCCCCAGCCCACCGGGCTGCGCTACTGCATCAACTCGGCGAGCCTGCGGTTCGAGAAGAGAGAGCATCCACCGAAATGAGGGCCCCCGTCCGGCCGACCCGGCCGAACGAGAGGACGTCGGTGGGACAGCTCGCAACGCACGCGGAGCAGCGCACGCACTGAGGGTCTTCCATCGGCAGTCCCTTGTTGGCGAAGCTCATGACGTCGATCCCCTGGTGGCACACCGAAGTGCACACGTTGCACGAGATGCACTTCTTCTTGTCGGCGAGAATTCGAAACGTCGAAAAGCGCGCGTAGACGTGCATGAGCGCGGCGAGCGGACACGCGAAGCGGCACCAGACGCGACCGCTGAAATGGAAGTACGTGCCGACCCCCACGATCCCCGCGAGGCCGACGTCCACGATCCAGTAGTAGCCCGGCTGGAGGGCGTCGAACGCCCGCTGCGCCGCGCCGCCCGGGGCGATCCAGCCCGCGATCCTCAACCCGGCCAGGACCAGCGCGATACCGAGCACCACCTGACCGACGAGATTCAGCCGGTTCCACAAAGGCCCGTGCGGCATCTTCGCTCTATGCGCGTCGCCCAGGGTCTCCGACAGCGCGCCGCACGAGCAGATCCACCCGCAATACGCCCCCTTACCCCAGCGGTAGACGATGAGGGGGATGATCACGAACGTCTGCACGACGGAGATCGAAAGCCACAGCGCGAGCGGCTTGGACGAGAAGACGTTCCAGATGAAAAGAGGCCACGCCAGCACGAGGCCGAACGAGCGCCAGTATTCCCGCCCCTGCGGATCCCAGGTCGTGGCGGGGAAGAGCTGGTCGGCGATCCACCGGAACGCCCCCGCATCGAACACCCCGTTGTGGCCCAGCCACGGCAGCACCAGGTAAGGGAGAAGGAAGAGCGGCACCACCTGGACCGCGATGAGCGTCCAGGTCTGCCGCCTGACGTACGGGCTCGGCTGCCGGCGCATCCGCTTGAGGCCGAAGATCACGACGCAGGCGCAGTAGGCGAGCGAATAGTAGAAGCCGGCGGATCCGAGCGAGAGCGCGGCGGTCCCCAGCACGTGGGAGGGGCGCGACCACGCTCCGCCGGAAGACGCGAGCGCCGCGGTCACCCCGAACGGAAACCAGCCGTGCTCCCGGAACCATGCCGCGACCGACCCGTTTGCTTTCCAGTTGTAGACGAAGACGCAGAGGGCGAGGAACACGGCGAAGCCCACAGCCGACGCGGCGGACCACGCGCCCCGGATCTTCACCCCGCTGCGGCGGAGAAAGCCGAGCGGCGGCTCGCGCCCGATCATGACGAAGACCGCGTCGGCCGGGATCGTCTCGGGCCCGCTTGCCGACGAGAGGACGGCATCGGCCTCGCGGATTTCGCTCACCGTCGTGGCGAGCCTGACCCGCACCGCCCCCGCCTCCTCCAATGCCCGAAGGTCGCTCACGAGGTCGGGCTTCGGGCGGGCGAGCACGTCGCCGCGGTACGACAGGGTCACCGCCGCACCGGCCGCCGCGAGGGCGATCGCCGTTTCCGCGGCGGCGTCGCCGCCTCCCACCACGAGGACCCTTCGCCCTGCGAAGTCCTTCGGGTCGTGCAGGCGGTTGCTGACTTTCGGCAGGGCCTCGCCCGGCACCCCGAGACGCCGGTGATCGCCGCTCCGGCCGACCGCGACGATGACGCGCTGAGCGCGAAGCGGCCTCTCCCCTTCGACGTCCACCTCGAGCGCGCCGCCCCGCCGCACGATGCGCCTCACCCGTCCGGGCCGCACGGGGATGCCGGCGTCGACGGTCTGACGCTCGAGCTCTTCGACGAGCGCCTCTTTGACCTGGGCGCCGATCGATAGTTTCCCGGCCGGCACCATCTCCTTCGGGTACGTGAAGATCGGCTTGCCGCGCGGGAAGTTCACGATCGTCGCGAGCGGCCGGCTCGCCTCGAGCACCGCGAAGGTCAGCCCCGCCGCTCGCGCCTGAAGCGCCGCCGCCATTCCCGAAACCCCGGCGCCGACGATGACGACGTCGAAGTCGCAGCCGGAGGCACCGGGGCGGAAGCCGGGCTCGGCTGCGATCCGCGCGGCCGCGCGCGCCCCCGTGTCCGCGGCGAACTTCAGGAGCGGGATCCCGGTCAGGTCCCCCACGATGAACAGCCCCGGCACGTTCGTCGACCCGTCGGCGCCGACGGCGGGAAGAGGCTCGACCCGGCCCGCGGGCCAGCCGGTGTGGAGCCATCGGGCGTACCGCGAGAGCGGGCTCCGGCGAGGTGTCACGGACAGATCGGCACCGTGCCCCGGCATCCCCACACCGCCGCCATCACCGCGAGATCGTCGCCGTCGGCGCAGCCGTCATGGGTATAGTCGACCGAGGCCCCGGTCCCGTTGCACAGGGTGAACGCGCGACCCAAGACCGCGAGGTCCTCCCCGTCGACCCCGCCGGTCGGATCGAAGGCCGCGCACGTCGCATCGTCCGCGGCTCCGACGCAGTCGTTGTTCTTGTGGTCGCACACGTCGGGAGCGCCGGGATGCGTCGAGGCGTCCGCGTCGTCGCAGTCGCCTTCGGCCGGCGTGAATCCGTCCCCGTCGGTGTCGGTGTCGAACGCGGACGCGCACGTCTCGTGCACGGCGCCGCTGCTGATATCGACCCACGCGAGGCACCCGCTGGGAGCTTGCACGATGTCGACGACCGAAATCGCGTCCGGCATGAAGAGCTGCACGTCGACGATCATCCCCTGCGCATCGATGGCTCCGCTCCTGATCCACCATCCGGTGTAATCGCCGAAGAAGATCCTCCCCTGGTAGGCGGCGGGGAACGTCCCGTTGCGGTAGACGGGCCCCCCGGTGATCGAATTGCCCGACACCGGCGGAGTCTGGAAGTGGTGATAGGCGTACGCGGGCGCGATCGGGTTCGCCGGCGGCACGCCGCACGGCTGGAACGTATCCGGCCCTTCGAGGCACGGATAGCCGTAGTCCCCTCCGGACTGGCCCCGATCGATCTCCTCCCACCGGTTCTCGCCGACGTCCGCGATCCACGGGATTCCCGTCTGAGGGTCGATCGAGAACCGGAACGGGTTGCGCAGCCCCCAGGCCCAGATCTCGGCGCGACGTCCGGCCTGGCCGACGAACGGGTTGTCCGGCGGGATCGACCCGTCGCGGCGGATGCGCAGGATCTTCCCGCGGAGGTCGTTGAGGTTGCGCGACGCCGGAGCCGGGTCCGCGTCGGTGTCGTTGTCGCCCATCGACACGAACAGCGTCTTGTCGGGCGCGAACCGCAGCGTGCCTGCGTTGTGGTTGGTGGCCGCGTTGAGCACGGGCCCCTCGAGGATCATCTGCTCGCCGGAGAGGGTCCCCGAGCTCTCGAGGTAGCGCACGACCCGGTTGCGCGAGCCGGCGGTGCCGGCGAGGGCGCAGGCTCCCGACGCCGGCACGAGCCGCGTGTAATAGAGGTAGACGTAGCGGCTCGCCGCCCCCGCGAGGTAGTCGGGGTCGAACGCGATGCCGAGAAGCCCGCGCTCGCCCGATCCGTCGACGCACGGGATCGTGAGCGCCGTCGTGGCGGGAGAGCCGGGAGTCTTGCGGAGGACCCGCGCCTCGACCGATCCCTTCTCGATGACGAACAGCGCCTGCGAGCCCGGCTCGTAGGCGATCGCCGTCGGAGCGGACGCGGAGGCAACGACGGTGTCGACGAACCCGGAGGGCGGTGTCGCCGCACGCAGGCTTCCGGCGACGCCGAGGGCGACGAGGAGGCGGAGGGCGTTTTTCATGGGGGGCTCTCCACGGACGAGAATGCCACGACTCGCCGGAGAACATAGGGTCCCTTGGTCGCGCCCCACACCTGACGCCCCTCGGCGTCGAATCCGCGGTCCCACCGGGTCAGCCCGTCCCTTCCGACCGTCCACTCGGAGGTGACGTAGGCGACGCCGGGAGCGCTCCCCGGGCATGCCCGCCCCCGTGTGCCCCCCGTGAAGGTGTCGTCGTCCCCGCGGACGAGCACGATCGAGCACCCGGGCTGCGGCGCGAGGTCGGCGTCGGTCAGGGCCTCGAGCCGCACGGGGTCGAGCGCCGCTCCCGCGACCCGGCGCGGGTCCACGACCGCGTAAGCACGTAGCTCGAAACGGCGCTCGTCGTGGGGAATCGAGGGATCGTCGCCGAGCCGATAGACGGTTTGACGGTACGGCGCCTCCTGGAGCCCGGGGACCGAGCCCTCGACGTAGAGCCAGCCGAACCCCGGACGGCCTTTCCAGAACGGCACGATCTCGCACCGCACGTCGAAGTAATCGGGGTCGAGCCGCGATTGCGCCTCGCTGCTGTAGCTCCCGGCGAGCCGGCGCGCGATCGACTCCCACACCCGCTCGCGCTTGGTCGCGGGCGCCACCAGGAGGGCGGCGGCGGCCAGCAGCGTCACCGGCACCCGCGTCCGCATCGGCTACGACGTGGGAAGCGGAGGCAGCGCCCCGGAGGAGCCCTCGGGAGGGTACTCGAGGCGATCGACGAGCTCTTCCATCTCCCGGGGCGAGAAATCCGGGAACGGCAGCTTGCGCTCGGCGCGCAGGACGCCGATCGACGTCTCGGCGGCGTGGGACTTTTCGGCGTGAAGCCCACGGTCGCGCGAGAGGTAGACCGTTTGCGACGGGAACGCGAAGCCCGTTCCCGCCTCGGCGATCGCATCCATGAACCGGAGGAAGATGTCCTCGCGGATCGCCTGGAACTCCATGGCGTCCGCGGTCATGACGTACGCGTTGACCTCGACGTCGAGGGACGACGCGCCGAAGGCGGCAAAGCGCACGCGAAGCAGGTCGCTCGCGACCTTGGGGTGGCCGATCAGGATCTTCCGGAGGGACACGAGCACGGCGCGCAGCTGATCCGGGGTCGTCTCGTACCTCAGCCCGAGCGTCGCGAACAGCCGCGAGCGGTCGCGCTCGGCGAGGTTCTCGATCTGCACCGCCGAGAACTCCGCGTTGGGCACCGCCAGGACGGTCCGCTCGAGCGTTCGGATGCGCGTCGAGCGGAACCCGATGTCCTCCACCCACCCGCTCTTGTCGCCGAACCGGCAGAAATCCCCGATACGCACCGGCTTGTCCGCCATCACGGTCAGCCCGCCGAAGAGGTTCTCGATCGTCTTTTGCGCCGCGAGCGCGATGGCGACGCCTCCGATCCCGAGCCCCGCGATGAGCCCCGTGACGTTGAACCCGAGCGCCTGCAGCAGCCCGATGACGGCGATGCACCCGAGCAGCAGCTTGACGACCCGGTTGACGACCGTGACGACACCGGCGCCCGACCGGTGCCCATCCCGCTCCAGCTTCTCCGCGGCGGCGCGCGCGTAAGCCTCCGAGAACGCCGCGACGATCCTGACGACCGCGACGAAGGCGAACGCCACCAGCAGCCGGTCGAGCCACTGCGCGGCGCGGACGGACACGTGGAGGGCGTAGACGCCCGCGGTGAGCAGGATCGTCCAGAGCGTCCACCGGAACGGGCGGTACATCGTCTCGAGCAGCCGGTCGTCGAGGAGCGCCCGCGTGCGCTGGGCGATCGGCCGGAGCGCGCTCGCGAGCGTCTTCGTCACCAGGTAGCTCACGAACCAGCCGCCCGGCAGGAGGATCAGGAAGGCGAGCGCTTGCCACGCCTCCATGCCGAGATAACCCGTGCGGTGCATCCAGGCCGGCACGTGGTCTCCGAGCCATCCGAAGCCGAACTCCTCGTAGAGCTCCGGGATCCGCGCGACCAGCGCCGGCGAGAACTTCCAGACGAGCTCGCCTCCGTCGGAGGGGACGCGAACTAGGTTGATGTCGGCCAAGGCGCCGCCCTGCGACTTGACGACGCCGAGATGCTCGACATGGGGCGGAAGGCCGTCGTAGAGATCGCCGTCGGAATTGTTGGAGACCTTGTTGACGTCGAGCCAAACGTTGCGATCGAGGATGACCTTGAGCTGGCACGCAAGACGCGGACCGCTCGCCGCGCGTGCCTCCGCGGGGATGTCGCTCAGGTCGAGATACGCCGCCGCCGCGACCTCGTCGGGGCGACGCGATTCGGTGAGGTAGGCGTACAGGGCGGCGCGCGGCGAGCCGATGGCCGGTGTCTCCGGCGAGGAAGCCACCGCCGCGAGCGCGACGAGCGACGCCAGCACGGCGCTCACGACACCCGCCTCTTGAGGAGACCGTCTCCGCTCGGCAGGAACCCGCGATGGGTCAGCCAGCGCGTCACCGTCTCGCGCTCCGGATGCGTCGGCCGCACCGCGTTGTAGAGATAGTTGACGCCGCGCGCCGCGGCCTCCTTGCCGAGGCGCTCGACGATGAACGCCCCGACCCCGGCCCGCTGGCGCCGGGGATCGACGGCGAACGTCACCTCGGCGTCTCCCCAGGTGCAGTCCATCCAGCCGTAGCCGACGGTCTTGCCGTCGTCGTCCACGCGGAACCACTCCCCGGGTACGAGGTCCCCCTCGGCGAATCGGCCGACGTCGAGAGCGCCGGCGGGTGCCCCGCCGACGATCGCCTGCTTGCCCGCGTCCCAGCGAGGCGTGTCCTCGCGAATCCAGCTCAGTGCCATGTCCCGCGCCTCCGACGGCCCCACTCTACCCGTGCTAACGTCCGCCTACACGGTGGGCTGTTCGTGACCCGGAAAAAACGAGCGCCGGCGCAACAGCGGAGTTCCCGCGCCGCAAGACCGCGAGGACCCACAAGCTCCGCACCACCCAAGACGGTCGACCGCGTCTTGTCGAAGGCGGGCGTGGGATCGCGGACGGACGCCTCCCGCCTCATCCGCGACCGCCGCGTCACCGTGAACGGCAGGACGGTCACCGACCCCGAGACCTGGATCGATCCGAAGAAGGACCGCGTGGCGGTGGACGGCCGCTCGTTGTCGACGCCCGAGCCGGTGCACCTCCTCCTCTACAAGCCGAAGGGATACCTGACCACCTACCGGGATCCCGGCGGCCGGAAGACGGTCTACGACCTCCTGCCTCCGAAGTCGGCATGGATCTTCCCGGCCGGGCGACTGGACCTGGACACGAGCGGCCTGCTCGTCATGACGAACGATGCGCCGCTCGCCGAGCGGCTCACGAATCCCGAGCACGCGGTCCCGAAGACGTATCTCGTCAAGGCGTCGCGCACGCTGACCGGCGGCGAGATCGAGAGACTGCGCTCGGGCATCGAGCTCGCGGACGGGCCGACGCGCCCCGCGAAGGTCGCGCGGCTGCGCGAGAGCGGTGGACGCACCGTGCTCGAGCTCACGATCACCGAGGGGCGCAACCGCCAGATCCGGCGCATGATCGAGGCGTTGGACGCGAAGGTCCTCAAGCTGGTCCGCGTGGCGATCGGCGAGGTGAGGATCGGCGACCAGCCGATCGGCACGACGAGGCCGCTGACGCCGGGCGAGATCCGGGGGCTGTGGGGGCCGTCGCGGAGGCCGCGCCGATGAAACCGCTCGACCTCGACGGCTTCGACGCTCTCACCTTCGATTGCTACGGCACGCTCGTCGATTGGGAGACCGGGATCATCGACGCGCTCGGGCCGATTCTGGCGGCGCACCGCGTCGAAGCCGACCGCGAGCAGCTGCTGGAGCGCTTCGGGGCGCTCGAGGCCGAGATCGAGGCCGGCCCCTACCTTCCCTACCGCGCCGTCTTGGGGCGCGTGCTCGTCGGCCTGGCGGCCGGGCTCGACTTCAAGCCCTCGAACGAGGAGATCGCGGCATTCGCCGGATCGGTGGGCGGCTGGCCGCCGTTCCCCGATTCCGCCGCGGCGCTCGCCGCGCTCAGAACGAAATACCGGCTCGGCGTGATCTCCAACGTGGACGACGACCTGTTCGCGCCTTCGGCGCGCCGGCTCGGCGACCCGTTCGAGTGGGTCGTGACAGCGCAGCAGGTCCGTTCTTACAAGCCGTCCGAGGCGAACTTCCGGCGCGCGCTCGAGGTGATCGGCCTTCCGCCGTCCCGGGTGCTCCACGTGGCCCAGAGCCTGTTCCACGACGTGGGACCGGCGCACCAGCTGGGTCTCGCGACCGTGTGGGTCAACCGGCGGCGTGGGAAGGCGGGGGGCGGCGCGACCCCGCCGTCCTCCGCGGTCGCCGACCTCGAAGTGCCCGATCTCGCGGCGCTCGCCGCGAGGGCGGGCGTCACTTCTTCTTGATCGTGAACTTCCCGAAGTCGATCCCGAGATCCCAGCCCTCTCCCACGCCCGAGAGCGCGAGGGACACTTCGCCCTTGGTCAGCGCCTGCGCGGCCGCGGACTTCACGGCCCCGGCGTGCGCCTCCGCGTGGGCGTAGGAGCCGAGCAGCTCCTCGGTGTTCGATACCTCGGAGAACACCCCCTTCCCGTTCTTGATCTCGCTCTTACCGAAGGTGATACCGCCCCCCTTCGTCTTGATCGTGACCGGAAAGGACGCGCCGTTGTCGCAACTGATCGTGCCCTCGCCCGTGGCGGTCTTGTAGAAGGCGGACCAGCCCTTCAAGGAAAAGGTCATCTCGCAGTCGATGCCGCCCGCGTTCGCTGCGCCGGACGCCGCGAGGACGGCCAGCACGATGAGGCTTCGCTTCATGTCGGACTCCCTCAGAACCCGACCCCCACGCCCACGCTGAACACCCAGGGGCTGTCGTAGGGCCGGAACGGATCGTTGTCGTCGTAGCCGAAGTTGTACAGGGCGGAGAAGTAGACTCCGACCTTGCCCGCGCCGACCGAGTAGCCGGCACCGGCCATCGGGTAGAAGTCCGACGTGCGGTCGTCGCTCCCGTCGATGTCGCGGAACTCGTAGCTGATCCACTCGCCGCGTGCCTCGAGAAACAGGCGGCGGAAGACCCTGAACTGGGCGGCGACGTCGACGCCGTAGTTGTTGGACTTGAAGTCGGGGTCGAACCGGTCGTCCTTGGTGTAGCTGTAGAAGGGTTGGCCCAAGGCGGCGAAGCGCGGCGTAACGTGGTAACCGACCATCGGTGAGATCGAGACGTAGTCGATCGTCCCGAACGACGCGCCGACGCCTCCTCCGAAGAACAGCTTGCTCGGTCCGGATTTGGGCGGCGGAGGCGGCGTGGGCACCGGCGTCGGGACGGGTGTCGGCACCGGCGTGGGCACCGGGGACGGTGCGGGAGTCGGATCGGGGAACGGCGGCGGCGTGGGAGTCGGGTCCTGCGCGAGCGCGGCGGCCGAGAACAGGAACGCGGCGAGGACGAACGCGAGATGCCTCAAGGGGGAACCCTCCGGGGTGCGGGAGTATCGCTCGCGGTCACGAAGGATCGCAAGCGTCCCCGATGCCGTCCCCGTCCGAGTCCCTTTGATCCGCGTTCACCGCCTCGGGGCAGTTGTCGCAAGCGTCCCCGACGTAGTCGTGGTCGGAGTCCAGCTGAGGCGTGTCGGCGACGTTCGCGCACATGTCCGCAAGATCGGGGACGTAGTCGTCGTCGGTGTCGCCTCCCCCGGAGCCGGCACAGCTCTGCTCCTGACCCCGGGGGCCGGGGGCGCCCACGCCGACCGTGCCGACGGCACAGGCGTTGCGCCCCGCGATGAGCACGTAGATCAACTGGCCGGGGGCCGGGGTCGTGCTCAAGCTCGCGGTGCGCTCGGGGATCGTCGGGTCGGCGCAGCTGTGGCCGTAGGCGAATCCTGTCTCGACGTCGACGCTTCCCGTGAGCATCGCGTACACGTGCGCCTGGCTCGCGCCCTCCCAAGTGAGCGTGGTCTTGCCCGACGAGAAGCGGACTTCGGCCACCTCCGCGGGGGGCGCGGAGATTCCCGCCGACGTGGGCGCGCAGTCCGTGGCGTTGTCGACCTGGTCGCCGTCGATGTCCGGATCGCAGACATTTCCCAGGCCGTCGAGATCCTGATCCGCCTGGCCGGGGTTCGGAAGCACGGGGCAGTTGTCCACGTCCGCGCACAGCCCGTCGCCGTCGGCATCGTCGGCCGCGTCCTGTGGGCACGCGTCGCAGGCATCGCCGAACGCATCTCCGTCCCCGTTCGCCTGATCGGCGTTCGCGAGGGCCGGACAGTTGTCCTGCGCAGCGCAGACCAAGTCCCCATCAGGATCGTTCCCGGGATCCGCGGGGCAAGCGTCGCACGCGTCGCCCGACGCGTCGCCGTCCCCGTTTGTCTGGCTCGCGTTGGCGACCACGGGGCAGTTGTCCTGCGCCGCGCACACCCCGTCCCCGTCGGGGTCGTTCCCCGTGTCTCCAGGACACGGGTCGCAGGCGTCGCCGAGCGTGTCCGCGTCCTCGTTCGCCTGGTCGACGTTGGCGACCGCGGGGCAGTTGTCGACGTTCGCGCACAAGCCGTCGCCGTCGGCATCGTCGGCGGCGCCCTGTGGGCAGGAGTCGCAGGCGTCGCCGAACGCGTCTCCGTCCCCGTTCGCCTGATCGACGTTCGCAAGGGCCGGGCAGTTGTCCGCGTCCGCGCAGTGCCCGTCCCCGTCCGCGTCGTTGTCGGCGTCCGCCGGGCAGGCGTCGCACTCGTCCCCCACGCCGTCCTCGTCCGTGTCGGCTTGATTCGCGTTCGACACGGTCGGGCAGTTGTCGCAGACGTTGCCCCTTCCGTCGTCGTCCCCGTCGGCCTGGTTAGCGTTCACGGAGGAGGGGCAGTTGTCGATGCCGTTCGGAAACCCGTCGCCGTCGGAATCGGGCGGCCCGGTGAGGAGGAGGTCGTAAGAGCCGTAGACGATGTTGTTCCCGGTCCGCGAGACGCGAATGAAATACGTCCCGGTCGAGGGCGCGGTCCACGTGATGAGCGAGGAGACGTCCCCCGAGGACCGGTTGTCGCTCGAGGCGAGCTGCATCCCGGCCGCGTTGTGGATGCGCAGGAACGTGTCGCAGCCGGAGAGCAGGCCCAGCGTCTCGACCGTGTAGGACTCCCCGCCGTACGCGTTGAACGAGAACCAGTCGTTGTCGGTGACGCCCCCGCCGGAATGGTCGCCGTCGGCGTCGCTGAAGAAGGTCAGAGGCAGCGCGGCGCCTCCGGGCGGCATCGGCTTCGCCGCCGCCTGAGTCTCGTTCGGCTCGTAGGCGTCCGGGTGGAAGTGGATCTTCGCCCCGTCCGAAAAGATGGCATGCACCGGAGTGAACTGGCCGTTGGCGACCGGGGCCTCGAACCACTCGTCCCAGTAGTCCTCGGCGGTGATGAACATCCGCCCCGGGAGGCCGTTCCGCAGGACGTCCCAGTGGTCCCCCATCGACGCCGTGAGGACGTCGATCGGGCCGTCGTCCACCCCCGGAGAGAAGTCCGTGGTCGCCGGGCCGTCGGTCAGGTCCCAGAGCGCCCGGGCGACGTTCACTTCGCTCAGGTCGCCGTCACACGGGAACTGCGTCGCGGTCTCGAGGTCGAACCACGAGACGAGATGTCCCGGGCCGGGGCCGCCGTCCGTCCTCACGTAGGCGTTCGCGTTCGGCAGCCCGAAGTGCCGCCGCACGGAGTTGCCGTAGTACGACGCGTGCCCCTCGTCCCAGGACAGACGCGCGTCCTGGCCGCAATCGGCGAGCCCGTGCGCCCCGCCGGGGTTGTCGCTCGCGGAGTAGTTGAAGACGACCCAGTGCCCGGCCTCGTGCAGGAGCACGGTGTCGTCGTAGCCCCCGGTGTCGCGCATGTCGATGCGCGTGTTGTTCGTCACCGAGGTGTCCTGGCCGCGGTTGATCGCCCAGGCGATCGTCAGCGGGTGGGACGAGTTGGGACGGCTTCCGTTCATCGTCGCGGTGAAGTCCTCGAGCAGCAGGCCGTTGTCGTAGAGGTTGAACGCCTCCCCGCCCGCGCCGATCTCCGCGATGAGCGTCCCGAAGTTCACGTCGGCGTTCTTCGTGTGGCCGCCCATCGTGGAGGACGCGACGGCGTACGGGGTGAGCGACGCGTTCGTGACCTTGAGGAAGAGGGTGGACGTGGAGTTGGAGCGGGTCAGGGCGCGGACGTAGACGTTGCGCGTCGCGTTGTCCACGACAAGCATCGAGAACGTCCCGCTCTGGCTCGTCGCCGTGGTCGCGAGGACCGCGCCGCTGCTCGCGTCCACGATTTCCACGTCGACGAGGCGCGCGGGCCGCGTCGGCGTGATGCCCGTGAAGCCGGTCTGGTCGAATTCCCGGTCGCGATACGAAAACGTGCCGCTGGCGATCCAGTTCGCGGACACCGCACGCGCGCTTGCGATCGAGAGCGCCCCGAGGAGCAGCGCCGTCTTCAAGCTGCGCGCGCGGAGGAAGCTCAAGGGTTCGTTCCGTCCCTCGCCGCCGGGAACTCGGCCGCGCCGTTCCGGAGGACGGGAGGCACCCCCGGAGTGCCGACCGGAATCCCGACCGACTCGCGAACGGGAACGCCTTTGTCGAGCCCCTGCACCGAGAACGTCAGGATCTCCCCTCCCACGCGGGGCTCGACGACCTCGAGGTCGATCACGGCGGCGGAGCCGAGCGCGAGTCCGTCGAGCGCGATCCCGTTGCGGGACCACCCTTGGACGAAGCTGTCCACCCCCGAGGGCGCGGACGCCTCGAGACGCGCGTCCTGGAGCGGCGCGAGGACGGTCACGCTCAAGCGGAGCTTGCGGGAGTCCTTGCCGGCGCCGGCTTCGTCGACCCAGGCATACCGGAACGAGACGCGTCCGTCCGGCTCGGCGGCCACCCCGGCAAGCACCGTGGCGGCACACGCCAGCAGCACGAGCCCCGGCACGTAGTTTCCCCGCACGACTTCCCCCAGAATCCGTAGGGGGACGATACCTCGGAAACCCCTGTCAGGGTTGATCTATTTGGGGGGGGAGCCCGACTCTACGGCGGGCGGAAACCGCCCGCGAGCGGAACGCACAGGACTCGACGTGATCGTTCACCAGTCCCATCGCCTGCATGAAGGCGTAAGCGGTCGTCGGGCCGACGAAAGCGAAGCCGCGCCGCTTCAGCGCCTTGGAGAGCGCGGCGGCTTCGGGAGCGGGGCCCAGGCGGGCGAGCGTCGCGCGCGTGATCCGCGCCGGCCGCGAGCCGCCGGCCGGCTCGAACCGCCAGACGAAGGCCGCGATCGACCCGAACTCGTCCGCGAGCTCGAGCGCGCGCCGGGCGTTTCCAATCGCCGCCTCGATCTTGCCGCGATGGCGGACGATCCCGGGATCGGCGAGCAGGCGGGCGACGTCGCGCGCACCGAAGCGGGCCACCTTCGCCGGATCGAAACCGGAGAATGCCCGGCGGAACGCCTCGCGCTTCCTCAGGATCGTCAGCCACGAGAGACCCGACTGGAACCCCTCGAGACAGATCTTTTCGAAGAGGCGGACGTCCTCGGTGACCGGCATCCCCCACTCGTCGTCGTGGTAGGCGACGTACTCCGCATCGGACCCGCACCAAAAGCACCGTGCGAGGCCATCCGCTCCGACGATCACGTCCGCCGATGCTCGCGGCATCTTGACGCCTCCCCTCCACCACAATAATCTCGCGCCGTGCCCGCTTGTGGACGACTCGACGCTCCCGCCTTCCTGTCGGTCGTCGCCGATTCCGCGGCCGGCATCCCCTCTGACCTCGTCGTCCCGGAGTCGATCGACCCGTCGGCACTCGCGCTCTGGCTCCGGCACGCGCGTCTGTCCGCCGCCACCTACGCGCTCGCACGACGATCGGGGGGCGAGCTCGCGCGCCGGCTCCGCGTGGACGCGCTCGCCGCCGCCGCCGCGAACCTCGTGCGCTTCCGCGCGCTTCGGTCGATCGAGGCCGACTTCGCCTCCGGGGCGGTCCCGGTCGTGTTGCTCAAGGGTGCGGCCGTCGCGGAGGCCGCCTACGGCGACGTCGCCTGGCGGCCGATGTCGGACCTGGACCTGTGGGTCCGGGACGAGGACGTGCCCCACGCGGCGGCGCGCCTCGAGAGGCTCGGCTACACACGGCTCCCGGAGCTCCCCGACCGGCCCGAGGCCCTGCAGCGCCGTTCGGGCGGGGAAGTCGTTTTCGCGGGGCCCCGCGGCACGGGCCTTCTCGAGCTCCACTACTCGGCGTTTCAGGGCTGGTGGATCCGCCGGACCGGCCGGCCCGATGCCGCCGGCGTCTGGGAGCGATCGATTCCCGCGGGACCCGGGCGCCACGCGCGGCGTCTCGCCCCCGAGGACGCGATCCTCCAGACCGCGTTCCACGTGACGGTCAACCAGTTCGGGCAAGCGCCGCTCCGCGGCCTGCTCGACCTCGCCGTGATGGCGCGGCGCTTCGAGATCGACTGGGACGCCGTCGTCTCCCGGGCGCGGGCGTGGCGCCTCGCGACCGCGACCGGGCTCGTGCTCGCCGCGGCGGACGCGCTGTTCGGGCTGGGGCCGGGAGGACCCGCAGCGCGTTCGCTCGCCCCTCGCGGGGTCCGGCGGGCGCTGCTGCGGCGTTTCGTCACCCTCGAGTCGATCCTGAAGGGGCGCGACCTCACGCGCTCGCCGGCGCGACACGCGTTCCTGCTCGCGCTGGTCGATCGTCCGCGCGACGCGGCCCGGCTCGTGGGGCGCACGCTGTGGCCGGAGGCTTGGTGGCGCGCGGCGCGGTACGGCCGGCCTGTGGGCCCCCTCGAGCACGTGTGGTCGATGGCCCGCCGGGGAGGCGTGTGAGCGCCTCCGGATTGACGGTGCGCCCGGCTTCGGGGGTGCTCGTGAAGGAGCTCGACGGCGAGGCCGTCCTCCTCGATCTGGCGAGCGAGACCTACTTCGGGCTGAACCACACGGCATTCCGCATGTGGAGCGCCCTCACCGAGGGCCCTTCGCTCGGGACGGCGATCGAGGAGCTCGCCCGGGAATACGCGGTCGAAGCGCCCGTTCTCGAGGCGGACGCGCTGCGCCTCGTCGAGGAGCTCGAGCGACGCGGGCTCGTCCGAGTCGGCCGTGGATGAGGGCGCCCGGCTCGTTCCGGTCGCGCTCGCGACGCGCGCGGTCGCCGTCCTTCTTCGCTTGATCGGGTACCGCCGCACCTCGGCACTCCTCGCGGTCGTCGGCAGCCGGAGGAGGGCGCCGGCGTGCGATGCCGCCTCGTCGTGGGCGCGCGCGGACGAGCTGGGGCGGCGTGTCGCGGCTGCGGCCGCGCGCGGACCGCTCCCGGTCGGATGCCTGCCCCGCGCGCTCGTCTTGGGGACGATCCTCTCCCGCCGCGGCATCGAGAGCGTCGTCCGTATCGGCGTGCGGCGGGAAGACGGGACCCTGCGCGCGCATGCCTGGGTAGAGCACGCCGGCGTCCCGGTGGCCGAGCCGCCCGAGATCATCGCGCGCTTTGCCCCGTTCGAGCGGGACTTCCGCGTCGCGCTTCCGCGGTGAGCGCGGTCGCCGGCGCTTTCGACCTCGAGGGTGCGGCGCCCGATCTCGGCCGCGTGACCGTCGTCGCCGACGCCCGGCTCGACGAGCGCGGTGCCCTGGCGCACGAGCTCGGGATCGCGGCTTCTGACGTCACGGACGGGGAGCTGATCCGCCTGGCCTATCTGCGATGGGGAGACGCGTGCGTCGAGCACCTGCTCGGGGATTTCGCCTTCGTGCTCTGCGACGGGCCGAACCGGAGGCTCGTCGCGGCACGCGACCCCTTCGGGGTGAAGCCGCTCCACTACCACCACGGGGCCGATCGCCTCACGTTCGCGACGGACGTCACGGACGTTTTCTCTTTGGGCGTGCCCTGCGAGCTCGACGAGCGCCGCATCGCCGACGCGCTCGTCCCCGAGCTGGAGGGGATCGATGCGACGTCGACCTTCTTCCGCGGGGTCGTGCGTCTCCCCCCGGGCCACCGGCTCGCGATCGAGCGCGGCGGATCCCTCCTGACGCGCACGTTCACGCTCGATGCGACCCGCGAGCTTCGTCTGAAGGACGATCGCGCCTACGTCGATGCGTTCCTCTCGACCTTCCGCGAGGCCGTCCACGACCGCCTCGACGCCGGCACGGTCTCGATGCTCAGCGGCGGGCTCGACTCCTCGGCGATCGTCGGGGTCGCCAAGGGCCGGAGGAAGCTGACGACGGTTTCCGCGGTCACGGACGGTCCCGGGTGCGAGGAGACGGCGCACGTGAGGGCGATGATCGCGTCGGGCGGCCTCGATCCGATCTTGGTCCGGCCCGAGGACGTCGCGACGGTCCTCGGGCCGGCGATCGACCGCTTCCTGACATCGTGGGCCGAGCCGTTCGACGCCACGATGATCCTGCCCGTGTCGATGTACGCCGCCGCCCGCGCCGCGGGGGCGTCCGCCGTCCTCGACGGGGTGGACGGCGACCTCGTCGCCTCGCTCGAGCCCGATTACCTCGATGCGGTCTTGAGGCGCGGGCGCTTCGGGCAGGCGCGGGAGGAAGCGTCGGGCCTCGCCCGGTTCTACCGCTTGGCGGGCACGGAGGGACGGCCGGGGCGCCTGCTGTTGAGGAGCGCGCGCCGGGCGTTCCTGCCGAGGGCGGTCCACCGGACCGCGCGGCGGCTCCGCCGCGGCGCACGCCACGCGGAATCGCTGCGCGACTCCCTCCTCGATCCCGATCTCGCCCGGCGGGTCCGGATCGACGAGCGCCTCGATGCGCTCGCCGCGCATCGCCCGGCGGGACGATCGCTCGATCCCAGGGCGCGGCAGGCGGGCGAGATCCTGCACCCGTACGTCGCCGCCGCGCTCGAGCGCTACCACCGGGCCGCGTCGAGCCAAGGCGTCGAGGCGCGGCACCCGTTCCTGGACCGCCGGCTCGTGGAGCTCTGCCTTGCGCTGCCGTGGGATCAGAAGGTGCGCGGGGGCTGGTCGAAGTCGATCGTCCGCCGCGCGATGGCCGGCATCCTCCCCGACGACGTCCGGTGGCGGAGCGGGCGATGGGTTCATCTCGGAGCGGCGTTCGTCGCGCGTGCGATCGAGGCGCGCGTCGGCGAAGCCGAGCCGCTCGCCGCCGACACCGTGTCGGCGCTCGAGCCGTACGTGGATCTCGTCGCGTGGCGCGCGGTCGTCGATCGCTTCTTCCGAGCGCGCGATCCGATCGACGGCGACACGGTTTGGCGAACGCTCGTGCTCGCACGATGGCTTCGCGCGGTGCGCGAGTCGAGTTATGATACGCGCGCGCACCGCTTGGGGGCGGCTGCGCTTTCCCCGCGACGAGGCGCGCGGGCGAACATGGTGGCGGGCCAGCATGACAGTTCAGCGTGACGACTCGACACAGCCGAAGAAGAAGCCGTACGCGCCGCCGACGATCACGGAGTACGGCGCGCTCGAGGACCTGACGGCGGGCGGAACCGGAAACGCCAACGAAGGCTCTCCCGGCAGCAGCGCCAAGCGTCCCTAAGTGTTCCGCTATCGCTTCGGCGACCTCGTCGTCGGAAGCGACCTCGAGCTGGCGCAGCTCCCGTCCGGCGGCGGCGCGTCCCCCGAGTGCTTCCTCTCCGTCCGCCCGCCAGCCATCCAGGCCGATCGACCGTGGGATCACGAGTGGCGCCGCGCCGACGGCTCGACGTCGCTCGCCTGCGCGCATGACGGGGACGGCTACCTGCTGGGCTTCCCCGGATGGGGGTTCGCCACCGTGCGCGACGACGGCCGGTGTGTCGAGGTGACCCCGCAACCCGGCGTCCCCAAGGAGACGATCGAGCACCTGATCGCCGACCAGCTCCTGCCCCGGGTCGCGGCCTTCCGCGGGAGGCTCGTGCTCCATGCGGGGTGCGTCGTCACTGCCGCGGGGGCTTGCGCGTTCCTCGGCGGTTCCGGCGCGGGAAAGTCGACGCTGTGCGCCGGCTTCGTGCGCGACGGCGACCTTCTCCTCGGGGATGACGGGATCTTCGTGCGTCCCGCCGCCGCGGGCGGGTTCGAGGCGGAGGCGACGTATCCGGGTCTGCGCCTGCTCCCCGACCCGCTCGAGGGGCTGTGGGGGGAAGCGCTGCCCGCCTCACCCGTATCCCACGACACCGCCAAGCGCCGGCTTCCCCTGGGCGCGTGCGGCGCGTTTCCGCTCCGAGCCCTCTACCTGCTCGAGGAGCCGGCGGGCGGGACGGAGCCGGACCGCATCGAAGCGGCGCTCGTGCCGCCGCGCGACGGGTTCGTCGCCGTGCTGCGCTCCGCGTTCCACCTCCACCTCGGCGAGCCGGCGCGCACGCGCCGCCTGTTCGAGCAGATCTCGGCGCTCCTCGACGCGGTACCGGTCCGGAGGGTTTGCTACGCGCGGCGCCTCGACCTTCTGCCGGAGGTCCGCCACGAGGTGCTGCGCGACCTGGCGGGGACTATCCTGCCTGCATGATGGACGGCGGGCGTCGTGCCCTTCTCCGGACGATGGTCGCGGCGGGCGCGGGCTTCGCCGCGAGACGGATCTTCGCCGCCCCTCAGGAGCCCGCCCCGATGCGGACCCGCAAGATTCCTTCGAGCGGCGAGGAGCTGCCGGTCGTCGGCGCGGGCACCTCCTGCGCCTTCGAGGTCGGAGACTCGCCCGAGGAGCGCGCCCCGATCGAGGAGGTGGTGCGCACGCTTGCCGCGGGCGGCGGCCGGGTGG